>Ga0316217_10004397_pt1 | contig 15301 bp, 11 predicted proteins | sample 1anoAmetaG_FD_203633 | JGI IMG/M metagenome (GOLD analysis project Ga0316217, IMG submission 203633) | Freshwater microbial communities from Trout Bog Lake, Wisconsin, USA - 1anoA | ecosystem: Environmental > Aquatic > Freshwater > Lake > Hypolimnion/Profundal zone | place: USA: Wisconsin... | reverse complement strand
CTCCGGGTGCGAAGCGTCCGCTGGCGGCCGGGGCCCCCTCGGGTAGGATGCCCGCGTGGATCGTCCCGGGGACACCTCGCACGGGTGGCGGAATTGGCAGACGCAGTGGATTTAGGTTCCACCGCCGAGAGGCGTAGGGGTTCAAGTCCCCTCCCGTGCACCATGCTGAAATCGTTGCGGAAAGCGGTCGTCGTGCGGGTGGTCGTTGAGGTGCGCATCGAAGTTGCGGACGATTCTGCGGACGATTGAATCGTCCGCAGCTCGACCGTAGCCCCGTCACGGGGTCGCATGGGCCACCCCGTTCGACGTGACCTTCGACCTCGCGCTCGCCAGCTTGGCCAGCTCGGGGATCACCTCGTGGAGGGGCTTGAGCCACCCGAGCTTCAGCTCGGCGGCGGTCTTCGCCTGCCTGCGGTAGAGGGCAATCATCTGCGAGCTGCCGTGGCCGGTCCTGGTCACGACCCAGTCCTCGCTCCGGCCCTCGGCAAGGGCGAGCGTCACGAAGGTGGCCCGAAGATCGTGGGCTCGGAGGCGGATGCGGTGCTTACCCCGCTCGAAGAGCTTGGCCCGTGTCACCCCGGCGTCGTGGAGCCCGTCGCGAAGCTCGGCTGCGAGGTGATCGACGTAGAGCGGTCGATCTTCGTCCGTCCGGCGATGGAGCGGGAGGGCCGACGCAGGGAAGACGAACCGGGTGGACGGGCAGATGGTCTGCCATCGCCGCAGAGCTTCGGCGGTCCCGGCGTCCAGGACCCACGAGCCGCCCCTGCCGTTCTTCGTCGTGTCGAGGACGACCATCGCCTGCTCCCCCTGGTCGAGGACGAGGTCGGGCCACTCCAGCGTGACGGCGTTCTCCTTGCGGAGCCCTTCGCGACCGCACACGCCAACCAGGAGCCGACGGACGAGGGCCACCTTCGTGTTCGCGTGGAACTCCGCTTCCTCGGCGGGGAAGAGGTAGCTCTTCTCCTTCGCCTCGTTCTTGGGGGGCAGCCACCCATCGGGTAGGGGGCTCCTGGGGATCGCCTTGAGGGGGTAGGCCGCCAGCTTGCAGATCCGGCTGACGAGCTGGGCGACGTGCCGCACCGATCCATCGGGAAGCTGTACCTGAGCGGTGATCGCGTCCGCGTGCTCGGTCGTGAACTCCCGCATCGGGGTCTCCGCGATGCTCAAGCCCTCGTGGACGAACGGGTACACGTACCGCTCCAGGCGCCCAATGTTCTCCGAGTGGTCGATCTCCTTGATCCTCCGTCGGAAGCGCCTCGCGAGGTTGCCCGAGGTCCACATCTCGCCCACGGCCTTGAAGGTGATCTCCCCCGTCGACGTCGTGCGTCCCTGCTGGGGCTCCACGACCGGACGCTCGCGGCCCACGACGAGTCCATCGACGACCTTGAAGATCGCGGAGAGCGTCCGGTCATCGGCGGCAGCAGCTTGCCGGCAGAAGCTCTCCGCGTGCTCCTCCTTGCCCCCGTCCCGAAGCTTCCTGGCGATCTCGACGAGCGAGTCCTTCCGGTGTTCGGCCTCTCCCTGGTCGAGGGTGGCTAGGCGGAACGAGCGCCGTTGCCCGTTGATGGTGAGCTTCACGAAGGGCGTGCCGCGCGACCAAGTGAGCGAGCCCGTAGGAGTTCGCGACATCAGCGACCCCCCTTGATGGCCAGGCCCGCCTGCTGACGGATCGCGTTGAGGAGGTCGGCCTCGGGGTCTTCCGTCGGCTCCGAGACCGTGATCGGCGCGCACTTCTTGAGGAAGGCAGCCTTCACGTCCCCCCAGCGAGCGACGCGCTTCTTGCCCACCGTCGTCGCAGGGAAGGCTCCCTTCCGAGCCAGCCGAAGATAGACCTCGCGGTCGAAGAGCCCCGCGTCCTGGTCCACGAAGGCATCGTCGGGAGGAACAACTACGGGACGCACGAGTTTCCGAAGTTGAGGAGCCAGCGCACGGGCGATGTGGCCGGCTACGACTTCTGCGTCGAGCTTGGGGGACTCGCGCGCACTCGGCCCAGGTCCGTCAAAGACGGCCCGATACTCCAGCCCATCCTCGGGGAGATGGTGCGCCCAATGCAGGACCCAGAACTTCTGGGGCTCCTCCACATCCGAGTGCTCGTAGTCGCGGACCTCGGCGGGGATCGGGTCGGAGATCCCGATGTCCTCGATGCCGTACGTCTTTCGCTCTGCGGCCACGTCCGTACTAGGCGCGGGTCCGCCCGTGATCAACGTGCTCTGGTCTTCTGCATCCACGACGCCACCTACACCGACCACGAGGTCGAGGTTTGTGGTGGCGACGGCATTCGATGCGATCCGCTGACCGCATCGACAAGGGTGACGCCCACCTTGTTCGCAACGTCCATTACGCCCGGCGTCGCGGGCGTCAAGGTCGTCGTGTTGGCCAGCTCGGACGTGTGCGCAGGAAATCGGTCACGTCAGGTTGATCGACACCTTGGTGCGGCCTAGTACCCCCATGGACATCCCCAAGACCAGCAACACCAAGTCCCCGAAGCCCAACGACAACCTGACCTCCGAGCCGAGCAAGCCCGTCGAGGTCCCTCCGGCCGCTGGGAAGCCCAGCGACACCAAGACCGTTGAGACCCCTGCGGCGACCGCGTCTCCCAAAGACGTGAAGTCCACGAAGAAGGACGAGAAACGCGCGGTCATCTCGGTGGTCTTCCCGAACACCAAGACCGTTCGAGCTTTGAAGCTCCTCGCGAACCTGGAGGGCGTGAGCATCGCGTCGATCGTGATCGCGGCCGTCACGAAGGCCGTGAACAAGCGGCTCCCCGCTGCGCTCGAAACCTTGAAGTCCGACCTGGAAGGGTGAACATCATGAACGCCGCCGCCGTCTCATTCCCCCTCCCCAGGGAGGCCCACGACGACACCCTCGCCGGACTCGTGGATCGCCTCGAAGCTCATGACGAGGAGGCTCTGCCTGATCGCACCGTCCCGCTGTCGCAACTTCGGATGACGGCGGCGAACACCCTCATCATCCCGGTCGTCCAGGGCTCGTTCGCCATGACGGAGTGGGCGCGCGGCCAGCTTTCCCGAGCGGTCGGAATCACCTGGGATCGCTATTTCGCGAACGCCAAGCCGAACGACGTGGCCGAGGAGATGAACCGCCGGTTCGCTCGGGCCACCGAAACCGTGAAGCTGAGGAGCGTGTCGCGGGCGGCCGACAACATCGAGGCCACCGGGACCATCACGGCCCTGGTTGGCCCCGACTACTCGCCCATCGCCGACGGCCTTGTTGGGGGTGTCCTACGTGACGCTCTCGCGACCGTAAACGAGGACACCAAGGTCCTCCGCTCCTCCACGACGGACCTGACGACGAGCTACGTCGTTCGGGTCGGGGAGAAGCTCACGCCCAACGCGGAGGTCGGGGCCATCGAGGGTTGCCTCTACGTGAGGAACTCGGGCGTCGGGTACGCGAAGCTCGTCGTCGGGATCATGCTCCACAGACTTGCTTGCAAGAACGGCCTAGTCGTCTCGCTCCCCGGCGCGACGCTCGTTCGATCCGTTCATCGCGGGATCGACATCGAGAAGGTTCGTGAGCGTCTCGTGAACGGACTGCGGGGGCTGCCCGAGCGCGTCAACACGAGCGCCAAGCTCCTTGCGGAGTCCACGAGGGTCGAGGTCGCGAACGTCGAGCTTGAGGTTCGAGACCTCCTCCGAGAGTCAAGGCTCCCGCTCCGGTTGGTGCCCTCTGTCATGTCGGCGTTCGCCCGCGAGCCCGGCCGTAGCTCTCGCTTCTCGGTGAGCCAGGCACTGACTCTCGCGGCCCAGGGGGAGACACCGGAAGTTCGGTTCAGCCTCGAACAGGCAGCCGGGCTCTACCTCGCGGCTACCTGACCGCGAGTTCTCTCGGCCACCTCTGGAAGGAGACCCTCATGAACGCCCTGCTCGCCCTCCGCAGGTTCATCGCCGTCAACCAAGGCCCCGAGAACGTCGCCGAGATCCGCAGCTACATCGCGGAGCACATCGCCGAGGTGGCCCACGACCTCGGCGTCACGAACGAGGCGATCACCGAGACGCTCGCGAACGTGGAGGACGACGCCGTCCTGGCCACGAAGATGCTGGCCATCGTGAAGAGGGCGGAGGCCAGGGCACGGGACATCAAGAAGGACGGGCGGGTGAACTCTGCGCAGATTGCGGCCAACGCCCTCGCGTCGAGGGCCACGTTCGACGGGGAGCGCTTCCAGCTCGATCTGCCCGCGCTCCTCGCCTCCGTGCTCACCAAGAGGACGGACCGGATCGTCTTCTCGTCCGAGGAGTTCGCCGTCGCGGTCTACCAGGCGCCCCTGTTCGACCTGGCCAAGCTCAAGCTCCGCGACCTCACCGGGTTCGTGGACTCGAAGGGCCTCCACGTCCGGTGGACGACGGGCGGCCTGAACCTCCGCTCCCAGGTAGACCCCCGCGCGGGCCGGGTCGTGATGAACTTGTCCCGCAAGCCGAAGGCCGAGGCCGCGTGACCTCGACGACGCTCTCGTTGGGGGTCAGGCTGACCTGAGCATGGGCCGCAAGGACAAGTCGAGGAGGCGAGCCCGCAAGGAGAGGAAGCTCGACGAGCGCGAGGCCAAGGCCCGAGCCGAGGAGGAGCGCCGGTTGAACCCCCCTCCCCAAGAGCCCATCAACTGGGCGCGACTGTACGGCACGTTCGCGACGATGTCGTTCCGATCCCACGAGAAGGGCGGCACGCGACCCTTCGCGGGCCATGTGCTCGGTCCTCATGTCGTCGCGAGCACGCCCGAAGAGTTGAGGGAGAAGACGGACGAGGCGCACGTCGAGGAGGCGTTGAAGCAAGAGCCCTCGTGAAGGCCGGACTCCTGCGCGGGAGCTGCGGGGCAGAACCGCTCCATTAAGTTCGTCCGAACTTCCAGCATCCCGGTACGACCCATATTCAAAGGGCGCGGACATCACGTCCGGGAAGACCCCCGCCGCCATCGAACTCGCGATGGCCCGGATCTCGGTTCGGCAAATTGTTTTCCCGACCCCCACCCGGCTCGAAAGGGACTCCGGCTACCGGGAAGCGTGAGGGGGCTTGATCTGGTCCGGTGGATGTCCTGGCGGAGGAGAAAGGGCTCACGGACAGGCAGTCGCAAATGCAGTCGGACACTGGGAACTCAAGACCACGTGCTCTCCACGCCATGTCTGACCCGCAGGTGGTTGCTTGGAGCAGTGGTCCGCGACTCTCCGCTGGAACTCGGCAACCGACGCAGCCCGGCTTGTGAACTGCCCCAAGAACGCCTTCTTGGCTGGACAGAAATCGCTGGGGATGTAGGCCGCGATGATGGTGCTCGTCAGGGAGATGTCGTGCCTCTGTCCCGCAGCGCCTCCACGCCAGTTAGCGCTCGGGGCCTTGATCGCTTCCCCGAGCAAGAACTGCCTCGTCACCAGCCAGTCGCCCGCCTGCGCGAGGGCCTGCCACGTCTGGAGAGCCGTTTGCAGGTTGTTGCAGCCTGGGCTGCCCGGCTCGCTGCCCGCTGGGCAAGCCAGCTCGAAGTAGTGGACCGCCTTCGCCCAGTCTTTCGGTACCCCGCTGCCCTCGCCGTGAGCTACGCCCATGGCGTTGCATGCGGACGCTGAACCCAGGGTGCAACCCTTCGTGTAGAAGCGGAGCGCGTCGGGTAGCGACTTCGGTAGTCCGTCTGCACCCCGCTCGTGGCGGTCTCCGAGCTGGAAGCACCCTTCCCCGTGGCTTGCCTCGCATCCCTTACTGTACAACGAGATCGCCCGAGCAACGTCCTGATGGACAGCCGACCCGTCCGCATAGAGGGACGCGGCCACGTCACACGCATGTCCTTGAGGATGAGGGTCGCGAGGATCGACAGTCCAGGTGTCAGTTGAGCCACAAGCGCGCTCGAAGAGTTCGGCTGCCTTCGGGGCGTTGCGGGGGACGATCTTGCCGTCGTTGAGGATGTAGGCGATATGGTAGCAACTCTCCGAACTTCCTGCGTCGCATCGAGTCTCAAAGTCCGCTGCCTTCTTGCGAGCCTCGACGACTGGGCGCATGGCTGCCGTGATCTCTGCGTCTGCCTGATCGAAGTTGCCCGCGCTCTCCATCGCCGACTTCGCGAGCACAAGGTGTCCCTTCATCTCGACGTTTCCACCCGCAAGAGACGCAGCCTCCTCGTAGCGAATGATCAGTCCCACGCGGCGGGAAGCCGTGCAGGCTTTCTGGAACCCTGAAGCACAGGCCTTGTCGGCCTGCTTGACGAAGTTCTTCTTCGGCTCGATGCCTCGCCCGCCGACAGACTCCCAGGAGAACAGCCGATTTCCCATCGCCAGCACATGCGTGACATCCTGAAACAGCGGACAGTCTGCGTCCGCCGTATATCCGGCTGACACATTCCCGCACTCCAGGTGAGCCCAGTGGGCAGCCTGGTCGGCGGTGGCGTCCCCGCTGATTGATGCGACGAGCACCTCAGCCTCGCACGCCTTCTGAGACGCTCCGATCCTGCAAGCATCGCTGGCCCACATCTGTAGGATTTGCGTGCCTCCCTTCGGACCTACGGGAACCGGCTTCGCCGTGAACGGAAACCGTCCGCCACGAACGTCGGCGTCTGTCCCGAGCGTGTCCTTGTGATCGAGGATGTAGTTGGCCGCAGCGAATGCGCAGACGCTATGGCTCTCCTTGGTGAGACCGTTTCCCGTGGCTGCCTTGCACTTTACTTCGCAGGCAGCTTTGTCTCTCTCACACAGCTCTTTGGCGCTGGACCACTGGTGCTGGTGCGCCAACTCTGGAAAGACGGCGGCGCACGAGGTGCCCACCAGCAGTGTCGCAACGCCCGCACTGCGACCAACCAGCGCCATGACTCTCATTGAACACCTCCTTGCTGCGGCATCGAGTCGAGAGCAGCGCGAACGGCGGGCTGTTCTCGGAGCCCGAGCGAACTGGTGAAGTACGCCCTTGCCTTCTCTGTCTCCCCCATCCCCTGAGCGATGAGACCCTGGTTGAACAGGATCGAGGCCATGGGCATCGGTGCCGCTGGCCCCATCGAGATCGCCTTGTCGCACTCGGCCTTCGCGTAGCCCCACTTCTTCGCCTTGATGTTGGCGAAGCACTTGTTCCCCCAGCCCGCACCCCCGTGCGTGTCTACGAAGCCGCTGTCCTCCGGGGGCAGGCTCGGTCGGTGGCCATCGGCTCCGTCCTCGCCATCAGCGGCCACGGACGGGTTCCCAGCTCCGGCCTGCCTCTTCAACCCGAGGCACTTGCTCATGCGCATGCCCTCGTTGGTCTTGATGTGCCCCATGATGCCCAGGTCGCTGCCAGGGTCGAAGTGCTCGGCCTTGTCCGTGTCTCGTGCCTCCTCCTTGAGGATCGGCCCCGTGCTTCCGTCGAACTGGCGCATGAGCGAGCCCAGTCGCTTGTAGGCCCCGATCACCCTCTCGTAGTCGGCGATGAGTCCGGTCTTGATCGGCTCCTCCCCTGGCAAGGTCGGCTGGCTTCGGATCGATGCAAGCGTGGGCTTCAAGAACGCGACCTGCTGGTCTGCCGATTCCGCAAGCCCGGCGAGGCCGTCCTTCTTCTTGCTCAGGTCGAAGCTCGCGTTGTTGACCACGAACTTCGCCGTGTTGATCAGGTAGACGAGCGACCCTGCGCAGGGCCTCTTCCCTGGATGGCCAGCAGCCAGAGCCGTGTCGCAGTCGAGGATGAACGGTCGGTCGAGCGAGTCGAGCGACCAATCGTCGAGGTTGTCGCAGATCGAAGTTGTCGCCGTTGCAGGATGGGCAGGAGCCTCGGCGGGAACGGCCTTCGCCGCTGTCTCCGCCTTCATCTTGTCGGCCTTGGCCTTCAACTCGGCCAGCTTCGAGATCGCGGCCTTCCCGCTCGTCGAGTTGGGGTCGGTCGCGGCGGCTTCACTGCAAGCCTTCACTGCTCCCGCCATGTCCCCCGAGGTGTCGGCGAGGATGCACGCTGCGTAGCTCGGCTGGGCTTTGTCGGAGCAGGCCGTGGCCAAGAGGAGGAACGCCACAGGCAGCCAACCCAGCGCAGAACCACCTCGCGTCAGCATCTCCCTCGTCTCCTCTTGGCCAGAGCCTTCGTCCGGCCGAGCATGGTCGCGCTCATGGCAGGGAACATCAAGTCGCATGACGTGACGTGACCGGCCCTTCTGCGGTCGCTCCGGCCGACCGACCCTTCCCGTATGGCCCGAACGCGAGATCCCGTGCGCATCGGGGTTCGGTTTCGAGCCCTCAGAAACGAAGCTGGCCTGACCCAGGCCGAGGTTGCCGAGACGGTCGGGGTCGCTGCCGAGACGATGAGCCGCATCGAGCGGGGACGGCTCCAGCCCTCCACAGACCTCGTGACCCGGCTCGCGAGGGCCATCGGGGTCGAGCCAGGCGCTCTCTTCACTTCCAGCTCGGTCAAGCCCAAGATGCCGAGCGTCCGCCCCGTGGACCGACGCCTGCTCCAGCTCGTCCGCGAGCTTCCCGAGGCGCTCGTCGAGGACGTGATCCGGGGCGTTCGCCTCCTCGTTGATGTCGGCCGCCAGGCTCCTGAGGTCGCTCGTCGTCATCGCTGAGCCCGTCCGGCGCGCACTCCCTCGGTGAAGGCCCACCTGGCGAGCAGGACGATCACGTCTGCCCACCTGGCGTTCATGGTCTCCTCCATCTGCATGACGAGCCCCCAGGCCTCGGCGTCTACCGCATCCCGGATGCAGGCCTGGATGCAGCCGACCTCCCACTGCCGGACCCTGGCCGGGTGGTTCAGGTGGACGAAGGCATCGACGACGATCCCCAGCTCGTCGTCGTCCGCGACGATCTCGGCGGTGAGGGTCGGGACGGGCTCCGCGCTCGGCACTGGGTAGAGAGGAGGGGGCAGGGTCATCGCTGACCCCCTCCCCCGACGATGCGAAGGCTGCCCAGCTCCAAGGTGGCGTCGAGCCCGGCCAACTCCCGCAGCGAGCCGAGAGCTTCGGCCGCCTCCTTAAGAGCGGCCTCTGCTCGACGGACGCGAGCTACGAGGTCATTTCTGCGCCTTTGGCGGGCGAGGGAGGCCCGGCACTTGCCGGAACATGTCGTGGCCTCGGGCCGTCGTCCAGCGAGGGGGCGACCGCAGATCAGGCAGATCCGCAGATCGCCCGCAGGAGGGCTGGCCTCGACGGGACCGCCGCAGTGGTCGATGACGAGGTGACCGGGTGCATGTGACGGGTCCATGCGCGTAGTAGGCCCACGGACCGGCCCGATCAACGTGGCCCCGGACGCGAGACCCTCGACCGTCCCGTCTGGTCGACCTGCGGCCGAGCCTCAGAGCACCGCTCACCCACATGTAGGGCGGATTCAAGCCGTTCGAGCACCGCCGGCCGGACGGGACCGACAGGCTCGCGATCCTCACGGGCAGCTTCGTGGCCTCCAGCGCCGGAGCCCCCTCGTCCGGCGACCCGGACAGGCGTAGCCTCGGCCGCCTAAGATGACGCCGCCGACCCCCGCACTTCTCGACACCATCCCCAAGCTCCCGGTCACGCCGGGGCATCCCGCCGAGAGTTGCGCCCGGATGACCGATCGCCAACGCAGCCACCAGTTCCGGGGCCAGAACCCTCGGCGGTCGCCATGACGTCAGCGTTCGACGCGCTCTCGGCCGGCGCCATCGTCACAGGCCCCCTCCTCCCCGAGCCCGTTGAGATCATCGCCACCGTCCCGATGGGGACCGCGCTGAAGCTCATCGGTCGCGGCTTGCGGTCGAACCAGGTCCACCAGCCAGTCCTGGATGCTGCCCAGGTGGCCCAACTGATCGTGAGCCCGAAGGACGCTCCCTTCGACGGGGACGCCCTCCGTTTCCGCCTCGGCATCGAGGGCCACCGGCTCGGCCTCGCGTACGAGTACGACCCCTACTTCTCGCTGTCGATTGCGCGCATCGACCCGCTGCCCCACCAGCTCGAAGCCGTCTACGAATACTTCCTGAAGGTGCCGCGTATCCGCTTCCTTCTCGCGGATGACCCTGGTGCAGGCAAGACGATCATGGCGGGGCTCCTGATCAAGGAGCTGAAGACACGCGGCCTCATCAAGCGCACGCTGATCGTCACGCCCGCGAACCTGACCTTCCAGTGGCAGCGGGAGATGAAGGACAAGTTCCGCGAGGCGTTCCACGTCGTACGCGGAGACGTCCTACGCGCGGGATACGGCTCGAACCCCTGGGCCGAGCACGACCAGGTCGTCACGTCGGTCTCGTGGGTGTCCCGTGTCGATGACGCAAGGGAGAGCCTGCTGAGGACGAACTGGGACCTCATCATCGTGGACGAGGCCCACAAGATGAGCCCGAGCTTCGAGGACAAGCCCACGCTCGCCTTCCAAGTCGGCCAGCAGCTCTCGGAGCGAACCGATCACCTCCTCCTCATGACGGCCACGCCCCACAAGGGCGACCCGGACCACTTCCGTCGATTCCTCACCCTCCTCGACAAGGACGTCTACGCGGACATCACCAGCCTGAAGGCGGCGATGGATCAACGGAGTGCGCCGTTCTACCTGCGGCGGGTGAAGGAAGCCCTCGTGGCCTTCCCGGACCCGGAGACGGGCGAGGTCAAGAAGCTCTTCAAGAAGCGCGACGTGCAGACGGCAGCGTTCGATCTCGAAGACGAGGAGTTCACATTCTACGGAGCCCTGACAGACTACGTAACGAACCAGTCGGCCAAGGCTGCTTCGGAGGACTCCCCGGCAGCTCGCGCCCTGGGTTTCACGATGGCGATGCTCCAGCGTCGCTTTGCATCCAGTGCTTACGCCGCTCGTCGCAGCCTCGAACGGATGCGTGAGCGTCGGCAGCGTATCCTCGAAGACCCTGAAAAGTACCGGAAGCAGCAACTCGACAAGGCGCTACCCGACGACTTCGACGAGCTACCGGACGAAGACCAGCAGAAGATCCTCTCCGACTTGGAAAACGTCGTCGTCACCCTCGACCCGGCGCAACTGCGCGCCGAGATCCAGGATCTGACGGGGCTGATCGACGAGGCTCGTGCCCTGGAGCGCAGCGAGGTCGAGTCGAAGATGAAGAAGCTCCGCGAGGTGCTCAAGGAGTGGGGCATCTTCGACGACCCGAAGATGAAGCTCCTCATCTTTACGGAGCACAAGGACACGCTCGACTACCTCGCGGGCGACGGGAAGGACGGTCGGCCGAAGGGGAAGTTGGTCGAGTGGAACCTCAAGGTCACGCAGATCCACGGGGGAATGAAGATCGGCGACCGGGACACTCCAGGCACGCGCATCTACGCGGAGAAGGAGTTTCGGGAGGGTGCGCAAGTTCTCGTGGCGACCGAGGCGGCCGGCGAAGGCATCAACCTTCAGTTCTGCTGGCTGATGATCAACTACGACATCCCGTGGAACCCCGTGCGACTAGAGCAGCGCATGGGACGCATCCATCGCTACGGCCAGGAGCACGACTGCCTCGTCTTTAACTTCGTCGCGCAGAACACTCGCGAGGGCCGCGTGCTGGAGATGCTGCTCACGCGACTCGCAGAGATTCGTAAGGATCTGGAGTCCGACAAGGTCTTCGATGTCGTCGGTGAGGTCTTTCCCTCAAACCTGTTGGAGAAGATGTTCCGCGACCTCTATGCCAGGAAGATCGTGGAGGGCGACATCAAGGACCGTGTCCTCTCCGAGTTGGACCCTCAGCGGTTCAAGAAGATCACGCAGTCCACGCTCGAAGGGCTCGCGAAGCGAGACCTGAACCTGAGCGCGATCATTGGCAAGACCGCCGAAGCGAAGGAGCGTCGCCTCGTGCCGGAGGTTATCGAGGACTTCGCGATCCTGGCCGGACCCGTGGTGTCGATGCCCATCAAGGCCGAGAAGGCCGGGAGCCACGTGTTCCGCGCTGGGAAGGTCCCGAAGGGCTTGCTTGCTCGCGGCTCCGCACAGGAGTCCCGGTTCGGCATCCTGGCCAAGGAGTACGGTCGGATAGCCTTCGACAAGAAGCTGCTCACCGACGACCCGACCCTGGAGTGGGTAACCCCTGGCCACCCCCTTTTCGAGGCGGTCCGGGCTGACGTCATCGAGCGCGTCGCTGACGACGTCCGACGGGGTGCCGTCTTCTACGATCTCCATACTCCTGTGGCCTACCGCTTGGACGTGTTTGGTGCGTCCATCAAAGACGGACGCGCCAACGTCCTACACCGCCGGCTCTTCGTCGTTCGGGTCGATGACGTCGGGTTCTCCGTACGACAGCCGACGATCTTCCTCGACCTCATCCCGGCCAAAGACGTCAAGGCTCCCGATGGCGTCGGCCTTCCCGATCGCCGCGACAGCGAGCGGCAGCTACACGACCAGGCCCTGAAAGAGTGGTCGGAGACCACGCGGAAGGACCGTGAACGCGAGACGGAGATCGTCCGACGTCACGTCGAGCTTTCCCTGAACGAACTGATCAGGGCGGCGCAAGTACAGCTCGGTGAGTACGAGGAGCGGATCGGTCGGGGTGACACAACGTCGGGCCTGGAGGGACTCAAGACCCTGGCGGAGCACCACGTCGAGGCGCTGGACCACCGGATGGAGGACCGTCTCAAGCAGCTCGAAATGGAACGCCTCTGCACAATCTCGGACATCGACTTCATGGGGCAAGCGTGGGTGCTGCCGCATCCAGACCGCAGCAAGCCCGAGATGGCGGCGATGGTGACCGACCCCGAGATCGAGCGGATCGCGGTCGATGAAGCGACGCGCTACGAGACCTCGCTTGGCTGGGAAGTCACGAGCGTCGAGTCGGAGAACCGGGGGTACGACTTGCTCTCAAAAAAACCGCACCCGACCGAGCCCGGAGCGTACGTCGCGTCTCGCTTCATCGAGGTGAAGGGGCGGTCGGCGGTCGGCGAGGTTGGACTCTCCTCGAACGAGTTCAAGACCGCGCAGCGGCTTGCCGAGGGCTACTGGCTCTACGTCGTATTCAACTGCGCATCGAAGCCGGAGCTTCACACCGTGCAAGACCCGGCCCGCCTGGGGTGGAAGCAGGTTGTTCGCGTCGAGAGCTACCTCGTGGCGCCCGCAACCGTGCTGAGCGGTGTCACCAAGGACGATCGCAAGCCCGATGACGGCCGAGGTGCGACATGAGCGCAAAGCCGTATCCGAAGCGACTCATCGAGGTAGACCTCCCCATCAAGGAGATTTCAGCGCATGCACGTCGTGAGAAGTCGGTCGGCCCCATTTCGACCCTCCATGTGTGGTGGGCCAGACGGCCGCTAGCCGCTTGCCGAGCGGTGCTTTGTGCGGCGCTGTGGCCCGATCCAGCGGACGAGCACTGCCCTCCTTCATTTCGCAAGGCGGCATCCGTAGCGGTTTCCGAGTTCGCCGAGCAGGTGCGGACCGACAAGAAGCTAGGCGAGTTGTGTTCCCTGCACTGGAGCCGCTGGAATCGTACGTCGCGCACACAACGCTCTGGTTCTATCGAAGACCTCCTCGACGTGCGGACCGGCCTCCTGGACTTCATTTCCGACTATGCGAACTGGAGTGCGACGAAGCACCCTGCCTTTGATACTCTGGCGAGACAAGTAACGAAGGCAGCCTACGTCGCACTCGCCGACGGCACGGGCTCACGTTTCACGGTGTTCGACCCCTTCGCAGGAGGAGGGGCAATTCCGTTAGAAGCCCTCCGACTCGGGGCGGAGGTGACAGCGTCCGACTCCAATCCAGTTGCGACTCTGCTCCAGAGCATTCTTTTGGATTTCGTGCCGCGACACGGCGCTCGCCTGACCGAAGCGGTCCTTCGACTCGGCGCCGAAGTTCGAGCACAAGCCCACAAGGAGCTTGCAAAGTATTACCCGCCGGAGACTGACGGCTCATTTCCCGTCGCATACTTGTGGGCACGCACCATTCGCTGCGAAGGGCCAAGCTGCGGAGCCTTGGTGCCACTCTTTCGGACCGGCCTCCTCGCCAAGAGCGGGAAGGACTCTGTCTTCCTCGTCATGATCAAGACGAAGACGACCAAGACCATCCTGTTTCGTGTCGAGCACGGCAGCCCAGAAGGAAAGGTCGCTACCGGAACCATCCGAAGCGGGCACGCCACGTGTCCGTTTTGCGACTTCACCACTCGCAATGAGCGCGTCCGCGAGCAGCTCTCTCGCAGGCAGGGAGGTTCGTCCGATGCCCTGATGCTCGCGGTTGTCACGGTCCGTCCAGGTGAGCGCGGACGCCAGTTCTTGATACCGTCAAAGGCGACGCTCGCGGCCGTTGAGGCTGCACGGGCCGAACTCGATCGCCGCCGAACGAACCCCCTTACTGGCGGTCTCACCTTCGTACCCGACGAGCCGGTTCCCTTGGCCCGTCCTTCTCCGAACGCACGGGGACTGTCGCCGGTCGGAAAGATGGGGATGCACACCTTTGGCGACTTCTTCTCACCGCGCCAAGGGCTTCTCGTCGGCACCTTCGCGAACATCGTTCATAAGATCGCAAAGCGTCCTCTTGACGGCTCGGATCTGCACCTGGCAGCGGCGACCTCCCTGGCCGCCGCTGTTGATAGGCTCGCCGAGCACTCGACCACGTTGTGCCGATGGAATGCGTCCGGCCAGAAGATGCAGGCCACATTTGGACGACAAGCGGTGCCGATCGTCTGGGACTACTGCGAGTCGAATCCGTTTGGCGGCTCCGTTGGATCTTGGGACAGCATGATTGAGTGCGTGACCAGTGCGTTCGACGCGGTTCCGAAAGGGTGCGCCCCTGCGCATGTAAGTCGCGGCTCCGCGTTGACGCTCGCACTTCCTGATGACTCCGCCGACGTCCTCTTCACAGATCCCCCGTATTACGACGCCGTCCCATACGGTGACCTGTCTGAGTTTTTCTACGTCTGGCTGCGCCGCTCAATTGGGGAGCACTTTCCAGCGTGGTTCTCGTCGCCGGGGATCGACAAGAACGAGGAAGCGATTTGGAACCCGTCCCGGATCTACGAGCCGACGGGAAAGCCGAAGGACCGGGACTTTTACGAGAATCAGATGAGGCTCGCGCTAAAGGACGCGCGTCGCGTTGTCGGTCCTAATGGGATCGGCGTCGTAGTGTTTGCGCACACAAGCACCGAAGGGTGGGAGGCCGTACTCAGCGCCCTGATCGGCGCTGGATGGACCGTGACGGCGTCGTGGCCTGTGGACACCGAGATGGGCACCCGGATGAATGCCATGGGAACTGCGTCACTTGCTTCATCGGTTCATCTTGTATGCAGGCCGCGAAAGAATGATGAGGGCGTCGCAGGGAGCTGGAGGTCAATCCTGTCGGAGCTTCCAGGTCGCATTCACGAAGGGTGCAAATCCACCATTCCTGCGCGGTTCACGCGAAGGCTCGTCGCGTGACGTTGGCTGCGTAGCAGTCCGCGATGATGCTCTCCCACAGGGTATCGAAGCGGCCTGACTTGTGGGCCGCGA
>Ga0316217_10004396_pt1 | contig 15302 bp, 12 predicted proteins | sample 1anoAmetaG_FD_203633 | JGI IMG/M metagenome (GOLD analysis project Ga0316217, IMG submission 203633) | Freshwater microbial communities from Trout Bog Lake, Wisconsin, USA - 1anoA | ecosystem: Environmental > Aquatic > Freshwater > Lake > Hypolimnion/Profundal zone | place: USA: Wisconsin... | reverse complement strand
CCGGATTGGCGCCCGCCTCAAAATCAAATTCCAGATTCCGGTTTTCATTTCCGGATTTCGCATTTCGGGGCGCGGATTTCACCAGCCGTTGCCCTTCCCAAAATTGCCGCGTGCGGCTCTGGCCAAATTCGTCAAAGCCCCCCGCCCGAATCAGGATCTCCAGTTCTTCCGGCGCCGGGTCCACGCGCCGATGGAAATCGGCCATGGACGCAAACGGGCCGCGCGCGCGCTCGGCCAGCAGCCGCTGAAGCGTGCGTTCGGTGAGTCCCTTGGCGCGCGTCAGGGGCACCCGAATCGCCGGCGGAGGGGACGTGTCAGTCCCGGCGGCTTCTTTTTGCACCCGGCCTTCCACCGTGAATTGCGGCCCCGGTATGTTGACCGTGGGCGGCAGAAATTCCAATCCGAGCCGGCGGCTTTCGAGCACATAAACCAGCGGATCGTAAAAGCCTTTGCCGTTGGTCAGCACCGCCGCCATGAACTCCGCCGGATAATAGCGTTTGAGCCAGGCCGATTGGTAGGCTTCCACGCCGTACGCCGTGGAATGCGCCTTGCAAAAGGCGTAGCCGGCGAAACCGGTCACCAGCCCCCAGACTTCCTCAATCTTTTCCGGCGCGCGGCCCGCCGCCAGGGCCGACGCGAAAAATTCCTCGCGAATCTCCGCAATCACCGCGCGCTTCTGTTTGTTCAGCGCCCGGCGCAAGATATCCGCCCGGCCCGGCGGCAGACCGGCGAACGCTTCGCAGATTTGCAGGATGTGCTCCTCATATACCACCAGCCCAAAGGTGTCGTTCAAGACGGGTTCCAGCGACGGATGCGGATAGGTCACCGGCTCCAGCCCCTGATACCGCCGGGTGAAGGCGAGCTTTTTGCCTTCGTTGGCCGCGCCGGGCCGGATGACGCTGACGATGGCGATGAGCGTGTCAATGTCGCGCACATTGCACTGGCGGCACAGGCTGGTCATGGCCGGGCTTTCGATGTGATGTACCGCCCGCGCGCCGCCGGCAATCAGGTCCCAGACCTGCGGGTCCTGCCACGGCTCCAAGGCGTTTAAATCCACGGTGACGCCGCGTTGCGCCAGCGCCGCTTTCACGTCGCGCATCGCCGCCAGCCCGCCTTGCGCGAGCACGTCAATTTTCACCAGGCCGAGGGCTTCCACCGCGTCCATGTCGAACTGCGTGGTGGCGTAGCCTTTGTGGGCAATGAAGGTGGGCGTCAGTTCCTGCATGGGCTGGCGCGAAAGCACCACCCCGCAGGGGTGCATTTTGGGATGGCGCGGAAACCCGTCCAGAAACTCTGCCATGTCCAGCGCGGTCTTGAAGGGTTCTTCGTTCAGCGGCAGGTCGCGGTTTTCCGGGCTGGCCAGGAGCAAGTCCCGCAGTTTGGCCCCGCCGCTGGGCGTGAGTTCATCCGGCACCCAGCCGCCGCCAAAGCTCCAGGGGAAATGGTCGGTGAACCGGCGGACTTCGCGCTCGGCCACGCCCAGCACCTTCGCCACGTCCGCAAACGCGCTGCGGGCCTGGAAGGTCGAGAAGCCGCCCACCACGGCGCACTGCTCCCGCCCATATTTGGCCAGAATGAGCTCCACTACGTCGTCTTTGCGGTCGTGCGGAAAATCAATGTCAATGTCCGGCAATTTGTTCAGCGCCATGCGTTCCTCATTCAGAAAGCGCCGGAAATAGAGGCGGAAGCGGACGGGGCAGACGTCGGAGATGCCCAGGCAATAGCAAACAATCGAATCGGCCGCGCTGCCGCGGGTGATCCATTCGATGCCGTGGGCGCGGCAATCTTGAAGAATATTCCACACCACCAGAAAGTATTCTTCGTAGCCGACGGCGCTGATGATGCGCAATTCCTGTTCCACCTGCGGACGCATGGCGGCGGCGCGGTCGCCGTAACGGCGGCGCAATCCATCCAGGATGAGCTGGTAAAGAAATGCGTGCGCGGTCGAGCCATCCGGCGGCACAAAGACGGGGAATTGCGGTTTGCCGAAGGGCATTTCAAATTGGCAGCGGCCGGCGATCTCCAGCGAGTGCGCCAGCCATTCGGGATGGTCCCGGCACGCCGTCGCCATCTCCGCCGGCGTGCGGAAATGAAGCCGCCCGTCCGGGCGTTTGGCCGGGTGTTCCTGGCGGAGCAGCGTCAGCGTGCGGATGGATTGCACGATGTCGTATTTCAGCCGATCGCCCGGCGCCGCGTAGTGAATCGCCGGACATGCCACGACGGGAAACCCCCTCGCCGCCGCCGCCGGGGCCGGAAGGAGTTGTTGTTTGGCTGCCATCTGGTAAAACCGGCCGGGAAACAGTTCCGCCAGCCGCCCATCCGTGCTGACCGCAATCAGCCCGTCGGTAAAATCCGCCAGCAGCGCCCGCGAAAGCGGACGGCGCTGCTGCGCCGCGACGGCGCCTTCCCCGGTTTGGGCTTCCAGCTCCGCTCGCTTGGACAGCAGCCGGTTGAGCTGCTGATAGCCGCGCTGGGATTCGACGTAGAGCAACAGCGGGTGCTCACCCATTTGCAATTCGGTTCCAAAGACCGGCTTGATACCCGCGCGTTTCGCGGCCTGCGCGAACTCCACCGCGCCATGCACATTGCCGAGGTCCGTCATGGCAATGGCCGCCATGCCCTGTTGGCGGGCCAGGTTCACAATCGCCGCGGGCGATAGCGTCGAGTCCAGAAAGGTGTAGTAACTGCGAACGCGCAACGGCACATAGCCGCCGGCACATGGGGGATGGGCGAGGGGTGGGTGGCGCTTGGGGGCCGGGCGCCGCGCGGCCCCGGCGGCCGCGAGATCCCGGGGCGCGTCGCGCAGGCGCAAGTCATGCCCGCGCAGAATCACCGACCAGCCCCGGGTGTGCCGCAGTTCGTCCATCACCTTGGCGAGCCGTTCGCGGGCGGCGTGATTTTTGGCGCCGGTTTCCAGCGCCAGCTCGTCGCGGAACACGCCGTCATACACGTTCGCCAATTTCAGCGACACCATCCGCAGGCTCACGCGCCGCTGCCAGGCCTCCCGCAACAGGCCGCGCAAACGCCCATAAACATCCGTCTCCAAATCGGTCGGTTCGCGCAAGCTGGCGGCGCGCTGGTTTTCGTCCCGGTCGTTGTAGCGCACCTTCACCGTCAGCGTCCGCACGCTCCGCCCTTCCTCGCGCACCTTGGCGAACAATTGGTCGGCCATCCGCCGCAGCACGGCTTCCACATAGTCCTCGTCGGTCACGTCGGCGTTGAAGGTTTCCTGCTGGCTGAAGGATTTCTGCGGCGCGTTGGCCGGGATCAGCGGGCGCTCGTCCACGCCATTGGCCAACTGCCGCAGGACCGGCGCCTGGCTGCCCAGCAGCAGCGCCAGCAGGTCCACCGGCGTCGCGGCGATCTGGCCGATGGCGGCGAGTCCCGCCGCGCTCAGGCGCCCGGCGGTGGCGGGGCCGATGCCCGGCAGCCACTGGCTGGGCAGCGGATGCAGGAATTGCTTCTCCTGCCCGCCCGGCACTGTGAGAAACGCGGCGGGCTTGTTCAGCTTGGACGCAATCTGGCTGACGAGCTTGTTCGAGGCGATGCCCTCGCTCACCGTGATTTTGAGCGACTGGCCGATGGCCTTGCGGATGACCAGCGCGATTTCGCTGGCGGGCTTTTGATGGTTGGCCGTCAGGTCGAAATAGCCTTCGTCAATGGAAGTCTGTTCCACCGCCGGCGTGAAATCGTAGGCGTAGCCGAACATCCAATGGGAAAACTGCTCGTACCGCTCGTAATCGCCCGGCAACACGATGAGCTTGGGGCAAAGCTTCCGCGCCCGCGCCGTGGGCATGGGCGTATAGACGCCAAACTTCCGGGCTTCATAGGACGCCGAGGCAATGATGCCGCGGCTTTCACCGCCGACGGCAATCGGCTTGCCCCGGAGCCGCGCATCGGCGGCTTGCTCCACCGACGCGAAGAACGCATCCGCATCGAGATGTACAATGGACCGCATGGCAGGTTTTCGGCAACGGGCGCGTGACCACGGCGGTCCCCGCGCGGTTATTCCCGGGCGCGGCGGATGAGGGCCTTGAACACGCCCTGAATCATCAGCTCCTGCGCGGGCAACAGGTCGGGATATTTCGGGTTTTCGGCCTGGAGGTAGGGCCTGCCGCCTTTCACCACAAACGTCTTGAGCGTGCTGGCCCCGTCAATCAGCGCGGCCACTACCTGGCCGTGGCGCGGTTCGGGGCCGTGTTCCAAAACCACAAAATCGCCGTCCAGAATATGCCGGCCGATCATCGAATCCCCCGTGACGCGCAGGGCGAAGGCGTTCCGGGTGGGCTTGTACCCGATGCTTTCCACATCCACCGAAAGGCACCCCTCGGCCTCCTGTTCTCGGGCTTGGGGCGGCCCCGCCGGAATGGAGCCGAACAGCGGAATGTCCACGACGCGGCTACGCAACTTCGCCAGTGGCGACGTGATGCGCAGAGAGCGGGCCTTGCCGGGAGCGGAGGCGATGAACCCCTTGCGGCGCAGCAGCCGGACATGCTCCGTCACGGAATTAAGACTGCGAAAGCCGAAGTGGTCGGCAATTTCCTGAAACGTCGGGGGGCCCCCTTCCGCCCATTGCCATTTCTGGATGAACTCAAGCACCTGCTGCTGTTTGCGGGTCAAAATCTTCATACTGTATATATGTATAGTAGTCTCTCCCGGTGGGATGTCAACCGGGAATGGAAACGAGTCCGGCGGCGGTTTGGCTGCCAATGAGGCAGGGAGTTGGGTTAAGGATTTCGTTCCTCGACGTTTGTAGTGGGAACAGGTGATAGCCATTCCCATTTTGGTCGCATCAATTCGAGTCCATCTGGTTAATCAAGACGCGGGGAGTGGAAGTCCTCGCCCGCGGAGAGGACTTGCACGCCCCCGCGTCCTGAAGAAGACGCATTTCTGTTTTACAAACCGGCGGCGCCGTGCAAAGCTCTTGGAGTGTCATCCAGTAGGGAACAGACTTCGGGGCCTGATCAAAATCGGAAGTTGCCCAATCCGGCCATTTGTAGAGCCAAGCCTGCAAGATGGTCCGGGATGGTTTTATGCCTGGTTCACGACCCCAGCGAATGCAAATGTGTCCGCTTTTTCAATGAAGTGGCGTACTGCATTCATCCCAAACGTGAAGCCATCATCGCCGCGACGCAGGCCGGGGAAAATGACCTTGCTGGGGATACGCACTGAAATCGCATCGCGTTGCAGCTCAAGGGGAGACACTCAATGCCCCCACCTCACGGCCGGCCTCACCAAGTTTGCGTCGCCGTCTCGATGGTCACGGCCAGGGTGGCGCGCAGCCAACCGAACCTGGCTTTCATAAGCTCAAAATCCGGGCCGGACATCACGAACCGTGCGTTGCCTTTAATCAAAAACCCGGCGCCCATGCCATGCAGGCCCTCCACCTGGCTGCTCCCCAAGGTGATCAGCACATTCGGATTATGAGCGATGTTGGCCTCCGTCTTGTGCATATAGCCAGCCGGGATCAACAGCCGCCCATCGGGTGATGTTTGGAGATAGCTGTTCCACGTGTTGACCATGTGGGGGCCATCCGGCCCCAGGGTGGCGAGGGCAACTACGCCGTCCTTCTTCATGATTTTTTGCAGCACTTCCGGGATCATCGTGGCGGCTATTTCACCGCGGTGAATTTGTAAAGCACCACGCCGTGCGCGGGAATCGTCAGGGACAGGGTTCCGCCCTCGGTGTTAACCTCGGCCAGATTCTGCTGCCGCCACAAGTCGCGCACCTGCTGTTTGCCGGTCAGGCCCGCCGCCGCAAATTGATTGAATGCCAGCGTCACCGGCTTGGTGTCCAGATTGAAGAACCCCGCCGCCCGGCCGCCATCCTCCAGCGCCTTGGCATAGACGCGCACGTTGCCATTGGTGGCCACGCAGGTTGCTTCCTGGCCCAGGGCGTCCTGGTCCAGCGCCAACACTTCGTCGTTGCTCAGCAGACCGAGCGTGAAGTCATCGAATTTCTCCATGTCGCAGCCGATGAGCAACGGCGCGGACAGCAGGCACCAGAGGCTGATATGCGTGTATTGCTCGTCCACCGTCAACCGCGTGGGATGCAGATTGCCCCAGCCGACCTGGCCGACGATGAGCATGTCCGGATCATTCCAGTTGCCGGGCTGGGCGTGCGGCGCGGCGGCGCCTTGGTTGAAGCCGATCTTGCTCATACTGCGCCAGGTGTCGGTGATGTCGCCGGTCGTGCGCCAGCAATTGCCGTTGACCGAACCGCCCCAGTTCCAGACATCGGCCATGCCGTACTGGCACAGGCTGAATACGATGTCCCGCGGCTGCGCGCGGAGAAACTTGCCCATGACCGTATAGGGATGCTTTGCCACTTCCACATCCGTGTGGCCGCGAACGGGCGACCAAGTCGGGATATCCTTGGCGTCCGGGTCTTTGCCTTCGGCGATCGTTCCATAGCTGCACCAATCGTATTTGAGATAATCGAAGCCCCAATTGGCATAGGTTTGGGCGTCCTGCTCTTCGTGCCGCCAACTGCCGGTGCAGCCGCCGCACGTCCAGGGACCGGGCGACGAATACAACCCCGCCTTCAGGCCCAGGGCATGGATGTAATCCGACAGACCTTTCATGTCCGGAAACCGCGAATTGGGCACGATGACTCCTTTGGCATCTCGGAACGGCCCCTGCAAGGTCGGGTCCTTCGAGTCCCGGTGATTCTGCCAGAAATCGTCCACGTTGATGTAAGTCCAGCCGTGATTGATGAGGCCGCTCTTGACCATGGCGTCGGCCGCCCGTTTCACGCGCTCCTCGGAGACGGCCCCGGCAAAACAGTTCCAACTGTTCCAGCCCATCGGGGGCGTGAGCGCAATCTGGTCGCCACACAGGATGCGGAAGTTTTTCTCAGCCTGGCCTGAAGCATTCTTGGCGCGCAAGGTCACTTTAAATTCACCGGCCTGTTGCAACCGCCCCGTGATGCGTCCGGTCTGGCTGTCCAGCTTGAGCCCGCGCGGCAGGTGGCTGACCGCAAAGGTCATCGGCCGTTCGCCGGTGGCGGGAATGGTGTACAGAAACGGCGAGCCGGGCCGCACGCCAAAGACGCTCGCCCCATTGATGCGCGGCGTGGCCGACGCCACCGGCGTGAGAATATAGGGGGCCACCGGTTCGGGCATCGGCTCCCCGCTGGTGACAAACGACTTCGCCGAAGTCGTTTCAAATTTCGCATCCACCCAATCCGCGTGATCAAAGTCATTGCCGTCCCCGGCGTCGCCCACCTTCAGCGTGAGCGCCTTCACTCCGGAGAGGTCCACCTGGCAATATTTTGCCGCGTCGCCCGCGTGCATCACGCCGCTGGTCCACAACTGCTTGCCATCGCCAATGACAAAGAATTCCACGCTCGACGCCGGGTTCTTGTTGACTTCGTCATCCACGCCCACGCTGGCCGAGAAGGATTGCGCGCCGCCGTCCAGGGCGACATTCAGCACGCTTTCGGCATGGGTGCCGAAGCCGCGATCATACAACTGGCCGCCGATGGTCAGGGCGTGCCCTTCGACGGATCGGTTCCGGTGCGGGTCACCCCAGCCTTGCACGGCCGCGCCCACGTCCAGTTTGTCCAGCCATACGGTTTCCGCCGAAGCCACGCCGGTGGCCACCAGGCACAGTGCGACGCCTAATCGTAGAGAAGTTGGAAATTGCATCCCATGATAATGCCGTAGAAAAACTCCGCGTCAAGCCCGCCCCGGCACGAATCCACAGGAGCGAAAACACCCGCGGCAGCCGGCGCCCCCGAGGTCACGGCGATAAGAAGGCAAACGCCGGCAGGTTGCGCAACACGGTGAAGGCGGCGCCCGCCACCAGCAAGGGCGGCAGATAGCGGGCGGGGAAGAAATCGCCATTCGGGCGCCCGCGCCATTGGTTCACCCCAAACCACCCGCCCCGCAAGACCACGGCCGCCAGGCCGGTGACCACCAGCGCGTTGTCGCGCAACGCGGTCCGCCATTCTCCGTGCAGAAGCGCATACAAGGCCCGCGTGCCGCCGCAGCCCGGACAGTTGAGGCCCGTCAGCCGGTGAAACTGGCAGACGGGATAAAAGCCATGGGTGGAGGGATTAAAAAAATAGACCGTCGCCGCCGCGCCGCCGCCGGCCAGAAGCAGCACCACCGCCGCCAGCCAGGTGTTTGCCGACGTTGCTTTGGGCGGCGCGGAGTTCATTGGATATGCCAGTTGACCGAGGTGGACCCCAACGCGATCTGCACCAGCGTCAGCGCCAGGCTGAGCAACAGGCTGGCCGCCGAAAGCACCAAGCCGATGATGGCAAAGGTGCGGCCCTCCTGCGGTTGGGGTTGCGCCTGCAGTTGCACCAGCGCGATGATGGAGAAAACCAATCCCAGCAGATTGAACGGCAGGCAGCAGCAACAGGTCCACGCCAGCAGCGAGCAAATCAAGCCGGCGGTGGCAAAACCGTTGGTCCCGCGCACGGCGGCCGGGGCCGGTGGGAGCACCGAGGCCGGCGGCACCGACCCGGCGGCGGTGGCGGCCAGTTCCGGCAACTGGCCCAGCGTGGTCCAGGCGCTGGCGCCCTCGACATGCACCGGCGTGCGCGCCTCCGCGCGGCCCTGCGCGAGCCACTGGCGGATTTGATCCAGCCCCACCGGGCCATACACTTTGCCATCCGCGCCAACGATCCGGTATTTCATGTTAATTCCTCGGGTTAATCCTCATCGCCGCCATGGGCGTGGCCGCTATCGCTACACACCCCGCGCCGGGTGGACGCAATGAAGTCGAGCAGGAGGCGCGCCGCCGGCGCGGAAAAAATCTCGCGCGCCTCGGCCACGGCCCCGGTGAAATTCCGGCCGCTGCGAAACAAGGCGCGATACAGTCTTTTCAATTCCAGCCGCGCCTCGGCCGCATAGCCGGCGCGCCGCAAGCCCACCACGTTTAAACCGCAAAGAAGGTTGACACCATGGACCACGGTGAACGGCGGCACGTCCTTGCTGACGGCCGAACCGCCCTGCATGATCGCCAGCGTGCCGACCCGGCAGAATTGATGCACCAGACAGAAGCCGGAAAGAAACGCCCGATCTTGCACCGTGGCATGGCCGCCGAGCGTCGCGCCATTGGCCATGATGACGTAATCGCCCACCACGCAATTATGCGCAATGTGGGCGCCGGCCATGAGGAAGTTGTTCGACCCCACCACCGTGGCGTCCCCGGCCGTGGTCGCCCGGTTGACCGTCACATGTTCGCGAAAGACATTCTGGTCCCCAATGATGACGCGGGTCGGTGCGCCATGGTATTTCAAGTCCTGCGGCGCGTCGCCGATGACGCAACCCGCGTGCAACCGATTGCCCGCGCCGATTTTCGTGTCGCCCAGCAGGCACACGTGCGGGCCCACCACGCAGTCGGGGCCGATTTCCACCCCGGCCTCAATCACCGCATACGCCCCCACCTCGACCGTGGCCGCCAGTTTAGCCTGCGGGTGAATGACAGCGGTAGGATGTATCATCGCGTCAACAGAATCCCACAAAGCCGCCGCGAATTAAACTGAATTTTTCCAGGCTGGGCCCCTCGCCTCCCAACTTGACGCGATTGCCGGATTGAAGGAGGAGGCATGCCGTGTACACTGGACCGACAATGAATGCATTGACATTACATGAGCTTCATCACGGCTTGGGCGCGCGGTTCATGGCCCTGGACGGCTTCGAAATCGTGGGCGATTACGGCGACGTGTCCGCCGAGCACGCCGCGTTCACGCACGCCGCCGGCGTGCTGGATTTGAGCTGCCGGGGTCGGCTCTGCCTGGTGGGCGCCGACCGGGTGCGGTTTCTTCACGGGCAGGTCACCAATGACATCAAGAGACTCCGGGTGGGCGAGGGCTGCTATGCCGCCATCACCAACGCCAAGGGCAAAATGGAGGGCGACGCCAACATTTTCTGTCTCGCCGAGGAATTGCTGCTGGATTGCGAGCCGGGGCTGGCTGAAAAGATCTCGCGGCGGCTGGAGAAATACCTCGTGGCCGACGCGGTGCAAATCGTGGATGCCGCGCCGCACTACGGGCTGCTCAGCGTGCAGGGGCCCCGAGCGGCAGCGGTCATTCGGGCCACCGGGCTGACCGCCGAAATTCCGGACCGGGCGCTGGCTTCGGTAAAGTTGGCGGACGCGGCGCGGGGAGAAATCATCCTGGCCAACCACCCGCGGCTGGCGCCGGCCCAGTCCGTCCAAGCCTTATCCGCCCCTGGAATGGCCGGTTTTGATCTGTTGGTTCCCACTGCGGCGCTGGGCATGGTCTGGGAAAAGCTGCGGGCCGCCGCGGCGTCCGTGGATGGCCGGGCGTGCGGGTGGCGGGCGTTCGACGTCGCACGGATCGAGGCGGGGATTCCGCGCTATGGCGTGGACATGGACGAAACCAGCCTGCCGCTCGAATGCGGCCTGGAGGCGCGCGCCATCACTTACACCAAAGGCTGCTACATTGGCCAGGAAGTCATCAATCGCATCCATAGCGTGGGGCACGTCAACCGTGAGTTGCGCGGCCTGCGGCTGGCGGACGACTTGCCGGAACTGCCGCCGCGCGGCGCCAAGCTGTTTCACGGCAGCCAGGAGGCTGGCTTCGTCACCAGCGCCGCCCAATCGCCCAGGCTCCAGGCAAACATCGCCCTGGGCTGCGTCCGGTGCGCGGCGGGTCAAGTGGGCGGGGAACTGACGCTGCAAACGGCGGCGGGCGAAAGCCGGGCGAAAATTGTGGGGTTGCCGTTTTTTTGAATCATTCGGGGCGGAATTAGGCTTGAATGCGGGTCCGTTTTCGTTAATGCTGTTTTACATGTTCGCCTCCAGCGCCCCCCTCACCCAGGCCAACACCGCAATGTCCGAACTGATGGCGCTCACAGCCGGCGCCGCACCCAAGCGCCGCGGCACCCTCTTGATCGTTGACGATGAGGAAGGCCCGCGGATGTCCTTGCGCGTCATCTTTAAGGATAATTTTGATCTGCTGATGGCCGAGGACGGTCCGACGGCCATTGAACTGGCCCAGAAGCACCCCATTGACGTGGCCATCCTGGACATCCGCATGGCGGGCATGTCCGGCATCGAGGTGTTGGAACGGCTGCGGTACGTGCAGCCGGACATCGAGGCGGTGATGATCACCGCGTTTGAAACCACCGACACCATGCGCCAGGCGCTGCGGTTGCGCGCGGCGGATTACATCAACAAGCCCTTCGACATTGCCACCATCCGCGCGGCGGTGGCCGGCGCCATGCAGCGCCGGATGCTCGAGGGTGAAATTCACAATAGCGCCGAAAAAGTCCATGAGTTGCTGGGCGAATTGCAGAACCAGAAAGTGGAGGAACAGATCGCCCGGACCCGCGGCGACATCTATGCGAGCATCATCCACGACATCAACGGTCCGTTGACGGTGGTGTCCGGTTTTATCCAATTGCTGAACAAAAAGCTGAGCCGGGCCTCGCGGTTGGAGTTGGAGGACCTGCAATTCATCCGCGAGCGGCTGGGCATCATCGAACGCCAGGTGGCCAATTGCATCGAAATCTCCCGCCGTTACCTCGGCTTTCTCCGGCATCGCCACGATGACGCCCAAACCACCGGCGTCTGTCAGTTGCTGGTTGACTTGGAACAATTGGTGCGGGTTCATCCCTCCATCCGGGAGAACGAGTACCAATTCGTGCTGCCTCCGACCGACATCGGCGTCAAGATCAACGGCACGGATGTCATCCAGATTCTCCTCAATCTCACCGTCAACGCGTTTCAATGCTCGCCCGTGCCGCATCGTGTCACGGTCAGCGCCGAGGTGCTGCGTGCGCCCCTGGATCTGACGCAATTCAAGGACGGGCCGAACGATCGTTTCCTCAACGTGGAAAGCACGGACAACACGGCGCCGTTGGTGAAGCTATCGGTCGCCGACACGGGGCCGGGGATACCGGCGGCCGTGCTGCCGAAGATTTTCCAGCCCTATTTCACCACCAAGGGGCCCCGGCAGGGCACCGGCTTGGGCTTGAATATTGTTCAACGCCTGGTGAAGGAGGGCAACGGGGCGCTGCACGTGAGCACGCATTTGAATCAAGGCTCCACCTTTACGATCTACCTGCCCGCCGTGGAACTGTCCGTCTGAGCGGGTTCCGGCGCCGCGGTCGGGGCTTCCCGCGGCGGCAGCAGTTTCCTGAGCGCGGCGAAGGCGGCCGCACTTTCGGCGGCCTTCTTGCTCTTGCCGGATCCTTGCGCCAATTCCGAACCTTCGTGCAGCACGGCGCACACAAAATTCCGGTCATGGTCGGGTCCCACCGCCGAAACCAGTTGGTACACTGGCGGGATGGGCGAGCGGGCCTGCAAGAGTTCCTGCAACTCGCCCTTGGGATTGTCAATGCCCGCCGGCAGGTCGAGTTCGGCATAGTCGCCACCGAACTCCCGCAACACAAACTCCCGCGCCGCCGGGAATCCCCCGTCCAGAAAGATCGCGCCGAGCAGCGCCTCAAACGCGTCGGCCACCAGGGAAGCCCGCTCCCGGCCGCCGGAATTTTCCTCGCCCCGGCTCAAGATCAGATGTTCGCCCAAGCCCAGCGCACGGCCATGGGCGGCCAGGGACGAGGCGTTCACCAGCTTGGCGCGCGATTTGGTCAACAGGCCTTCGTCCGCCTCGGGGAATTTTTCATAAAGCTGCTGGGATAACACCGCGCCGAGGATGGCATCGCCCAGGAATTCCAGCCGCTGGTTGTGGGGCGAGGGGTTGTTCTGCTCGTGCGCGATGGAGGGATGCGTCAACGCCAGACGCAGCAGCGCACTGTCCCGGAACTGGTAACCGAGGCGTTGTTGGATTTCGGCGCGGTCGGGCATGGCGGAAATAAACTCAATTTTCGGCGGCCAGCGCGGGCGGGGTTTCGCCTTCGGCCGGAGCGGGACCCGGCGCGCTGTCCCCGGCGCCGGCTGAATCCGCCGCAGGCGCGGGCGCGGGCGCCGTGGCCACGGGTGGAGTCAGGCCGTGCTCCAGCAGCTGCGACACGTCGTGCTGCACGGCCTCGAGCTGGTTCAAATGCAGGTCCGGATCCACAATCGTGAACAAGTCGCCGGTCGTGGGTTGTTCATAAATAAACACGCGCCGGCCGTCGCGCTGGAGCTGTTCTTTGACCTTGAGCAGGCGCTTGCGTTCCAGCATCACCGCCAGGATGAAGGCGGCGGGGACGTAGCGCGGATCATTCTGCTCAATGAGCTTGCGCAGGAGCGTCTCGGCCGTCTCCTTTTGAATCGCGTCGGGCGCCTGGGCCGGCGGCAATTCGAAAATGCTCTGCCAATGGGAAACGAACCCTTTCCGTTCGCGGGCGCCATCGCTGAACTGGCTTTGCCAGCACGCGTCGCAAACATCCATGCGGTGCAATTGTTCGGCCTTCTCGTCATAGAGCAGCGTGTGAAACGGCTGGCGGTCCGCAAACGGCTGGGCACACGCCTCACAGCCGGTCGCGCGGGACTGAATGTTCCACTCGTTCATGGGCGGGACAGGATGGCACGAGATCGGCCGCTTGGCACGCAGGAAAATTACACGGAAATTTACCATTGTCACCGGCCGCCAAAAAAATAAACTGTCGGTCCATTTTAATGAACACCTACAACATCGCAGCCCTCGCCGGCGACGGCATCGGTCCGGAAGTCATGCGCGAAGCCGTCAAAGTCTTGCGCGCGACGGAAAAACGGTTCGGCTTCAAGCTCGTCATCACGGACGCGCCCGTGGGCTGGGCCGGCATTGATTTCGCCAAAAAGGCGTTGCCGGACATCACGCTGGACATTTGCAAGCGGTCGGATTCGATCCTGTTTGGCTCGGTGGGCCTGCCCGACCGGGATCCGACGATTCCCAAGGAGGAGCGTCCCGAACGCGCCGCGCTGCTGCGTTTGCGCAAGGAGTTCGGCCTGTTCGCCAATTTGCGGCCGGTGAAGTTGCCCAAGGTGCTCGCCCATGCCTGTCCGCTGGCCCGGGAACGCCAGGGCGAGGGCATTGACATCCTGGTGGTGCGGGAGTTGACCGGCGGCATGTATTTCGGCCAGCCCAAGCACACCGAGGACTTGGGCGGCGGCCAGCAACGGGCGATTGACACCATGGTCTATACCACGCCGGAAATCGAGCGCATCGCGCACGTGGCGTTCAAAGCCGCGCAGTTGCGCCGCAAAAAACTCACGAGCATTGACAAGGCTAACGTGCTGGAAAACGGCATCCTCTGGCGCGAAGTCGTCACCCGCGTGGGCAAGCAATATCCGGAGGTGCAACTCGACCACATGTTCGTGGACAACGGCGCCATGCAACTGGTGCTCAAGCCGACGCAATTTGACGTGATGCTGTGCGAAAACATGTTCGGGGATATTCTGAGCGACGAGGCGGCGGCCTTGGGGGGGTCGCTGGGCATGTTGCCCAGCGCCAGCCTGGGCGCCACCAACGGCAGCCGGACGTTTGGATTCTACGAACCCGCCGGCGGCACCGCGCCGGACATCGCCGGCAAGGACCTGGCCAATCCCATCGCCCAGATTTTATCCGCGGCCCTCATGCTGCGCCACAGCTTTGGCCTCAATGAGGCGGCGGCGGCCATCGAAAGCGCCGTCGAGCACGCCATCGAGTCGGGCCTGCGCACCGGTGACATCTTTAGTCCCAACGAGCCGAACGTCCGCCGCGTGGGCACGCGCGTGATGGGCGACGCCATTGCCGCCGTGGTCTGAGCCCGCAGACCGGGTGACCTCCACTCCCTGGCCAAAATGGAGGCGGACGAAGCGGGCCTGCGAAAGCTCATTGTTTTTTTCGCATGTTCTGATTTAATCTGGCTCATTAAGTGTCCATGCCGGCTGCCGAATCCATTTTATCGCCAGCGAACCGCCGGATTGCGACCCTCGCCCTGTGCGTGCTGGTCTGCGATCAAATCACCAAGTGGTTCGTGCTGCGCTGCCTCCTGCCCGGGGACGAACGTCCGATCATTCCGGGGTTTTTCAACCTGACCTACCGGGTCAACACCGGGGCGGCCTGGAGCATGTTCACCGGCAACAACGCCGTGCTGGCCAGCGTGGCGCTCACGGCCCTGGTGGTGCTCTACCTCACCCGGCATCATTTCAGCGCGCACCGGCTCCTGGGGCAGTTCGCCTTTGGCCTCATCTTCGGCGGCATCCTCGGCAACCTGACCGACCGCCTGCTGCCGGACCGCCGCGCGGTCGTGGATTTTTTGCATTTCTACATGGCGCGCCGCGGCACCGCGGACATCTTCGATTTTCCGGCCTTCAACGTGGCCGACTCCGCCATCTGTTCGGGCGTGGCGCTGGTGTTTTTGTTGAATTGGAAGGAGGAGCCAAAACGCTAAATGACCGCACGCAAGGAAACCT
>Ga0316217_10004395_pt1 | contig 15303 bp, 14 predicted proteins | sample 1anoAmetaG_FD_203633 | JGI IMG/M metagenome (GOLD analysis project Ga0316217, IMG submission 203633) | Freshwater microbial communities from Trout Bog Lake, Wisconsin, USA - 1anoA | ecosystem: Environmental > Aquatic > Freshwater > Lake > Hypolimnion/Profundal zone | place: USA: Wisconsin... | reverse complement strand
GCAAACGCAGAACTGCGAGAAGTATGATGAAGCTTATTTATTGCAAATTTACTCTGATTGTAATGATTGCAGTGGAAGGTAAACAAATGGGTCGAAAAGACAAACTGTTGGGCGAAATGGGGACAATGAGAATGCCATTAACTCCGTTCTCTAGAATGGGACCTCCAGCAGACAGAGAATAGGCTGTAGAGCCAGTGGGAGTCGAAATCAAAATTCCATCACCAGCAGTGTTCGTGAGCAATTCATCGTTTACTCGAATTTGGACTGTTATTCTTTAATGAGCTTTTCTTGAGATATAGACTTAGTTTATGCAAACTTTTACTAACTTGTTTAGGTTCTAGTTCTTAGAATCTTTCCTTGTAGCTTACAGCCGCATTAAATGATGCTCCTGGAAGGGCAGCTAAATCTCTTTTTTTTGGTACTTGATTAACTTTTAAAAGACGTTTTCCATCTAGGGCAGTGAAAATTGGCAGAGAAACCCTACAGTTCCTCTCTGAAAGGTCACAATCGGAGGCACCATTTCCTTAAACTCCTTTGCAGCATATAGAATTGTTCCGTCACCTCCAATCGTAACAATGTAATGAATGTCGGACTGATGTTGAGAAGGAATAAACTCTACACTTGTGACTTTTGGGTGCAAGGTGCTGACTTTTTTATATGTGCGTTCATCTGTGAAATAAAAAGTTGCCTAGATCCTTTTAGTTATGATCGAGACAGCTTCTTAGATGAGCTTGAAAATAGCCTCATCTTAGTATATCCTGCCTACTAAAAGTAAAGATAGCGGATTGTGATTTTTATAGGGCCCACTCATTAAGATTAATATTTCTGATAACGTATCAAAAAAACGAATTTTGAATTACATCACTAATTTTGAAGTCTGCCTAAAAAATCATTAATTTAGCGTAAGTTATAGTAAATTTGAATTGTAATCTTACAAATGGCATAAGAAGTATCCCCAACTAATGCTCCCCCAAGTTGCTAAGTTTGTGGTAAAGAGGCACTTTTCCAGTGCAGCCAATGCAATACTACCTTCTACTGTAGCAGAGACCATCAGTTTTAGCATTGGAAACAAACCCATAAAAATAACTGCCAAGCCAATAAAGCTCCAGCTGACGATCTTTAAAAAAAGATACTGGAAATAAGAAAGAGCTATTATTAAAACTTCAGTCATAAGCAATTTTCCGAGTGCCTATTAGATGCAAAGGTTCTAGTGGGATTGTAACGCAAACAGCTACTTATAACTCAAACACAAATGAATGAGCTAGATTATGGAGCAACAGTTTGTCTGCTTACTAAGACTTACTTGCTTCTCAATGACAAAAAGAGCGCAAAACAGGAGCTTTAAAACTATCTGAAGTAAAAGAAAGCAATGGTTTAAGATTTGAATGATATCCCTGCAAACAAGCAAAAAGACGCCAACAAAGAAAAATATTACGATTACTTACAAAAAAAACTAAACCTGATTTCTTGTATTGGCAATCTCTGCTATGCCATAGGGATGGATTGTATTGCTTACTACGTACTTTATACCAAAATAATCATCAATTTCTTTGGATCTGATTCTTATGAGGCCTCTAATTGTTACTTTCTTATTGGATGCTACTATGCTGAGGAGGGTCATTTCAAGAAAGCCATTTAATGCTTTAAAAAATCAGCAAACATAAGAGGTCAGTTTGCTGGAGATTGTCTCTACAACATTGGAATTCTGTACAAACTCCAGGGGGAGCTGCCTAAAGCACTGTAGATTCTTTAAAAAGCTTTAAAGCTGCGAGAATAGCAGTATGGTGAAGATTCAAGTAAAGTAGCATAAATCAACGAGCTCATGGGCATAATTTATACTGAGCTCAATGATTTCAAAACTGCAATGATCTAGTATGAAAAAGCATTCAAACTTAGGTCCACTTAGCCATCTTCTCCTGAGTATTTCAATGTACTAGATCTCATTCATGAACTCTACGACAAACTGACACTTTTCATCGAGGCAGGTCAACCAAAGGTAAAGAAACCTGACATTTACACTCATCTTAAGATAAGCATTTAAAATTAAAAGCACTACTGGAATCTTCCCAAATATAGGCAGAAAATTAATGAGAACATTGAAGAAAGAGAACTTGGCAGAAACAAAGTTGAAGTGGTTGCTAAAAAGTAAGAGGACAAAGAAAAGCAAAAGTATATCCCTTAATTTGAGTACACTTTGGTCTTGACCTAAGATTTCACCTCCACTTTAGGCTTGGCTGATCTCTTCCGTCTATCCTAATTGCAGCTTTAGCTAGAAAAATGCACAACCCAATTCGGCATTATCTATACCGTGGGCACTTCCTCTTTTTATGAGAATTTAAGTCCCTAAAAATACAAAGAACTTGAAAAGCTCAATCCAAAGCTATTTTAACTTATAAGATTGGAGTAATTAAAGAAGATAAAAAATTCCTAAGGCTGATCTTAATTTATAATCATTCTAACTTTTCTATTATTGCTTTTTGTAAGGAAAGATAAGGATTGTTCTTGAGATAAAACCTAGAAATTTTAGCCCTTTTGAATTCAAAAAGCTTTTAGATCTTTATTTAAGCTTTTCTGGGGCAAAACTTTGTTCTTTGTTGTTTGTTCGAAATAAAACCATCTCTTTGTTTCAAAAACAAAGTATTGTTTAAATTTATTTTACAATTAATAAAATGCAATAATAAACTCAGATTAGTCTGAACTTTTCAGAAATATTCTCAATCAACTAACCATCGCCTTAAAGAACACCTATATAAACACTTTAAAATCAAAGATTTTCACAGAGCTTTTAAGTTTCGAACTCCAAATTATAGCGCGATTAGGTAACAAACCAGTCATTAAAATCAATGATCGAAACAAAATCCCTCAGTAATCCAATATTCTTGAAGCATAAAGTTGTCCAATCAGCAACAGAGCAAATAAGTAATATGAATAAACTAATGTTTAGCTCTTTTGTAATGAAACGTAGTAAGGCAGCCATAGATGTTGACAAAATAACTAATAGATTAAGTGCAATTAAAAGCTGCAAAAAGATTGAATGCTCTAATTTGTCTGGTGTAAATTTACAGGAAGAGAAGAATAATCAAGGAAATAGCAAAAAAAGAGACAAATTAGCAAAATCCAAAAGCCTTGATGCCTTCAATTAGATAAAGTCTTTCCATAGAACAAGCGCCTTTGATAGATTGTACTTTAATAGTAAGATGAAAGATCTCAAATTATTGAATCTTCAAAAGTAGACAGAAAAACGTATCATTTAGTAAAGCAGTCCGCAAAGCAGGAAGTCAAGAAATAGCTCAAAAAATTAAAAACACTTAAAAAACTATGTCCCTTTTTATAAAAGATTGTCAGTAGATATCAGCAACAGCTTCGAAAAGCAAAAAATAATTAACAAGCACCCTAATTTAGTCTCCCAGTTAGAAAATTTAAGCTTCAAGCCTAAGCTATATCCAAGCCGTTTCAACAAAAAGGTTAAGTCACGCTATCTAAGCAGCGCCAATAAGTAATCCTACTCGAATGACTTTGCAAATTTCTTGAATAGCTCTGTAGATACTTAAAAATCAACACTTAATCGCTCTTCTTAGATAGTAGACCGAATCGAATAGCACTTTTTCAACAAAATGCGCCTTATTTTTGTTTCCTAAGACTCAGATGAGATAAAAATAACTCACCACCTAATATCTCTTCTCAGCTAAACATAATTCACTATCCTCCACGGCTTTATAACCTACATTTAATAGCATCCAATAAAAGTTAATGATTTCGACTATTACATTCGTTCTTACTTTCAAGTAATACTAAGATCATTTAGAGTTTATCAACGCAATAGAAAATTCAGCTGAGAAGTCATTAAACTCAGAGTAGATTCAAATATACATAGTTAGATCAGCAGCACAAAATAAAGATAAAGATGTCGCAAAAAAGTCAGAAAAAACAACCTAAGCTTACAAAGAGTCCACTCCACAAAACTGTAAATAACTCCAAAATCTTCGGAGATTACCATTCGACGATTCAAAATTTTATTTGATAAGTTTGTTAAATTTTGCTATAAAAAATTCATAAGTTCGATTAAAAGCAATAATAATGGATAAAAATAGAAAAAGTTCAAACAAGTCTGCTAAAAACTTGCAAGACAAAAAACCTCTGCTCCTTTTGGGACGCATGTCCACGAAAAGTCAGAAATACCTTCTATCTAAAAGCCGTAACACCCTAGAGTAAACAAGAGATACACTCCTTAGTAATAAAATTTCGAAGAACAAAAAGTACAAATAACGGCTAACAAATGATTCTTACTCTCCCCAAATAACATAGCATCCCCCTAGCTAGAATACTCTGCTTTTAGAAAATCGTTTGATGACCTAATATCAAAACCGACTTTCTAGCCAGGGAAAAAGCTTGTCTCAAAAGCAGAAAAGTGTGATTAAAGGCAAGGTTTAGGAATTAGCCAAAATAAAGTAAAGACTTTCATTAAAAGATAAGAAACCCAAGTTAGATCATAATGAGTCATTTCTTAGGTATTACTAAACTGTTAGCACAGTTGGAGGACAAATGCAATCTGTTACAAAAGAGAGATAAAATATCCAAAAGTAATTGAAGAAAATCTGTAAAAAGACCAAAGTGGAGAAAAAAGATATCTTAAAAATCAGCAATCAGTATGAAAAGCTTTTGGATCGGTTTGCCTTTACTGAAATTCCAATCAATCAGCCTTTTGAAGATGATAGGCCGAATAACGTCCATACCATAAATGTCAGCTGCCCAAAAGACAGTAACTTCGCTGAATAATAAAATATAGTTCAAGAAACGGAAAACAAAAAGAAAAAAGTAGTAAATCTGTAGCTGAAAAATCTAAGAAAGCTGGGTATACAGGACTACAATGACGAATTCATGTCCCATTATGAAGAGTTGAGTCAATCTTGGAAACGTGATATTGATATTCAAAAGAGATATTGAACTTAATTATCTTTGAAACTCATCATTCTCAGTTTATTAGCATCGAAATTCATTAATTCATATTTCAAGGTACTTCAGCTCGAAGGAATGCTAAAGGTCAATCAAATAGACGATTCCCATGCTGTCTGAGGACAAAAATATTATCTTTCCACTTTATTAGCGAATTATATCCTGGCTTTGCTCTTTAAGATAGTTCGCCTCTATGATGCTTTGATTTGTTACAATCAATAGCTCAAATTTTGCACTTTCACGAAGAGATACACTTGCATCTCTTACCTTTTATAGCTTGAGTTTTTGGAGTTCTGCTCCCAAAGTGTTTCCGTAGGATTCAACACCGATTCTCACTCCTTAGTTATTTTCAGTGGTAACTAAGAAATTGAAAAGATTAAACATAAAGGGAAGAAATAGAGCCTTTTTGATGGTTGATTTGAGTTAGACTTCAACGAGCTTTTGCCCATGCTTAGAAAAAAGTAAGAATTTATTCAAAAAAGTACATGCAAGAACCTCCCTATTCGGCACAGCAACTATGTTTGATATTGGAATATGCTTTTTATCACTTTATACGTTAAGGACTTAGAATTGGTTTTAGAGCTAGGCTTTGGTGGAAGTAGTTACGCTGGTATCTGCTTTGATTTTTCTGAACTTGTCTTCTATTTTGTAAATCATTCTTTTCCCAGAAATCGTCCTTTTAAACTACTTTTGCTGATAGTCTATGCCTGCCAAAATCAAAGAATCACTCATGAACTAAATCGTATGTGGCTACAGAAAAGAAGTAAAGCAGACTGATTGTAAAGTTACCACTTTTTCTGCCAATTTATAGCAAGAAACTCCTTCTTTGTGCAAAATCAACAATAAACTTGGATTCTTTTTATGCAAAGCTAACTTGATTGGCGATACTTTGCTCTAATGCTGAAAATGTTCCATTGGTTGATAGGCATGGATGAATAAGACATAATTTACGGCAGCAACCACAGCCCAAGGGTCAGCCAAACAAAGATCAAGTATAGGGGATGTATAAGGCAAAAGAAAGAGCTTGTTGGTGAGAAAGTAATTGGGCAAAATCTGCTACTTACTGAATATGTAATAATTTATTATCTTTCCTTCAACTATCTTTTATTTTCGTAGAAGTATCTCTCGACTGATGTTGTTCCATTTTTCTTGAAAATTTGTATTTTAAGCCTACTTTTTAAAAGTAAAGCACATATATCTCCTTTTTTGTTGGACAGTTTGGTACTAACCAAAGAAAAGGCTGACTTGCTTCATTACAAAGTCTGTCTCTTACTATTGCCACACATATTAATGCAGCATTTGCGTCCTATAAAGGTTCTAGATCTATTTCTGCATTTTGATGACAAAAAGATTGTACTCTTTTAGTTCTGGTGCTTTCTTAAACATCTATAGATTTAGGGGCTCTACAAATCTATTTTATTTTTAACCTAAAGAAGCCTTCCATTTAGGAATACTCCCCAAGGATTAATCCGACTTTTGGTAAACAATAGCATTCGGTACCTCTGTTTGATTGTCTTAATAGGTCTGAAGAGACTCTCTTTAAATTGCTGCTTAAAAGAGCTCATTTTTTCTTATTTCTTTTATCATATCAAAAGGATCTATTTCAGAGATGAGCTCTTTTTTCAAAGTGTAACAATGTTTTACCTTTTTTTACACATCGAAGATGTAGGACTGGTGACTCTGCCTCTGCTTTTTTTAGGATCGCATGATCAAATGTTTAGCCACTAGATTTCCTTTCAAATACAACTGATTCTAGTTGGTTCCGATGGTCTTTTTGTATGCACCAGTTGCACTATCCAGCACCAAAATGCAGTATTTAAAGAACGAAAGTTCAGACTCACGATTCACGCTGTTTATCTTTATCTTGTAGGATATTTTAGAAATCTTGTTTGGGCATTGAGGGCATTAAGTTTGTTAATGTTTTGGATCCGCAATCGTTGCTTCTATTAAGTTTGTTATCAATAAATAAATGGAGCCTTTCTCAATGTTACATACTTGGACCGTTTACGTTAAGCCTTCCCAAACCACAATTTCTCGCTTTGAAAGGCCTTCCTTTGATTGGCACTCGCCGCACTTCATTAGTGTTATTAATATTGTTAATAAATCAGGTGAATCAATGTTTTTGAGTAAGCAAACTTTGTTAGAAAAATCAAAGATTGCCGTTGACGATGTATCTTGAATTGATTTCTTTCCTCAGATAATTTGCTCCCTCTTTTAATTACTGCTCCCATCTTCTTTTCTCCTATTATCTCTGCTCTCGAAGCTGCTTTTGCTGCTACAAAAAACGACTTCTCTCTTCTCTAGCAATTGCTGTATCTATAAATCCAGGAAGTGGAGTTTACTAGGTCTTCAAACGGTTATTTGTTTGAGCTTTAAACACTGGTAACTCAGCTTCTTTCTTTGGCAATTCTTGCTTAAGAAACTCTGTATCTTTTTCAAGTTAGCTCATCTCTAAGATTACGCTTTCAGGTAATTTGACTTGTGGGGCAGTTTTGAGGTTTTTTGATATGATTTTCGTTCTTTTTGAATCATTTGTATCCTTAACTTCAGTTGATTCATCTTAAAAAAGCTTCCTTGAAACAGGAATGATAGAAGTGATTTCGATTTATTCAACTTCGTTGAGTTTAGGTGAATCGGAAAGGATTTTTGTAGCTGTTTTTTATTTTTTAGATTTAGCTGATTACCTATAGTTTGCTCCTACCTTTTGCTTTTCGGTGTTTCTATGACTAATGTAATTCTCTATTTCTTTGTATTTTTGTTTTTTCGCTGCTTTTCTATCACTGCCACTGTTGTTTTCGACACTTGCCAAGTCCTATAGTCCTTCACTGGTCTTTGAGGCAGTGGAATACTTGTATTTAATATCGTTTAAACTCTTTTTTGAGGCTATACTGTCAATCCACCTGTGCTTTAGCAGCTATTTTGCTGTTAATCTTTGACTAGGAATGTTATCCAAGCATGAAGCCAGAAAACATTCACACTCTTAGGTTAATCCTTTTGGCGAAGGCGGCTGAATTCCACTCACAATATAGCTTATGATTTCCTCAAAGTTGTTTGTCAAACTTGTCCAAGGTGCTTTGCCTGTTAGCATTTCAATGATTAAGCAGCCCAAGCTCCAAATATCAGCAGAAATGTTATGCCCAGTCCTCCTAAGTATCTAAGGAGCCATATAGTAAGGCGTACCTTTGAGAGATGCGCAAAGTTGAGCAATTTGTTAATGAGTTTCTATTTTAATGTGCTTTGCAGTACCAAAGTCAGTGATTTTGAGTGTGCCATCTTCCATCATCAGTATATTGGCACACTTGAGATCACGATGAACTATGTTTTGCTCATGCAGGTACCTCAGGCCTTCTAGAATTTGGGCTGTATCTAGCGAAGCCTATTGCTACGACAACGGCCCATGCTTCTACAAATAGGTCTTTAGACTGCCTTGCTTTGCGTACTCCAATACAATCTCAACCTGCTTATTATCTTCAGATATGTCGAAACTATAATATTTGACGATATTCGGATGGTTCAGCTTTTTCAGCACCCCAATCTCAGACTTCAAGTTAGATATCTGCCTTATAGCTTACTATTTGTTCTTGGCTGTTATTTAGACCACTTTTAATGCGTATTCCATATTAGTAAGTTTATTGATGCAACGATAAACGTTACCATAGGAGCCACTTCCGATTAGCTCATGGCGTTCGTAGATTTTGTTAAGACTGAGTACAGACTTTATTGGCGTTATTTCGATACCCTTACTTCCAGTTGCTCCACAACCCATTCTTTATTAATAAATTATAGTGCGATTATTCTTTCGATTACAGCCCAGACAAAACACAAAGCCTTAAATGGATCAAAATCAAGTAATCTCTGATTCTCACATCAAGCTACGAAACTCATCTGCATGTTTGAGCATATTATAACGAAACTATTGGTTGTTAGTCTTGGTTTTGCCTTGGTAGGATTCCCACACATCCAAAGCTTGCTTATTTTTGTCCACTTCGTAAGTGTAAATCCCTGCGTTCTATGTATATCTCTGTTGAGGTGTTGGGTTTGCAGGTTGCTGCTAGGGAGGAGGCAGAAGCTGCGCCTTGGCCATTCTTCGATAATAGTAAGCATCTTTATCTTCAAGAGACAGTTTGGGATACTTTTTAATTGTTTCATCATGATCAACAGGCTTCATACTGATAATGTCGAACTTAGACCTTTGCTTATTGTAGATATCTTTGTCTTAGAGTCTCAGCAAAGATGAACCGATGTTTGACAACTGCGAATTGCCTTAATCAGGGCAACATTACCTCGTGATCTGCTGAAAGATTATTTCATTTAAAAGCTTTGTTAAGGCTGCAAAGGCTGCTGGGAAGGAAGACTACTTTTTCTATTAGTGTCTAATGGTCCACCAGCATAAATCGAGAAGCAGGTGTGATTTATACCGTTAGAGTTGCTAAGTAACTATTCAGATACTAGGTGGGATTGTTAACTCTAGGTCTGCGTAGCTCGTAGATGTAAGTTCGTGGATCCATGTCTTAATTATTTTATTGTTTATGAAAATGACTGCAGAATGAAGGATAATTGATGAAGATCATTGAGTGCAGGCATTAGAAATGGCGTACCCATTGAGACTGTCCCAATGACTGTCCCACATCATGAAACCTCTCAGAGGGTAGTTGTTGTCTGCCAGCCATTGTCTGAATGCTTTGATCGTATCTACTGAGTAGAAGTAGGAAGCTCCTCCTGCTGAAGTTGAAGCCAATATTCCAATCAGCAACTTATCTCCTGAAACTCCATTGAAGTTGGGAATGGGTGTCTACCAACTCAAGACTCCTGGCAGGTTCCTCCAGTTGAGATAAACGTCTTTAATGTAGTCAAGACTGCCGCCAGCAACATCGTACCAGTTGTTGTAAGCCTGTGGCTGATAGAAGTCAATATAGTCATCAGCAAGTCTAATGATGTTGACGAAATAGTTGTAAGCCTGTCCTGCAGTGTCAGCTGAGTAGTCAGCCACACCTTGGTAAACTGCCACACATTCAGGAGAAACAATCACCAGTTTGTTACCCAGAGCAGTCTTGAGCTGGATGATGGCATTAGCAACAGTGCGAGGAGTAGCCAAGTACATCTCGATATCGAGATCAACTCCATCCAAGTTGAATTCAGTGACTATTTGGACCAGAGAATTCACGAAGGCAGTTATTGAATCGTTTGATGCAAAGATGTATGCCCAGTTGCCGTTCTGGCCTCCCACTGAAATCAGCACATTCCGACCCTGGCTTTTCCAGACGTCGTATTCAGCTTGGGGGAAGTCAGCAGCATCAATGGTCACACTCCCGTCGACGTTGGAGTTGACGAAGGCCAAGATGATGTTGTTAGTATTTGGGTTCACATCATTGGTGGTTGACTGCCCGCAGTAGTCTCCCCCAAAACCACAGTAGAAGAGCGAGAGCATAGGTGTAGTAGCTTGCACTGGGTTAGTCTTTTGCCACCAATTGATCTTGGCTGAGAAACAGGCGACCGCAAGCAAGGCGATTAAAGTAAGAATTTTCATCAATAAAATACAGATTCAAATAAATAAAAAAGAGTTAGTATGCCTCCCTTCGACTTTATTTTTTTCAGTATCACCTCAAGAAATAAGTTAGTCTGAATTGAATCCTCGATTCATACAAGTGTAAAAAGGGGCGGAGATTGTCCCGATTTGTAGCTTTAAAAACTATGTTATAATAAAGATTATTTCAATTCTCACTTCTCGATTCTCCAATGAAAAGATGAGATAGACAGGCAATGGCCTCAGTTGAGAAAATTTGAGGTTTTTTGAATTTTATATTTCAATTTTCAAGCAGCATCTAAAAAATTTCTAAGCTACAAAATGCAAGGAATATGCTACCCTCAATAAATTCAATCTTTCTTTAATTTGTTCCTAATATGGAAATCAAGGCCTTGCAGCTTGCGTGGCTTCATTCCCATTCAAGGTATCCCAATGGCTGTCCCAGGTCATGAACCCTGCCAAAGGATAATTATTTGCATCCAACCAAGTCTTGAAGTCATTGATGACAGCTGGAGTATAGTAGTAAGCTGAACCCGCAGCAGTAGTTGATGAAGGAATACCCATAACAATCTTTTCCCCAGCTATTCCCGAAAAGTTGGCAATCGGTGAACATCCCCAAGGAGTCATCCCTTGCAAATTCCTCCAATTCAAATACACATCCTTCAAGTAATCAACTGAACCAGAAGGGAACTCATACCAGTTGTTGTAGGCTTGAGGCTGGTAAAAGTCAATGCATTGGTCTGCCAGTTTGACAATGGGGACAAAGTAGTTATTGTAACCTGAACCTGTGTCTGCATCAGGCACTCCCATTGCTTGGTATATCACTACACACTCCGGTGAAGCAGTTATCAGCTTTTTTCCAGTACCTAGGGCGTCTAGTTTGGCTCTCAGGGCGCAGATCATGTTGGCAACGGCCCGTGGAGCCGCACCATAGTATTCAATATCGAGGTCTACGCCGTCCAAGTTGAATCTGTCCACAATGTCAACAACAGCGTTGATGAAGTTTGTGGCTGAAGTGTTCGAAGCGAAAACATTGGCCCAGTTACCATTCTGGCCTCCGATTGAGATAAGGACATTCTTGCCGGCAGTTTTCCACTCCTGGTAAGGCTGTGTGGGGAAGTTAGGCTCATCGATAATGATGCTCCCATCAGCCTGCGTATTGGCAAAAGCAAGAATAACGTGAGTGGTCTTGGGGTAGACATCATTGTCAGTGGATTGTCCGCAGAAGTTCCCTCCGAATCCGCAATAATAGACAGAAAGCACGTCAGTACCAGCCGTTTTGAGTTAGTTCTTCTCCCACCAGTTGAATTTGGCAGAGCTGACCACAAGGATTATCGCAGCTATGGTAAGAATTTTCATAAATAAAGTAAATTTAATGGTACAAGAGGCTGTTAGGGTTGTAAGCGTTTTATTTTAGTATAAAAGCAAATATAAATCATAAACCCAAATCGTTGAGGATTTTGGAAGCCTCAGCTTTCAATTCTGCAAATGTAGCCTTTTTGTGCTTTACCTTCTCCTTGATACGATGTGATTCGTCAACCATCAGATTATTCTTCAATAACGTCTCCATTTATTTCTTTATCATGTCTTTCTCTTGCTCCAAATCCTTCTCTTGCTGCAGCTTCTCCAACTTCTTCTTATTCTGCTCCAAGATCTTCTAGGTGTTGTTGATCTTCTGCAAAATCTCTGCCTTCTTTCTCTAATCTAAAGACTCACTTTCACTGTAGTAACTGTCAATATCTGATTACCTTTTGTTAGCTGCCTCTCTCTTGCTGTAATGAGCAACATGCATATTATTAACTGCAGAGTAGTCTCCCCTCTTTGCTGCTTTGGTAAATAGTTGTCTATTGTCATGAGTCATATAAATGTTGGGGATCTCTTCCATTTCTTATGAATTAGCTGGGGTTGTACCATTCGAATGGATTGAGTTGATACTATTCGTGATTCCTTTTGACAGTTCATCCAGTTTTTGAGCATAAGTGTGGTATTTGGTGTCTAAGTTCTGCTGGTGGACTGGTAGGCTGCCTTTCCGAGTATACCCTGCTCGTAAAGCAGGAGGAACCAAATAATTTGAGTCAAAAGTGAATTTTTAACTTTAGACACTTGATGATACCTAAGGATGGCTATCTGTATAAAACTTAGAAGTATGGGGCTATCTTTTGTCTCTGAAGTCTTGCCCACTCGAAATTTGGATAGACTCTCTAGATTATTCGGATTGGTCGATATGAAGACTTGGGATTCTGACAGCAGGCTCGAAGCTCATGCGATATTCATTGACGATTCCGAAGGTGCCAATTGCTTTCTACCTGTTTGAGCCGATCGATTTTGATGAGATTTAAACAGGGATGTTGCATTACATGTCAACACACTTTTGTAGCTTTAAGTTAGCCTATTTCTTGCCGTTACCCACTTTAAACTCATCGACTGATAATCCAACCGTAGTGGGCACGATCAAAGGCTATTGAGGAGGCTTTTGATCTACTTTCTATTCTTTCGTTTCAACTTTTTTTTGTTAAAAAGATTATCCTTACAAATACTATGGTTGTTGAGAAATTTATTGATTTTTCGCAGGCGAAGAATATCCAAAATGATTGGTTGTTTGCGACATTTGTGGAGTAGTATGGTAGTTAAACAAAGAAACAAAAGGAAGAGTCTTTCTTTTGTTGGTTTAGGACTCCCTAATTTAATTTTACTTTTTATTGCTAATGGAGCGTTCGTTGACAGAAATGATTTTTTGCAGAGGCGAGTCATTAAATGTGGTTGTATTTACCTGCTGAAAGCTCTTGTTCTGTTTGGGAGTTGCCGAACCATCATTGTATGAAAAATTTATTTTGTTCTTGCTTAGCTTCTGAGAACTGTTTTGCTGCAAGTCAACCTCTTTGATCGACTTCTCTCCCTTTTGGAATATATTATGTACAAACTGCTAGCAGTTAGCCATTGAGGTCATCCTGGGGTGTACTGCTTGATGTTATTGCCTTAGTTTCGATTATTTTGCAGTTTGAACCAAATTGTCAAAGCCAGCATCGAATCTATGTAGCAAAGACTACTTATATGAATTAGTATCAGTTTTTTTGATATTCAAGATGCTAGTATTATTGGTTTAACGGGCAAAACCGACATTCCTTTGCATTCTGCTTGCCTAGAAACTGTTGAGCTGAGAAGTCATTCTTTTCCGTTAGAATTGCGTGCTCAAGGGCACCTTTTTGTGCATATTGTAAACCCGCTAGAAAAAGTCAGTGAATTAGGTCAGTGCTCTCAGATCTCTTAAATCGATTTTATTGCAAAAGTCTTGTTAAAGCAGGAGCTGGTAGAGTCGAAAGAGATGGAAGCACATTTATTGCTAGTTACATATCAGCTAAGTATGATTAATTCTTATATCTTAGTTAATCCATACTTTTGCTATTTTCTTCTCATCTGTTTTCGAAAGTCCCACTGAGCTCACAAAAAAGACCATGTTGGAGCTCACCCCGAAGTACCCATACTTCTAAACAAGACAGCCTATGCCATTAATGACTGCACAGCAATAGCAAGAACTTTTATCTCGCTCTGAGGTGCCCATAAGCGAAGAGAGAGTGCCTGAGGAATGTTCAGTGTATATTCTATGCTTGTATTTCTTATTGTTGCAAACTGCGAGATTTTGCTGCTACTCATAAAAGTAGATAAGTTTGACGACGTTGGGGTTGTTGATGGCGGCTCGCTTGATGAGAAGACTATTGTTATAGGACAACTCTTCCTCATTGCGAGCGTAAAGTTAGTGCGCATCGATGAGTTCGTTGGTAATATTGTTTTTATAGGTGGAAGCATCGATTTGCACCCAATTTTTTGCCAAAAGATTGACTCTGCTATCTACGGAATTGCCCATTCCTCAATGTACCTATATTATAATGTTAAATTATATTTCAGACGAAATAAAATCTATCCTCTGTAACTAAACATAGTTATTGATAATTGCTATCTAGGGTATAAGGAAAATATTTAAGGATCAGCCGAGTCTTTGAGGATTAGGGAGTCATTTTTGGTCTAAAGTATGTCTTTTAGATCAGTATACTTTTGGAAAAGTCATATTTTTGGGAAAATGCAGTTTTTCAAACATATCTTCTAACAATGCACTTTTATAAATTCAGAGGTTTATAAGAGCATTTGGATTTTTGGATTGCTAGGTTAGAGAAGGACATATGATCTAAAACGCCTAAAGGCCCTAGAATGAGCCGCCCAAAAGAATCCTTAACTATAAACAAACGAGTGGTAAATTTGCTTTAAATCAGATAAGAGGATATTTTACTATGTTGCTTGGGACCATAAAAAGAAAATTAAAGAATGGATTTAAGATATCTACCTAGTTGGCTGCTAACAACTGATATAAGACTTTTTCATGACCAAGCCTTCGAAGCTAGCAGCTGAGCGAGGGGAGGTCTACCCGATAAGACCAAAGAAGAAAGCGATGAAAGGCCAGAGAGGGAAGAAAACAAGAAAAAGGGTCACATTTTCTCGGTAAACTATATTTTTCCAAAAAAAGTCGAAGCTCGCTTCCAAGAAAAATTAGAAAAATCAGAAAAATAAGAAAGGCAGAAAAAAGAAACAAAAGAAAGAAGCTAGAGTAGTACCGCGTATTAGACTGTACAGACGGTAGCTCATAGGACTGCTTTAGAAGGAGGTGGCAAAACTGACCAAACACATAAAAACACGGCCAGAGGATAGGCTGGACTACCTCGGTACAAATCCCATAATGTAGTGAAATATCCTCTGGGGCTATTTAGGAGAGACGGAGTTCTCTACTTCCTAGTTCGAACACTGCCTCCCGTACGTGATTTATTCGTCCCCATCCA
>Ga0316217_10004394_pt1 | contig 15307 bp, 17 predicted proteins | sample 1anoAmetaG_FD_203633 | JGI IMG/M metagenome (GOLD analysis project Ga0316217, IMG submission 203633) | Freshwater microbial communities from Trout Bog Lake, Wisconsin, USA - 1anoA | ecosystem: Environmental > Aquatic > Freshwater > Lake > Hypolimnion/Profundal zone | place: USA: Wisconsin... | reverse complement strand
AATCAACATCGTTGGCTCCTTCTCCGGTCTTCTCTGCTCCTTCGCAAGAACAGACTACCGCCGAACGGAGCCAACGTTGTTATGAGATCAAGCGAAGCGAAGAACCCCTGCGCCGCTCAAATCTCCCATGCTGCCTGGAAGGCAATTCCGCCGCCTGCCCCACTCAAGCCAAAGGAAGGCTTGAATGGGCCACCCGCGATTCGCGTAATTTTATTCGCGCAGCCAGTCCTCGCGGGCGAGGGTTTCAAAGCGGGTAGAGCCTTTGAGGAAGGCGAGCTGGATGGTGTCGGTGGGGCCGTTGCGCTGCTTGGCGACGATGATCTTGGCCTTGCCTTCCAGCTCGGGGTTCTGGCGGTCGTAGTATTCGGGTCGATAAATAAACATGACGATGTCGGCGTCCTGCTCGATGGAGCCGGACTCGCGGAGATCGCTGAGCTTAGGCTCGGTGTCTTTGCCGCGAGTCTCCGTTGCACGGCTGAGCTGCGAGAGGGCAATGACAGGGATTTTCAATTCCTTGGCAATGGCCTTGAGGCCGCGCGAGATGGCGGAGACTTCCTGAGTGCGGTTTTCGTAGCGGCGACCGCCGGGAGCCGAGGCCGACATGAGCTGCAGGTAATCGATCACGATGAGGTCGAGCCCATCTTTGTCCATGGCTTTGCGCCGGGCCTTGGCGCGCAGTTCGGTGAGCGAGATGCCGGGGGTGTCGTCGATATAGAGCGGCGCCTGGATAAGCCGGTCGAGCGCGGTGCGGAGCTTGCCCAGGTCTTCGCGGGCGAGGAAGCCGGTGCGCATCTGGTGGGCGTCCACGCGGGCCTGGGAGCACAGCATGCGGTTAAGCAGCGCTTCCTTGGACATTTCCAGCGAGAAGACGGCGACGCTTTTGCCGCCCTGCACGGCGGCGTTTTCCGCGATGTTGATGGCGAAGGCGGTCTTTCCCATGGAAGGACGGGCGGCGATGATGATGAGGTCGGACTTCTGCAGGCCGCTGGTCATGTCATCGAGATCGGCGTAGTGAGTTTCCAGGCCGGTGACGCGGCCGCCGCGCTGGAAGAGCTTGTCGAGATCGCCGCCAAACGACTCCATGGCGATGCTGCGAATGTCGGTGAGTTGCTGCCCGCTGCGCTCTTCCGAAAGGTTGAAGATGCTGGACTCGGCGGCGTCAATGACCTCGGCGGCGGAGCTGGTCTGCTCCAGCGCCTGCGAGATGACGGAGTTGGCGGCATGGATGAGGCCGCGCAGCATGGCTTTGTCGCGCACGATGCGGACGTAGTGCTCCAGCGAAGAGCGGCGCGGGACGCCGTCGGTGAGGGACGCAAGATAGCCAGCGCCGCCGACGGCGTCGAGTTCCTTGTAACGCAGCAGTTCCTCGGTGAGGGTGACGATGTCGATGGGGCGGTTGGACTCGGAGAGTTCGGCGATGCGCTGGTAGATGCGGCGATGAGCGTCGAGGAAAAAGTGCTCGGACTTGAGGGTGGAGAGGGCTTCGTTCTGCAGGTTGTTGTCGAGCAGAATGGCGCCGAGGATGGAGCGCTCGGCTTCTGGACTGGCGGGAAGACCGCGATCGAGACTGAAATCGGTTGCAGGCATAGGTACGACAACTAAATCCTTGCAGAGAGTTTGCCCTGCGTGGAAAAACAAGAGCAACCACAACGACAGAAGGCTGCAGATTTGTAGGGCATTGACTCCCACCTTAACCGCAAAAAACGCGGTGAAGGTGGGGCACCCGGCGATTGATTAAATTCTAACGCGAAAAATTTAAGCCCGGAGAAGCCAGCCGCCTCTCCGGGCTTTCAACCTTGTGCAGCGGTGTGCGTGGTGACTGACTCCCGGCCGCGGAACGGCCCGGTTGCCAAGGAGGCGCGAAACCCGGTTGGAGTGCGGCTCCGGTCTGGCGACGGGTACAGGCCTGATGGCCCTCCGGTCACTGACGCTTGGCCGCCGGCTGCAATCGCTTGCGCCGTAGCGGTGGCAAAGCCTGCGTTGCGCGACGCGCGAACCCAAGGCTCCGAATCCGCCTCCAACCGAACTTCGCAATACCTTTGGCCGTTTCCCTGGCCGGGAAGCACCACGCAGCCGCTGCATTCGGTTGCGTTGAATCAAGAGTGCCGCACAGCGGGCTGGAGGGAAATGGAAAACGGCGGGCGTGCTGTGGGTATGTTGTGTAAATCGCGGATTGCTTGTGCATCGCGGTGCAAAACCAATCCGTTCAGGGCCCAGGCTCGGGTTCGATGGTGTCGCGGAAGCGGCGGAACAGACGCAGGGAAGCATCGACCAGTTGATCTTCGCGACGCTTCTCGTTGAGGGCAGGCTTGGGTTGCTCGCTGCTGCTCCACAAGACCGCGCGGTCGTGGGCGTCGAGGATAAGCAGGCGAATCTTGGTTACATCGTCGGGAGTCGCAGGGCGGTTTTTGGCGTTGCCGCCCACGCTCGCGCTGGGATACCCAGGCGGAGCGACGATGGAGACGATGAGGTCGGCCTTGGCCGGATCAGCGGCCAATTCGTAGTGGCCCCATCCCTGGAAGGCATCCCCGATCACGTCGTAAGGGATGGACGAGGACGCGGGTTCGATGAAAATGCTGCGGGCGGCCATGAGGCGAGCACGCGGCGAGATGGCCGCAGGCTGTGCCGGCTCCTGCGCGCAGACGGAGGCGCCGGAAAGAAGCAGCGCCACGGTTAGGGCCGCCAGTGTCAGCGAGATTCTGGGAAGCGTTCTTCGCGGTGTGATTGGTATCTCCATCGGCTACCAGCTTTTGAGATATTTTGCCATGGCGCGGACCTCGCGGCTGGTGGTTTTTACGCGATGCATGATGGCGAAGCCGGGATTGAGCGGTTTGCGTCCCAGCCTGCGGTAAACGGCCTCGGGATCGCGGATGAAATCCTCGACGGTCGGCTCGTCATATTGCGGCAGGATGTTGGCGAGGTTGGGACCGCCGCCGGAGAAATGGCAGCTGGCGCATCCCAGGCGAACAAACGTTCGCTGGCCGAGATCGAGTTCGTAGACGTGATAGGCGGCCCAGAGAGCGAACGCGGCGATGGAGACAAGAATCAGCCATTTCAATGTTCGAAGCACGTGTACTCCTTCGCTGCTTACCCTCCCACCTTAGCCGCAAAAAACGCGGCGAAGGTGGGGCACCCGTGGTTTATCCCCAGTGCTAATTCCCTAGCGCTGCGCCGCAAGGAAATAGGAGATCATCTCGATGTCGTGGTGCGAAATCGGCTGGGCCGGCATGGTGGCATAGCCGGGATTGAGCGGCTTGCGTCCCAGGCGGGCATATACGGCTTCGGGGTTGGACAGCCACTCCACGAGCGTCTGGCGGTCGTATTTGTTTCCCACCTGCGCCAGCGAGGGCGCGCCGCCGGCATTGTGGCAGCTGGGACAGCTGAGATGCTCAAAGGCCCGCTGGCCCTCGGCAACCTGATGGCCGCGATAGAAGATGGCGACGGCGACCACGAAGCAGATGGCCAGCACCACTCCCTGCCAGGGTTTCAGCTTCAATGTGGGCCTCCCTTTGGATGCATGTGAGTATGCCTGAAATGACAAGAGGCGGGAAGGGAGAAGATTCTTGGTTGTCATACCACATTAGAAATGTCCCCGCGGCAAAAGACGCCGCTCCGGCCGCGGGCGCTCGTTGCACAGGATGACACTCTCAAAAGATGCCTTGTTCCGGTAAGCTCTAAGCGGAAACCATGCTGAAACCTTTGATCCATTTTGCGGCGTATGGGTTCGCACTGCTGGCGCTGTGCGGGCTGGGATACTTGATGCTCTCGCTGTGGAGCGAGTGGCGCTTTTTGAAACGGCGGCGCGCGGCGGTGGCGCAGGCGGCGGGAGGATTTACGCCTCCGGTGAGCATTCTGAAGCCGCTGCGGGGCACGGACCGGCAGATGTATGAGAGCTTCCGCTCGCACTGTTTGCAGGATTATCCACGGTATGAAATTGTCTTCGGCGTGAACGATGCGAACGACGAAGCGGTGGCGGAGGTGGAGCGGCTGCGGCGGGAATTCCCGGAGCACGAGATCCGGCTGGTCGTGCGTCCGGAGCCGATGGGCAGCAATCGCAAGGTGAGCAACCTGGCGCAGATGATGCGTGAGGCTAAGTACGAGTACATCGTGGTGAATGACAGCGATATCCGGGTGGAGCGCGATTACCTGCGGCGGATTGTGACCCCGATGGCCGATGGGCGCACAGGGATGGTCACGTGCTTATACCGTGCTGAGGCCGGGCGCAGTCTGGCTTCACGGATGGAGGCGGTGACGATTGCCACCGACTTTGCCGGAGGGGTGCTGTGCGCGGTGGAGTTGGAGGGCGGACTGCACTTCGGACTAGGCTCGACGCTGGCGTTTCCACGGGCGGCGGCTGAGGCGATTGGAGGGCTGGAGGCGCTGGTGGAGTATCTGGCCGACGACCACGAGCTGGGACGGATGATCGCCGAGGCGGGATACAAGGTGGTGCTAAGCGAGGTGGTGGTGGAGACGTTTCTGCCGGAGTACGGATGGCGGGCGATGTTCGAGCACCAGCTGCGCTGGGCGCGGACGGTTCGGGATTTGCGCAAGTGGGGCTACGTGGGGGTTCTGCTGACCTTTGGGCTGCCGTGGGCGATGGCCGCGGCCGTGTGCGCGGGCGGCGCGGCGTGGGCTATGGCACTGCTTGGGGCGGTGGCGGTGGCGCGGTTCGCTTCGGGATACTTGTTGTGCGGACCAATTCTGAACGACCGCCAGACGCTGGGGGATTTGTGGCTGATTCCAGCGCGCGATGTGGTGGGCGTGGCGATCTGGTTCGCCAGCTTTGGCGGGGATACGATTGTGTGGCGCGGAGAGAAGTTTCATCTGAAGGATGGGAAGCTGACGAGGGCGTAGAGAAGTTTCAAGCTTCCGGCATAAAGACCAAGTCCTCATATTCTTGGTGGCTGAAACGACCTTGGAACAGCACAGAATATTTGAGCGGTGCGGGGGTCCTTCGCTTCGCTCAGGATGACACTCTCAAAAATAGACATTCGCCAGCTACGCAATCGACACTGAGCGCGTGCGTTCAGTCTGGCTGTGCGTGGGTAGCGCGCTGGATGGAGACGATGCGGCCGCCGGGGGTGAAGCGGTAGAGTTCGCCGCGCCAGCGGAAGTGGCTGCCGCCGCAATAGCTGGCGAGCCAGACGACCCAGCCCAGCAGATCGCGCAGGGGGTAGAGCCAGCACAACGTGAGGGCGCGGCGGTCTCCGATCACGGCGTAACCGATGGCGGCGGATTGGGCGATGCGGGTGAGCAAGCTCAAACTCAATAGGGCGATGCCGAGGGCGGGATGGCCGAGCGCGAAGGCGGCGATGAGGCCGAGGACTCCGAAGGGAACGGCGAAGGTGAGTCCGGTGCCGAGGTGTCCGCGGGGGCGCGAGTAGCGGGTGCTCTGCATCCAGCGCAGTTGGGTGGCAAATGTTTGTTGCAACGACTGAGCGCAGAGGACGTGGCCGACTCGATGGTGCGAGAGCAAGACGCGGTATCCGGCGGCGTGGACGCGGTAGCCGAGGACGAAGTCGTCGGAGTAGTAGTCGGAGGTGGAACCGATGCCGCCGATTTTCTCCAGGGCATCGCGGCGCACGGCGATGGCCGAGCCGAGAGCGAAGCGCATGCCTTCGAGCATGTCGGCAATGAGGACGCCGGAGGGGAGTTCGACCGACATTCCCAGGGCTTCCAGATGCGACCAGAGTCCGCTGGCGGGAATGCCCGCGTAGAGGCAGGTGACGAGGGCGGTATCTGGGTCGAGCAGCGGTGGAACCACATTGCGCAGGAAATCGGGACGGACGAGGATGTCGCTGTCGCTGATGACCAGAAATTGGTTGTTGCAACTGGCAATCATCTTGTGGAGCGACCAGACTTTGGCGCTGGGCCACTCCGGTTCGCCGGAGAGCACGATGCGGGTGGCGACCAGGGGATGGCGCGCGCGCAGGCGTTCGACCACGGCGAGCGCAGGGTCGGCGGAGTTGCGGCAGCTGAAGACGATTTCAAAGGCGGGGTAGTCCTGGAGGAAAAAGCTTTCGAGCGTTTCTTCCAGGCGAGGCTCGGCACCGTGCAGAGGCTTGAAGACGCTGACCATGGGAAGCGCGGCGGGATCGATGGAGGCAACGGCGCGCGACTGGGCACGGGCCAGGCGCAGATGACGCACGGCCGCCGTCAACGCCATGACGAGAAAAACCGTGGAAGATGCCGTGCCGACGAGCGCGACGGCCATCAGCGCACGCCAGAGCAGGGCGGTGGAAACGATCAGGGACGCGGTCATGGGCGCGGCGCCGGGATCGTCATCGGGATCGGCGTTTCGAGTTCGGTGAGGCGCAAGGAGGCGGTCGCGGTTAGGTAACCTTTGCGGCGGCACCAGTCGGTGAGGCGGTCGGTGAGCAGATCGAGGGGGACACGGGCGCCGACTTCGAGCAGTCCGTCGGCGACGGGGAGGGTGTCGTCAAAGACGGAATCGTTGGTGAAGCTGCGCATGGCGAAGTTGTCGAGCCAGTGGATGGGCGCGGGGATAGGGACGCCGTCTTGGAAATACTCGACGCGGATTTTGCGGGAGAACATGGAGAAAGTATAAGCGGGCGCAGGGTGGGGACGTACTGCACTCCCACATTCGCCAAAAGAAGGCGAATGTGGGCCACCCGCGGGATGTGCAAGATCCAGAGCAAAGTCAACGACCCCACCCTAGCCAACAACGGGCTAGGATGGGGCACCCGGCGCTTTCCTTACTGGAGGACGATCTTCTTCATTTTGCGGCCGACGCGGAAGACTTTTTCGACGGGGAGCGGGGTTTGCAGGTAGAGCTCTTTGTAGGGCTCGCCGTCGATTTTGAGTGAGCCGGCTTTGATTTTGCGCTGGGCATCGCTGTTGGATTCGGCGAGTCCGGCACGGGCGATTACTTTGCCGAGGTTGATGTTCGCTGTGCCATCGGTGAGGGTACCGACTTCGGCGAGATCGATTTCGATCTCTTCCAGGTTTTCCGGCACTTCATCTTTCTGGAATTGTTTGGCCCAGTTTTCTTCGGCGGCCTCGGCTTCGGCGGGGGAGTGGAAGTCACTGATGATGCGTTTGGCGAGGTCTTTTTTGGCGCGCATGGGGTGGAGCGGGCCGTGGGCCACGTCGTTTTTGAGGTCTTCGATCTGCGGGATGCTGAGGTCGGTGAGCAGCTCGTAGTAGCGCCACATGAGGGCGTCGCTGATGGACATAAGCTTGCCGAACATCTCCTGCGCGGATTCGGTGATGCCGACATAGTTGCCGTAGGACTTGGACATTTTGCGCTCGCCGTCGAGGCCTTCGAGCAGCGGCATGGTGAGGACGATCTGCGGGGGGAAGCCGTAATCCTGCTGGAGCTTGCGGCCCATGAGCAGGTTGAACTTCTGGTCGGTGCCGCCGAGTTCGACGTCGCATTCGAGGGCAACCGAGTCGTAGCCCTGCATCATGGGATAGAGCAGCTCGTGGACGCTGATGGGCTTTTCTTCCTGGAAGCGGCTGTGGAAGTCCTCGCGCTCCAGCATCTGCGAGACGGTGAACTTGGCAGCCAGGCGGACGAAGGCTTCAAAGTCGAGCTTGCAGAGCCACTCGGTGTTGTAGCGGACCTCGGTCTTTTTCTCGTCGAGAATTTTGAAGACCTGCGCCTTATAGGTTTCGGCGTTGGCGTCAAGCTGGCCGCGGGTGAGCGGCGGACGGGTGGCGTTGCGTCCGGTGGGGTCGCCGATGAGTCCGGTGCCGTCGCCGATGAGGAAGATGACGGTGTGGCCGAGGTCCTGGAAGTGCTTGAGCTTGCGGATGAGCACGGTGTGGCCCAGGTGCAGGTCTGGCGCGGTGGGGTCGAAGCCGGCTTTGATGCGCAGGGGCTTGCCGCTTTGCAGAGACTTTTCGAGGCGCTCGCGCAGATCGCTCTCACGGATGATTTCGACGGAACCTTTGCGCAGGTAGGCCAGTTGCTCGGCCACTGGGCGGAAATCAGGAGGTCGGAAGGTGGACATGGTTTTGATTATAAGGTTTCAAGGTTTCAAGGTTTCGCAGGTTTCAAAGTTTCAAGGTTAAAGGCGGGTGCCGGGATGCGGCGTGTTGCTTCCCACCTTAGCCGCGCAAATGCGGCGCGTCGAAGGTGGGGCACCCGGCGGCGTTCAAGATGACACTTCTGTGGGATGGGCTGATATATTCGTCGCATGCTGAAAGTGAAATTGCTGACCGAGACGGCCAAGGCGCCGACGATTGCCCATCCCGGGGAAGACCTGGGATATGACCTCTATGCCAGCGAGGCGGTGACCATCGCCGCGCGCGGAAACGCCACGGTTGCGACCGGGGTGGCGATTGAGCTGTCCGGTGCGGCGGGCGAGCCGCTGGGGGCGCTGCTGCGCGACAAGTCTTCGATGGCGGCGCGGCGGCTGACCTGCACCGGCGGGGTAATCGACGCGGGCTATCGCGGCGAGGTGCGGGTGCTGATGGAAAACCTGAATGATGTGGCGGCGGAGATTCATGCGGGTGACAAGCTGGTGAACCTGATTCCCTACCCTGTGCTGACGACTCCGGTGGAGGTGGTGGACGAACTTGCCGGGAGCCGGCGCAAGGACGGCGGGTTCGGATCGAGCGGGCGAAAATAGGAATCGCCCGCTTCTCCGATCTGTTCGGCGACTACTGCACGACCTTCTTGGTCCCTCGCTTGGTTGCGCGATATGCCTTCTTGGTGCCCCGCTTGGTGGCCCCGTAGGCTTTCTTCGTCCCTCGCTTGGTTGCCCGATAGGCTTTTTTCGTGCCCCGCGCAGTGCCGCGAGCCGCATGGTGCACCGCGCTGTTCGTGTCCCTGCCGGCGTCGTGCATGTCCTGTTTCGCACCGCTTGACTGGGCGTGGTCTTCCTGCGCAACGGCGGGGACGCCCACGCCCAGAAGAAGCGCAAGCACAGCGTTCATGAGGATTTTTGCCATCGTCTCTGTCCTTGTATCCTGATTTAGGTAAGATTCTGCTGGTTAGAAGCCAGTTGCGAGGAGAAAGGATGCCCGCTTGCCTCACGGCGATTGTCCTTTCCCAAACTCCGGGTGCGCAAGGTAAAATTGATTGTTCGCCGCAAAGGTCCCACATTTGCCAAAAACAGGCCGATATGGGGCACCCCAGGGTTTAGATTTCGATAAAGTTTCGAGATGAGATTGGAGCAATACTTTCATGGCGATTATTGCCACACAAATGCGTCCGGGCATGATTATCAAGCACAACAATGAGCTGCACTCGGTATTTACCGTGGAGCACCGCACGCCCGGCAACCTACGCGCCTTCATCCAGGCCAAGCTGCGCAACCTGCGCACGGGCGCCATGTTCGAACACCGCTTCCGGTCGGGCGATGCGATTGACAAGATCGTGGTGGACGAAAAGAAGATGGAGTACCTGTACAACGACGGCGACAATTACTTCTTTATGGACATTGAGAGCTACGAGCAGACGGCACTGAACCGCGACGTGCTGGGCGACACGGTGGAATACCTGACGCCGAATCTGCAGGTGTCGGTGGAGTTTTTCGACGAAAAGGCGGTAGGCGTGGATCTGCCGCAGACCGTGGAACTGACGATTCTGGAGACCGAGCCGGGACTGAAGTCGGCGACCGCATCCAGCGTGACCAAGCCGGCCAAGACCGAGACCGGACTGATCGTGCAGGTTCCGCCGTTCGTCAACGAGGGCGACCGCATCCGCGTCGATACGGCGGAAGGCACTTACCTGTCTCGCGCGTAAGACTTGCCGCGACAGGAGCAAAGCCAAGGCAACAGCTGAAGATCAACTACCCCACCCTAGCCAAAGGAAGGCTAGGATGGGGCACCCGCAGAGCGCATTTCCCGGAGGGATAGCGATGGCCCGGATGTTTCGCCGGTACCTGGTGACGGGGCGGGTGCAAGGGGTGGGCTTCCGCTGGTTTGTGGAGCGCGAGGCGCGGCTGATCGGCGTGGGCGGCTGGGTGCGCAATCGCGACGACGGGGCGGTGGAAGTGCTGGCCTCGGGAACGGATGCGCAGCTGGGCTCGCTCTACGACAAGTTGCGGGAAGGACCCCGCGCGGCGCGCATCGATAGGGTCGAAGTGGACGAAGCCGCGCCGTTCGGCGGATACCAGACATTTCAAATTGAAGAATCGCGGTGATCATTTTGCCTGAGACTAGAGCCGTCATGGCTGCCGAAGAGCTGAAAAAACTGATTCGGGAGATTCCCGACTATCCCAAGCCGGGAATCCTGTTTTACGACATCACCACGCTGATCAAGGACCGCGCCGGCTTTGCCCGCGTGGTGGACTTCATGACCTCGCCCTACCTGGACAAGAACATCGACCTGGTGCTGGGGATGGAGGCGCGCGGCTTTATCTTTGGCCCGGCCATGGCCTACCGGCTGAACGCGGGATTCATTCCGGTGCGCAAGGCGAAGAAGCTGCCCGGAGAGATCATCAGCCACACCTACGATCTGGAGTACGGGACCGACACGCTGGAGATTCACAAGGACGCGATCCAGCCGGGACAGCGCGTGCTGATTGTGGACGATCTGCTGGCCACGGGCGGCACGGCCGAAGCGGCCGCCTCGCTGGCCAATAAGCTGGGGGCGGATATCTGCGGGCTGAGCTTTGTGGTGGAGCTGGACTTTCTGCATGGGCGCCGGCGGCTGGCTCCCTACGATGTGTTCTCGCTCCTGCATTACGACGAGTAAGTCAGGAACTTCGAATCGTGGGCGGAAATACAGTCTGCAAGGGGTGCGGCGCAATGGCCGCGCCCTTTGTTTGCGCAGAAGGCGTTTTCGTGGCTGTGCGGCGATGAGACAGGCACCGGGTTCATGGCATACCTGCCGAGGTGATTGCGGTCACTGAAAAATATGGCGGGCAGCGGTAACTTTGGCGGCGAGAGGAGTGTGTGCCATGACACACGCCGCTATCATCGATGCTCTCTTCTCCATACCCCAAAAGGGCCGGATTGTTCAGATTGCCGACTGTATTCCCTTTCTTGAAGATCTAGCCCCGCGGATGAAAACCAGCGGGATTGCCGGCGCGGTGGTGGTTCACGGCAACTGTTTGCACTGCCAGTACCAGTGGAACTGCGCCGACCGGAAGACTCACGAAATTGCCAGCATCGTTGCGCGGTATCCGCGGCAGTTGCGCGGACTGGCCGCCTATGACCCGCTGCGCATTGGTGAGAGTCTGCGCTGGATTGACGAGGCCGTGAACAAGGGCGAACTGGCCGGCGCCTACGTGCAGGCCGAGTGCTGCGTAACCGGGCTGGACGCACCCCGCATGTATCCGCTGTACGGACTGTGCGCCAAGCTGCGCGCGCCGGTGGTGGTGGACTTTGGCAGCCGCGACCGCTGGGTGTATCACCGTCCGCAATTGGAGGTGGTGGCGGCGGATTTTCCCGAGTTGGATCTTCTGCTGGCCGCGCCGCCGCGGAGCGAGAGCCGCCTGATGGTGCAGATGATGCAGCAGTTTCCGCGAGTCTCGTTTGTACTGGGGCCGCAGGAGCTGCAACAGAGTGAATCCCTGTGCGAATACCTGGAGCTGCAGGGGCGCGACCGGGCCCTGTTCCGCTCGGCTTCAGAGGAGTGGCCGCAGGCGGTGCAGGTTGCCAGGGGAGTTCCATTGAGCCCGGCGGCGCGGCGAGCCTATCTGGTTGAAAACGCCGCCAAGGTTTTCGGCTTTGCGATCGAGACCTCCAGCCATCTCGCGTAAGAGGAGAGCCGCGCGCTGGACAAGTTGCGAACTCCTGATATTCGCAGATGCAGGTTTCGTTTTCCTGTAACGGAAATGGCCTTTGGCTTGCGAAGGCGCACGCCGATTGCCAACATTTCGTGCCGGAAGACTTGCGCTGCGGGCGGCTCTCTCATAGCATCTATTTCACTAAAGGTGCCGACCTGCAAAGTTAGTGATGGGGTGGAACACCACTGCGGACCGATACTTCTAAATAGGGTGCTCGACTCGACAATTGGTTTGGTGTGCTGATCCCCAGTTGGATCGGCCTAAAGAACCACGGAGGGCGCCCACCTGGTGATCCGGTTCATAGCAACCCCACCCCACACGGCTAAGCGGGCCGGAACCTTTTCGCTGGAATGATTCCGGCTGGCTATTCCTTTCCCCGGATTTACGATCTCTTCACTTCCCTGCGACCCAGGCGCGGGGCGCTCCATCTACAATAGAGACGTGTATCCACAACTCTTTCATATTGGCTCGTTTGCACTGCCCACCTACGGCTTTCTGGCCGCGCTGGGCATGGTGTGCGGTTTAGCGGTTATCTTCCATCTGGCGCGCTTTCGCGGACTCGACCCCGACGAGATGTGGAACCTGGGGGGCGTTGCGGCATTCAGCGGAATTCTTGGCTCCAAGCTGCTGCTGCTGATCAATGACTGGCGCGACTATGCGGCCGATCCGGGGCGCATCTTCAGCATGGCGACCTTGCAGTCGGGCGGAGTGTTTTCCGGCGGGCTGTTGCTGGCGCTCGCCTGCAGCTGGTGGTATCTGCGGCGGCACAAGATTCCGTTTCTTACGGCGGCCGATGTGTTTGCGCCGGGAGTTGCGCTGGGGCACGCCTTTGGGCGCATCGGCTGTCTTTCGGCGGGATGCTGCTATGGGCGGCCGACCAACCTGCCTTGGGCCATTACCTTTCACAATCCCTTGGCGGCGGAGCTCAGTGGCACGCCGCTGAACCAGCCGCTGCATCCCACGCAATTGTATGAGTGTGTGGCCGAGGCGATTAATTTTGCCTTCCTGTACTGGCTGTGCAAGCGGAAAAAGTTCGAAGGCCAGGTGATCGCGCTGTTCATGATCGTCTACGGCATCGAACGCTTTGTGTTTGAGTTCTTCCGCGGCGACGGGGGGCGCGGCGAGGTGCTGGGCGGGTTGATCACCGGGACCCAGGCGATCGCGCTGGGACTGGTGATCAGCGGATTTGTGATTTATCTGCGCCGTACGCCTTTGCGCGCGATGAGCCCGGTGGCGGCCAAGACGGCAGCTCCCACGGCGTCAAGGGCGTAAGCGGCTGCGGGGTTTCAAGGTTTCAAGGTTAAGGGCAACACCAAGGGTCTAGGGCAAATACGGGCGGCGTCAACACCCCACATTCGCCAAAAGAAGGCGGATGTGGGCCACCCGCCGGGCGTAGGCGGAGCATCAAATCCCCGTCCACCGGCACAATTAGGCGGACTATCCGGGTCCAAGTCAACGGCCCCACCCAAGCCAAAGGATGGCTTGAATGGGGCACCCTTGGCGTTACCCTGCTATCCTCAAGAGGATGGCACGCAAAGTTACAACCCCTGCACAGGCCGAGCCGCTGGACTCCGAAGAGCTATTGACGGAAGCAGAAGCGATCACCGACTCATCGGAACAATATCAGGCACCCACCGTTTTTTATGCGGCGGAGGAAGACGCCGGGCTGCGCCTGGACCACTTTCTGGTGGCCCGGATTCCGGATGTGAGCCGGGTTCGGGTGCAGCAGCTGGTGGAGCAGGGCAAGGTTCTGGTGAACGAGCGCACGGCCAAGGCTTCGCTGAAGCTGAAGGGCAGCGAGGTGATCGAGATTACCGGGACGGTCGAGGCGGCTCCGCTGAAGGCCTTCGCCGAGAACATACCCATCGCGGTGGTGTTCGAGGACAAGGAACTGGCGGTGGTGAACAAGCCGGCGGGAATGGTGGTGCACGCCAGTTCAGGCAGCGCCGAAGATGCGCGCAACCGCGGGACGCTGGTGAATGCGCTGCTGTTTCGCTTCAACCAGCTAAGCGAGCTGGGAGGCGAGTTGCGGCCGGGAATCGTGCATCGGCTGGACAAGGACACCAGCGGCTTGATGGTGGTGGCGAAAAACGATGTGGCGCACCGCAAGCTGGTGGAGCAGTTTTCGTCGCGCCAGGTGCACAAGACCTACCTTGCTTTGGTGCACAACTGGCCCAAGGCGGAGCAGGGGACGGTGAACGATCCGATTGGGCGCGATCCGCGCAACCGTACGCGGATGAGCATCACCGGGATCGATGCGCGGACCGCGGTTTCGCACTACAAGGTGGTGGAGCGGCTGCTGACGCCGTACGGACGCTTTGCCATGGTCGAGGTGCGGATCGAGACCGGGAGGACACACCAGATCCGGGTGCACATGGGCTCGATCGGGCATCCGGTGGTGGGCGACACGCTGTATGGCGCGCCGCAGATTCTGCTGCCGAACACCCTGGCCCGCGAGCGCCAGGGCAACGCAATCAGCTCGCGCACCGAGGCCAAGAAGGCGCGGGCACACGGCGAGAGCGCGGCCACACTGTCGCTGCCGCGGAATTTTCTGCATGCGGCGCATCTGCACTTTACCCATCCCAAGAGCGGCAAGGCGGTGGAATTCAAGGCGCCGCTCCCCGCGGATCTGCAGACGTTTCTGGAGAAATTGCGGCGGCTGTCCGAGCCGGTCGGGTAAAGAGCAGGCGCCAAGCAGGATGCCGCTCCCAGTCGCGGACGCACGGCTTATTCCCGGTCGCTTATCGATCTGGCAGCTTGGGACGCCGTTATACACTTGGAAGATGATCAAGCTGGGTACCGCTTTGTTTGCCGCCGTACTGCTGCTGACCTGTGCGGCTGGCGCACAGAGCTCGCAGAGCAATACGAACGATCTGCCGTCGGCGCCTTCGGCGATGCAGCCGCGCTTTCCGGGCGCACCGGCCCAGCCTCCGCAGCCGGCTCCGGCTCCGGCAACGCCCGCAACTCCTCCGGCCAATGCTTCTCCGCTGACGACGCTTCCGCCCGCCCCGGTTCCACCGGCGGCGGCACCGAACGCAGGCGCAGCACCGAACTCCACAGCCGGACAGCAGGCCCCGAAGGCGGGCGGAGCAGCGGAGGCAGAAGAGCCCGGCGAGTTCCGCATTGGCGTGGAAGTCGATCTGGTCAATCTGATTTTTACCGCGACCGACAAACACGGCCACTTCATCAAGGACCTGAAGCAGGACGATATACGGTTGCTCGACGAGGGCAAGCCGCCGGCGCAGATCGCGGCCTTTGAGAGCGAGACGGGACTGCCGCTGCGGGTGGGGCTGGTGATCGACGCCAGCAACTCGATTCGCGACCGCTTCCGCTTCGAACAGGAGGCGGCCGTCCAGTTCCTGCAGCAGGTGGTGCGTCCCAACTCGGACCTGGCGTTCGTCATCGGCTTCGATTCGGTCACTGACCTGACGCAGGATTACACCGACGACACCGCTGCGCTGGCCGGCGGCGTGCGGGTGCTGCGTCCGGGCGGCGGCACCGCGCTGCATGACGCGGTGATGGACGCCTGCGAAAAGCTCTCCAAGGCGCCGGTTCGCGGCTCCGCACGGCGGGCCATCATTCTGCTGAGCGACGGCGACGAC
>Ga0316217_10004393_pt1 | contig 15309 bp, 14 predicted proteins | sample 1anoAmetaG_FD_203633 | JGI IMG/M metagenome (GOLD analysis project Ga0316217, IMG submission 203633) | Freshwater microbial communities from Trout Bog Lake, Wisconsin, USA - 1anoA | ecosystem: Environmental > Aquatic > Freshwater > Lake > Hypolimnion/Profundal zone | place: USA: Wisconsin... | reverse complement strand
AGCCTTCGCCGGCCCTTCACATTCCGCCGGCGGCGGTCTCGCTATGGATGATCTTGCCGCGCGTGCCGAAGGATTGCACGGCATCAATCAGCCGCTTATCCACCGCATCCCGATGCCGTGAACAGCCGGCTTGGGCCAGCACATTGGTCAGCGCGGACGCCGCCGATTCCACCGTCACTCCCGCCGGCGGCGCCACCACCCAGTCATCCGCAAACGTCGGGGCCGATTCGCCCGCGCCAAAATCCGCCGGCGCCAATTCCCGGCCGTTCAATTTGCCGTCCTTGTTCAAGTCCACGAAATTCCCCTGTTGGAAGACATGGTCGGTGGCCTTGAATTCGCCCACGGCGTGCGGCCCGGAATCGGGCCCGGCGATAAAGTAGTTGCCGACGGCGTCGAGATAATGGTCCGCCTCCGAATGCCCGCCCACCAGACCGCAAACGCCCCAGTTGTAAACCACGTTGTTCAGGTACTGGATCCGGCCCTTCGCCTTGGGATTGCGGCTCTGGTTGTTGATCCAGAGATTATGCGAATAGGTGATGTTGGTGACCGAATCGGACAGCGAGCCGAACCGCTGCGGGTCCACGCCCTCGCCGATGACGCAATACTGGAAAGTGATGTCGTGGCTGCCGCGGGTGAGCCCCAGGCAATCCCATCGGCCCCATTCCACGCTGCAATGATCAAAGATCATATCGCTGCCGCCGGAGAGATTGACCGCGCATTTGCCTTTGTCGCCGGCAATCCCTTCGCGAAATCGCAGATACCGCACAATGACATTGTGCCCGCCACTGAACGATGTCGAGCGGCCGTACAGCGTAATGCCTTCACCCGGCGCCGTCTGCCCCTCGATCGTGAGGTCACTGCTGGCGGCCAGATTCGATTTCAAGCGGATGGTCCCGGCCACATCAAAAACCACGGTGCGCCGGGGTTGGCTTACCGCGTCCCGCAACGAGCCCGGGCCGGAATCCGCCAAGGTCGTCACGTGGACGGTTGCGCCCCCGGTTCCGCCCGTCGCAAACCGCCCAAAACCTTCCGCCCCGGCGAACGCCAGGCTGGTTTGCGCGAAGGCCGCGCGACCCAGAAACAACAGTAAACCAGCAAAAATGACCGTGAATTTCATCACTTGCTGGACGGATTCCTCACCGCCGCCGTTACAAGGATCGCAAACAGGGGAACAGAAAACCCACTCAAATTCGGCAAAATCTGCCGATGAATTGACTCGTGCTCGCGTTGCTAAATGAAAAAGGCGGCGAAAACTTCGCCGCCGTCTATTCACGCCATTTCTTCGGTGACCCAATCACCGAGTTGCAGAAACTCCCTGATCTTGCGCCGTTCATGGCGATTCTTGAGGGATTTCTTGGAATGATGCTGGGCTTTACGAAACGGATGTTTAGGATTCCGGATGGCTTCACTCATTACTTCTAGTGTCTTCATCATAGCATTTTCCTTTCACGTTGCTTCCTAGCGTAAACAATGCCAAACAGCCGCGTTTTAATAAAACCAATTAAATCAACTGTTTTTGCATTCAAAGATCAGACCGCGCCGCCGGGAAGCTGTTCAAATTTTTTCACGCCCAACAAAAAGCGCCAGACTTCCACTCGTTTTCCACCCGGCTGGCACACAGTCTTAATTGCAAATCGGCAAAAGCCCGTTCCACTTCAGTAAATTCCGCCGCCAAGATGCCCGCGAGCACCAGCCGGCCCCCGGGCTTGAGCCGGTTGACAATCCGCCGCCGCTCGGCAATCAGCAGGTTGGAGATGAGGTTGGCGCAGACCAGATCAAACTGCCGCGCCGGCCGCAGGGGCAGCCGGGTGATGTCGCCCCGCGTCAAGGCCAGCCGCGCCGCCACGTCGTTCTTGCGGGCGTTTTCCCGCGCCACCCGCACGGCTTCGGGGTCAAAATCAAACGCCTTGACCGGCGCGTACCCCAACTTGGCTGCGGCGATGGCCAGAATCCCCGAACCGGTGCCGATGTCCAAAAATGATTGCACCCGTCCAGGTTTGAGACACTCGACGATTTGGCGCAGGCAAAACAAGGTCGTCGGATGGTGACCGGTGCCAAAGCTCAAACCGGGGTCCAGCACCACCACCGCCTGATTTGGAGCCGGGCGTTGCCGGCTCCAACTCGGTTTCAGAAGCAGGGAACGTGCCCCGGCGCGACGTGAAACCCTCACTTCCAGAGGGTGGAAATGCTTTTTCCACGATTCGGCCCAGTCCTCCCGCTTCACCCGGGAGATCCCGATTTTGCCCGGCCCGGGATTCAACCCGAAGCTGGCGATGCGTTCCAAACCGGCAGCAATTTCCCGGCGCGCCTCCGCCGGCTTGAATTTCCCCGGTGCCACAAAAACGCTGACATGGCTCACCTGGGTTTCCAGATCATAGTAGGCCACCGCAGTCGGGCCCAGAACGGCCGCCAGCAGTTCCCCGACGGCATCCTCGGCTTCCGCGCTGGTGGTGACCGATATCCGCCACAGTGGTTTGCTTGGTTTCATGGGTCAGCCTACCAAATCCCGCCAGGGGGTGAAATTCATCAGTTCCACCTCCGTCAGGTGCGGGTGCAATGCCACCTGAGTGATGCCCGCGTATTCGATGTCAAAATGGTTGGTTTTGGGCAGGGGCAGCTTCAGCAGGATAGCCAGGATCATGCGAATGACCCCGCCGTGGCAGAAGACCGCCACATTTTGTCCGGGATGATTGGTGATGATCTGGCGCAGGCACGGCTCCACGCGCGCGCGGAAGATCTCGCCGCTCTCGCCATTGGGCACGCCGTGATCATGAATCTGATCTAGCCACTCGTGCGACCGGAACCGAAACCGACCCTCCACTTCCTGCCAGCTCAAGCCGGTCCAATCCCCAAAGTTGATCTCGCGCAAGCCGGCCATGATTTTCTGCGCATGGCCGTTCAGTTTGAGCGCAGGCGCCACGGTTTGCTGCACCCGCTTCATGGGGCTGGCATAAACCGCATCAATCGTCTTGTGGCGCAGGTAATCGGCGAGGATGCGGGCCTGGCGCTTGCCCAGCGGCGAGAGATTCATGTCTATCCAGCCGCCAAACTTCTTCTGATAACGCACCTCCACCTCGGCGTGGCGAATGAGCAACAGGCGCGTGGCGGCGGGTGTGGGCGCTTTGCGGCGCCCTTTGGAGGAGGCAGCCATGCGATTCAACCTTGGGCGATGGCCAGCTGTTGCGCCGCTAACAAGTCGCGAATGCCCGCCTTGCCCAGCGCCAGCAATTCGGCCAGTTGGCTTTCGGTAAAGGTGGCTTCCTCGCCCGTGCCCTGCAATTCGATAAACTCGCCCCGCGAATTCATGACCAGGTTCATATCCACGGTCGCCGCCACATCCTCGGTATAGCACAGATCCAGCAACCCGGTGCCGCCGACCATCCCCACGCTCACCGCCGCCACCGGTGCGAGCAAGGGATTCGCGATGATCTTTTTCTCCGCCACCAGTTTGTTGACCGCCAAAGACAGCGCCACGAACGCGCCAGTGATGGCCGCCGTGCGCGTGCCGCCATCGGCCTGCAAGACGTCGCAATCCACGCACACCGTACGCGGACCGATCTTCTCCAGATCCACCGCGGCCCGGATGGCGCGGCCGATGAGACGCTGGATTTCCGACGACCGGCCGTCCAGCCGGCCCTTGGAAATATCGCGCGGTTTGCGGTCCAACGTGGAATAAGGCAGCATGGAATACTCGGCCGTGAGCCAGCCGCCCTCGACCTTTTGCTCCTTCATCCAGCGCGGCACCGACTCCTCGATGGTCACGCCGCAGATGACCCGCGTGTGGCCCCATTCAATCAGCGTGGAACCGGCGGCATAAGGTGCAATGTGATTTTGAAAGCGCAACGGGCGCAACTGGTTGGCGGCGCGGCCATCGGCGCGAATGATTTCAGACATGTGGCGGATGATACGCCAAACGGGGTCCGGCGCAAAGCGCGAATGACCGGGAGAGCTTATAAAAATCCGCTGGCGTCCGCGCCCCGCGGGTTTATATTCCACCCCGTCATGTCCAAATCTAAAATGCCTCAAAAAGTGAGCGAGGAACTCAACCGCCAGTTCAACCTGGAACTCGCCGCCGCCCACTCGTATCTCGCCTTGTCGGTGTGGTGCGATGTCCGCAACCTCAAGGGCTTCGCCCGGTACTTCGTCAAACAAGCCGGGGAGGAACGCGTCCACGCGGACCGTATTCTCAAACACCTGACCGACCGGGGCGTCACCGCGGAAGTGGCGGCCGTGCCCGCGCCGAAACAGGAATTCAAAACCCTGCTGGAAATCGCCCAACAAGCGCAGGCCCAGGAGCACAACAATACGCTGGGCGTCAACGCCGTCTATGAAGCCGCCGTCGCCGCCAAGGATTATCCCGCCCAAGTGCTCATGCACTGGTTCATCCAGGAGCAGGTGGAGGAGGAAGCCTGGTCCGCGGAAATGGTGGAACGCGTCCAAGCGGCCAACTGTGCGGGCGGGCTGTCCGATCTGGATCGCCACATCGAAAAACTCCTGGAACAGGAAGTCCGGGACGTGCCGGCCGACGAGTCGTAGCGTGTGGACGGGAGAAAACGGCGGCCACCGGCGTAGCGCAGACCTCCGAGTCTGCCGTATCGCGGGTTTCCAAACCCGCCTGCCCTTCGCCCATCCAACGCCCTCAATCTCGCGCCGCCCTGCCGATTTGGAAATCGGCGATACGGCAGGTTGGGAAACCTGCGCTACGCCCCGCTCCGCCAACGCGGGCACTCGTTCAAGCTCTGGATCGGGCGGAAGAATCTTGGCGCACGCCCAGTTTGAAGAATTCTCCGCTAAACGGTTTGACAGCGCTTATGAAAACCGCTAAATCCTTGCCCACACTTTATGCAAAGCATCCAACTTCAGTGGATTGACTACTCCATTCTCATCGCGTACGTGCTGTTTGTACTGGGGATTGGCTGGGCCCTGGCGCGTTACATGAAAACGTCGTCGGACTTTTTGACCTCGGCGCGCTCGATTCCCACTTGGGTGACCGGTCTGGCCTTCATCTCGGCCAATCTCGGGGCGTTGGAATTGGTGGGCATGGCCGCCAGCGGCGCCAAATACGGCATCGCCACTGCCCACTTCTATTGGGTGGGCGCCATTCCGGCCATGATTTTCCTGGCGGTGTTCATGATGCCCTTTTACTACGGGTCCAAGGCGCGCTCGGTGCCGGAGTATTTGCAGATGCGGTTTAATAAGCCGGTGATGGGACTGAACGCCGTCGGCTTTGCCGTGATGACGGTGTTTGCCTCCGGTATTTCCATGAACGCCCTGGCCAAACTGCTGAATCAACTGTTGGGCTGGAATTATCACGTGGCTTTGTTCATCAGTTCCGGCGTCGTGTTGGTTTACGTGCTGAAGGGCGGCCTGACCTCGGCCATCTACACCGAGGTGCTGCAATTCTTCATGATCGTGCTCGGGTTCGCCCCGGTAGTGTACCTCGCCATGAAAGACGTTGGCGGCTGGACCGCCATGACTGACCGCCTGCACGCGGTGGCCCAAAATCCGATGGCGCTGGACTTGAACAGCAAGGCATTCGCGGCCGACGCCTGGACCAGCGCGTGGAAGCCGCTGCTGGGGGGGCCGTCCGCCAACCCGATGGGCGTGGACTGGTTCGCGATCGTCTTCGGACTCGGATTCGTTCTGAGTTTCGGCTATTGGTGCACCAACTTCCTAGTGGTCCAACGCGCGATGGCGGCCAAAAACATGACCGCCGCCCGCAACACCCCGATTGTGGCCGCCATTCCCAAGATGTTGTTCCCCGCTTTGGTGATTCTGCCCGGCATGCTGGCTGTCGCGCTGACCGCCATGCCGGATAAGAATTACCGTATTCCGCCGCCGATCGTCGCGCCGGAAGCTTATACGCAGGCCGTGGCAGCCGTGAGGGCCGCCAGCCCGTCCGATCCCGCCGCGGCGGTCAAGGCCGTGGCCGACGCGGTGGGCAAAAAGGTCAATGCGGAAAAAATCACCGCCTTGGTCGCCGCCAACGCCGCGAACAAGATGACCGACGACCAAATCAAGCAGGGCGTTTACAACGACATCGCGGAGTACGACTACGACAGCGTGATTTTCTCCCTGGTGAAGAAGTACTGTCCGGCGGGGTTGCTGGGTCTGGCGCTGACGGCCTTGCTCGCCTCGTTTATGTCCGGCATGGCGGGCAACGTCACCGCGTTCAATACCGTTTGGACGTACAATCTCTATCAGGCCTTTTTCGTGCCGGGCAAAAGTGACGAGCACTATTTCTGGATGGGCAAATTCATCACCGTGGTGGGCATCGCCTTGAGCATTCTGTGCGCGTATTTTGCGCGGCAATACAACAATGCCATGGACATCATCCAACTGGTGTTCGGGTTTGTGAACGCGCCGGTGTTTGCCACGTTCCTGCTGGGGATGTTCTGGGCGCGCACCACCGGACCGGCCGCGTTTATCGGCCTGTTGGGCGGTATCATCAGCTCGACCTTGTTCCACGCCTTGACCATCGCCCACGGCAACCTGCCCGGCGTCAAGGGCGGCTATCTGGGGGTGGAAATCGAATTCCCCAGCGAAATGGCGCAGAACTTCTGGCTGGCGGCGTTTGCCTTTGCCGTCTGCCTAGTGCTCACCATCGTGCTCTCGCTGGCCACCCAGCGCACCAAGACCGACGAACAGTTGAAGGGCTTGGTCTATTCCCTCACCCCGAAAATTGTGGACCACAACCAGCCGATCTGGCAGCGGCCGGCAGTCGTTGGCACGGTGCTGCTCATCGGCTGCGTCATCCTGAACCTGATCTTCCTGTGAGGCCGGGCTTGAAACTGTTAACCGTGAAACAAAAATAAATCTATGGGACTCGATATTCGTCTGCCAATTGGCCTGATGTTCACCTTCATCGGCGTCTTGCTCGCCTTTTACGGTGTCTTTGACCGCACTGCCGTTTCGCACGCCGGCGGCACGGACATTAACATCAACCTGATCTGGGGCATCGTGCTCCTGGTGTTTGGCGTATCCATGCTGTTCGGCGCGCTGGGCGGCAAAAAGAATCCGCCCTCCGAGTAATCCGTTTAACCCCGCCGGGCCGCGACGGTTTCCGATCTCGATCGTGAAGCGTCAGATGCGCCCGGGCCTCGAAAACCCGACCTGCCATTACTTTGCTTTGATATGACACTGAAAGAGCTCGCCGCCCACGTGGCTGCGGAATTCCAACAACATTACGGCCGCGCGCCGCGCTGGATCGTGGCCGCGCCCGGCCGCGTCAACGTCATCGGCGAACACACCGATTACAACGACGGGTTTGTGCTGCCCATGGCCATCGAGCGCTATGCCGTGATGGCGGCGGATGCCGCCGCCACCCCGGGCCGGATTTCCGTTTACGACACGCATTTCAAGGAAAGCGCCGTGATTGACGTGGCTGGCCCGGTTACGAAGGGGCAGCCCAAATGGTCCAATTACATCCGCGGCGTGCTGGCCGGGTTTCAGCAGCGCGGCCAGAAAATTCCCGCCTTGGATGTGGCCTTCATGTCCACCGTGCCGCTGGGCGGCGGTTTGAGCAGCAGCGCGGCCTTGGAGGTCTGCACCGCCACCTTGATCGAGGCCGCCACCGGCAAGGCGATTGACCCGGTGGAAAAAGCGTTGCTGGCGCAAAAGGCCGAGCATGAGTTCGCCGGCGTACCCTGCGGCATCATGGATCAGTTCATTTCCGCGCTCGGACGCGAGGGGCATCTGCTGTTGCTGGACTGCCGCACGCGCCAAACCGAGCTGGTGCCCATGAGCGATCCGTCCGTGGCGCTGCTGGTGGTCAACACGAATGTGAAGCACGAGTTGGGCAGCGGCGAATACGCCAAGCGGCGCGCCGAGTGCGAGCAGGCGGCCAAAATCATCGGCGTCAAATCCCTGCGCGACGCCACCCCGGAGCAGCTGGAACAGGCCAAGGACAAGATGAGCGAGGTCGTCTATCGCCGTGCCCGGCACGTGATTGGCGAAATCGAGCGCACCACCCATGCCGCCGAAGGCATCCGCCAGTCCAACTGGCCCACCGTGGGGCAGTTCATGTACGCCAGCCATTATGCGCTGCGCGACGACTACGAAGTGAGCTGCAAGGAGTTGGATGCGGTCGTGGCCATCGCCGAAAACATCGGCGCCAGGGGCGGCGTGTATGGCTGCCGCATGACCGGCGGTGGATTTGGCGGCTGTTGCGTGGCGCTCGTGAAGGCTGGCGCCGTGGACGCAATCACCCAGACCATCGCCACCGAGTACCAAGCCAAAACGGGCATTGCAGCCGCCATCTTTGCTTCCCGGCCTGCCGCCGGCGCGACCATTATCAAGGGTTGACTGGGCTCACGCTTGGTCCCATGTTAAAAGTCAAAGACACGCTCCGCGCCACCGTCCATTTGAGTTTTGATGGCCGGGTGTTCAAGGCGTATCACGGGCCAGACGCGGCCAAGCGCTTTGCCAACGAGGTGCGCGTACTGCGCCATCTGGAGGCGCGCGGGTGCGATTTCGTGCCGCGCCTGCTGGAGGCGGACGAGAAGAACCTGCGCATCATCACCACCAACTGCGGCACCCGGGTGGAACACATTGATGAAGCCCGCGCGCGGCAGTTGTTTGCGGAACTGGAGACGTTTGGCGTACGCCATGACGATGCCGACCCGCGCAACATCACCTACCGGTTCGCCGATGGCCGGTTTTGTTTGATCGATTTCGAGTTTGCCACCATTCTTCCGGAAAAACCCAAGCCGTGACCAAGTCCCAAGCCGCCGCCCGCAAAAAACCCGCTGCCGCCCGCGCCATTCCCGCCTTGCGCTGGTTTGGCTGGACGGAGATCGGACGGGTGCGCAAGAACAACGAGGACGCGTTTCTGGGCCTGCGCTTCGACGCCTGCGAAGTGGATCGTTTGGGCAAGTTGGGCGAGGCCTCGCTGGCGGAACATGATATGGTCTTCGCGGTCTGCGACGGCATGGGGGGGGCCAAGGCCGGCGAATATGCCAGCCAGATTGCGGTGGAAAAAATCACCACGCTGCTGCCGCGCGCCTTCCGCAACGCGGCCACGGGCTTGGATGCGGATTTTCCGGACGTGCTGGAGGAACTATATGCCGACGTCCACCGCGCCCTGGCATATCTGGGTTGGGCCTACGAGGAATGCCACGGCATGCAAACCACGATGAGCCTAGCCTGGTTCCGGCCCGGGTGCATGTATTTCGGTCATGTCGGGGACACCCGCATTTACCATCTGGCCGCCGGCGAAACCGCGTTGCGACAGCTTACGGCGGACGACACCCACGTGGGCTGGCTGTTCCGCAACGGCAAGCTCACCGACTACGAAGCCCGCACGCATCCCCGCCGCAATGTGCTGCAAAAGGCGCTGGGCGGCGAAAACCAGTTCGTGGATCCGCAGATGGGCGCGGTGCAATGCCAGCGCGGCGACGTTTTTCTTCTCTGTTCCGACGGCGTGACCGAAGGTCTCTACGAACATCACGTCACGGAAATCCTGCGGGTGCAAAAGCCGGGGTTCAACCCGGCCAAGACGCTCGTCGAATCCGCCGTGGCCGGCGATGGCCGGGACAATGCCACCGCCGTGGTGGTGGAGATCGGTTAAGGCCGGACCAGTTCAATGGACTGAAGTTGGAGGATCGTCTGATTGGTGCCGAAAGCGGGTTGGTCTTTTGGCTCAAAAAAGACCGGCGCCTCCCGGCTCAAGGGCAATATTTCCAGCCGCAAGTCGCCGGTCTGAATTTCCGGCAGGTACCGTGCCAGCCCCACTTCAAAATTACGGCCGCAGTAAAAATCGTCGTCCAAGAGTTTCCCATTGAGTGTCAGGCGGGCCACATCCCCGACATAATGGATGCGCAACCGCGGGTACCGGGCCAACTCGCTGCGGTTGGGCAGGTTGATTTGCCAGACCGCGGCATTGGTAAAGTCGGCATCCTTCGGCGCCAGGGCGATCGGCGCTTTGCCCCGGCTCAAGGGAATTTCGCGAGCCGGCCCGGCGGATTGGAGCAAGTGGAACTTGACCTTCTTGATGGAAATAGGCGGCGCGGGTTCAAAGACCACCTTGCCGGCGGCGTCCTTGGACAAGGCCAGCGAATCGGCTTCGTTCAGCAACACGATCTGAACGAGGCCGCCCGCCTTGGTTCGCAAACGGATCGCCGGCTGGCGGTCGGGTTTGACCGCGGGAAAGACGGCAGGCGATGAATCCAGGGTTTGCGGGTCAAAGACAAATTCAGCCTCCACCCCGGGCGTTGCGGCAAAATAGAAGGTCTGGGACTGGTCATCCCTGGTTTGGCAGACGGGCTGCGCCGTGGCATAGGTGAGCGTCGCACCGCCAAGGTCGAGATTGAACGGCCACAGAAAAAACGAGTCTGCCGGCACGGTCACCGGCTTGCGCGGGAATACCGATTCGTTGCCGGCCAGTTTTAATTGGAACTGCACCTTGGCCTTGGCTGGCAGGGGCGTCAGCCGCTGATAATTGTTCACAAAAATGAATCCGCATTTGCCATCGGAACGGACCGCCCAGCGCAAAGTCTCCAAGTCGCCCTTTCCGGCGGGCGTCACGTCGGGCAGGGTCAGGGGCATCGGGGCAAGGGTCCGACCAAAATCGTGCAGGAACCAATGCAGGCGCCGGAGCCAATAGTATTGGGGATTGAGCTGTCCATATTCGCCAATCGGCGCGTTGAAGTCATAGTTTTTAACCGGCAGGTCGTTCGGATAGCCGGTCGCCTGCGATTCTTGCAGCGTGGTCAGCTTGCCTTCGGGATTCTGACCGCCGTGAAACATGTAGTAACCCATGAGCGAGCTTCCGCTGCCCAACTGGCAGAGGGCCACGGCCTCAACATCACGCGGATCATAGTTCATGCGGCGATGATAGGAGGCGGGCATGCCGCCGCCGATTTCACAGGTCAGGTAGGGATATTTCTCCGTGCCGGCGGTGTCGCCGTTTTTCCGGTTGTCCAAGGTGTCATCTCCCACCCCGGTGTCGGTCCGCGTGTGTTTGAAGACAAAATTCTGCCATTTGTTGCCAGTCATTGGCTCGAGGTCGCGCTCCCAAAAACCGTCGGCATAGGCGCCAAAGAGCGGGAGTAATTCCCCCAGCGGCACCGGCGTGCGCATAGCCGGCCAGCCAGTTTTGATATAGAGCGGCACGTCCATGCCGGCTTCAATGGCCAGGCGCTTCAGGTCCAACAGGTATTGCGGCGAACCGCCGTATTCGTTATCCACCTGGATGCCGATCACCGGGCCGCCGTCCTTCCACAATTGGCCGCGAAATTGGCCGGCGATTTGCCAGTAAAGCCTCCGCACTGCGGCCAGAAAGTTCGTGTCCGTGGAGCGCGTTTTCCAATCCCGATGGGCCACCACCCAGTCCGGCAGACCGCCATCGCGGACCTCGCCATGGCACCACGGACCGCAGCGCACGACCACCTTCAAGCCCAGCTCGTTGCAGGTCTGAAGAAATGCGTGCAAATCGCGCCGACCGCTCCAATCCCACAGGCCTTCAATTTCCTCATGATGAATCCAGAAGACGTACGTGGCCACGATATCCACACCGCCGGCCTTCATTTTGAGCAATTCCGCGCGCCATTCGGCTTGGGGCACGCGCGCGTAATGCATCTCGCCCATCACGGGAAACCATGGCTGGCCATCCAGCAGCAGACTGCGGCTGTTCACCGAAATCTCATGCCCGGCAGGATTGTGTGTGGTCCCGAGCTTGAAATAGCCGCCGTCCGCCGCGGCCGGCGTTGGCACGGTGGCCGTCAGCGGCGCGGCCGCCACGGCCAAACCAAGGGTCAGCGCCAGACCAGACAGCAAACGGAAGATAAAAGTGATCATGAACGGTGGCGCATAGGTTACCGGGATGGAAGCGCTTGAAAATCAAAAACGAACCGGAAGATCCCGCGCGTAACGGCCAACAAAACGTCCGGGCCAAGGCTATGGATGAATTGGAGTTGAGGGTTATTCCAAATGGACAATGCCATGCCGGATGGCGCAGATGGCCGCCTCGGTGCGGTCCTTGACATGCAGCTTGGCAAACAGCGTCTTGAGGTGGGCCTTGACCGTGTCCTCGGTGATAAATAACGCGGCGCCGATTTCCTTGTTGCTGCGGCCCTTGATCAGCAATTGGAGCGCCTCCACTTCCCGCTCGGACAAGTCGGCGCGCTGCTGGCGCTCCGCCAGCCGCTCCGCCACCTTGCGCGGCAAGACCTGTTTGCCGGCATGCACGGCGCGAATCGTCCCGGTCAACTCTTCTTCCGGCGTGTCCTTGAGCAAATAGGACATGGCCCCGGATTGAATGGCCCGGAAGATGTCCTCGTCCATGTCGAAGGTGGTCAGCACAATCACCCGCGCGTCCGGGAATTCCTTGCGGATGGCAATAATGGCCTCCACCCCGCCCATGCCGGGAAGGCGCAAATCCATCAATACCACGTCCGGGTGATACTGCCGATAAGCTTCCAACGCCTTGGAGCCGTCGCCGCACTCCGCCACCACCTGAAAATCCGGCTCGCTCTCAATGAGCGCAGCCATGCCCCGGCGGAAGGCCACGTGATCGTCCACCAACATAAGGCGAATGACGCTTTCTTTCTTCAATTGCTTCATGCCATCATACCCTTAAATCCACCGGCTTGTCATTTACCCGTTGGGGTAATTCTGAGCGTCAACGCAAGGCGCGCTGGTTGGCGCAAAAGCGTCACTGTTTTCCCATCACCAAAGCTTGCACCACCGCCGGGTCGGCCAAGGTGGTGGTGTCGCCAATCTGGTCAATTTGATTCTCGGCGATTTTCCGCAAAATGCGGCGCATGATTTTGCCCGAACGGGTCTTGGGCAGGCCGGGGGCGAATTGGATCTTGTCCGGCACGGCGATGGCGCCGATTTCCTTGCGCACGTGCGCGGCCAGTTCCTTTTTCAATTCCTCACTCTCGGCCACCCCGTCCTTGAGCGTCACAAATGCGTACAGCGCCTGACCCTTGATGTCATGAGGCATGGGGGCGACGGCGGCCTCGGCCACCTTGGCGTGGCTCACCAGCGCGCTTTCCACCTCCGCCGTGCCAATGCGATGACCGGAAACGTTGACCACGTCGTCCACGCGGCCCAACAGCCAGTAGTCGCCATCGGCGTCCTGGCGGCAGCCGTCGCCGGTGAAATACATGTCCTTGAACGTGGAGAAGTAAGTGTTCACGAAGCGCAGATGATCGCCCCACGTGGTGCGCATGATGCCCGGCCAGGGATGTTTGATGCAGAGTTTGCCGCCCTCGTTGGGGTTGCATTGGGTGCCGTCGTCCCGCAACACCACCGGTTCCACCCCGAAAAAGGGCCGGCTGGCGCTGCCGGGTTTCAACGTGTGGACTCCGGGCAACGGGGTGATCAGATGACCGCCCGTCTCCGTTTGCCACCACGTGTCCACGATGGGACATCGCTCCCGGCCAATATGCCGGTGATACCACATCCACGCCTCCGGATTGATGGGCTCGCCCACAGTGCCCAACACCCGCAGGGAGCTTAAATCATATTTGGCCGGCCATTCGTCACCCAACCGGATCAGCGCGCGGATGGCCGTGGGCGCGGTATAAAACGAAGTGACCTTGAACTTCTCCACGATTTTCCAGAAACGCCCGGCGTCAGGATACGTTGGCACCCCCTCGAACATCAGCGTGGTGCCGCCGTTGCACAGCGGGCCGTACACCACGTAGCTGTGACCGGTCACCCAGCCAATGTCTGCCGTGCAGAAATAAACATCGCCTTCGTGGATGTCGAAAACGTACTTGTGCGTCAGCGCGCTCCAGAGCAGATAGCCGGCCGTGCTGTGAACCACGCCCTTGGGCTTGCCAGTGGAACCCGAGGTGTAAAGGATGAAAAGATAATCCTCGGCATTCAATTTCTCGGCCGGACAGACCGCCGAGGCCTGGGCCATCAATTCGTGATACCACAAATCGCGGCCGGGGGTCATGGGGCAGGCCTCTTCGTTGCGCCGCACCACCACCACTTTTTGGATGCTGGGCGTATGTTGCAGCGCGTCGTCCGCCATTTTCTTGAGGGCCAGGGATTTTCCCGCCCGCAACGAAACATTGGCCGTAACGAGCACCTTGCATTCGGAATCATGGATGCGGCCAGCCAACGCGTCGGAGCTAAACCCGCCGAAGACCACCGAGTGAATGGCGCCAATCCGCGCGCAGCCGAGCATGGCCACGGCGGCCTCGGGAATCATGGGCATGTAGATTGCCACCCGGTCGCCTTTCTTGACCCCGAGGGACTTGAGCAAATTGGCGAACTGGCAGACTTCGGCGTGCAATTCCTTGTAAGTGATCCGCCGCACTTCATCCTCCGGCTCCCCCTGCCACAGGATGGCCGTCTGCCCGCCGCGCGAAGCCAGATGCCGATCCAGGCAATTAGTGGTCAGGTTGAGCTGGCCATCGGCGAACCAGGTGTGCTCGATCTTCCGGGCGTTGGTATCCCAGGTGAATCGGCGGGCGTGACCGGGCGGTTTGAACCACTCCAGCGTGCGCGCCTGCTCCAGCCAGAAGGACTCCGGCTCGCGGATCGAGCGCTGATACAGCGCGTCGAACTGGGCGGCGTTGAGGTGGGCGCGCTGAATCACCGCCGGGGACGGCGGGAAGGTGCGTTTTTCGGTGGACAGGGACTCGGTGGAGATCGCTTTGTCTGGCATCTGATGAATGGGATTAATTTTCAATATTTGCGCAAAAAAATCGGCCCGTGTCAATTCGTCGTACGAGCTATTATCGTGGCAGAGCATGTTTTTAAGCCTTAAACCACCCCCTCCTTGTAGGGAGCTGACTTTATCCGGGCGGTGTGCGAACATCGGTGCCAGCCTATGAACCAGCCCTCACCCGACGGCGCCATGGACGCCACGCGATGCTTTCGCTGTTCTCGCTACCCGTTCCTGATACTGGTCGTGCTGGCTTGGGTGGGTTTTGGGTCATTTCCGGTGCGGGCCGCCTGGCCGCCGCGCGTGTTTGCACCGTACGTGTATCTTGGCGCAGGGGATGGCTTCAAGCTTACCGAGTGCGATGACGCCTGCGGACAAAAGTTTTTCACCATCGCGTTTGTCATTGCCGATCCGCAGGGTAATCCCGCGTGGGATGGGCGGTTTGCCACGGCACAGAATTCATACGCGGACCAGATCGGGAGAATCCGGCAGCGCGGCGGCGACGTCATTGCGTCGTTTGGCGGCGAGGCGGGCACGGAATTGGCCATGGCCGAGACGAATGCGGCGGCGCTGGCGGGAAAGTATCAAGGCGTCATTGACCGTTACCATTTTAGTTGGCTGGATTTCGACATCGAAGGCGAGGCCCTGGCCCAATCCGCCGCCAATGAACGGCGCAACGTGGT
>Ga0316217_10004392_pt1 | contig 15313 bp, 10 predicted proteins | sample 1anoAmetaG_FD_203633 | JGI IMG/M metagenome (GOLD analysis project Ga0316217, IMG submission 203633) | Freshwater microbial communities from Trout Bog Lake, Wisconsin, USA - 1anoA | ecosystem: Environmental > Aquatic > Freshwater > Lake > Hypolimnion/Profundal zone | place: USA: Wisconsin... | reverse complement strand
CTCATCGCCCTCGAAGCCGGCGCCGCGGGATGTCGGCCGCACGGCACCGGCAACGCGCCCCCGGACGCACGACCGGGCCCGGCGAGCGCCGCGGTGCTCAGGGGATGACGACCGAGTGGATGCCGTCTTCTGCCGTCCCCAGGGTCACGGTGTAGACCACGTACCGCCTGTCAAACGAGACGGCATAGTACGGGTCGACGTCGCTCACGACGGTCGTGACCAGGGTGGGGGCGGTCAGGTCGGCCGCGAGGACGTCCACCCTCCGCGTGGCGCCGGCGTCCGTGACGTGCTGGGCGCTGAACGCCAGCTTCGACCCGACCAGCGCGGTGTCGGCTGTCGCGAAGCGCGTGGTGCCGGGCACGGGAGAGGACGGCAGGAACGCCCGGCCGGTGAGCACGATCGGCGTCGTCGGACTCCCGGCTGCGACGGCCGTGAGCGTCCCCAGCGTGTCGCTGTTCGCATCGAAGGCGCCGTTGCTCAGATACACGGCGTGGCTCGAGTCGGCGGTGAAGGCGTCGCCGACGGGCTCGACGTACCCCGCGGTGCCGGGGGCCGACGGCAGAGTGTGGACGGTGCCGGCGTGGCTCGTCGACGAGAGGCTGATGACGTTGTTGTCGATAGACCCCATCACCAGGGTCTCGTCCGGGGAGACCGAGAAGATCCCGGCGACGTTGTTCGCGAGGGTCGTGCGCGAACCGCCGGACGTCGTCGCGTACTGCAGCCCGATGGAGTCGACAGCGAGTACGAAGGCGTCCGTCTTGCCGAGATAGACGGTCGAAGAGTCCGCTCCGGTCGCAGCGATGCCGGACGCGATCGAGACGGGACTTCCGCCAGAGATCGGCACGATCTCGAGCGACCCCGCGGAGCCGCCAGTCTTCGTGATGGCCACCGAGTGGCCCGTCGCGTCGAGCGCGAAGTCCGTCTGATCCGAGGCGTTCGACTCGAGGATGGTGGCCGCCCAGCCGGCCGCGGGGTGGTAGCTCACGACGGGCGCGGCGGTGCTGGTCGTGGCGGTGACCGAGGTGCAGAAGGAGGCCACGCCGCGCGTGGACGCGCCAGACCCGCTGAACCCGAGCGTGGGGGGGCAGTTGTTGTTGGTGAGGGCCACCCCGGTGGCGAGCGCGACGGGCGCCGCCAGGTTGCTCAGGCTGACCCCGAAGAGCGTCCCCGTCGCGCCGCCCGCCGGGACGGCGTCCATGTACATCACCGCCGACGAGTCCGCGCTCACCGCCAGGTTGTAGTTGACGTAGGGGACCGTCGTGGCGGTCGCGAGGGTCACGGTCTGGCCCAGCGAGTGGCTCCAGAGGTGGAGCGGAGCGCCGCCAGTGCCTACCGTCACGATCAGGACGAGGTCGTGGAGCACGGCGGTGGTCGAGCCGCTCAGCGCGGCGGACGAGAGCACGACGATCGGCGCGCCCCCCGTGATGGCGACCGCCTTGATGCTGCTGGCCGTCTGGTAGATGGCGAATCCGTCGTCCGTCACGCCCAGCAGCGCGAAGCCGCTCCCCAGGTCGAGCGGCCCCCCCGGCGGGACGGCGGCGTCGCCGGCGCTCGCGTCCGTCGCGGCGTCGGCGCGGCCCGCGTCCAGGGCGTCTTGCGCCGCATCGCTCGAGGCGCTGCCGGACTCGCGCGCGGGGCTGGAGTCGGCGGGCCGAGCGGCGTCCCCGGCCGACCCGGAGTCGGGGGACGGAGCCGTGTGATCGGCGAGGCTCGCATCGTGGGCGGCGTCTCCGGACCCGCCCGCATCGCGCGCGCCGCCAGCGTCCGCGTGTGCGACGGCGTGATCGGGGGTGCCACCGTCCTGCCCGGCACCGCCGGCGCTGGACGACCCGCACCCCTGCGTCACGGCGGCGACGGCGAGCAGTCGGAGTGCGCGATTCATCAAGGGCTCCTCGGCGTGGTTCGGTCGGCCATCGGGAATGGGCGAAGTCACCAGAAGACGCGACGCATCGCCGACGGTCAAGCCGGCGGCCACCCCATCCAGCGGCAGCGCGTACCGCTGGAACGGCAATCACCACGCCGTTCGCGGGACGCCGACCTTCACCGGGCCGCAGGCGCACGGGACCGTCGGCATCGCCCCCCCAACGCGCTGGGATCCCACGCCGGACTATCTCCGTCCTCACCCGACGCGCCGGGATCCCACGCCGAATCATCTCCGGCGTCACCCGACGCGCCAGCAGGCCTCTGCACTGCCCTCCGTCACCCCCCCCCCCCGCCGGAGAGCCCCTCCCCGATCTCACTCCCGGAGAGCCCCGATCCGCACCTGCACAGCACCCCCCTGAGCTCGAAGCGAGCGGAGCGGCGTGTCCTCAAGAGGCCCGCTGAGGCCGAAACGAGCCCCGCATCCGGCCGGCTGGGGACACGCCGCTCCGCGAGCGCTCCCCCGTGGTCGGGCTACGGATGCCCGGACGGCGCGGGAGGCGGCGGCGTCCCCCCGTCGGGCGGCGTGATGTCGACCCCCAGCCGCCCGGCCGCGAAGGCGAGGAGGACCTGAAGTTGCTCCCGGGACACCTCGACGTGGAGCCGGACGGTCGAGCCGTCGGCCGACAGCTCGACGCCGTCCAGGAGCCCTCGCGTGATGAGCTTCACGCCGAACGAGTTCTGCTCCCGCACGACGGCCCTGAGAACGTCCACTGCGCTGCGGGCCGCCTCCGCGTCGGCCGTGTCCCCCTCCCCGAACACCTCCGCGCTGCCATCCTCCCTGTGCGGGACGACCCAGACGCGCGCCTCGGTGACCGACTCGGGGATGGCCGGCATCGGCCCGTGCGGGTGGATCAGGGCGACGCGCACGGCCTCGGTCGGACGCCTCGGTGCGCGAGGAATCGTGGCCCGGGCCAGGAGCTTCGCGGCGGTCCCCGCGTAGTAGGGCGGCACGACGGCGAGCACGTGGGGCTGCGGCCGCATGAAGACGCGGTCGGCCCTGTCGGCGTGCCCGAGGATGGCCTTCATGCGCGGCACCCCGGCGTCGAACGGCCCCCCGTTCCCCGCCTTGCGCCCGACGACGTCGAGCGCGCGGTCGACCACCTGATCCGAGGCCGAGTAGTGCACCAGGATGACGTCCCGCTCGCTGTGAATGAGCGACGGCCCGTTGATGCTCACCCAGTCGGTGTCGCGGAGCGGGTCGACCCCGGTCCCCTCCAGGAAGTCGTCCCACTGCGGCAGCGCCGAGAAGAGCGGCCCGAGGCGCGCCCCGATCGGGTGGGCCCGGATGGCCGCCATGTTGATGGTCACGACGACGTTCTGCGGTCCGGCCTGCGCCCCCCCCGCGGCGCCGATCATCCCGACGGCGTCTCGCGACACCCCGGAAGCCTGCCCGGCACGCGCCACGGCGGCGTCGACGTGCCGGCCGACCCCGCCCTCCGGCAAGGGGACCTCGTGCGGCGCCGCGTCGTGGGGCGGCGCGCCTGCATCCGGGTGCCTCCTCGACCGCGGAGCGTCCGGCGCGGCGTCGTGCTTCGGGTGGACCGCCCCGGCCTCCGGATGTCGCCCCGGCGCCCCCGCGTCGAGCCCCTCCCCCTTGTCATGGACCGGCGTCGCCGGCTCGGGAGGAGGAGGCGGAGGAGGCAGTGGCGGAGGAGGAGGCTCCGGGGCGGTCTCCCCCTGGAGGAGATCCACGGGGATGGAGAGCTCCCCGGCAGTGTCGCGGATCTCGAAGTCGTGCTGCGGCAGGAGCGACCACGGGGTGAGCGCCCAGTGGATGCCGACCGAGAGCGCGAGGGCGGCCACGGCGATCGCCTTGCTCCGCGGGGCGGTCCAGAAGCGCTCGGGCCCCGTCAGGCCGTGCGTCGTCGGCGCGGGCGTCGCATGCGGCGCCGTCGGCGCGGACGCTCCTGCGCCGCGGGACGCTTCCCCGCGACCGGGCCTCTCATGCGTCTCGTGAGCCACGCCACCCGCTCAATACCACCACACCGCCGCCGGAGGCGGATCCCGGTGCCCTCGATCCCGGGCCGCGGGACGCGAAACACCCGACGGCACGCCCCTGGCATCGTAGCCGGCTCATGCTGGGACCACGGGAGCGCCGAGAAGTGGATCGACAGGGGATGTTGCGGCTAATAGGGAGGGCCTCACCCGGAATCATGGGGAAACTGCCGCAGACTCCACCCGTCGTTCGTTCCGCCGTCGCGCCCCCCGGGCCGCGACGGACGCCACGCCTGCGGGCCCCCTGGACCACGTGCGCGGTCGCGCTCGGGCTCGCGGCCGGGTGCGCGAAGACCTCGCCGCCGCCGCCTGCGCCCCCGCCTCCCGCCGCACCGAGCGCCAGCGCCAGCGCCCCTCCGCCGGCCCCTCTCGCGCTCCGCGACGCCGGCGCCGCTCCGGTCGACGCGGCCCCGGGCCCGATGCTCGGCGCCCTCTTTCCGCAGACGCCGGTCATGAGCGACATGGACTGGCCGTTCCACGAGGATCCGAGGCACCCGGAGAAGAAGCCCCCGGCGCACAGCGCCATGCGCATCGGCTACATCCGGCAGGGGGGGAAGGTGGCCGTCGTCCCCGAGGCGCACCCCAAGCAGAACTGCGCGGAGGGGTGGTACGAGCTGGTCGACGGCGGCTTCGTGTGCGGCCGCTACGCGACGCTCGACATGAACCACCCGCGCCTGCGGCTCGCGGCGCACCCCCCGTACCTCGATCAGCCGCTCCCCTACCAGTACGGCTACAACATCACCAACGGCACCCCGCTCTACAAGTCGGTCCCGTCCCGGGAGGAGCGCGTGAAGCTCGAGCCGTGGCTCAAGCCGCGCCCGAAGGTGAAGCGGGAGGTGCAGGCCGCGAGCGACATGGACGCCGGGCTCACGCCGACCGCGATCGCCGCGGCGCTCTCGGGCGCTTCGTCCAACCCGAGCGACCCGCTCGCCGGCGAGTCGCAGGACGCCGGCACCCCCTGGTACCTGCGCGACTTCGACGGGGGCAAGCCGCAGATCACGCTCGACGAGCTCCGCGAGGAGGGGGGGCCGATCGCCCGCCGGATGGTGAAGGGCTTCTACCTCGCGCTCGACAAGGAGGTCGACACCGGGGCGAACAAGGCCGTGAAGTGGTGGCGGACGACGAGCGGCCTCATCACGCCGTTCGAGCGCATCTTCGTCGCTCGCCCGCTGACCGACTTCCACGGGGTCTGGCTCGGGCAGGAGCCGTCGAAGGAGGACCTCGACTCGCAGACGGCCCCGATCCCGGACGCTGGCCCGAGTCCGACGCCGCGGCCGTCAAAGAAGATCGAGTTCCCCGTGGCGTTCATCCTCTGGGGGCACGCCCACAAGTACACGCTGCCCGAGGACCACAAGAAGGCCACCGCGAGCGACACGATCCGGCGCTTCGCCGCCGTGCAGCTGACCGGGAAGGACGCGACGGTGGGGGGGCACCACTACCTCGAGACGATCGACGGCTGGTGGATGCGCGAGAGCGAGGGGACCGTCGCGAGGACGACGACGCCGCCGAAGGACCTCCTGCCGAACGAGAAGTGGATCGACGTGAACCTGAAGACGGAGACCCTCGTCGCGTTCGAGGGGGACAAACCCGTGTTCGCCACGCTCGTGTCGACCGGCCGGATGAACGACGAGGAGAAGGAGAAGGACCACCGGACCAGGCCCGGCACCTTCCGGATCCGCGAGAAGCACGTGGCGGCCACGATGGACGGCGACGTGGCGAGCGACGGCCCGTACTCGATCGAGGACGTCCCCTGGATCATGTACTTCAACGGGTCGATCGCGCTCCACGGCGCCTTCTGGCACTCCAACTTCGGGCACGTTCAGAGCCACGGCTGCGTCAACCTCTCCCCGATGGACGCCCGGACGCTGTTCGGCTGGACGGAGCCGCAGCTCCCCACGGGCTGGCACGGCGTGGAGGCGACGAGCGAGAAACCGGGGACGCGGGTGGTGGTCCACGACCCGCCGGAGACGCACCCCAGGTGGGCAGAGTAGCGCCGAAGCGACGAGGCCCGCGCCGTATGGCTTGACGGGCTGCCCTCTCTTCGGTCACAAACCCCGCGAGCTTCACCGCCCTCGGCGGGGGGGACCCGACCATGGACCAGCTCTCAGCGCATCTCGATCGCGGGTGGGACCTCGCCCAGAAGGGCGACGCCTCGGGAGCGGCGACGTGCGCGCGGCGCGCCCTCGAGCTCGACCCCAAGTCCCCCGAGGTCCACAACCTGCTCGGCTACGCCGCCGCGCTCGGCGGGGACAGCGACGAGGCGCTCGAGCACTACCGCAACGCCATCACCCTCGACGAGACGTACCTGGAGGCGATGCTCAACGCCGCCGAGGTGCTCGTGTCGCCTCGAGGCGAGTGGGACGAGGCGATCGACATGTGCGACGAGGCGCTCGACTACGCCGAGAGCGTCGAGGAGATCGCCGACTGCATCCTCCTGAAGGTCGACGCCCTGCTCGGCAAGGGGTCCACGGACGACGCGGTCCGCGTGCTCGGCAAGATCCCGGCCGGCCCCTACGAGAACCCCAGCTACGACTACCTCATCGGACGTGCGCACTACGAGGTCGGGCAGCCCGAGAAGGCCGCGCCGCTCATCGAGGAGGCCGTCAAGCGGTCCCCCCTGCACGCCGACGCGCGGTACTACCTCGGGCTCCTGCGCGACGAGCGGGGCGACCGCGCGGGCGCCACCGACGCCTTCCTGAACGCGCGCGCCCTCGATCTCCGCGAGCCCGTCCCCGCCTGGTCCCCGTCCCCGGAGGTCTTCGGGGGGATCGTGCGGCAGGTCGTGGCGAAGATGGACATGACGCTCGGCAAGTACCTGCGCGAGGCCGAGGTCTACTGCTTCGACGTGGTCGGGCCCGAGCTGGTCGTGGACGGCGTCGACCCGAGGGCGCTCGTGATCCTCGACGCCGGCCCCGAGGAGGCGACCGACGGGCTCCCTCGCCGGGGTCGGATCTTCGTCTACCAGCGCGGGGTGGAGCGCGCGGCAGGGTCACTGGAGGGGATCGCCGACGAGCTCGCGCACGCCCTCGAGCACGAGATCGCCGCGATCTTCACGGACCGCCCCGGCGCCGGGCGCGATCAGCTCAACTGACGCGACGAAGGCAGGGCCCGCGCCGCGCGCCACAGGGACGTCGCGGACATCGGGCTACAGTGTCACCGGGGCCAGGCTGGAGGCCCCGCTTCCGTAAGCGCTTCGCGAGGTGGAGATCATGAAACGGACCACGATCGGCTCACTCGACGTCACTCTGGCCGGCGGGAGCGACGGGGACGGCGGTGGAGACGGCCCCCTCGTCGTCCTCCTCCACGGGTTCGGCGCTCCTGGCGACGACCTCGTCCCCCTCTGGCGCGTCGTTCGCGCCCCGGCCGGAGCGCGCTTCCTGTTCCCGGCGGCGCCGCTCTCGCTGGAAGCCGAGGGGATGCCAGGGGCCAGAGCGTGGTGGCGCATCAACCTGGACGCCCTCCAGCGTGGAGGCAGGAGGGACACGAACGAGGTCCCGCCCGGCCTCGTGGCCGCCCGGAGCGCCGTCGAGGGCGTGCTGCGGCACGTCGAGGAGGCGTGGCGCGTCCCCCCTTCGCGCATCGTCCTGGGGGGCTTCTCGCAGGGGGCCATGCTCTCGCTCGACGTCGCGCTCCGCCGTCCTGCCCCGCTGGCAGGCGTCGCGCTGCTCTCGGGGAGCATCATCGCCGGCGACGAGTGGCGCGCGCTCCTCCCCCCTTCCCCGCCCCGTCCGGCGGCCGCAGTGTTCCAGAGCCACGGCGCCGCCGACCCGCTGCTCCCGTTCTCGACCGCCGAGGCCCTCCGCGACCTGATGGGCGCGGCCGGGCTGGACGTCACCTGGTCTCCGTTCCGCGGCGCCCACGAGCTCCCGCCCGGGGTCCTCGACGGCCTGGGGGAGTTCTTGGTCCGGGTGCTCGCCTGAACATGCGCCGCCTGTCGGGCTAAAGATCGGCGGCGCTCCGCCGTCTCTTCCAGTGGACGGAGGAGGCGTATGGGCGACGGGCTACTGAGTGAGGTCCTGATACGCGAGCGCCAGAGCAACCTCGTCCCGGGCGTGGGGGACGTCATCGACGGGCGCTACGAGCTGCTCCGGGACCTCGGGCGCGGCGGGGCCGGCGCAGTGTTCGAGGCTCGTCACGTCTACACGCGGCGCATCGTGGCGATGAAGCTGATCCGCGAGGACCGACACGGGGCGACCCTCGCCGAGCTGAAGGCCCGGCTCATCCGGGAAGCCCACGCGCTCGCCGCCGCCCGGAGCCCGGGGATCGTCGACGTCCTGGACGCCGGGGTCGCTGCCACCGGGATGCCTTTCCTCGTGCTCGAGCGCCTCGAAGGGCGGACGCTCGAGGGGCTCCTCGTCGCGCGCGAGCGGCTCCCCGCGACGGAGACCGTCGCCATCGGGCTGCAGATCGCGGCGGCCCTCGCGGTGGTCCACCGCGCGGAGGTCGTGCACCGCGACGTCAAGCCGAGCAACGTCTTCGTCACGCGCAGCGCCGAGGGGCGCGAGCACATCAAGCTCGTCGACTTCGGCATCGCCAGGCTCGACCGCCCGGGAGAGCGGAAGATCAGCCTGGTCGGCGCGTTCGTCGGGACGCCGGAGTACATGTCCCCGGAACAGCTCCTGGCGCGCAGCGACGTCGACCTCCGGAGCGACGTCTACGCGCTAGGCGTGACGCTCTTCGAGTGCCTCACCGGGAAGGTCCCCTACTCGGGCTCGTACGCCCAGATCCTCCTCCAGAGCGCGTCGCTGGAGCCGACGCCGTCGGTCCGGTCCGCGGGGGCCGAGATCCCCGACCGGCTGGCCGCGGTGATCGACCAGGCCCTGCGCAAGCCGCGAGAGCAGCGCTTCCCCGACATGGACGCGTTCACGGCGGCCCTCTCCGCCGCGCTCCCGGAAGCCCGGCCGCAGACGGCGCTGCTGGCCCCCCCGGCGGCTCGCGTCTCTCTCCGGGCCGCGCCGGTCACCATCACCGAGGCCACGCAGCAGGAGCTCGACCCATCCCAGCGCCGCCGCGCGCCGCGGGCGGCCTACGTCACGCCGGTGCGCATCCTCGTGGACGGAAAGCCGGTCGACGGTCGTAGCGAGGATATCTCCGAGGGGGGGATGCTCGTCATGTGCCGCGGCGAGTGCCCGGTCAACCGGCCCATCTCCGTCCGCTTCGCGTCGCCCATCGACGGCAAGGTCATCACGGTCGACGGACGCGTCCGGTGGATCAAGGGCGTGGGGCGCTACGACCAGGCGCAGCGCGCGCTCGGCGTCGAGTTCGAGTCACTCCCCGACCACGTCCGGACGTCGATCAACCGCTACGCGGAGATGATGGAAGACCCGAACAACCGTCGCGACACGCTGGTCTGAACGCGCCCGAAGGGGACTCCGACTCCGGCTACGGAGTGTTCGCGGCGACCGTCGGCTTGGGGGCGCGTGCGGTCAGCACGACGTCCACCGTGCCGTGGACCGACTCGTCGAGCCTCATCGTCTCATCCTCGAAGCCGTCGGCCCGCACCACGAGCGTCGCGGTTCGCCCGCGCGGGAAGCGGGAGATCGTGCGGTCCCCGGACGGGAGCGCCTGTCCGTCGACGTAGAGCGTGGCGGCGCTCGGTGCGACGCGGAACGTGATTGTGGCGTCCGCCGGGACGGTCGAGGCTGCCGTCGACGGCGACGCCGGAGCGGTGCGCTGCTCGGCGTGCTGAGGGGCCGCCGGCACGGGCGCAGACGGCGGCGGCGTCATGGTGCGCCAGAGCAGGAACGCCCCCCCTCCGACCACGACCGCGACCGCGATGCCGATGGCCGCAGCGACGATGTACTGCCGAGCGTCGAGCGGGGGCGCCTCGTCATCCTCCGGACCGTGGGCCAGGTCCGGCCCCTGCTGGACCACCACGACGTCGGACGGGCCCGGCGCCGGCGGCGGACGGATCGTGTCGAACGCGGGGTTGAGGAAGTCCGGCACCTGCAGGTCGGCGACGGTGTCCATGTTGAACCCGGAGTCCGGCCCGAGGAGCTCGGCGAGCTCGGCCTTCGTGGGAGCCCGAGGCGGCGGGGCGCCTGCCGCCGGGAGCGGCGCGCGCAGGACCGGCGGCGGCGCCGGGGCGACCCGCGCCGGACGGTTCGTCGGGATGATACCGCTCGTCGAGATGCCCGCGCCGGACGGGGTGTGGCTCGGGCTCCGCTCCGGGTTCGTGCTCATCGCGGCCCGGATCCGCTCGAGGCGCTCGTCCATCTTCGGACCGACGCGCGAGCGGAGCACCGCCGCGACCTCGGCGTGCGCCACCGGCGCCCCGGTCCTCGCGATCCACCCCTCGAGCGCGCCGCGCATCTCGTCGGCGCTCGAGAAGCGGTCCGCCGGCCGGTTGGCCATCGCGCGGAGGATGATCGCCTCGAGCTCTCGCGGGTACCCTCGAACGTGGGCCGAGGGCGGCGTCAGCCTCCCCTCCACGATCTTGTTCATCACCTCGAGGTCACCCCCCGACTCGAACGGCTGATGTCCCGTCGTCGCCTCGTAGATGACCCCCCCCATGCCGAAGACGTCGGTGCGACCGTCGACGCCCGCGCCCGAGATCTGCTCGGGGGACATGTACTCGAGCTTCCCCTTCAGCTGACCGGCCACGGTCTGGTCGTGTGTCTGGCCGGCCGCCTTGGCCACGCCGAAGTCAGTGACCTTCACCACGCCGTCGGCGGACAGGAGGATGTTGTGCGGCGAGACGTCGCGATGGACGATGTTGAGCCGCGTGCCGTCGTGATCGAGCTGGACGTGCGCAGCGTGAAGCCCGGCGCACGTCTCCGCGCCGATCCGCGCGGCGATGCGCGGATCGATCGGCACGATCTGGTTGCCCGTCTTGAGGAGCTTGATGAGCGAGTCGCCGTCGACCCATTCCATGACGAGGAAGAGCACCTGGCCCTCCTCGCTCAGCTCGAGGATCTCGCACACGTTCGGGTGCCGGATGAGCGACGCGACCCGGGCCTCGTCGACGAACAGCCGCTCGAAGTCGGACTCGCGCGACAGGTGCGGCAGGATCGTCTTGATCGCGACGATCTTGGCGAAGCCCCCGTGCCCCGTCTGCCGGGCGGCCCAGACCTTCGCCATTCCACCCACGCCGATGGGAGCGAGCAGCTCGTAGCGCCCGAGCCGCGAGCCCCTCCCCAGTGAGGAGGGCGTGATCCCCCCGTGGGTAGACTTGCCGGGCGCCCGCACTTCGGCCATCAACTACCCATTCTACACGCTCCGGGCGGAACTTTCACGCAACTCGCCAGCCGACGCGCGGCGATATCCGGACGCACACCGTCACACCCCTCGCATCCGCGGCGCCGGGGAGCCGGCTATGGCGCGATGGCGGCCAGCGCGCGACGAACGTCCAGGGCGAACGCGTAGGCCTCGAGCGCCTCCGACAGCCGGAGCGCCTCGCTCATCCGTCCAGCCCGGACGGACGCACGGAATGCGAGGTACCGCTTGCCGTCGAGTCCGAGAAGCAGGACGACGAGCCCGGGGTCACGAGGGGCGTCGGCGTTCCCCGTCAGCCCGGCGGCCGCCGCCAGCAGCCGCGTCACGAGGACGTCGCAGAGCAGCGTCGCGCCGGCGGAGTCGCCGGCGGCGAGGGCGAGCTCCACCTGCCGTGCGGCCTCGCGATCTCCTTCGGCCCACATGGGGGCGAAGGAAAACGCCGCGGAGCCCCGACCGTCTCGCGCCGATGGATGGGGGCTCGACGCGGCGCCCTCCACGGCGTCCATCCCGCCCCTCCCGTGGTCGTGGTGCGGACCCGCGGGCCCGACGGCGGCAGCGAGACCGGCCGGCGTCACCCTGGGCGACGGGGGGGACGGCGTGCGAGCGGGAGAGGCGAACGGATCGCCGGGCGGGGCCGGTGTGGCGGCGGCACCGGCCACGCGCTGGGGCGATGACGCCACCCTCCCCGGGAGCGGCGTCGGGGCCGAGGGGGCCGGAGCGCTGGTGGGCGCTGCGTCGAACGAACCCGTGGGACGGCGGGGGATCGGGTTGGGAATCGACTCGAGGGAGGACGACGACGGGGGCGCTCCGCGCACGGAACCGGGCGACACCTTCGCCCCTGCAGCGAGCTCGACGGGCGTGGTCCTGGCCCGTTCGGGCGCCTCCGCGAGGCCGCGGAGGGCATCGGCGATCGTCGTCTCTTCGATGGGCGCGCGCTCGGCGGGGGCTCGGTCGACCGGCGTGACCTCCGACTTCGGCAGGTCTGCCTCGTACGCGTGGAAGACCAGGCGGGCGATGCGCTCGAGACCGGCGAAGACGCCGTCTCCTTTCGTCGCGATCGTGCCGATCGACGGCGCCCCCTGCCGGTTGAGCGTCCGGTCGAGGTCCGCGAGCGAGAGGATGTCCGGCAGGTCGCGCTTGTTCCAGTGGAACGTGTGGGGCATGCCCAGCAGCGCGAGGTTGTTCTCGGCCAGGTTCATGACCAGGTCCTCGAGGGCCTCCTGGTTCGCGTCCTGCCTCCCGGTCTGCGAGTCCGCGACGAAGACGACGCCGTCCGCCCCGGTCAGCACGAGCTTGCGCGTCGCGCCGAAGTAGACCTGTCCGGGCACCGTGAAGAGCTGCAGGCGGACGTGCATCCCGTGCACGAGCGGCATGCGCAGGGGGAGGAAATCGAAGTAGAGCGTGCGATCCATGGGGGTCGCGAGGCTCACCATCTTGCCGCGGTGCTCGGGCTTGCTCGCGGCGTGGATGTGCTGAAGCGTCGTGGTCTTGCCCCCGAGCCCGGGGCCATAGAACACGATCTTGAAGACAACTTCGCGCGTGAGCGGGTTCAGCGAGGCCATGACAGGTCCCAGCCCGTTCGAGAGACCAGCTGAGTGACGCGCAGTTTGCGATGGATTCGCGGTAGAGCCAAGCTCTTATCCAGGGCGCTCCGGCGCGCCCCCTCCCGGGAGGGCGCTTCGTGCTAGACGGCGACCGTTCAATGCGCGGCTTCGTGGACCTCCACTCTCACTGGATCGCGGCGATCGACGACGGCGCGCGCACGGAGGCCGAAGGGGTCGAGATGCTCCGCGCGCTGCACGACGTCGGCTTCTCGACCGTCGTCGCGACCCCCCACATGCGGACGGGCATGTTCCCGAACGACCGGACAGACCTCGCGCGCGCGTACGCCGCGATGGCCCCGGCGCTCGCACGGGCCCGAGCGGACGGGGCGCGCCTCCCTGCGATCCACCTGGCGAGCGAGCACTACCTCGACGACACCGCCTTCCACCGGCTCACCCACGGCGAGGCGCTCCCGTACCCGGGCGGAGGCGCGGCGCTGGTGGAGCTGCCGAGCGAGGCCTTCCCCGTCCGCGTCGCCCACCGGTTCGTCGACCTCCATCGGGCATCCATCACGCCCGTCCTCGCGCATCCCGAGCGCTACCGACCGGTGTGGGACGACGACAGCTGCCTCGACCCGCTGCTCGACGCCGGGGCGCACCTCCTGCTCGATGTCTGCGCCCTGGTCGGGAAGTACGGGCGCGCAGCCCAGCGGGCCGCGGAGAAGCTCGTAGAGGAGGACGCCTACGAGGCGGCCTGCTCCGACGTGCACCGACCCGCGGACGTCGAGGTCGTGGCGGCGGCGATCACCCGCCTCGAGTCGCTCGTCGGTCCGGCGGAGGCGCGGCGCCTCCTCGACGAGGGGCCACGACGGCTCCTGATGCTGGCGGCGCCGTAAGACGCTAGGCTCTCGCGCCCGATGGGTCCGCACGCCTTCGATCGCGCCACAGTCGACCACCTCGCCGCGCTCGCCGCGCTCTCCCTGTCGGACGCGGAGGCCGAGAGGCTCGCGCGCGACCTCGGCGCCATCGTCGCCTACGTCGAGGAGCTCTCGACCGTGGACACGACCTTCGTGTCGACCGAGACCGAGGCCGCCGGCGGGGCGTGGCGAGAGGACGTCGTCCACGAGGGGCTCTCCCACGACGACGCCCTCGCAGGGGCGCCGCGCGCGACGGAGGTCGGGTTCGCCGTCCCCGCGTTCGTGACGACCGCGGCGTCCGGCGCCGGAGGAGGCGGGCGGTGACCGGCCTCGAGCTCGCTTCGGTCGAGCGACTCGCCGACCGGTTCCGTGACGGCGAGCTCTCGGCCGTCGCCATCGCCGAGGCGACCCTCGCGCACATCGCGCGGCTCGACGGGGCCGTGCACGCGTTCCTCACAGAGGACGCGGAGGGGCTCCTGACCACGGCGCGCGCGCTCGACGAGAAGCGCGGGCGTGGCGAGCCGCTCGGTAAGCTGGCGGGCGTCCCGGTCGCGCTGAAGGACTCGCTTGTGACCCGCGGGGTCCGCACGACGGCCGGCTCGCGCATCCTCGAGCGCTACGTGCCACCGTACGACGCGACCGTGGTCGAGCGGCTCCGCGCGGCCGACGCCCTCCTGCCGGGCAAGACGAACCAGGACGAGCTCGCGATGGGCTCCTCGACCGAGCACTCCGCGTTCGGCCCGACCCAGAACCCGTGGGACCTCACGCGCTCCCCGGGCGGGTCGTCCGGCGGGAGCGCCGTCGCGGTGGCCGCACGCATGACCCCGGCCTCGCTCGGGAGCGACACTGGCGGGTCCATCCGGCAACCGGCAGCGTTCACCGGCGTCGTCGGCGTGAAGCCGACCTACGGGCGCGTCTCGCGCTACGGCCTCATCGCGTTCGCGTCGAGCCTCGACCAGATCGGGCCGTTCGCGACCACCGTTCGCGGCTCCGCCCGCGTCCTCGGCGTCATCGCGGGCCACGATCCGCGCGACGCGACGTCGCTCCCCGCACCTGTGGACGACTACGAAGCGGCCTGCGGCGCGTCGGTACGCGGCCTCCGCGTCGGCGTCCCGGAAGAGTACTTCGCGAAGGGGCTGGCCCCCGAGGTCGAGGCGAGCGTTCGCGCCGCCATCGCCCGCCTCGAACGGGACGGCGCGACGATCAAGCCGGTCTCGCTACCTCACACTCGCCACGCGGTCGCGACGTACTACGTGGTCGCCACCGCCGAGGCCTCGAGCAACCTCGCGCGGCTCGACGGCGTCCGCTACGGGCTGCGCGTCGAGCCGTCGTCGCGGGGGAAGACGGCCGGGGTCGCCGACGCCCTCCACGCCATGTACGGCGCGACGCGGGACGCGGGCTTCGGCGACGAGGTGAAGCGCCGCATCCTGCTCGGGACGTTCGTCCTCTCGGCCGGCTACTACGACGCCTACTACCGCAAGGCCACGGCCGTGAGGGCCCTCATCCGGCGCGACTTCGACCGCGCGTTCTCGGAGGTCGACGCCATCGCGTCCCCGACCGCCCCGACCACCGCCTTCGCGCTCGGGGCGCGCACGAGCGACCCTCTCGCGATGTACCTCTCGGACGTCTACACGCTCCCCGCGAGCCTCGCCGGGATCCCGGCGCTGAGCGTCCCGGTCGACCCTGCGCCCGACGGGCTCCCGGTCGGACTGCAGCTGATGG
>Ga0316217_10004391_pt1 | contig 15314 bp, 6 predicted proteins | sample 1anoAmetaG_FD_203633 | JGI IMG/M metagenome (GOLD analysis project Ga0316217, IMG submission 203633) | Freshwater microbial communities from Trout Bog Lake, Wisconsin, USA - 1anoA | ecosystem: Environmental > Aquatic > Freshwater > Lake > Hypolimnion/Profundal zone | place: USA: Wisconsin... | reverse complement strand
TTTACGATGAGGCCTAAAACAATCGACGTGATATAAAAAAACAAGTCATACAAAAAAAACCCAGGTCCAGGTGAGTACCAAAACACTCCAAATCTACTGGGAGACAAAAAGGACATTTTGATAAGTCGCTTCAAAGGGCCCAAATTGGGAGCATTCAACAAATCAAGCAGATTCATCACAATCAAAGACTCACCTGGCGCACAAGACTACAAGAAGATTGATGAGCTTTCCCCAGAAGGGAAGTACGTTGTTTCAACACACCAAGGGAGGGGCACTAGAACCTTTACGCAGGAACAGAGATTTAGGCACTAGCACTGGAAAGTTGCAGCCAACCCTGGGCCTGCGGATTATACCAAATTTTCGGATTTTGGTATCTATGGCAATCTTTATCTCAAATCGCATGATTCGAATTTTATTTGATTTCATCTTTTCAATCATTATTCTTCTTAGAAAGCTATATGGTTAGTTAAAAGCAGTAAAGATCGTAAATGAATGAAAATGTGCGCAGAGTATTCCAAAGCAGAATGACGGCACTTCTTCATTTGAGCTGCCACATAACTAAGTATCTTAGGTTATTTCCTTGCGATATCTACCCAAATTTCAGCAAACTGAGATACCCTGCTTACTTTTAAACAATCAAAAATTACTTGATTTCTCTAAAATTGCCTGCCAACCCTATCAAGCAGCTACAATACTTGATATTCCTAACCGTGAAGCTTTCTCTATAGAGAGCAAAGAAGAAGGAGTACTCTCCTCCTGCCGTGTGATGCTCACTATCGACCATATTCGTCAAAGTCTAACCTTCTTACTCGAAAAACGGAGGATTACAAATCACCACGTCAATTGCGTCTTCAGGTCTTATAACATCTTTGATTATGCTTTCGTCTTTAAAGAGAAGTTATTCGGCTGAAAGGTTTTGCTAAGGTTGTATTAGCCTCAAATCTATACTTTATTATAGGTGATTTGCTTTGACCAAAAGCTGAGAATGTAGAAAGGAAGGTTCGCTGATTTAAGAGGCAATAAATCTCCATCCAAAGCACTTGACCCCCAAAAGAGGGTAGATAAGAGTAGCCCCTGTCCCAACATCCATCACAATCCTTATATTCTCCTAGCTTAAATGGAGTCTAATCCACAGCAGGTAATTCAATCTAGCAGGTATCCTCGGACACAGATTAGCCTGAGGACAGTCCCAGACTACTTGGAAGCAATGCTTCATAATAGCTTTGTTTAGCGCAATCAGGCAATTTTGGTCCTTGAAGTTGCAAACGTTTCGGTTGTTCAGTATCAAAACAAAGGGCCTGAGTTCGGGCTCCAGGCAGGCTAATTTGTGGAAATCAAAAATCAGATTATTCGACAGTTTGAAATTACTATACTCCTCATTCTTCATTAGAAAGATCCCTATTAATTATAATCGTTTTGGGCTTTGAAATAGTGCATAGAATCATTTTGGGCGCAATCTTCGAGATAAAGGGTCTCATCTTCTCCAAAGATAGCTAAACAGGGAAGTTATTGCTATTCCTGAGAGGAAACCTGCTCCAAACAAATACTGCTTCTTTGAAATGATTGACTAAGAACACAGAGGTTTTGCTTATTTGGCACTTTTCTTATTTGCTGGTTTGGGATCGAATTAGCTATTGAGCGCGATAGAGTCAACGCTTTCGTTTTTCCTCAGAAAGCGGCTTGAGATCTAAAAATATTTGATGGTAAATTGGCTTTAAGTATCTTAGTTTGTGTTGAATAGATGCTCAACACTTGGACATTCACTCAGATTTTGCATCTTTATCTCATTTTTTAGATTTTAGACCGATTCCTTTGCAGCTTAGAGCTAATTTTATACTTTTTCCTCAATCGAATACATTTCATTCAAATTGAGTTGAAATCCACTCGACTTTCGACACTCTTTTCTTTTTTAACTGTGGTTCTTAGAACAGTTCGATGCACTTCTTTGGCTTTTTATCAGATCTTCGTCACTTGACTAAGCTGTCAGATGCAATTATGCTTAGTACATTTACTTAAGACTCTATATTTTATTTTCGTAGAAGGTGCGAAGATTGACAAGCTACTCTTTATGCGCCTTTTGAACTTATTACAATCTTTAAGCTTAAGATTCCCTTGTTTCGATTTACAAGCAATTCTATGAGAGCTAAAAATGCCAATACTTCCTTCCTTAATTTGTGTTATTCATAGATTGAAGTGAATTGATTTTAATCGTTTCATTCAGGTCAAGTTTACGCTAAGATCTTTGCTTAACTACTGTCCCGATGTTAGAAATGTCAAATTGTTCAGAAAGTAGCAAATTTTCCTCAAGAAGGAGCTTAATTTATTTAGCCTGGGCGAAATCGCTTTGTTCAAGTTTTTCAACTTCCCTTCTTATTTACGCGATTTCAGTGCAAAGCTGCTCAATGATGTATTCTTTCTACTCAAGTTAGCAAATGTGCAGTTGTCTTTAGACTTTCAACTATTTCAAAAGCTCATTTCGCTCATCTTACAGGGTCAACCTCAGGTTTCGTTATTACCTTAGCTTCTACTAAAAGATCTCAAGGTTTTCGTCCTAGATAAGGCTCATTTTGATCTTAAGCTTCTATATTTCATCTATCTGTTCTTCTATTGCGCTTACTGCACTTTCTTTCAGTAGTGCAAATTATCGAATTAACTTCATTTTTTATTCCTCAAGCCTTTCGAGCCTATTCAAGTTTCTACCTGCATAATAGGTCTCAGCTGCTTGGTTCCTGAACTCAAATCTCTTCATCTCATGTAAATTTTTGGCGGATCTCAAAGGCTGCACATCGAATTAACAAAATAATGATTAATTTCTGAACTAATCCAACCTTTGCTGCAAATTTTCGATTTAAATGAATATTTGAGGCTTCATCGTATTTAGCTTTCTGGATTTACTCATATAATTATTATCTTATAGTGACCAGACTAGAATATAAAGTGCTAAATTAATTGAAAACCAAAAAAATAGTTTTGAAGTAAAAGGCAGCTGTAGAACAACCTCAATTACTAGTCTTCTAGGGATTATATAAGTTTTTAGCTGAATAGGTCATAAAAATTATTTGATCAAATAGTAGAGTAAAGTCTTCCTCAGCAGCAAGTAACAGGCCTACATTCTCTCCAGATGGTTGGCTATCTTTTTACTTATGAGAATCTCGCTTATGTATTAGTAAAGGGCAGCTTCTGCCACTATCTTTGCTTGGTTCTTCTCTTTCTATGCTAGTTATACAGCCTACTGATGAAGTTTTACCGTTATTTTCTTCTAAAGATTTTGCTTATTGATGTCTATGGCTATAATTTTTACTATTTCTGCCCTAAAGGTCTAGATAGAGGATATATCAGGCTATTTGACCAATGTTTCGAGCAATTTTCGTATTTATTTGAGCATTTTTTTATTTCTGCCCTCTAGCTATTAACTTTATTCACTCTCTAATGTTTTTATATCGTTAGAGATTTGCTTTAGTTCTAACAACTTTTTATCAAAGTCTCCATCACGGCTGGCTTCAATTTTCTAAGTGCTGTGAGGTGTTAACTGTCCATTTAGATAAATTTGTTCAGCTTGAGGCAAAGTTTGCTAATCAACTTAGGAGTGTTTCGGTAACAGTTGGGATTTCTCGAAGGGATAATGAGGCATGCTTTAATTGCTTTGCTAAGATTGGAAGCTCTAATCCTCGAATACGTAATTCTGGAAAGAAAAGTGATCTGATTAATCACCATAGTTACTTAAACCATAGTTCATTCTGGTTGCCTACTCACTGTTATCTTTCTAGTATTCAAATGGACTCTAAGAGTATCCAGGTGCATTGTAATGCTAATAGTAGCTCATTACAGCTGGAGCTGGGTAGATCTTTCCTTTCATGTAGAGATAGCTGATCAAGGAGTACCAAACATTTTCTTAGGTTGTTAGTTCAGAGCAATGAGTCAAGGTGTGAGAATTGCCTAAGTTTACTATGATTTACCAATAATGAGAAGAGCTTTCTTGGCTCTAGTTAGACTTACATTTATTCGGTTTTTCTACCCACAAAAACCCACTTTTCTTTACTAGTTCGATCGCACGCAACTGAATATAATGAAGTCCTTTTAACCTCCTTGGTAACCATCACAGGACTTCACAGTGAGACCACATTCTTTTATGTAGTATTAGAAGTGGTCGGTTATTTTCTTCACTTGAAGACTATAAGGCGCAATTATTCCCACATTTCTCAGATCAGAGTGCGGGAAGAAGCTAAGGAACAATCCCATTATTTTGATCTCCTCGGAATTAAAGTAGTTTTTCTTTCCATTCTATAGCTACTCTGTGTATTACTAGGCTATTCTGTGGTCAATGAAGGATATTGGATTGTGTGCGAAGAACTCGAAAGTGTTGCACCTTTACTACACAGTAACTCCATTTTTTAGCTGCCCATTATAGAAATAATGGCTTGGAAACGAGCTGATCTAGGGATGCATCCTGTATTGTGTATCCAGTATCACATAATACTCAAGATTTTTGTAGCAATGCTTATTAAAGACCGTCTCCTTCAAAACTTTGTCTTGGCTGATGACAGTTGGGTCTAGCTGTTTATCGTCTCCCACAAGGACCATCCTCTTGATGGGGTACTTGAAATAACAGTAAGTATCAGCCCATGCGGCTTGAGAGGCCTCATCAATGATCGCAACATCAGGAGAAATGCCTTGGATTTTGGCTGCGCTAACCGTAGTAACGATGATGATATCCGCCTCATCTACAGTCTTCTGGAGTGCCTGCTTATACAGAGAGTAGATTTTCTTGAAAACTCCCCAGGAATTTCTCGTCTTTGTCGCTATGAGGTCCAAGCCATATGTTAGCTGCTCCAAGGTGATATCTTGGTCGTTGTTCAGCAGACACATGTTCCTCAGTAGCCACTGGTTCAAAGAGAAGTATCTAGTAATAGGCTCATATTCGCCATTTTACTGGGCCGTTTGCAAAGTGGTGTATAAAACGATTTTGGGTTTGACTGCTTCTGATGCCTAGTAGACTAGCCATGGATTTCTGTATATGTTTTAGATGTATGCTCGAATCCATTGCTAAGCCTTCTATGAGACTAATGCTTTGAGCACTTCGTTACATATTCTTAAGTTGCCGGTATTAGAAACAGCTCCTGCGATTATTTTTTGCTTCTCAAGGTACAGCAACTTGCAAAGTCGCCCAATCAGCCTTGTTTTGCCACATCCAGGCGGGCCTTTGATGAATGTCAAAGAGTGTAAGCCTACCTTTTTAATCGCCAAATTCTGACTTTAATTGAGGTCATATTGTTAATCAAAGTATATTTTCTACTAAGGATCCTTAATCTCCAAAGATCTTTACTCAATAAAATCCGTAATATTGCTACTTTCCGCATTCAACAGCGCTGACTTGTGAACTGAGTTTGAAGGATTCGACTTCATGAGATAGCAGCGATCGTTATGATGTATGTTTCTGGCGAAAGACGGCAGATCTACGATGTAGCAGTTTGCATAATATTCCCTGATCTGAGTTGGAAACACTCTCATCAGTACTCGTCCGTTTTATAGGCAGATTTACAGTCCATACTTCTCCTGGAAGAGGAGAGTCTCCAATCTCCCTCTGTCACTCTAGTTGATGCTGAGAATCATTCCGCAAAATTGTTCAGGCACCTGCAAACTAATCAGTATCCCATCCCTTTTGACCTATAAAACTCTTTAGGCTTCAAGTTTATTGATTCTGACTTCGTTTGTCACCAAGCTGCTTTAGTTCTACATGATTAGATTATTTATAAGAGAAGTGTTTAATATTGGAATCATTACTAATCACAAATCTTCAGCACTAGGTTTAAAAAAATGCGTATTCAAAAAGCGAAGACTCTGTTTGATATTTGTAGCATCTATGATTAACATTTTTCATTGATTTGACTGAAAAAAGGTTGATTTCTTAGTATAGTTGTGGTGCCTCGTCATAAGAGGCTTCTTTAAAGTTATCATTCACGAGGAAACAAAAGATCACTTCTTATTCATCATAGCTATGCAAAGGAACATAACTAGAATCGTAAATAGATAGTGGATATGTTCTTTGGGACTGAGTTCATTTCTGGCTTGCATTTTTTGACCTTGGCTGGAAGGAACAGTTTATGTTTTAGAGTCAGGCTTAGGGGAAAAACTATACACTGATTGCTCATTTTCTAACGAACTGTGGATTTGGCCTCTTTCATGAAGTTACATTTTGAGCATCTTGTTCTAGATTTCTACTAATCGATTTTTCAAGTAAAATACATCTTCTTCAAATTTTTACAGTAAAAGGGCTTTTTAGCTCACTTCTTCAAGCTTTTATTCGGGGAACTAAAAGTCTTAGTCTTTGGCTTTTTAAGATTTCTAAGTGTTTTTGAAATTGCAGCAGCTGTTTCTCATATTCTTGTGTTTTTTCTATGCTTTCAAACCTTATTAATTCAAAGATTCTTAAAACTACTATAACCCACATTTAGGTAACCTTTCAGTCATCGCTTGCTGCGTTGCATGTTTTTTGGATGTCCTGTTGCTATTAAGCTCCTCAAAATTCCATGCCTAGTAATCCTAGGTATTAGTTTTACTGTTGTTTAGCTTCTAGAGTAGACTATTGTAAGATTTTTCAAGGTTTTGACGAAGAGCTTTTTCCTTTTGTAGCTAGCAGTACAAATTCGAACGTTATGATTATTGTAAATTTAATGTTGACTTCTCTGTTTTTGCATCAGATGCATAGTCTTTGTAGGAATTCTTGTCTTCAGTATATTTGAGTGTATTCCACAATCTTTCTCCATTTTTGCTAAGAGACAACAGTTTTTCCTACTTTTGTTCCTACGTTGCAAAATCAACAGCTTTGATGGAATGCGTTTCTTCTTCTGATTGACTCTTCAAGGAGCTAAAGGTGACGAATTTAACATTTTTGATCGACTAACCAGCAGTCTCTATGGCTTTTACTTATTTAACTGTGAGATCAGACTTTGGTTATATTTTTTGATCATTATTTTGTCTCTATTGGTTGGGAAGATTCATAAACTCGCTAACAGTACGATAGACGGGCAGCTGTCTGGAGTGGTCAACGTTCTTTGGAGGCTGTTTTTCGGTTCTTTGATACCCCGAGGAACTAACCTGAAAATATATAGAATTCATTTAACTTTTATTGGAATGAGCTAGCCAAGTGAAATTTTCTAGTATAAATAAATAAGCTAATCTTTTTAAATCTGACAAAAGTAACAGCAATTTCTAATTTTAAATAAGTTTTCTCATAAATTTTAATATTTCAGAGCCTTAAAGTTGCTTTTTTGCACAAAAATGTATAAAAAAATTAATGAAATTGAATGCTTGATATTTGTGGCATTTCCATTTAATTTTTGTCTCACTGTTTAACACAACATAATCGGAGTACTATAAAAAATGAAAGAAAAGAAAAAATAAAATGAACGTTGTCCTAGGGAGAGGTACTTGTCCTTTGGCGTACTTTCCTATAGTCCCATTAATATACCTAATACTAGGTCTAATACTCCTATGATTTCGCCACTCGGATACTGAGTTTAATTACTCTTCATTTTTCTCATTCTAAATAGGTTTTTACTTTTACATTCTGATATTACACATGAATTCATAAGTTAGAATCAAGACAATTGCTAGTCTTTAGTTACATTTTTGAATTACAAAAGCATAGTCTTCTTTTAGTTACAATCTATTTCTTTGATCAAGTCTAAAGCAAGCCAGTAATCTGGCAGCCTAATAAAGTTCACTCCTTCAAACAATTATAAAGTATATAATCTATAAGATTCTAGGTAGAAAAATTCAAAAAACCGATGGAACGCAATCGCAAGCGAACTTTTCATTTGCTCAAACAAACTCTACTTCCGAAATCTCAAACAATGCCGAGAGAGATGGATTAACTATCTTAACCCTTCTAAAGATATACAGTGAATGGACCGTTTCTGAAGACTTATCTTTACTCAATTACATCAACAAGAAAGATAAGCGATGGTCGATTGTATTTAAAGAGTTGTCTAATACTTGAACATAGATAGCATGTGACCAAGTATATACAAGTCTTTTATTTATATGAACTAAAAAGAATACCAGGCAAAGATAGATATAGCTTGAGACGGTTTTGATTAAAAGACTAGCTAAAGCTCATTAATTATAGCTGAAGTCTCCTAAAGTTTACTATTCGTAGCCTAAAAATTAAAATTTGGAGAGAATAGGGAGTTAGAGAAAGCTAGCTGATAAAGAATCAAAGCCTTTGTCAAGATAGTCAGAAAATCTATGCTAAAGAAGAAGCCAAATCAGAGCTTTTAATATAAGAAACCAACTATTTCTATAAATTCGAAATAAAACTTAATTAATTTGAGGCAAACAGTCCAATGTTTATTCCTTGGAACCTAGAAGGCTTTTGTCTTGGTTTCCCAAATGAAGATGAAATCAATATGCAAGAGTAACTTTACTATTGCGATAGCCCATAAATCTGAAACCCTCAGCACAGATGATATGTATTTAATTCTTATTGCTCCAAAACTACAGAGAAATATCGCTGTTTGCATTTAATTGTTAGAGGCATATGATTTCTTTCAGAATAAGTCTAGAAAATAGAAAATTCGCTGAAGCAAATATTTGTTAAATGTATAGCGGCTGATCGGAATTGGTCAAAATAGTCCCGAACCAGCAAACCTGCAGGCAAACCCCTTTTATAATATTTTCATAATTTCATCAAAACAGTTGCTGCATTTCACACCCTTGGATTCCCTTAGTCGAAATGATTCTTTTTAAGCAGAATTTCCTTCGTCCAAATGACCGTCCATCATTGGCTAAGATTCATAAATCACTCCATTCCCAGACATTCGCCCATGAGTTAATCAACCCCGTAAAACAAACAGGTCATAGGTCATTAGTAGCTAAAGGACACAAAATGATCAAAGATAACTTTGCTACTATGAAGTCGATGGTTGGTAGACATATCAATCATACTGGAAATCAGTATGCTAGTTTGCTTTTATCTGTCTTTCCAGAATCTCAACAAACATCACAAATGCCAATGGAAAATACTTCACAGTCTTCATTAAGATAAATTTCTCTAAAAAGATTCTAAAAAAAAGAGGTTTCAAGTCAATCTTAGTTCTTGAACAAGACCAGCATGCCTTATGAAGGAGCTAAGACAAGAAATGACGTCTCTAACCATAAACCAACGTGAAACAGAGAAAACAGAGAAAACTTAAAAAAAATCAATTCGACAAAAATAGACAAGCTGCAACCCTTGGGTCATATTTATTGTAGGAAGAAGCAACAAATGGGACATAGTTTTCAGAGCCAACTCTTAATCAAAAAAAGAAGCGAAGAAATCCTGCATATCCATAAAAGAGATATGGACTATTTCTACGGCTACCTACTATCAGAATCTTAAAAGAAGCTGGTTTCTTGTGGGTTCTTTTGCTGATAGGGCAACCTGTGATAGTTTTTGCGATTTGCTTTATTTCTACTACTCTAAATATTGGGGAAATGGATATGAATTTCTGGATCGATGGACAACGTTAAACGTATTAGGGTTGAAGCTTACTAACAAATTTGGTTTTAGGCTGAGTGTGAGAGGATGCATAGGTGTTTTAATGCTGCTTTTATTCTTTTTTAGCACTTTTCACAAGATTTATTTTCAGAAACGGGCTTTCGTAAAAAAACCCAATTCTCTGAGCTAAAACATGTATTGAGGAAAAACTGAAACAAGCTGTAGTGCAAATTCCAACAGCGTGTTCGCTCTAATATATTTTGGCTTTTTGGGGATTGGCGTTAAGCAAAAGAAGCAGCTGATAAAGCTACAAAAAGAGACAGTTTCAATTAAATCTAAGCCCATTTTCTTAGGGTTAAAAGGGCCTTCTTACTATTATGTGCAGTTTCCGATCATCACTGCTGTCTAAAAAGAATTATTACTTTTTTTTCGGGCCGTAAAAAGTAATCCATTGCATAAAACCACTGATTTCATAGTAAAGTAGTCTCAAAAGTGCACAGCAATACTCCCCAAGGTACCCAAAAGCACCTAACCAACTTAAATCCTCAAAGCCCTAAAATCAAAAACAGGTGATATATAGGGGTAATAGCTCGTACTATATATTCGATTCAAAAGTTTAATTCATATAATTAAAATTATTACCTAGTCTGCAAAAAAGGAGGATGAATAGCTAAGCACCCACAGACTCAGAATCCGGAAACCAAGTCTACGGCTTTTTATGCCAAAAAACCAATGTTTTTTATGCCATTGATTCCTATGAAAGCTATCAACAGTTGCTGCGATGGCTCTAGACACAACCCTCAGACACCTAAGACTCCATCTCGGACACTCTCCACCCCTAAGAACTAAGCGCAGTGAATGAGACCGACCAGCTGGCTGACTACTAAAGAGCGACCAGAGAAATAATGCAGGTGTTCAATGACCCGGTCTTTTAAACAATGTAGGAGGAGATCCAGCTCCAGGAAGTAGATTTTTGAAATCGGCCGCCGGAATGCTCATAATGATATTTTTATGTTTTGGAGTTGAATTTATCACCTGGCTATATAATGAGATTGAGCTAAAAACCGATTTCAAATAATTCTATTCTTACTACAATTTATCAGCCTGTCAAAAATCTCCCATCTCTGTTTTTGGAAGTTTTGCCGGTTAAGCTAAAAATATAGGGGATATGTTTATTGACCTTTGAAAAGTTGGCAGGACTTCAAAAAAGTTAAATAAAATCTAGGTTATCGAAATAAGAGAGCGTATATGTGTATCTGTGTTGAGTTAGGTCGATTCAGAGCTCTATGTTGAGATAGCTGAGCAATTAGCGAAAAAAATAGGCTAAATGCGACATCTTAGAGGATCTCCCCTTAAAGAATATTGATTATATATATGAATACAGCTGAGTTCAAACAGTATTCAGCCTACTTACAGTTCAAGTATTCAGTTTTTGTTGGCTAAATGCATCTGTGACTTGAGTTTGAGATGGTGCTCTTCTTTGGCTAGCTAAAAATTACAAAAAGGTTACTTGAACCATCCAGTGATTGTATTGAGGTGTGAGGTTGGTTTGCAGATGGAAGCTCACCCAGCTATCTGTTGTTTGATGTGAGTCTCATACAGTAAACAAAAGCTCAACAGTATCATACATTCAAGCTGATTGCCTGTGCTAATGCCACTGCTATCATATGGCCTAGCGTATTTGAGGCGAGGGATGGCGATTTCTTCAATGGCACAGCAATAAGTTCAGTTAAAGCAAGGTGGCTCAAAAAAGGATTGAGTGCAAGAGCAAACCACTAACTTTACATAGATATTGCATACGAAGCCACACAAGTGTCAAATAGCTCCAGCCATTCGATCAAACATTTTAGCAATCCAGATGTAACCATAACACTTGTTATTCCAGTCCTCATGATTATTTATGAATGTTCTCTCGCCTGGCTAGATTCTAGAAAGATGTTGTAAAGCAAGCGAATCTCAAGGTAGACTAAAATCTCCTAAACGACAACCATTAATTATATTATAATCACATTATAGCAGCATCTTTAAGCTCGCACATAATACTTTTTTTCAAGGTATCTTCCTTTTCTCTAAGCCTGCTCCAAATGCATTTGCCTGCCCGGAATCCCTCAAACAAGCACCAATCTTGTATTCTCAAGCCTTCAAGGCAATTTCTATAAGACAAATATTTAGTCTTTAAAGATTATCTTATGAATCCATCGCAATCAACCATCACTGTACCCTCCAGGCGAAGTAGTCCCATCTGTGCCTTCCGAAATAGTGCTGCTGAGCTAAGCAATCGTTCGTTACCCATATCTGGATGCTGTAATAGGAGTTCTAGGATATCACCGCAGCTTCCCACCTTTGATTGACGTACCACCCTTCAAGAGAACTCCTGATGCATTGGGCGGTGGTTTGAATGCTATCTTGGGTGCAGACATCAAAATAATTGAAAGCCCTGCCAAGTTCTTCTCCACAAGCCAGAGATCCCTCTTGGGTGAGCTGATGACTAGCTTGGCCGGGGTCTGAAGAAATAGTGTAAGGGCGTTAGTCTGCGAGTGCGCAGACAATCAAAGCAAGCAAGATGAGAACCTTCATCACTTGATTCCTGATATTTTTAAATAATTGATTATACTTATTAGAATTATCATCAGAGTTGTTAATGAGGAAGGATTGAAACGTCAGAAAAAGGATTTAGTGTTCGGTTGCTCCGATGTTGAGATATTGACAAATTGATTGCTGTCTCTTGTCGGTTTGCTGTGATTTGATGGTTTACAGCTATTTGGGTAGTAAAGGGGCAGATGCTCATATTAAACATTTGTATTATTCTTGCAATTATCAATAATCATGGCTTCGGCTTAGCTTGTGGCTAGTTGGTCTCACTTTACTGCGATAAACTGCTGCTTGAGGTTATCTGAATATCGCTGTTTTTGCCGTCAACTGTTACTTTCGTCTAACTAACCGCACTTGCCTTGCTGTAGCCTTTAGCACTTTGTTTGAGTGGTGTTTGGCTTTGCTTCTCTTAGTCGTTGCTGATGTGTTCGTTGAGTCTTTGCTCCAAACTGCCTGCTTTTTGTAGCAATTCGGTTTTGGTAGCTTTAAGCTGCTTTTCAACTTTTGAAAGCCTGGGCTATAGATTTTGATTGCTGATGGTCCTGAGTTGCTACTAGACTTGTTCTACTTTAAGCTCAATGTCATTCAATTTGGCACTCTAACTCTTCTTCTCTAATTTATCCAGCCTTTGGACTTGTTCCCTTTTGTAATCGTTGAATCGTTTGTCTATTTTTTCGAATCTTTGATCGGCTTCCTTCTTATTATCGTTTGCCTGCTTTTCTACGGTCTAAAATCTCTATAACACCCGTTTTTGTTGATCACCAGCCTTCTTCGTCTCCCGCACTTTGTCTTTCAAGCCTTGAACCTAACTATCCTTCAAATAGGAGAGTTCTTTCTCCAGTTTTGAAATCCGCTCAGCTTGAACCCTCAGTTTATTTTCTTGCTCGTTTTGTATCTTTTCTAAAGACTTGTATTTCTCAAGGTACCCACTCTAAATATCGCCCATCCGCTTCTCGATCTGTCTGAACTTTTAATTCATTTGGTTAAACTTGTCATTGACCTCGTTTTAATCTGCAAAGTAGAATGTCCTCTTTTCGTTTGTCAGCTGACTCAATGACTTTTTATCGCAGCCTTGGCGAGATTAATAGTGGCCTTTGCCTGCCCAATAGCTTCCATCAGGGTTGAACCCTACACACCTATCCTCACCAGAATAAGCCTGGCAGTACCATGATATGCCGCCTTCGGTTCTAATAGCATGAGGCAAGTACATAGCTCCGGAGTTGCCATTTTAGCCACATCAGATCGCAACAGGCCAGTCCTTGACGAAGGCACTTTGGACCACGATCTGCAAACCAAACCAAATGCATAGGATAGCAGTGCTCATGATGACAGTTAAATTTGAATAGGAAAATACTAAATTATTAAATTAGGCATTAAGAGGAGCCAATAATTTTTTTTAACTAGCTTGGTTTGCTGTGCAGGTGACCACTCCAATCTCAACCCCCCATAAACAGCTACCCATAACCCTAGATTTGCTAAACCCTGGGACGAAAATAATGCGTGGAAATGATAATTACAAATTTTCTATCAATCAATTGCATCTAAGTCATCATTTCTATCAGACATCTGATTAATGTCTCACCATTTCATGATAAAAAATATCTTAGAGTGGCAATTGTATCAACATCTCTCATTTCTATCCTGGTTTTACTTTTTCTCATCGTTTTTGACTCTGCCAGTAATATTTGTGGTCTATTCCTTAAAATTCTTATAATGAACCTGCGATTTAAACCTGAATTTCCATTTTTTTCTATAAAATTTAAAAATGCGGACCATAGTTCTCCTCTCCTGTGTCTTCCTGCTGGCCCACTCCGGCCTCGTGACCCAAGGAAGCGGCTGCCCCGAGCAGTACGTGCCCGACACCACCAACATCTGCATCCGCCCCAACTACATCTAAGGCTGCGAAACCTACAAAACTGTTGACACATGTGACACCTGCTCCCAAGGTACTTATCCCCTCATTTAGACTATGAAAAAGTCAATGGCCTCTGCTACTCAGTGACTGCCGTCGACCTAGCCTCCAGCATCATAATCGGCTGTCTGGCCAGCAATGGAAATTTCTGCCTAAATTGCGCAAATGGGTTCATTAAGACAAATGGAGCTTGCCAGAAGGGAGTCAAATTTTGCGCAGCATACGACGCTGACGGAAGCTGCAGCCAGTGCGAAAACGAATACTCGCTGATCTTCGGAGACTGCAAGCACAATCTCATGTTGGGATGCAGGCAGGAGCAAATCGACCACACTTGCACCGACTGCTTCGATCCCTTCTAACTGCAAAACTACCAATGCAGCATCCCCAACTGCAAATCCTACAATGACTTCGGTTGCATCTCCTGCGAGTGCGGCTACTTCATCACTGAGACCCGCAGCTGCCAACTCATGCAGAATGGCTGCCTCAAATACTACCGAGGCACCTGTGTGGAATGCATCACCAGCTACAAACTCAAGGGTGGAGTCTGCGTGATCGAAGGTTGTTTGACTTTCGATGAAGACCAAGAATACTGTAAGACCTGCGATGATAGCTATGATTGGGTGGATGGAGGCTGCAAGTTCAAGAACTGCATCCAGTGGAAAGACAACGCCTGCCTGATCTGCGAAGAAGGGTACAACCTGGACGGCGCGAAATGCGTGAAGAGTGTAGGCAAGTACATCTGCGAGGGCTGAGTGATAGTTTGATAATGTTTTAGGACGATGAATACTTTGTGGATAGTGTTTGTAAATGGCAAGTGAATATGCATATTTGTCTTAGGATAGCTGTGTCTGAACTATTTTGGAGTACGATCTTCCTCCATCTATGGAACAATCAAACGAAAATGGCTATGTCCGACTACAGCTGCGCTTGCTGACAGATTCCACTCAGCAATCAGCTCACAGACTGTCTAACTCCCACATCTTTTCGAAACAATTCATTATGCGTACAACTTTAGCTATTCTTCTATTACACATGCAGAATCTCAAATTGACTTTCATAAAACTATCACTCTTTATTTCTATGGCTTCATCCTGCGCTTTTTCTATTGCTTGCTAACAACAAAAAGCGTCATCAATGTGGCAGCTTGCTTCGAAGATATGTCAAATTTTCTGCAAGTTCGAGTGGTGAGGGTTTGACCGAAATACAAATAAAATGAATCAAGAGTTGACGAACGATGGGAAAAGCTAGGCTTCAAGCCGAAATTGCTCATGGATGTCCTGCCTCCCCTCTTTCTGGTGTTTGCCGCACTCTCCATTCAAACAATCCTCACAC
>Ga0316217_10004390_pt1 | contig 15315 bp, 11 predicted proteins | sample 1anoAmetaG_FD_203633 | JGI IMG/M metagenome (GOLD analysis project Ga0316217, IMG submission 203633) | Freshwater microbial communities from Trout Bog Lake, Wisconsin, USA - 1anoA | ecosystem: Environmental > Aquatic > Freshwater > Lake > Hypolimnion/Profundal zone | place: USA: Wisconsin... | reverse complement strand
GAAATAAAACAGGGTGCCGGGGAACTCGTGGTTCAACCGGGCGCGCAAGCGCCGCACGTATTGTTCCGTGGGCGCATGGCCCGGTTTGAGGGAGACGAGAATGTCCGCGTCCGCCGGTCCAATGACGCCGCTGGTGTTGTAACTCAAATTGATGGTGGAATTCGGAATGCCGATGTTCTCCAGGGTGCCCGCCAGTTCGTCCGCGGGAATTTCCCGCACGATGGCTTGGGTGACGCGATCCGTGAGCCGCTCGGCTTCTTCAATGCGCGTGCCCGTGGCGGCGCGCAGGTGGAGCAGAAACTGGCCGGCGTCCACGTTGGGGAAAAAGTCCTGGCCCAGGGCGAGGACCAACAGCCACGAGCCCACGCAGCCGGCCAGAAAGATCAGGGCAAACGGCCGGCGATGCGCGAAGCAACTGGCCAGCAGCCCCCGATAACCGGCGCGAAAACGGTCGAAGCCGGCTTCAAACGCGCGCTGGGATTTCACGAACGGCAACAGCCACACCGGAACGTTCGCCTCGTCAATATGTTCGCCGTGCAATTTCACATTGCGGTAAAACCACATCACCAGCGTGGGCACCAACGTCCGGGAAAGGACATAGCTGGCGAGCATCGCGAACACCACCGCCTCAGCCAGGGGCACGAACAAGTACCGCGCCACGCCGGTCAGGAAAAACATGGGCACGAACACGATGCAGATGCAGAGCGTGGAAACAAACGCCGGCAGCGCGATTTCCTGCGAGCCCACGAGGATGGCCTCCTCGAGCGGCTGGCCTGCCGCCATGTGACGATGGATGTTCTCGATGGCCACGGTGGCGTCGTCCACAAGGATTCCCACCGCCAGCGCCAGACCGCCGAGAGTCATCAGATTGATGGTCTCACCCAGGGCGCTCAAGAGCGCGAGGGAGCACAGCACCGAGAGCGGAATGGACAGTGCAATGATGAACGTGCTGCGCCAGGAACCCAGGAAGAGCAGAATCATGATCGCGGTGAGCGCGGCCGCAATCACCCCTTCCCGCAGCACGCCATGGATGGCCGCGCGGACGAACAGGGATTGGTCGGCAAATTCCTTCACGTTCAATTCCAAATCCTTGGACACCCGGGACATCACCTGTGGCAAGATGCCTTTGATATTGCGCACCACGTCCAGGGTCGAGGCCGAGCCGGCTTTCATGACGGTCAGCAGCGCGCCGCGCACGCCGTCCTGGCGGACCGCATTTTGCTGCGGCGTGTAGCCGTCATGCACCTGGCCGACGTCGCTCAAGTAAATCATCGAGCCGTTGACGAACTTGATGGGCAATTGGTTCAGGTCGTTGATCACCTTGGTGTTTACATCCACCGTCACGTCGTATTCCGTCTGGCCGATCTTGGTGGTGCCGCTGGGCAGGACGAGATTTTGCGCGTTGACCGCGTTGACGACGTCCTGCGGCGTAAGATTTTTTGCCTTGAGGGCCGGCAGGTCCAAGTCCACGGACACCACGCGGTTTTTGCCGCCGTAGGGCCACGGAATCATGGCCCCGCGAGTGGTGGTAAGGCCCACGCGGACTTCGTTGGCGGTGATGTCGAACAATTGCTGTTCGGACATTTTCGGGCTGCTAAAGCTATACTGCAAGATCGGCACAGTGGACGCATTGTATTGGATGATCAACGGTGGCTGAATGCCCGGCGGCATCATCCGCAGCGCGGTCTGCGAAGCGGCCGTGAGTTGCGCCATGGCCGCATCCACCGACGCGCCCGGCTGGAGGAATACTTTCACCACGCTGATGCCGCTGTAGGAAGTGGACTCGATGTGCTGGACATTGCCGACGGTGACGGTGAGGGTCCGCTCCTCGATGAACGTGATCCGCTTCTCCAATTCGCTGGCATCCAGGCCGTCATACCGGAAGATGACGCTGATGACCGGGATGTTGATGGCCGGAAAAATATCCGTCGGGGTGCGCAGCAGAATGAAGGGCGAGAGCAGCACCAACAGCAGCGCGGCCACGACAAACGTGTAGGGTCGGCGCAAGGCTAGTCGAACGATCCACATAATATCTACTTCATGCTGACCCCTTGGTCGCCCCGATCAGGGCGAAGACGGCCGGTTCGGTTTGCCGCAACCCTTTCAAGTCGTCGTAAATTTTGGCGCGCAGCGAAAGGCCGATAACGAGCGAATGCACCAGCTCCGCCTTCACCCGGGCATCGCCAGTCTGCGCCTGGCCCGCGCGCTGCGCGTCCGCAATTGCCCCGGCGAGATAGCAGACATGGCGCTCCATCAGGTCCTGCGCCGTGCGCCGCACCTTGGGGTCGCGCGTCGCAAGTTCCCCGCCGAGGCTGGTATAGGGGCAGCCGCAGGCGTGGCCGTATTCCGCGCGCCGCTCTCTTTGCACGTCAATAATATAGTCGCACCAGAGGGTCAGGCGCCGCAGCGGCGGGTTTTGCTTCGCAAAAATCCGCTCGTAATCCGGCAGCTTCAGCCGCCAGTGCTCCTCGTAGGCCGCGACGACCAGGTCCGTCTTGGTCTTGAAAAAATAGTAAAAGCTGCCCTTGTTCACCTTGGCGCGACGGCAGATCTGCTCCACGCTCACCGTGCCGTAGCTGTTCTCATGGATGAGATCAAACGCCACGGCCAGCAGCTTCTCTTTCGCGTCACTGGTTCGGCCCATAGATGAATGTGTTTGCCCGTGCCTGTGGTGTCCGGGGCGGGAACGGCCCGTCCCCGTGACGCATATGGCGGCGCTGGCGGCGGTAAAAATAAATGAAGTTATATAACCAGTCAACTATTTTGTGCGCGGCGTTTTGTGTGGCGCGATGCGCAGTTCAATGCACAGCGCCAGAGGCGCTTTTGATAATCGTCCGCAAAACCCTGACGCGCATAATGATAACCCACGCCCGCGCCAGCGTTTTGGAGTGCGCCAGCCCTCTGGCGCTTTCCCATGGCTTACCAGTCCGGGTCCACCTCGAATTCATCCAGCACGGAAATGTGCTCCCGGGAAAACGCACCGCAGAATCCATGCCGTATCAGATGTTGCGAAGTGCCGCCAATACCAAAGCGCCAGAGGGCTGGCGCACTCCAAAACGCTGGCGCGTATCCGGACGCCCCGTGCGGGTGCGCAGCATCTGGAGAGTGCGGCGCGTTCACCGGCGCAATCGCCCGCGCGGTGCGCTTACGAACCCACAATAGCCTTTGCTCGCGCGCCCGCGATGCTGAACCGACCGCACGGCCACTCGGCGCTATGCGCCGGGGGCTCGCTGCGTCCGGCCCCGGTTGGTTTCTCCTTTTATTTTCAGGCGCATGGTGTAGTTTCCTGACTGGATTATGATTCTGGTTTTGGACAACTACGATTCGTTCACCTACAACCTCGTCCAGTATTTGGGCGAGCTGGGGGCGGATTTGCAGGTGAAGCGGAACGACGAGATTTCCCTCGCGGAAATTCGCGCGCTGCGGCCGGAGCGCATTCTGGTCTCGCCCGGGCCGTGTTCGCCACGCGAGGCGGGCCTGTCCAACGACGTCATCCGCACGTTTGCCGGCGAGGGCGTGCCGGTGTTCGGCGTATGTCTGGGGCATCAATGCATCGGGCACGCGTTTGGCGCGGAAGTGGTGGTGAATTACCGCATGATGCATGGCAAAACGTCGCCCATCAAACACAACGGCAAGGACCTGTTCGCGGGCATGCCGAATCCGTTTCTGGCCACCCGGTATCATTCCCTGGTCATCAAGCGCGACACCCTGCCGGACATGCTGGAGATCACCGCCGAATCCGACGAGGGCGAAATCATGGGCGTCCGGCACAAGACGTTGCCCATCTGGGGCGTGCAGTTCCACCCCGAAAGCATTTTGACCGAGCATGGCCGGACCATCCTGAAAAATTTTCTGAACCTGAAATAATCATGCAAGTATTTTTGCTTAAATCAAAAATCCATCGCGCCACCGTCACCGGCGGCGATTTGAACTATGAGGGCAGCCTGACGATCTCGGCGGACCTCATGGAAAAGTGCGGCCTGCAGGAATACGAGAAAATCCTGTGCGGGAACATGGCCAACGGGCAGCGCTTTGAAACCTATGCCATCCGCGGCAAGCGGGGCGCCGGCGAAATCATCCTCAACGGCGCGGTGGCCCATTTGGGCAAAAAGGGGGATGTGCTGACGATCATGAATTTTGCCGCGGTGGGCAAAAAAGCCGCCAAGAAATGGCAGCCTCGTGTGATTGTGCTGGGCAAAGGAAATAAAATTGTGGATGAACGAGGAATTTAAGTGAAATCACTCACTGAACAATTATGGTTTGAGGTGCCGGGGCGGCGCGGGTTCGTGAATATCACCGACACCGTGGCCGTGCTCGTCCGCAAAAGCGGCGTGCAGGAGGGGCTGTGCCTCGTCAACGCCATGCACATCACCGCCAGCGTTTTCATCAACGACGCCGAGGACGGTCTCCTCCATGATTACGAGGTCTGGCTTGAAAAACTTGCGCCGCACGCGCCGACCACGCAATACCAGCACAACCGCACCGGGGAGGACAATGCCGACGCGCATATGAAGCGCCAGGTCATGGGCCGCGAAGTGGTCGTGGCCATCACGAAGGGGAAGCTGGATTTCGGCCCGTGGGAACAGATTTTCTACGGCGAGTTCGATGGCAACCGGCGGAAGCGCGTGCTGGTAAAGATTATCGGGGAGTAATCAAGGGGGGGGTTCGAACTTGGAGCGCGGCCGTCCTCGGCCGCAGCAACGCACTTTCAACCGACGGTTTCCAACAATTCAATGTGGCATGGCAATCTGGACATCGCTGCGCCCGGGACGGGCGCGCTCCGGTCGCAAGGGTTCGCTTGAATCATATGGGGTGACTTTCAAACTGGCTTTGGAGTCGTCAACCGCAAAGTTGCCAAATATGGGTTCCAAATAGTCTCATCAAAAACATGGTTAGCTTGAATAACAACCTCAACATTTGCACCTGGGATTTCCAACACTTTCTTGTGCTTTTTCCACCGCCATTCCCTGAATTCGTTCGCGCAAAAGATGCTCAAGCAAAGTTGTGTCGGTGCCATCGCCTATTTCCGCTCTGGGTAATTTCGCGAGAAATTCTTGGAATGGCTTTAGGTATGCCAAATTTGTTGGCAATGGTGTTATTCTTGCCACGGTTTTTTGAAAATTATTTCATTTCTGCTCAATGGTTCTAAGCGCTTCAAAGCAGCGCAATAAATTCCTCCACCGTCAATCCCGCCTGTTCGATCATGCCTTTGAGCGTACCCGGCTTGATGGGTTTGTGCTGGGGCACCACCACGGTGCGCCCATCTTTGCGCATGATGAGATGAGAACCGGTCTGCCGGAGGGTTTCGTAGCCAGCCCGGCGCAAGGCGCGCGCGGCCTCATGGCCGTTCACGTCACGCGGGATTTTCATGCCAGCACAAGGGCCGGGTCTTCCACGAAATGCAGCCGTACCCGTCGGGGATGCTGGCCCGGCTCAAAATATCCCCTTACCGCATCAGTTACCATGAGGTTGAGTTCCTCCAACGTGTCGCCTTGCGTAGTGATGCCGCCGCGGCCGGCGTCATCCCAACGCGCCACGTACCCGCCGGTTTCAGCGCAGGGCGTCACTTGAAAGGTGATTTCTTTCATGGTTTGAATGTGCTTCTTTTGTGCCGCTTACGCAACGGAGAAATCTCACGGAGAAATCTCTACTCCCACTCAATCGTCCCCGGCGGTTTGCTGGTGATGTCGAGGACGCAGCGATTGACGCCTTTGACTTCGTTGATGATGCGGCTGGCAAGCTTTTCCAGGAGATCGTAGGGCAGCTTCACCCAGTCGGCGGTCATGCCGTCCTGCGATTCCACGGCGCGGATGGCGATGGTGTATTCGTAGGTGCGCTCGTCGCCCATCACGCCCACGCTGCGCACCGGCAGCAGCACGGCGAAACTCTGCCAAATCTTGTAATACCAGCCGCTCGCCTTCATTTCCTCGACCACGATGGCATCGGCGTTGCGCAGGATCTCGCAGCGCGCGGGAGTGACTTCGCCGAGGATGCGCACGGCCAGGCCGGGGCCGGGGAACGGCTGCCGCCAGACGATTTCCTTGGGCACGCCCAGTTCCTCGCCGAGCAGCCGGACTTCGTCCTTGAACAGGCATTTCAACGGTTCCACGAGTTGGAGCTTCATTTTCTTCGGCAGTCCGCCCACGTTGTGATGGCTCTTGATGAGCGCGGCGGGATTGCCGCCAATCGGCACGGATTCGATGACGTCGGGATACAAAGTGCCTTGCGCGAGGAATTTGGTCCGGCCGTTGGCCGCGCCGGGGCCACGCGCCGCCCGGTCGAGTTTCAGGCTCGCCGCGATGGCCTGCTCGAACACCTCGATGAAGGTTTTGCCGATGATCTTGCGTTTGCGCTCGGGATCGGTCACGCCTTTGAGCCGGGACAGAAAAATTTTGGAGGCGTCCTCATATTGCAATTTGATGCGGAAATTCTTCCCAAAAACCTGCTGCACCACTTCGGCTTCGCGCGCGCGCAGCACGCCGTTGTTGACAAAGATGCAGGTGAGTTGGTCGCCGATGGCCTTGTGCAGCAGCGCCGCCGCCACGCTCGAATCCACGCCGCCGCTCAAGCCGAGCACCACCTTCTCCCGGCCGACCTGCGCCCGGATTTCCTCGACCGCCTGCTCGACGTAGTTGCGCATGGTCCAGCTCTTGCCGCAGCCGCAAACGCCGTGGACGAAATTGGAGATGATCTCTTTGCCGCGCGGGGTGTGGACGACTTCCGGATGGAATTGCAGACCGAAGAATTTCTTCTCGCGACATTCAATGGCCGCGTATTCGGAATTATCCGTGACCGCGACGGGCTTGAAGCCAGCGGGGATTTTGGTGAGCTTGTCGCCGTGGGAATTCCAGACCTGCAGCGACTTGGGCAACTGGGCGAACAGCGCGCACGAGGCATCTTTCACCGTGAGCGTGCCTTTGCCGTATTCGCGCTTGAGCCCTTTTTCCACCTTGCCGCCGAGGAACTGCGCGAACAGTTGCACGCCGTAGCAGACGCCCAGCACCGGCACGCCGAGCGCGAAGAGATTCGGGTCCGGCAGCGGCGCGTCCGCCGCATAGACGCTGGACGGCCCGCCCGACAGGATGAGGCCGGACGGCTTCAGCGCGGCGATTTCCGCCGCCGGGGTGTTAAAGTGGATGATCACGGAATAGACATTGCACTCGCGCACGCGCCGGGCGATGACCTGCGTGTATTGCGAACCAAAATCCAGAATGACAATTTTTTCGGACATGATGAAAGTGAGGATTTTTCCCGCTGGCGCGGGGCATGGCGAGCGAAAAATGTTTTTAATTTATCCCCGACCCGCTAATAGATAGCCATGCTGTTCAAGCGAATCGGCTTTTGGCTGGCCGCGCACCCCCGCTCGACGCTCACCTTGCTGGTGGGCGCCGCGCTCGGCCCGCTGCTGGCCAAGCCGTTCAACATTGACGATCCGCTGTTTGTCTGGCTGGCGCAACAGGTGCGGGCGCATCCGGCCAACCCCTTTGATTTTTCGGTCAACTGGTATGGCGTGGTCCTGCCACTGTGGGCGTTCACGGGGAATCCGCCGGGGGCCGGCTATTTTTTCGCGCTGGCCGGCAGCCTGTTCGGCTGGGATGAAATCGGTCTGCACCTGGGCGGTTTGCTTGCCGCCCTGGCGGTCGTTCTGGGCACGTATCGGCTGGCGGCGCGCTGCTGTGGTCAGCCGCTGCTGGCAGCCTGCGCGGTTCTGTGCATGCCCGTCTTTCTGGTCTCTGCCAGCACGATCATGTGCGATGTGCTGATGCTCGCCTGCTGGGTGTGGGCGGTGGTTTTTTGGGTCGAAGGACTGGACCAGAACCGCGCCGGCAAGATCTTTGCCGCCGGCCTGCTGGTCGCGCTGGCGGTGCTGACCAAGTATTTTGGCGTGGCGCTGGTTCCGCTGCTCGCGGTTTACGGCGGCTGGCACAAGCGCAAGTTTGGCGGCTGGGTGATCGCCTTGCTGATTCCCCTGGCGGTGCTGGGCGGCTATGAATGGCTGACCCGGCTGCGGTATGGCCATGCTTTGTTTTCCGCCGCCGCCGAGCTTTCGAGCCAGGCGCACGCCAATTTTGCCGTTTCCAAACCGGCCGCTGGTTTGATCGCCCTGTCTTTCACCGGCGGCGGCGTGGCGGCCACGCTGTTTCTCGCGCCCTGGCTGTGGCGGGCACGGACGCTGGCGGTCGTTTTTGGCGTCACCGCCTTGGTTGGCGGGGTGCTTTACTTCGGTGACGTGCTGCACAAATACCCGGCACTGCCAGAAGCCGCCCGGTGGTCGGTCGCCGCCCAGTTCATACTTTGGACGTTCGGCGGCGTGTTGGTGTTGTGGCTGGCGGCGGAGGTGGTGCGCCGTCCGCGCGAGCCGCTGGCCTGGCTGCTGGCATTGTGGCTCACGGGCACCTTCCTGTTCACCGCGTTTGGCAACTGGACGATCAATGGCCGCACGGTTTTGCCCATGGCGCCCGTCGTGGGAATTTTACTGGCCCGCCGCTGGGAACGCGCAGGATTAAAGCAGCCGGGGGCGTGGAAAGCGGTTCTGCTGGCGTGTGGGGTGTTTGCCCTGCTGGTGGCGGAATCCGATTTTCAACTCGCTGTCGCGGTGCGGCGGGGCGCGCAGGCGGTCATGGCCCGGCAGGGGCAACGCAAGGGAACGGTTTGGTTTCAGGGGCACTGGGGATTTCAGTATTACATGGAAAAACTGGGCGCCAAGGCGGAGGATTTTGAACATTTCACACCTTCGCTCGGGGACATTCTGGTCGTGCCGCTGCATAACACCTGTACGGCCGAGCCGCCGCCAGATTTGATCGCCAGCCGGGACGTGGTGGGGATTCCCGGGCCAATTGGTCTCACCACTTTCCACACCGCCGTGGGTGCTGGGTTTTATTCATCGTATTTCGGGCCGCTGCCGTTCGCCTTTGGCCAGGCGCCCGCCGAAGCGATTTGCGTTTATGAATTGAAACCGGTCGCGCCGAAATGATTCCGGCCATCTAGTTTTCATGGTCCATTCCACGCCGACGAGCCGGGGCGGAGACCGGTGCTCCGGGGATTCCGGCCTCGAGTTTCCATTGTCTAAAGCGGGCATTTGGGGTAAATAGCAGTATGACACTGCGCCGGAGCGGTTTTTCGCTGATCGAGTTGCTCATCACGCTTGCGTTGATTTGCATCCTGTCGGCAATGCTGTATGGCTTTGGCTCGCAGAGCCACCAGCGCTCGCAGCAAAAGCTGTGCGCCGACAATCTGCAGAAGATCTATCTGGCCATGCAGATTTACGCGAACGATTTCCACGGCGCGTTGCCCCAACAGACCAATGCCCTCACCGCCGAGGGGGTGCTGGATGAACTGGTGCCCAAATACACCGCCGACACCTCGATTTTCATTTGTCCGGGCGGACGCGATGCGCCGATTCCCTCCGGCGAGCCGCTGCGCGACCATAGAATCAGCTATGCCTACTTCATGGGGCGGCGGTTGGAATCGCCACCGGCTCCGCTCATGTCGGATCGGCAGATTAACGCCGAGCCAAAACGCGCGGGGGAAATGGTGTTCTCGGCGGATGGCAAACCGCCGGGCAACAATCATCATAAATTCGGCGGAAATTTTCTATTGTGCGATGGCAGCGTGGAGTTCAGCCCGGCGCAACTCGCGTTTTCGCTCGCCGGGGCGCCAGGGATTATGTTATTGAACCCCAAACCTTAGCCGTGACGATTTAATTCAACCACAGATGAACACTGATGAACACAGATAAAAACCGGGTGGAAACGCTGTTTCACCACACCTGCGATTGGTCACTGATGGGTACGTCAGTGGTCCCGACCCTGAATCGTCTCCGCATCTGTGTCCATCTGTGTCCATCTGTGGTTAAGATTTTTTTAGCCGCATCGTTTCGGCTTGGCGCATCATGAAACTGCAATGTTCCTGTGGCGCGAAATACGCCTTTGAGGCCACGCCGGAAATGCTGACGCATCCGGTGAAGTTCGTCTGCCCAAGCTGCGGACTGGACGCGTCTGAATTTGTCAACGATCTCATCCGGCGGGAATTTGGCGCGCAAACGCTGCCGGAACCTGGGGCGCCGACTGCGCCGCCGCCTCCGCCGCCCCCGTTCGCCAACGCGCGCTTGCGAGTCGCGCTCGAGGCCCCTCCCGCCACGCCCCCGCCGGCATCCCCGGCGCCCTCCAAGTACTGCGGCAGACATCGCGAGCGGGCCACGGGGCAATGCTCCATCTGCCACAAACCAATTTGTCCCAAGTGCATGGAATTATTCGGCTTTTTCTGTTCGCCGCTGTGCAAGGGCAAAGCCGAGGCGCAGCACATCGAGGTGCCGGTCTATGCCGGTCGAAAAGATTTGGTGGAGGCCAGATTCTGGCGCCGGACGGGGCTGGTCGCGGGCATTATCGGGTTGGTGGTCCTGTTGTTTCTGGGCGCGTGGGGTTGGTATGAGTTTTATGGTTCCAAGCCGCATCCTTGTCTTTCGGTGCGGTTTGCGGACTCGGATCGCGGTTATTATGGTCGCGCGCAACTGGTGGGCCAGGACCAGGTGGTGTTTCTTCATGGCGGCACGCTGGCGCGCTACGACCTGAAAACGAAGCAGCCGGTCTGGTCGCAGGAGTTGATCACCAAACAGCAAATTGACGACGGGGTCAAACTGGCAAACGAGGAACAGGCCAAATTGAATGAAGGCACCGGTTATCAAAAGCATCTCACCCAAGACACCATCGAACGAACCGTGAAACAGGCTTTGCATTCGGAGCTGATCCTGCGCGTTTCCGGCCAGAATGTTTGGGTGGGCAGGGGGGATCGGCTGACGCATTACAATTGGGACACCGGCAAAGTCGTGCGCGACCTCACGCTGCCCGAGCGGGCAGGGGAGCTGGTGGAGAGCGGCGGCGAATTGCTGATGATCGGGGCGCAAACGGTCACGCACATCAGCCTGGTCAGCGGGGATGCCCAAATCGAGCAGTTTGGCCCGGCGGGAGCAAAAACCGTGTCGCTTGCGCAAAATGACGCCAGCGGCGGCCTGCCGGGCGCGGGCGCGGGCAAATTGGATCCGCGGAAGGTCGAGGCCCAGGCGCAAAATTTGAATTTGCCCGCCAGGATCGCGCTGCCCGCCTTGTTGAGCAACGCCCGGCACGAGCAGCAGCTCGAACAGGCGCTCAAGGACGATCCGCTGCATCCCGGGCGGAATGGTGCAACCGCATTGCCGGTTGGGGCGGAGCTGTTTCGGATGGTTCCCGGACCAACCGGGTGCGCGCAGTTTTCCTGGCGCATGTTGGAACCGCATCTGATCACCCGCTCCGCCATGAAGGCGGCGCCGAAGAAATCGGCCCTGGATGGCGACGTGAACGTGGGCCAGACGACCGAAGTGGCCAACGAACTCCTGAACGAAATGCAGCGCAATGCCGGCGGCGACACCGTGACCGAGGACGAAAGCCGGTATCAAGTCACCGTGCACCTGCCCGGCGCCGCTGGGACCGCCGATTGGACGGGCGAAGTGGTGGGGCCGCCGCAGTTGTTCGTTTTGAAAACTGTCAATGTGTTGGCCGGCGGCAAGAGCGTGGTGGTGCTGGACAAGAGCAACCAGAAGCTGTGGCAGGCGTCCTTGACGTATCCGGTTTCCAACGGTGGCGGAGCTTTTTCGCGGCTGGCGTCGCCCTACGGCGAAGGTCCGTGCGTGGAACGCGGCCACACGCTTTATGTTTTTGACCAGGCGGTGCTGACCGCGTTTGAACTGGCCTCCGGCAACGCCCGCTGGCGGCTGCCATCCGTCGGCATCCTCGGTTTGTTTTTTGACGACCAAGACCATGTGTATGTCAACACCACCACCGGCAATCCGGATGACCTCAAGTATGCGCGCCAGATTGACATCTCGCGCAGCACCCAGGCCGTGGTTTCCAAGCTCGAGCCGAAGACCGGCAAGACTCTGTGGACCATCCAGCCCGGCGGCTATATTTCCTATCTGTCGGGGCAATTCATCTATGTCATTGAGGCGTACGACCCGAACCCCACCGACGCGGACGACCTCAATGACATGACCACCGTCTTGCAAAAACCGGCCTACCTGCGCATCAGCCGTCTCCGGCCATCCGACGGGCGGATCTTGTGGGACTATTATGACCCCCTCGACCGTTGTCCGGTCAACTGGTCCTTTGATGGCAACTCCATCCAGTTGATTTTCCGGCGCGAAGTACAGGTGTTGCGCTATCTGGCGCTATAGGGCGTGGTTTCGCGGGCTGGCCAGCCATGTGCCCGGCAACCGTCGCGACGCGGCGAATAAACCCATGACGTGCCCCGTCCGTGGGTTGAAACCCACTACCATCATCCGCCGCTACGCGGCGAAGCTGAACGACCGATTGCGTAACCAGTCCGGACCGGTCGCGGAGCGACCCCATGGGTTAAGACCCACGGCTGCCAGCATCCGCTGCTGCGCCGCGAAACTGAACGACCGATTGCGTAACCAGGCCAGCTCGGTCGCGGAGCGACCCATGACGGTAGCCGTGGGTTTCAACCCACGGGATCAAATATCCGAAATAACCCGCGTCGCGTAGCGACGCTGGAAGAACATACCGACGCGATTGTCCTAATCCGCAGCGCGTGGAGCAGCAGCGACGGATTGGATAATGCGATGCGTGCGAGTCTGGCGGAGCGCTGCGAGTTGGGACAAATCGCGGTCCAAACCATTAAAGCGCGGCTCTGGTCTGTGGCCCGCCGCAGCTTCGCCAGCACGGCAAGTTGGCGATAAAACCGAATCCACTTGGAGTTTGAACATTGCTGCGACCGAGGACGGTCGCGCTCCGAAAAATCCTGATCAGACCGGTGATTGCAAGTTCCTGGCCGCAACTTCCTTCGCCTGCTGGATTAAATGCAAATCCTCTACCAGATCGCCAAAGCGCAATTTCATGGCGCCGCTTTGCTGCTGGCCCAGCAGTTCGCCCGGGCCGCGCAATTTCAGGTCCGCCTCGGCGATCTTGAAACCGTCGTTCGTCCGTTCGAGAATTTTCAGCCGCGCTTGCGCCTCTTCGTTTTGCGCGTTCGAGATCAAGATGCAAAAACTCTCATGGGCGCGGCCGGTCGCGCCCGGACCGGACGGCAGCGGGCGTCCAATGCGCCCGCGCAATTGGTGCAATTGCGCCAGGCCGAAATGTTCCGCGTTTTCGATGAGCATGACGCTGGCGTTGGGCACATCCACGCCCACTTCGATGAGTGACGTGGCGACCAGGGCCTGGATTTTGTTCGCGCGGAAATCCGCCATCACCCGCTCCTGGTCCGCCGGGCGCACCCGGCCATGCAGCAAGCCCGCTTTGAACGGCGACAACGCCCGCTGGACGTTTTCAAATTCCTTGGTGACGGCCTTGATGTCGAGGTCCGTGTCCGCCACCTCGACGCGCGGATACACCACGTACGCCTGCCGACCCTGCGAAAGTCTGTCGCGGATGAAGGCAAAGACCTTCGGCAACGTTTCCGTGGTGCGCAGAAACGTCTTGATCTCGCCGCGCCCGGCGGGCGATTCATCCATCACCGACACATCGAGGTCGCCATAAAGCGTCAGGCCCAGCGTGCGCGGAATGGGCGTGGCCGTCATCACTAGGAGATGCGGGTAATTGCCCTTGCGCACCAGGGTTTCCCGCTGCGCCACGCCGAACTTGTGCTGCTCGTCAATGATGACCAGGCCGAGCGACGGTAGGTCGAAACCGCTGTTGAGCAGTGCATGAGTGCCGACATATAAAGTTGCAGGTGATGCGTGATGCGTGATGCGTGATGCATCGTTTCCGGACGGTTGGATGTTGGATGTTGGATGTTGGATGTTGGGTGTTGAAGGTTGGATGTTGGGTGTTGAAGGTTGGATGTTGGATGTTTTCCTGGTCCCCGTTTGCATTTCCACCCGCACACCCAGCGGCTGGAGCCATTTCGAGAAATTGCGGAAGTGCTGTTCGGCCAGAATTTCTGTCGGCGCCATGAGGGCCGCGTTAAACCCGCTTTCCAGCGTCATCAACGCGGCGCAGGCCGCCACCGCGGTTTTGCCCGATCCGACGTCGCCTTGCAGCAAGCGCCGCATGGGATGCGCCCCGCCCAGGTCGGCGCGAATCTCGCGGAGCACCTTGGTCTGTGCGTCCGTCAGCTTGAAACCGAGCGCAGCCAGAAACGGCTTCAGCAAGTGATTGTCGCCGGCACAGGGCAGCGCCTTGGCGGCGGCCTCGAATTTCTTCCGCCGCAACTGGATTTGCGTTTGCATTTCCACAAATTCATCCAGCGCCAGCCGCTGTCGTGCTTCTTCCACGTCCGGTTGTTCCCCGGGAAAATGAATCTGATAAACCGCCTCGGCGCGGCTGGGCAGGGTGGGTGTGCCCCGGGGGCGTGCGGCAATTCGCTCGTCAAAAAAACGCCATTCGGGGAAGTTTGCGGCACTCTGCCGGGGTGCCGCCACAAACTTCTCCAGCGCGCGCCACACCAATGTGCGCATCACCCGCGCTGTGAGACCTTCCGTCAAGGGATGGATTGGCACGATGCGGTTGACGTGGATGAATTCATCATCGCCCGGCTCCACGAGTTCCGTTTCGGGATGGGTAATCGTGCGGGGTTTGAGCGCATCCGGTTTGCCGTAGATCAGGAATTCACGTCCGACGGTGAACCAGTCCGGCATCCACGCCTGCGCCTGCCACCAGCGGCAATACAAGTGCGCCGTGCCGTCATCGAAGATGCACTCAAACAGGGAGCGCGTGCCTTTGCGAAAGCGTTTCACCCCGGCGGCGATGATCTTCCCGCGCACGGTCGCGGCTTCCTTCAGTCTCAGCTCGCGAATGGCCAGGAATTTCCTCCGGTCCTCGTAACGGCGCGGCCGGTGCAGCAGCAAGTCCTCGACGATGAAAATATTCAGCCGCGCGAGCAGTTTGGCGCGCTCCTCGCCCACGCCCCAGACGGCGGTGACCGGCGCGCGCAAGGCGGATGCGGCTGGGGCTGCGCCAGCAATGGCTGCGGACGGTGAGTGTTGGTGTTCCGGCGCTGACATGAACTGCACGATACAAGTCTCGAATTCAAATCTCAACCAATCTCAACCACTGCCAAACCAGGGCGTATCCGAGAATACGGGGCGGGGACAGCTTGTCCCCGAGTTCTTGCTGAATCAAAAATAAGGATGTGGGGACGAGCCGTCCCCACCCCCTGCGTGCGCGATTTCTTGAGTCAAATCTCAACCAAAGTGATTTCAGGCCGGCAATTGAAACGGAAGTTGCAGCCGTAAATGTAGCCGATGCCAGGATTCACGTGGAGCGGGCCGGCTGGGGTATGAAAGAGGCCAAGGTCATACTGATCCACTCCAAACGGCAGGAA
>Ga0316217_10004389_pt1 | contig 15318 bp, 8 predicted proteins | sample 1anoAmetaG_FD_203633 | JGI IMG/M metagenome (GOLD analysis project Ga0316217, IMG submission 203633) | Freshwater microbial communities from Trout Bog Lake, Wisconsin, USA - 1anoA | ecosystem: Environmental > Aquatic > Freshwater > Lake > Hypolimnion/Profundal zone | place: USA: Wisconsin... | reverse complement strand
TGGTGGTGGCCACTTCGACGTTGACGCCGACCGCCGCCGCCACGGTCACTTCGCCGTCGCTGCTCTTGGCCTTGGGCGGGGTCTTCTGGTTCGCCGCCAGCTTGTCGCTGGCGCCGGGATCGGCCGCGCTGCCCGCGGCGTCCGCCGCGGCGCCCTGGTCCGTCACCTGGTCGTCGACGCTCTTGCCGGAACTGGAACTGCCGTCGTCATTGGCCGCCTGGCCGCCGGCGGCGCTGGCCGTGGCGCTGGTGCTGCTGGTTGAGGTGGAGCTCGCGCCGATGCTGACGGCGCCGCCGGCCGAAAGGTTGCGGGCGATGGTCGCCGTCACCGTGTCGGTGTCCGTGGTCAGCGCCAGGGAGGCGCCCACCGCGACGTTGTTGCCCTGGGTCTGGCCGGTGGCCGTGGTGGTCACCGAGGTGGTCTGGGCCGCCTGGCTGGCGTAGTCGCCGCTCAGGGTCAGGCCGGACCCGGTGCCCAGCCGCGCCGTGGTGGTGTCCACCGCGACGGTCACCGCCGCCGTCGGAGTGATCGACACCTTGGCCCCGGCCGCGCCGCCGGTCACCGTGGTGGCCAGGGTCTCGTCGGCGCTGGCGTTCAGGCCCACGCCGCCGGCATTGGTCAGCTGCGATCCGTCCTGGATCTCCGCCGTGGTGGTGTTCACCCCCACGTTCAGGCCCACCGAGGCGCCCACGCCCACCGCCGCCGGCGTGCTGCCGCTGGGGGCGGTCACGCTGGCGCCGGAGGTGACCGTGCTGCTGGAGGCGTTCTGCGCTTCGATCAGCACCGCGCCGTTTCCGGCGTCCACCTGGGCGCCCTTGGCCGGATCGCTGTTGCCTTCCAGGTAGGCCGAGGTGGTGTTGACGATGGTGTCGATGGCCAGCGAGCCGGCCACGCCGACCTTGCTGGCCCCGGCGCCGCTGGTGGCGGACGCCGAGAAGGTGTCCACCGGGGTGCCGGTGCCGGCCATGACCGCGCTCACAGTCACGCCGTCGGCCTTGACCGTGCCCTGGTCGGCGATGAACGCCTGGTTGGTGTCCACGTCCAGGTTCAGCGCCACCGCGGCGCCGACGCCGACCGCGGTGCTGCCGGTCTGGCTGCCGTCGGCGGAGGCCGAGGCGTTGGTCTGGTTGGCGCTGGCGACCTTCAGGGCGCCGCCGGCGGAGACCGTCAGCCCGGAGCCGATGGAGGCGGTGGTGGTGGCCACTTCGACGTTGACGCCGACCGCCGCCGCCACGGTCACTTCGCCGTCGCTGCTCTTGGCCTTGGGCGGGGTCTTCTGGTTGGCAGCCAGCGTGCTGCCGGCGTCGGCGTCGGTCGCGGTGCCCGCGGCGTCGGCCGCGGCGCCCTGGCCGGTCACCTGGTCATCGATGCTCTTGCCGGAGCTGGAGCTGCCGTCGTCATTGGCGGCCTGGCCGCCGGCGGCGCTCGCCGTGGCGCCGGTGCTGCTGGTGGCGGTGGAAGTCGCGCCGATGCTGATGGCGCCGCCGGCCGACAGGTTGCGGGCGATGGTCGCCGTCACCGTATCGGTGGCCGTGGTCAGCGCCAGGGAGGCGCCCACCGCGACGTTGCCGCCCTGGGTCTGGCCGGTGGCGGTGGTGGCCACGGTGCTGGTCTGGGTCGCATTGCCGGTGAAGTCGCCGCCCAGGCTCAGGTCGTCGCCGCTGCCCAGGCGCGCCGTGGTGGTGTCCACCTCGACCGATACCGCCGCCGTCGGGGTCACCGACACCGTGGAACCCGCCGAGCCGCCGGTGACCGTGGTGGTCATGGTGTGGTCGGCGATGGCCTTCAAGGTCAGTCCGCCGGCATTGTTCAGGATCGCTCCGTCCTCCACCTCCGCCCGGGTGGTGTCCACCGCGACGTTCAGGCCCACCGAGGCGCCCACGCCCACCGCGGCCGGGGTCTTCCCGCTGGCCGGGGCCACCGACGCTTCGGCCGTGGCGGTGCTGCTGGAGGTGTTCTCGGCGTCGAGCAGGACCGCGCCGCCGCCCGCCTTGACGTTGCCGGTCGAGGCGTTGTTCGGGTCGCCCTGCAGGTAGGCCTCGGAACTGTCGACCAGCACGTTCACGGCAAGCGCGCCGGCCACGCCGACGTTCGAGGCCCCGGCGCCGCTCTTGGCGTCGGTGGTGAAGGCATTGCTTGCGGCCCCGGGGGTGAGGGCGCTCAAGGTGATGCCGTTGGCCGTGACCAGGCTGTTGTCGGCGATGTAGGACTTGCTGGTCATCACGCCCAGGTTCAAGCCGACCGCCGCGCCGACGCCGACCGTGCCGCCGGCGGTGCTGCCGTCGGCGGTGACCGCCGACGAGTTCAGCGACTGGGAGGCCAGCACCATGGCGCCGTTTGAAGTGATCTGCTGGTTCGAAGCGACATAGGTCTGGGTCGCGCTGTTCACGTCGGCCACCGCCACCGCCGCCGCCACCTGGACGCTGCCGTCGGAGGTCGAGGCCTGACCCTTGTACTTCGCCAGATATTGTTCCGTCTGGCTGGTGGGGTTGCCCGAGGGGTCGTCAGCCTGCTTGGTGGCGCCCTTGGTCGCCGCCGTGGCGGCGGTGGTCAGGGTGTTGGCCGAATCGGCGCTGAGGGCGATCGAGCCCGCGCTGATGCTGGCCGAGCCGTCCACGTAGGCCTGGGTGGTGGTGGTCAGTTCCGACACGGCCACGGTGCCGCCCAGGGCGGTGGCGCCGCCGGCGGAGGCGTTGGCGGTGGTGGTCACCGCTACCGTGTTGCTGGCGTCGAGCTCCAGTTTGCCGCCGACGTTGACGCTGGTGCTGCCGCCGATGTGGGTGGAGGCGGTGCTGCCGACCACGTTGACGGCCACGCCCGCGTCCGCGGGCAGGGTCGCCACGTTGGGCGTCCCGGAGACGGCCGTGTCGGTCACGGTCGAAGTCGCCGCCAGGGTCGCGTTGCCGGTGTGGTCGGTGATGATCTGGGAGGTTCCGCCGACGTTCACGGAGGCGGTGGAATCGGCCGCGATGGTGGCCAGGGGCGACAGTCTGGTGGTGGATGCGGTGAAGTCGGCGGCCGCGTCCAGCTTCACGTTGCCGCCGCCGACGGCCTGGATGGTGCTCGATTCGACGTCGATGGTGGCCGAAAGGGCACCCGGTGCCACCACCGGAATCAGGTTGCTGGTGAAGGAGGCGTTCGCCCCCAGGGTGACGTTGGCGCCCTTGAGGGTGGAGTCGACGACGCTGATCTTGGAACTGGCGCCGGAGGTCGCGTCCAGGGTGATGTCGCCGCCACTGAAGCCGTTGTTGCCATAGGAGAGCAGTTTCGAACCGGTGACGCTGATGTCCGGAGCCTGCAGCAGCAGATTCCCCGACTTGCCGGTGGAATCGCCGGTCTCGTTGTCGGACCTGGCCCCGTTCACGGTCGCCACCACCATCCGGGTGGAGAGGTCCACGTCGGTGAGGGTGATGGAGTTGGTCGCGACGACGTTCAGGTCCAGCCCGCCGGTGAATTGATCCGACCCGGTTCCGGACCAGTTCAGGTCGGTGGGATCGATCAGCACGCTGCCAGCTTTCCCGCCGGGCGCGTCGGCCCGGAACTGCCCGCCCGAAAGGGTGACCAGGTTCTTGGCGCTGAATTCGATGGCGCCGCCGTCTCCGCTGGAGCCCGCGCTGGCGTCGATGGTCGCCCCCGACTGGAAGCTGGCGTTGTTGCCGCCATGGACGCTGATCGTCCCGCCGGAGGAGTCGGGCCCGTCGCCGCGGGCCGACAGGTTGGCGCCGGACGTGAGGTCCACGTCGTTGCCGGCCTGGATGCTGATGGCTCCGCCCTTGACGCCGCTGCCGCCGGGCGCGGTGATCGTGCCCGAGATCTCCACGTCGTTGTCGGCCACGATCTGGATCCGCCCTTCATTCACCACCACCTTGGTGGCGGAGGCGAGGCCGTTGGCGTTGACCACATCGGTGAAGTTCGGCGCCTGGCCGATGAACCGGGCGCCGCTGTACAGCGTGCCGCCGACATTGATCGAGCCGGCGGAAAGGCCGATCCCGTCCAGCGCGTTGATCTGCCCCTGGATGTTGATGAGCCCGGTGTCGCCGCGCGGGGCCGTCCCCGAAAGCAGCTGGGAGACGGAGCTGTCGTCGGGGTTTCCGGGAGCCTGGAAGAAGTTGTTGACGAACGCCTGGGTCGGCGTCGCGAGGCTGAGGCTGCCGACGTTCACGACGCCGGTGCGGCCGACCACGAAGCCGGCGGCATCGGCGAAATAGACGTTGCCGCCGATCTTGCCGTCCTGGATGGAATTGAGGATGCCGTAGACGTTCATCTGGGCATCGCGGACGATGTTGATGAGGTTCTGGGTGCCGCCCGGCAGCCACAGGTTGACGGTGTTGCCCTGGGCCACGTTGAACGTACTGAATGAATTGAAGGCGTTCGTGTTGCGGATGGTGCTGGTGGTGATGTCGGTGACCGCGCCCAGGGTCGTCACGGTCGTCTGGGTGCGCCCGTCGGTCCGGATGTTCTGCGCGACCCCAGCCACCAGCGGGATCGCGACCTGCTGCACCGTGAGGAAATAGGCGATGGGCAAGCGCCAGCGCCTGGAAACCCGCCAGCTCCAGAAAGTGGAGAACCGTGATCCCATTCCAAACTGCGCGCTCGAGCCCTTGGTTTTCTTGGCCATGGTTCACCGTCTCGGAAAAGCCGCATTTGCGGCTGTTTTTTAACAACCCACACTAAGGTTCCAGCTAGGTTTGTGATTTCCAACAGGCTAGCACCGGACCATGACATTAAAAAACCATAATTTGTGATTTATTAAAAATTTAATGCTTATATTATTTAGGCGTTTTAGATATGTATGAGTGTGGAGAGCCCAGACCTGATCCGGCCTGGTTATGATTCTCATGGGTGTTGACTGCCTTCATGACCCTGGGCAGGGTGGTTCTACCCGAGCCTTGAGGTGATCGGCCAAAGGCTGCCTGGTGGGAATTTTCCGGCTCATTGGCGATCACGGCCAGGCACGCCATCCGGGTCAACATTATCTTGTTGTTTATCTATTATTTGGGCATTTTCAACCGATCTCTCCGCCGGGGTGACGAAACCCTTTCCGAGGATCGAAATGTGAAATGGATTTCAAATTAGTAGGCCTACATGCTAATATTTAAATTTAATAATTAAATATTTCTATATTTGATGTGAGGCTATACTTATAGGTTCATCAATCGTTGAATTTACCGGCCTGCCATGGGGAGGTCCGAATTTTCTCCCGATGACGGCTTCTCCCGGTGAACCGGGCCTGACGGCTCACCATCCGGGATCCGGCGGCCGGGATTCTTGACAACCACACCCAAGGAGTAGAAAGTCCAGGCACCAGCCCGCCGTTTCCGCCCGCCTGCCCGGACCTTCCGGCCCCACGGACGTTGGATGGCATGGCCAAGCCCGGGAGGTGCCCCATGGTGCAGACCACCTCTTTCACTCTGAACGGCAAGGCCGTGCGGGTGAGCGCGGACCCCGGCCGGATGCTCGTATGGGTGCTCAGGCACAACCTCGGCCTCACCGGCACCAAGGTCGGCTGCGGCGCCGGCCTGTGCGGCGCCTGCACCGTCCTGGTGGATTCCGAGCCCACGTTCTCCTGCTCCACCCCCCTGGCGGCCGTGGCCGGGAAGTCCGTGCTCACCATCGAGGGCCTGGGCCGGGACGGGGTCCTGGATCCGGTCCAGCGCGCCTTCCAGGAGCATAACGCCTTCCAGTGCGGATACTGCACGCCCGGCATGATCCTCAGCGCCTTCGCCCTCCTGAAGAAGAACCCTCACGCCACCAGGGCCGAGATCATCGAACAACTGGAGGGCAACCTCTGCCGGTGCGGCGCCCACGTGCGGATCATCGCCGCGGTGCAGGCGGCCGGCCGGGAAATGGGAGGTGCCCTGTGAAACGGCGTGACTTCCTCAAGGCCACCGGCGCCACCGGACTGTTCATCCTGTTCCGGGCTTCCGCCCTGGCGGCGCCCCAGCTGGTGCCCACCCGGCCCGCGGGCTATCCCCTGGACTTCAACGCCTACCTGCGCATCGGCGCCGACGGCCGGGTGGCATGCTCGGTGGGCAAGGTGGAGATGGGCCAGGGCAACATGACCTCGCTGGCCATGCTGGCGGCGGAAGAGCTGGACGTGCCCCTGGAGCGGGTGGACATGCTCATGGGCGATACCGACCTCTGTCCCTGGGACGGCGGGACCGGCGGTTCGCTCAGCATCTGGCAGTTCGGCCCGGTGCTGCGCGGGGCCGCGGCCGAGGCCCGGGCGGTGCTGCTGCAGCTGGCCGGCGAACGCCTGCAGGTGCCGGCCGGCCGGCTCGAAGTGAAGGCCGGCGTGGTCTCGGTGCAGGGCGATCCGGCCCGGCAGGTCGCCTACGGCGAGCTGGTCCAGGGCAGGCGGATCGAACGCCACCTGGCGGAGGTGAAGCCCAAGCCGGTATCGGCCTATACCCTGGTCGGGCAGTCGGCCCCGCGCAAGGATGCCCTGGAGAAGGTCAGCGGCGCCGCCCGCTTCAGCGCCGACCAGGGTCTGCCCGGCACGCTGCACGCCTGCATCGTGCGGCCTCCAGCCCACGGCGCCAGGCTCAAGAGCGCCGACACCTCCGAGGCCGAGCGCATGCCCGGCGTGCGGGTGGTCCGGGACGGCAGCCTGGTGGCGGTCCTGCATGAGTTCCCGGACCAGGCGCGCAAGGCCCTGGGCCTGGTCAAGGCCAGTTTCGAGGGCACGCCGCGGTCCCTGGACGACCGCACCATCTACCGCCACCTGGCGGAGCAGGCGGGCACCGCCAAGGCGGGGGTCCAGGAAGGCGACCTGAAGGCCGGCGAGGCCCGGGCCGCGACCCTGGCCGAAGCCGACTACTTCAACGCCTACGTGGCCCATGCCGCCATCGAGCCGCACTCCGCGGTGGCCCAGTGGAAGGATGGCCGGATGACCGTGTGGGCCGGGGTCCAGGCCCCTTTCCGGGTGAAGGCCCAGGTGGCCGAGGCCCTCGGGCTGCCGGCCCAGAAGGTCCGCATCATCACCCCCCACATCGGCGGCGCCTTCGGCGGCAAGGCCGCGGGCCCCCAGGCGGTGGAGGCCGCGCGGCTGGCCCTGAAGGCCGGCGCGCCGGTGCAGGTGGTATGGGACCGCCGGGAGGAGTTCTTCGAGGACACCTTCCGCCCCGCGGCGGTGGTGAAGCTCCGCTCCGGGCTGGACCAGGCCGGGCGCATCACCTTCTGGGACTGCGTGGTCTCCGGCACCAGCGACCGGGAGGCCGAGATCGGCTACGATCTCCCCGCCAAGCGGTTCTCCTCCACCGGGGATTCCGGCGACATCGGCACCACCGCCGTCGGCCTGCACCCCTTCCCCACCGGCGCCTGGCGGGCCCCGGCGGCCAACACCAACGTGTTCGCCCGGGAATCCCACATGGACCTCCTGGCGGCCAGGGCCAAGGTCGACCCCCTGGCCTTCCGCCTGCGCCACCTCGCCGACCGGCGGGTGATCCGGGTGCTGGAGATGGCGGCGGAGCGGTTCGGCTGGGTGGCCGCGCCAGCCCCGTCCGGGCGCGGCGTGGGGGTCGCCTGCGGCTCCTGGCGCGGCACCATCGTCGCCGCCATGGCCGAGGTGGCCGTGGACCGCGCGACCGGCGAGGTGCGGGTGAAGCGGGTGGTGCTGGCCCAGGACATGGGCCTGGTCATCAACCCCGACGGCGCCCGCCAGCAGATGGAGGGGGCCGTCACCATGGGCGTGGGCTATGCCCTCAGCGAGGGCATCCGGTTCAAGGACGGCCGGATCCTGGACGAGAACTTCGATACCTACCGGATCCCCCGGTTCTCCTGGATCCCGGCCATCGAGACGGTGCTGGTCCCCAATCCGGACCTCCAGGCCCAGGGCGGCGGGGAACCGCCGATCGTCTGCATGGGCGCGGTCATCGCCAACGCCATCTACGACGCCGTGGGGGCGCGGGTGTTCGAGCTGCCCATGACCCCGGAGCGGGTGCTGGAGGCGATCAGGAAGGGCTAGCCCGCAAGGCCGTCCTGCTTTCCCTTCGACAGGGATTCGAGCCGGGCCAGCAGGCCGGGCAGTCCCGGGCCGGCGGCAAGCTCCTGGACCTTGCGGAACCCGCCCCCGTAGACCGGATCCTCGTTCCGGGCCAGCCGGTCCATCAGGAAGGGCGCGCGCGGATCCCGGCTCCGGGCCAGCCAGCGGTGCGCCCAGAATTCGCAGAAGCCTTCCTCCAGGTCGGGCGGGAGAGAGCCCAGGCCCTTCTGGAACAGGTAGGCATGGCCCAGCTCGTGGGCCAGCACCGCGCCCTGCATCAGGGCGGGCCGGCCGCGCAGGAGCCGGATCTCCGGAACGGTCCGGACCGGCCGCCCCTGGGCGTCCGCCGTGGTGCGCGTGCTGATCCTGCCGGCCAGGGCCGGGCCCGGCGCAGGGCCGGCGGCCTGCAGCTCCTCCGGCCCCACCAGCCGGACCGGGAAGCTCTGCGGCCACCACGGAAGCCCCTCCGCGCGCATGAGGCCCTGCACCGAGACCAGCAGCGCCGCAGCCTTTCCGCCATCCTCCAGGATGCCGGCCCGGCACCCGGGGCAGAACCCGCCGGGACCGGCCCCCCCGGGCACCAGGTGGCCGCAGCCGTGGCAGATCGGCTCCAGTTCCCGGTGTCCGGCACAGAACGGTTCCTGGTGCCAGCTGAGCAGGAAGCGCCCTTCCAGCGGCCTGCCGCACACTCCGCAGCAGAAGTGCGCGGGGTGCCACTCCCGGCCCAGGGCCAGGAAACGGCTGCCCAGGATCGGCTCCCCGCACCGGGCGCAACGGGGTTGGCCATGGCCGGGGCCCGGCCCGCGCAGCCATGAGCCCAGCAGCGCCATCAGGCTCATGGCCCGCTCCCCTGCCCCAGTTCCTTGCGGATGCGCGCCCTGAACACCGAGGGCAGGTCCGGGATCGCCTCCAGCCGGGTTTCCATCTGGGCGGCGGTCAGCCCCGGCCCGGCCACCGCCTGGTCGAAGGCCTCGCGCAGTTCATCGCAGCGCACGAGGGACTTCCGGGCCTCCTCCCGGGTCTCGGCCAGCCGCTGGCGGACCTGGCCCGCGGTGAGGCTGGCCTCGCCGCCGCCCGGTTCCGGCACCGCCATCAGGACCTCTTCCGGCACGGAGCGCATCTGTTCCAGGTCCTCGTCCAGCTGGACGATCATGGGCGTCAGGCTCTTCTTGCGCAGATCGAGAAAGCGCCCGAGGTCCCGGCGGACCAGGGCCATGCGCACAGTCGCCACGGGCGGGTGGCGCCGGAGGGCCGGCACGCCCAGGCCCAGCGCCGCCGCCAGCAGCAGGGCCGCCAGCACCCGGTTCCGGCCTGCCCGGGAGCGCGGGGCCGCGCCGGCGGCCGCGGCCCCGGCCCCGGGGGCCGGCGCGGCTGGCATGGCGGCGGCGCTGGCGAGGACCGGGGCGCGGGGGTTGCACAGGCCATCGAGCCGGTCCAGGCTCGAGGCGTTCCAGGCCGGGCGCAGGAGGGGGTGGCCGGTTCCGCAGGCGGCAGCCAGGAAGGTTTTGAGGGTTGGCGCCTGCTCGGCCGCTCCGGCGCAGACGGACTCCAGGGCCCGCGCCAGGGGGGCCAGCCCGGGCTCTGCCCGCAGTTGCCGGAACAGAGGCGATCCCTCGCAGTTCCGGAAATCCGCGCCCTGGAACAGCAGCCCCTCCACCCTGCCCCAGCGGTCGTAGAGGCCAGGAGCCTGGACCAGGGCCTCGAGCCCCACGTGCAGGACCAGGAAGGCGAAGCGGTCATGGGCCTGGATCGGCGTGGCCACCCCGCCGCCGGGGTGCCTGAAGCCCGGCAGGCCCCCGCTGGTGGCCGGCAGGCCCGGCGCATCCGGCACCGTCACGCTGTCGTAGTCCACCAGGATCGGCCCCCGGTCGCCCACCAGGATGTTCCGGTGCTGGAGGTCGCCGTGGGCGAACCCCGCCGAGCCCATCGCCTCCGCCAGCTCCGCCAGCCAGGCCTGGAGCCGCCTCAGCGCCCCAGGGTCCCGGCGGTTCTGTTCGACCCATGAGCCCAGGGTGGCCCCCTCGGCCCAGGCCATGAGGATGACCGGCCACCAGGGACTTCCGGGCCTTTCGGCCAGCCGGATCCCTTCGGCGGCGTAGCGGGCCGGCACCAGGGCGGCCTTCAGCCCGGGCGGGGCCTTGGCGTAGAAAGCGGCGTAGGCCCGGTAGCGGGCCTCCAGGGCTTCGACCTTCTGGGTGAAGCAGCGCAGGGCCCAGGCCCGGCCCTGGCCGTCCCGGACCCGGAACACCATGGCGTAGCTTCCCGCCCAGGACAGGGGCATCCCCTGCCGGTCCAGATCGGCGCGGCACGCCTGCAGCATGGGTTCGGCCAGGCTGATCCGCGGCGACTGGATGGCGCCCTGGTAGTCCACCCCTCCGGGAAAGCTCACAGGAACTCCGCGATCACCAGGGTGGTGTCATCGTTCTTCAGGCCGCGGCTTTCCCGGAGCCCGTCCACCCAGGCACCGAACGCCTCCGGCGGGTACAGGGCGGCGGCCGTCGCCACCGTCTCCGCCCAGGCTCCGGTGGTGACCAGCCAGCAGGCCAGGGCATCGGTGGCGAGCATGAGGATGTCTCCCGGCTCAAGGCTGCCGGCGCCCGTCACCCGGCTCCCGGCCAGGTCCCGGTCATGGCCGGCGCTGCTGGAGAGCAGGAAGGGGTCCAGGGCGAACACCTCCGGCGCCAGGTCCGGCACCGCCCCCAGCGGCCGGCCGGCGCGCAGATGGAACAGGCAGGAATCGCCCCAGCCCTCCGCCGTCCACACCGGCCCTTCCACCCGGACCCGGAGCAGGGTGGAGAAGGCCCCGCGCTCCAGCGCCGCCTCCGCGCACCAGGACAGCGGCCGGGTGAGGGTGGCCTGCGCGGCTTCGCGCCACCGGCCCCGCAGCTCCGGAAGTATCCCCAGCCAGTCCGCGATCTGGTCCCGCGGGGCCGGGTCCGTCACGGCGTCCTGGGCCAGGAGCAGCGCCCACAGCCCCGAACTCGATGCGGTGCTGGCCCCGTCGGCCACGGCCAGCAGCAGGGGCGCGGCTCCCACCGGACCGGGCCCGTCGTGGCTGCAGTCCCAGGCATCCCGGCAGGCGGCCATGGCTTCGCCCTTCTTGGCGGTGCGAAAGCCCCGGACGAAGGGGGACAGCGGCCCTTCCGTCATGCGTTGACGGCCCGGCTGCCGATATCCAGGAGCTTGACCACGTCGACCAGGTGTGCGTTCAGCACGACCCCGCGGGCGCCTTCGGGGATGTCGATCTCGTGCCGGCTGGCGGCCCTCCGGCGCATGACCTCGGGCAGCACCGAGGCGCCCTCCACCAGGCTGCGCAGGGGCCCTTCCGGGAAGTTCCCGGCGGAGGTCGGGAAGATCGTGGCCCCGCCCCGCCCGTCGGCCAGCAGGATGTTGATGGAGAGGGCCTGGCCGTCCTGGGTGCCGCAGGCCTGGAGGCTCTTCATGCCCTGCAGCGGGTCCCCGTCGGTGGCGGCGCCGTCGGTGATGTTGAAGATGACCGGCGGGAAGCTGTCGGGGTGGGAGGCGGACCAGGGTTCGATGAGGCTCCTGGCCATGGCCAGGGCGTGGCACATGGGCGTGGCTCCGCTGGCCTGGGGTTCGAACCAGAGCGGGAACCGGGTCTCCTTGCGCACGGTCCCGCCGGCCCCGTCGTACACCTCCATGGTCCGGGTCTCGATGCGCAGCGGGTTGGCGGCCACCTCCGACAGGGCCCGGAGCATCGGGAAGCCCTGGGGCAGGCTGGCCTGGTCGCCGCCGTAGGTGACCACCCCCAGGTGGATCCGGTCCAGCACCGTCTCCCCTTCCATGCAGGTGAGGATCAGCTCGGCGATGAGCCGGTTGATCGCGTCCGCCACCCCCTTGGCCTTGGGGATCGGCGGGTCGCCGGGGAGGGCGAACTGCTCGTTCATGGAGCCGCTCTGGTCGAGCAGGAAGAGGATGCAGGCCGGGTTGGCCCGGCTGATTTCGGCGGAGTAGGGCATGTCGGCTCCTTCGGGGGTCCTCTCCCCCGGCCTGGCCTGGCCGCGGGAGGTTGGCCGGGCTGATTGCCCGGCAACTCAGTTATCGATCCGGAGAGTGGACATTCCTTGTCCACCATTGCCGTGGTGCTCTCCGGAACGTATATTGAGGCGCATTTCTGCTTCCACAGAATCCATGAGCCCTGAGATGGATCCCGCCAAATGATGAGCAGGCAGGCACCCACTTGCCATAACGGGGAGGTGCTCCATGAAAGGTCTGGTCCTGGCCGGCTTCTGTCTGAGTCTCGGGTTCCTGCCCGCCCCGGCCGCCACCCCCGGGGACACCCTGGTCATCGCCGACAAGCTTGATCTGACCGTCACCCTGGACCCGGCCGAGGTGTTCGGTGGCACCGGCGACGCGGTCATGGGCAATACCTATGACCGGCTCGTGCGGTTCGGAGACCAGGACCGCTCCAGGCCGGTGCCTGATCTGGCCAAGTCCTGGAGCGTCTCCCGGGACGGCCGGACCTTCAGCTTCGAGCTCAAGCCGGGCATCCGGTTCGCCTCGGGCAATCCGCTCACCGCCGAGGATGTGGTCTGGTCCCTGCAGCGGGCGGTCATCCTGGACAAGAGCCCGGCCTACATCCTGGGCCAGTTCGGATTCACCAGGGACAATGTCGCCCGGATGATCCGGCAGACCGGGCCCCTGACCCTGGCCATCAGCACGGACAAGGACTACGCGCCTTCGTTGCTGCTCAACTGCCTCACTGCCAATGTCGCCAGCGTGGTGGACAAGAAGCTGCTGCTGACCAGGGAGGACCGGGGCGACTTCGGCAGCGCCTGGCTCAGGACCAACTACGCCGGCTCCGGCCCCCTGAAGCTGCGCGAATGGCGCCCCGGCGAACTGATCCTGCTGGAGCGCAACGACGCCTACCACGGCCCCAGGGCCGGCCTGGCGCGGGTGATCTACCGCCACGTCAACGAGTCCGCCACCCAGCGCATGCTGCTGGAAAAGGGCGATATCGACGTGGCCCTGGGCCTCGGCCCGCAGGACCTGGACGCGGTGGCCAGGGAACCGGCGCTCAAGACCACGGCCACTCCCCTGGGCGAAGTGCTCTACATCGCCATGAACCAGAAGAACCCGGTGCTGGCCAAGCCGGAAGTGCGCGAGGCCATGAAGTGGCTGGTGGACTACACGGCCATCGAAGCGACCGTCATGAACCACCTCGGCGTGATCCAGCAGAACTTCCTGCCCGACGGCCTATTGGGCTCGCTCAGCAGCAACCCGTACCGGCTCGACGTGGCCAGGGCCAAGGCCCTCCTGGCCAAGGCCGGATACCCCGACGGCTTCAAGGTGACTATGGACGTGCGCAGCAACGGGTTCAGCCAGGGCCTGGCCGAAGCCTTCCAGCAGACCGCCAGGCAAGCCGGTGTGGAAATCGAGATCCTGCCTGGCAACGGCCAGCAGGTCATGTCCAGGTACTTCGCGCGCAAGCATGACCTGGCGATCATGCGCTGGACCGCCGACTACTGGGATCCGCACTCCAATGCCGGCACCTTCGCCAGCAACCCGGACAACTCGGACAACGCCAGGTCCAGGACCCTGGCCTGGCGCAACGCCTGGGACATCCCGGAACTGACCCGGAAGTCCGCAGCCGCCGTGCTCGAGCGGGACGGCGCCAGGCGGGCCGCGCTGTACCGGGACATCCAGGACGAGTTCCGCAGGAACAGCCCCTTCATCATGCTGTTCCAGACCATCGGCGTGGCCGCCCTGCGGGCCGACGTGGACGGCTTCAAGCTCGGTCCCTCCGCCGATAGCACCTGCCTCTTCAAGGTGACCAAACGCTGATCGCCTGCCCGGCACTAACGGATCCAGGCCGCGCCGCCCTGGCTGTCGGCCGGGTGGCCCTGAGTCATGGAGCGTTCCGGCGTTCCAGCAGCACACTGTCCTCGCCGTCGATCTCCCTTACTTTCACCGAGACTTTCCTGGGCATCGGGATCTCCAGCCTGATGCCGGTGAAGTCCGGCTGGATGGGCAGTTCGCGGCCGCCGCGGTCCACCAGCGCCGCCAGCCAGACCCGGCCGGGACGGCCATGGTCGAGCAGGGCGTCCAGCGCGGCCCGGATGGTGCGGCCGGTGAATACCACATCGTCGACCAGCACCACGGAGCGGCCCTTGAGGGAGAAGGGGATTTCCGTGCTGCGCAGGATGGGGCAGCCCATGGTCTCGTAGAGATCATCCCGGTACAGGCTGATGTCCAGGGCGCCCAGAGGGATCTCCCTCCGGAGGTTCCCGCCCAGGATGGCCGCCAGCCGCTGGGCGATCGTATAGCCCCGGGTGCGGATGCCCACGAGCACCAGGGACTCGTCGCCGCCGAAAGTGGCCAGGATGGCGCTGCACAGGGTCCTGAAGTGCTCTTCCATCTGCCTGGCGCCAAACAGGCACTGGATCTGGCTGTCGGTCACGGGCACTCCTCCTGTTCGACGGCGGGCAGGTAATCCGGTGGCCGGCCGGGACCGGCCGCGAAAGCAGATTCCCCTTCCCCGGGCCCTGGCCCGGGTGCCGCCCATCGCCATATCGTCAGCCCTATTTATTGCAGCCGGCGGCACGACGGCGCAATGCACTCGATTGCGTAGGCCCGGTACGGCCAGGTGCCCTGAACGGACGCCACAGATCTAACCCCAGCAGGCCGGTTCGGCCCCCGCCAGCGGCTCCTCCGCCCGCCATCGGCTGGCGTCGATGCGCTGTCCGGTGACGCCGCCGGCCTCGGCCGAGACCAGCCAGAGCAGCGGCGGGACGATGATCTCCGGCCTGAGCAGGGCGGCCCGGGAGGCCTCCGGGAAGGCGGCCGGGATCATCCCGGTGAGGGTCGCGCCACCGGGCAGGAGCGCGTTCACCGTGACCCCGGTGCCGCGCAGATCCTCCGCCCAGATGGCGGTTTCGGATTCCAGGGCCGCCTTGGAGGGGCCGTAGGGGGAGAAGCCCTGGCGCCGCATGGTGGCCTTGTTCATGGAGATATTGACGATCCGGCCCCAGCCCGCGGCCAGCAGGTGCGGGGTCGCGACCTGGGCCATGTGGAAGGGCCCGTTGACATTGGTGTCCATCACCAGGCGCCAGACGGCGGGCCGCACTTCCCAGAACCGGGTGGGTTCGTTCATGAACGTCTCGCTGACGTACTTCATGCCGCGGCCGGCGTTGTTCACCAGGATATCCAGCCGCCCGCACCGGTCCAGGGTCTCCACCACCACCCGCCGGGCATCCGCCTCCTGGGTCACATCTGCCACCAGCGGCAGGATGCGGCCTTCGCCCAGGGCGGCGGTGGCTTCCACCTCCGCCGCTTCCCGGGCCGCGGTCGCCACCACCCGGACCCCGGCCCGG
>Ga0316217_10004388_pt1 | contig 15323 bp, 7 predicted proteins | sample 1anoAmetaG_FD_203633 | JGI IMG/M metagenome (GOLD analysis project Ga0316217, IMG submission 203633) | Freshwater microbial communities from Trout Bog Lake, Wisconsin, USA - 1anoA | ecosystem: Environmental > Aquatic > Freshwater > Lake > Hypolimnion/Profundal zone | place: USA: Wisconsin... | reverse complement strand
GTTCGTCGTAATCAAATTACCATTGCTGCCCGCCGCCACCGTTCCGCCATTAATGTTCAACACCGAGTAGGAGCCGCCCAAAATCAACGATGACACGTTCGTCAGCACGCCGCCCGCAAACAAAGTCACCGTGTTGTTCGTCGCATAAAGGTTGTTGCCAATGGCCAGCGAATGGTTGCCCAAGTTCCACAGTGAGGTGCCGCTGCCGCCACCAACGCTGATAGTGTTGCTATTGCATCCATTGAGGTAACCCGCCGTGGCGGCGCCGCTGAACATCTGGCCGCCATTGGTGATGATGATCACATTGTTAACGCAATTGCTGTCAAAAATGTTTGCACCGGCAAAGCTGACAGTTCCCGCGTTGGTGACGAGGCCGCCCGCATCCACTCGCAGCAGGTTGTTTGTGCCCTGCTGATTAACACCTCCGTTGCCAGCAATGGACAAAGTCTGGCCATTGACAAATTTCATGGTGGCCGGATTGCCGGCGGCATCCGCGCCGCCCACAATGATACTGTTGGTGTTGCCTTGCCGGCCTATCTGGCAGCCGTCCGGATAAATCTTGCCACCGTTGGTGATGAATATGGTGCTATTATTTCCATACATGTAGATGTTGCAGTTGGTGATGACGCCACCTCGATCCGCCCGGACCCAGGCGCTGTTCGCCGTCCCGCCGCCGGCTCCCATCACTAAACGATCTGACATCATGTTCCAAGTCGAGGAAACACCGGCGGCATTGGTGCCCGTCACAATCACGCCGTTGTTGGTGCCGCCGCTGGTGGCGCCAACTTGCAGGGCATTGTTGCCGGATTCTCCTCTGGACCGGGAGACTACCTGGCCACCGTTGGTGACGATCAGCACATTGTTAACTGAATTGGCGCTGTTGCCGACAACGATGGCAGTAACCCCTCCGTTTCCTCCAACCACGCTGCTGGTCACAACCAAGCTGCCGCCGTTGACGGTGAACACGTTGTTCGTCGCAGCCCCATTGCCGATGATCAAATTGTTAATGTTCGTCACCAGCGGCGTCGGAGCTCCCTGGAGATGCAGCCACGTGGCGTTGGAATTCACATTGACCTGCACATTGTTCACCCCGTTGCCCACCATCACGCTGCCGCCGCCGCTGTTGGTGCTGATGTTCATGAGGATGTTCGTGCCGGCGTTCAAATTCCAGTTGCCGTTGACACTAAAAGTGGCGTTGGAGGCCACCTGAATATTGGCCGCCAAAGCGTTGTTGTTCGACGTGGTCAACGTGCCGCCGCTGAAGTTGAAGATGGAGTTGGTGGCGGTAAACGCATTGTTGGTGGAAAGCAGCGTCTGGACGGTGACCGTGCCACCGCTGTTCAATGTGAACGTGGCGCTGCTCCCGGCTTGGGCGCCAATATTGAGCGTCCCGTTGGTCGAATTAATGATGCCGCCGGCGGCAACCGCCACCGTGCCGGCGTTGATCGTCGTGTTGCCGCTGTAGCTGTTCGTCCCACCCAGCGTCACCGCCGCCAAGCTGTTCTTCGTCACTCCATTTGTGCCGCCCATGTTCGCATTGATGGTGTAGGCCACTGAAGCATTGTTGAAGGTCACTCCGCCTGGCGACACCACCGTCGCGCCGCTATTCACGGTCGAACTGCCCACCAGTGTGTCGTCAAACTGCACCGCCAAGCCGTCCGCATACGCCACGCCCGTCGAGTTGGTTAACCAGTTAATCGTGGAAGTGTCCCAAATCCCGTTCACAAACCCCTTCCACGTCAGCGGATTGTTCACCGACGTGCCGCCGGGGCCAACCGTCAATTGCAGGTTGTTCGCGTTCAAAGTCAACGTCGCGTTGGGCAGGGCGCTCTGCAGCGCAAAACTGCCGGTCCCCACGTAGCCAACGCCAAACGTCATCAGCGTGTAGGTCCCCTGCGCCAGCGTCCCCTGCGGCAAGTTCAAACTCACCATGTTCACGTTCGTCAGGTAGAGGGTGTTTGATATCACCACCAGATCGTTCGCCGCCGTCGTCATGTCGAAATACAGCGTGTTGCCGTTCAGGTTGAAATTATTCGTCAGCGTCAGCTTCCCGATCGTGCCCAAACTGCCCGGTGCCAGATTGGCCCCGCTGTTCAACACCACGCTGCCGCCGTTAGTCCCGTTACCGGCCAGAATGACTCCGCTGGATATGGTCAGCGTATTGGTGGAGGCGGACGCATCGCCGTTCACCACAAATTGGCCGCTCCCGGACACCAACACCGCCGGATTGGTGGGATTCATCCCAAAAACACCACCGTTCTGATAAAAAACTGAACTCAACCCGCCCAAACTGATGACCGGGCAATTCGTCAGCACACCGAGGGGGAACAGGGTCGCGTAGTTGTTCGCCGCCGTCGCATTGTTGCCAATGATGAGGGACTGGTTGCCCAAATCCAAGATTGAGGTGCCGCTGCCGCCGCCTAAAGAAAGATAGTTGCTATTACAGCCATTGTAGTAACCAATGATACTGCTGGCCGCATTCGTAGCGGGGTTGATTACCAATCCGCCATTGGTGATGACCAAGGCGTTGCCAATACAATTACTATCCGTGGTGTTGCCGCCACCGATTAACGCCGCCCGATAATTCGTGATTTGGCCACCCAGCCCCACCAGCGCCACGCAGAAATTGCCAGGATTGCCCGGAGTTGGGGTATTGGGAGCCGCACCGCCAACATATAAATAAGTCGGGACAGGAACAAAGGCGAGCGTGGCTAGGTTGCCCGCACCGTCCGCGCCCGCCACATTGAGTCTGGCCTTGCTAGCGCTTCGTCCGAGAGTGATAAAATTTGCAAAAAACTGGCCGCCGTTGGTGATAAACAGCGAATTATTAACCCCTCCGATAATTGAAGAAACATTGGTGATTTGACCGCCTTGATCCACTCGAATCCAGTTGGTGCTGCCATTTATATTTAAACGATCAAGGCCGTTGTTCCATATCGATTTTTGCCCCGCGCCATTGGTGCCACCCACATACAAACTGTTGTTATAGCCGCCCGCGCCGATGTTGACGAGGGTGGGTCCGGAACTCTTATCTGCAGCCGCGAAGACCTGTCCGCCATTGGTGACGATCAGTTGGTTGCCAACCGAATTATTACTATTGCCGACAATGATCGTGGTATTCTGCCCATAGAGGTTGGACGCAATCAAAGTGCCGCCGTTGACGGTGAACACGTTGTTAGTCGCAGCGTTATTGCCGATGATCAGAGTCACCACATTCGAGGCCGACCCCGGATGCGCCTGCGAATACTGGTTGTTGGGCAAGACGGTGGACCACCAGGTGGCATTCGTATTCACGCTGACCTGCACGTTATTCGAACCGTTGCCAACATTAATATAGGCTGCGGCTGAACCGTTCGTCGCCACGTTGGCGAACAGGTTGGTGCCGCCGTTCATGGCCCAGTTGCCGTTGATGTTCCAGGTGCCGTTGGAAACCACCGCGATGCTCGCCGCATAACCGACGCCAGTGCCGTTGGAGGTGATCAGCGTGCCGCTTCTGAAATTGAAGACGGAGTTGGTGGCGAAAATATTATTGGTCACCAGCAACGTTTGGAGGGTGATGGCGGCGTTGGTCAGCAAGGTGAGCGTGCCGGCGTTCGTGGGGCCGACGTTCAATTGCTGCGCGGTCAGGCTGCCGCCATTGGTGACAATCAGCGTGGCCCCGTCAATCACGTCGCTGTCAGCGGGCGTGCCAATGGAGGTGCTCAATACATTTGTGCCGCTCAACCAGTTGGTGGACTGCGCCTGGACGGCGGCGGTGACGAACAACGCCGCCGCCAATGTCGTGGTGTAAACAAGGAGTTTTTTCATAGGAAAAACGGAGGGGATGATTTTACGGTTTATTGTTTAAGTCTCAACGTCAATAACTAAACCAGCGCGACAAACAATGATACAAAACCTGAATGACGGTTTCATAAATTGGCACTGACGTTCATGGCACGGGTTTGTTGATTTGCGAAAGGAAATGCTTATGAAGTATTTTACACCACCCCCGCAATCTGCGCAACCGTTTTAATCAAAAAAAAGGAAATTCCCCCGTTATTTTGAAAGGTGAAAGCGGCGGGGCGTAAAAAACAGTTTTCCAGATGACAAGCCGGATGATTCATTATAATGTAAACCAAACCTTAAAAAAATCTTAACTTTTATTAAGAAAAAGCATGCGCACGAAACACTCATCTTGCCGGCTGGCTTTCACTCTCATCGAACTGCTGGTGGTCATAGCCATCATCGCCATTCTGGCGGCGATGCTGTTGCCGGCGATCAACAAAGCCAAAAAGCGGGCCCAGCAGGCGGGCTGCATAAACAATTTTCGCCAAGAAAACACTGCCCTGACGATGTTTCTCGGCGATAACAACGACTGGCTGCCACCCGGTCAAGGATCTACAAACGGCATTTACGATGGGCAGGGGTGTATCCTCAATTCAGGCACAACGGGTGTTCTACATTATTGGCTCGCAACTTATTTGGGCTATCCCGATCCCACCACCATGGGAACCAATGTTATAATTGCCAAAGTCGTGCTCTGTCCGGGGGTGGCATCCCTCTATGGCACCACTATAAACGACCGCGTCAGCCTGAATAACGCAACAAGCTATGAATGTCTAGGCATGAATAATGATCTCAATATTCCATCTGTTAATTTCCCGTGGAACGTTCCTGGCGCCTCTTCTTCGACCTATAATCGCCCCTTCGGTTATCCAACAGTTGGCCCCAACCCCGGCCCCGCTCAAGTTTATCAACCCAGTGTTAAATTATCCGCCGTGACAGCCAGTAATGCGCCACTGGCCGCCATTTGGTATCTGGTGGATTGCGACAAGTATGCCCATACCAATTCAGCAGGTGTGCATTTCAGCCCTTGGACCAACATATTGTCAGACCTGCCAGTTCACGGCAACGTGCGCAATTATGTCTATTTTGACGGCCATGTGGGGCAGAAAAAACCCCAGCCCGGCGGCGGCTATTAAAACTGGTTCTATCAGCTTCTGACACTTGAAAGCCTGCCTGGGCGAATTTGCACCGCCGATTAATGCTACGGCTTTTCGCCGGCAGTTTGTTCAGCCCGCCCATTCAAGGCTTCACTGATGCAGGCGCATCCGTGCGGAAGGGCGTCACGGGCAAACCTTCCAGACTGGTGAGATTGCAGGCCGGATTGTTGGCCCAGGCATAACGCACGGCCACGGGATTTTTGACCTCGGCACAGGTTAATTCCACCCGGTCGGTTCCCAGCAGCTTGCCGCTGGCCCAGTGCCAGGCCTGGTCGGTCCCGCAAACGGCGAAACCAACGGCCTCGGCCACATCAAACGTCCGCAAGCTGCTGCCAAAGCAATCCAGCGTGACCACCGCCTTGCCCCCTTTGATCTCCAGGCTCTTGAACTCCGGGCTGTGATACGGAAGCTTGAAGCCGTAATCCTTGACCAAGGCCCAGCGCACCAACCGCGCAGCCACGTCGTGCTTGTCTTTGGGATGGATATTTTTGCCCTCGCCCACGTCAATAATCACCGCCTGCCCGGTGTTGGGCAGGGACAAGGTCCTGGTTTGCGATTCGCGCAGTTCCGCCCAGTTGCTGGCCTCGCCGGGTTGGGCCGGCCGTTTCAGATAATTCGCCAGCTGCACCCAGTAGAACGGAAAATCGCCCTGGTTCCATTCCTTACGCCATTGCTCGATCAAAAACGGAAAGAGCTGGGCATATTCCGCCGCGCGCCCGGCATTGCTCTCGCCCTGATACCAAATCACCCCTTTGATGCCATAGCCGCGGGTGGGAAACACCATGCCGTTGAAAATGTTTCCGGGCCGCGACCGGCCGACCAGCCAATCCGCCGGCGATTCCGGCGCGCGCGGAATCGGGAGTCCCGCCGCCTTGGCTTGAGCGGCAGCCGCTTGATACTTTTTCATGGCGGCGGCGTAATCCGCCTTGGCCTTGTCCGACTGTTCATACGCTTCCTGTTTTACCGTGCGCGTCATCAGTTCGGCAAAACGGGAATCCTGCTCCAAACTCGCGCGCCGCACCCAGGCCTCGGCGGCGGACCCGCCCCAGGAGTTGTCAATCAAGCCCACCGGCACGCCCAAGATTTGATGCAGGTAACGGCCGTATAAAAAACCTACCGCACTAAATCTTGCCGCTGTTTCAGGCGTGGCGTTGGTCCAATCACCCTGAAAATCCGTCTGCAACTCCTGCCGGCCGACATTGGGAACTCTGATCAGCCGCAGATTGGGAAGTTTTGAAGCCGCTGCTTCAAGGTCTCCATTCCACTCGTCTTGCAACCTAAATCCCATGTTCGACTGGCCGGAGCACATCCAGACCTCGCCGATCAAAACATCTTTGATTTCCAATTTCTGGGCGTCGGTGGTGATGGTCATGCTCTGCGACCGATCATTCGCGGGCATGGGATCCAGCTTCACCGTCCACTTCCCGTCCGGCCCGGCGACGGCGGTCTTGGTTTGTCCGGCAAAAGCGACGGTCACCTTGGTTCCCGGATTGTCCCAGCCCCAGACGGGGTCGGCCTGCTTCTGCTGCAGCACCATGTGAGGGCCGATGATGGCCGGAAGCTTCAGTTCCGCGCGCAGGCATTGCGGCAGCAGGAGGCCGATCAGGACAAAGATTTTCAGCAGCTGGTTCATTGGTGATGTGGTGGTGGTTGCAGTTATGGAAGCGTGTTCAGCAAGAGAACAGAAAGTCACGGACGCGTCAAACTGGAAAACACGGTCGCGACCGGCCGGCTGCACAAAGGCTGGCTGCGGCCTGATTATTTGGCCAAGCGGAAGCAGGGAATCCGCTCCAGCGGCACTTCCAAGGTGTAAGTGGCGCCGCCATTCAAGGTTTTGCCATCGTCGCCGATCCATGTTCCCGGCGGCAGCACCAACTGGCGGCGGTTCCCTTTTTTGTCGAGCGGAGCCACCAGCAAGGAGTCGCCCAGCATGAACTCATCCTTGATCTCCTCAAAGCCCTGATGGGGGAAAGCGTATTCCAATGAACGAACCACCGGCTCGCCGGTCCGGGCTGACTGCCGCGCCAGTTCGAGAATTGTCGGCGTGAACTGGCCGCGAATTTCCACCGCCTTTTTTACGGCGGCCAGATGCTCGGCATCCAAAACCCGCCAGGGCGCGACGGAAAATTGCATCATCGGCATCAGCGCGTGAATCTGCGCCGAACGCACGACCAGGTCTTGATCCATTTTTTTGAGATCGAGAAAACTTTCATAATTGCCGCCGCCGATCATGTCCGGGCAGGAGAAGGTGTAGCCGGCCAGGCCTTCGGTGAGCATTTGCGGGATGAGTTTTTGCACATCCTCCCAGGTGTGATTTTTGTCGTGCAGCCGTTGCGCCAGCGGCTGACCCGCCATTTTCCAGCAGGCGCGGTATTCGTTGAGCGGAAACCGGAGGCCAAACTGCGCATACAATTCGCACTGGCGATTGGGCGACACCGGCTGCCGGCTCAACGCCTCGGGCGGATAAAAATTCATGTCGCCGGCATCAAGCTTGAAGCCGTCCACGCCGAAATCCCGCACCAACCGGTCCAGTTCGCCGTTGAACCAGCGGACCGCCGCCGGATTGCTGAAATCCAGCAACGCGGAATAGCCGTTCCACCACTTGATGATGGCCGGATCGGTGGCTGTCGCCCACGTCGTCTTCCCGTTTTTCTTTTGCATCAAAAAACATTTGTCCTTGAGCAGTTCGCGCACCAATCTGGCCTGGTCGGCGCTGACAAACGGGCACACCCAAAGCATCACTTTGAAACCCAGGCGATGGAGTTCATCCATCATCGGTTTGGGGTTGGGAAACCGGCCCGGATGAAAATTCCAAACGCCGTAGTCCTCCTGCCAGGTGTCATCAATCATCAAAACGCCCGGGGGAAAGCCGTTGGCGACGATGGCGCGGGCATATTTCAACACATCCTCCTGATTCTGGTGGTAGGTCAGCTCGATCCAGGTGTTGTATTGCGGCTTGGCAAACAGCGATTCATCCGGCGTCCGGCCCGCCGGCGGGAAAAATTTGTCGGCGGCAAATTTCCGCGCCGCCGCCAGGCTGTGGCCGGCGTGGCCGGATTTCACCTCGCCTTTGGCGTGCGTAACGACAATCCGGTCGGCGGCAATTTCAAACGCAAAAGGCTCCTCGCTCCAAACCCACAAGCCCTGACTGCCCAGCAACAGCGGTTGGATCTGGTTTTCCCGGTTGTTGGCGTAAAAATCGTAGCGGCTTCCGGAAGCATAGGGCAAATTCTCCCCGTCCTTGATGACGCCGGACCAGATTTTTTCGCCGGGCTCCAACGGGATGATCAGGCCGTTGATTTCCGCAGGCGAAGTTTCCGCCAGCGTCGGCGTGCCGCTTGAAGCCCACAGCGCCAGCATCAAGCCGGCGGCCAAGATTGCCGCCCGTGTCATCGGTTTTTTCATATCCAGAAATTCAGAACCACAACCCATCAAAATCCGGCGGCCACCGCAACCGTGAGGCCGTCGAGAGGCTGAATCCTCCAGCGGCAATTCACCTGCCCACCACCGGACGCAGGACAAAATTGCGATACTCGATGTCGGTATGATCGCCTTGCAGATAAATCGGGCCGGGCCGGTCCATCTCCGGCCAGAGCGCGCCGCCGGTCGGGCCGATCACCGGCTGGTTGTCAATGATCTTGGTGCCGTTCAGCACCACTGTCACGTGGCGGGCCACAAACAGAACATCCACCGTCTGCCATTCGCCGGCGGGCTTCTCGGCGGCGGCGGTCGGGGTGATGCGACTGTAAATCGCGCCCATGTTGTGCGGGTCCAGCGGCTTGCCGTAACTGTCAAAAATTTGCACCTCGTCCGTGCCGCGCAGATAAATCCCGCTGTTGCCATTGGTCGGCACCCGGGTTTCGGCGTGCAGGGAAAAATCCTCAAATTCCGCCACGGTGCGCAGGTTGGTGAATGTCCGGTGCTCTGATTCCGCCCCCGGCTTGCGGGTGTTGATCAAAATGCCGTGGTCGGCGTGCCAGCCATTGAAGGCCTTGGGTTCAATCGGTTCCCATCCGTCCAGATTCTTGCCGTTAAACAATTCAATCGGCGGACCGAATTTGATTTTGCCCAAGTCCGGCGCCGGCGGCAGCGGAGCCTGGCGATGACCATCAAATTCCGCGCGGATTTCGCCACCACCGGCCTTGGGCGTGACGGTGACCAGCTTAAGCTTGTCCGCGCCGTCAAACGTGGCGCTGATGGTTTCGGTGATAGTGACGGGCTGGCCGTCGGCGGATTTGCGGCCGGTCGGGTGTTGGCGGGTGAGCACCAGCTTGCCGTCCGCGAGTTGCGCGCTGTTCACATCAAAAACACTGCCGCCGCCCCAAAGCATTTGCACCTTGAGCGCGTCCCCGGCGCCGGCCACGCCCAGCCAGCCGGCCCGGCCGTTGGGCAGATGCAAGGACCAGTAACCGAGAAAAGGGTTGTCCGCGGCGGCCGCCGGCATCAATCCCGCCAGAAGCAGGGAGGCAAAAAGCAGGCAAAGAAAAAGGGAACGGGTGAATTTCATCCGAACTTTATGTCGCAATGGCAATTCAATCTCAAGACAAATCACCCGGCCTTCCCGCGCGGTCAGGCCGGCGCGAAACCGGCGACGTTTATTTCAGGCTGTCCAAAAACACCTTGAGTTTGTCCGGCCAGTCCTGCACGTCCGGCGGCAGCGGAGACTTGAGACCGAAGCCGTGGCCGCCGTGCTCCTTCTTGTAAAAATCGCACGGCACCTGCCCGGCCTTGCAGGCGGCCGCGTAGGCGATGGAACTTGGCGCATATTTGTCATCGCCCGCCACATAGACGAACGCGGGGGTTTTCACCGGCGCGACCTCGTCGAGCACCCGGCCGTCTTTTTCCAGATAGGCCGGATACATCAGCACCACAAAATCCGGCGGCGCGCCCACCGCCGTGGCGTGCGTGAGCCGCGCGGCGAGATGGCCGCCGGCCGAAAAACCCATGACCCCGATTTTCTTCGTGCTCAACCCCAGCTTGCCGCCGCGCTTTTGCAGCAGCGTCAGCGCCGACTGCGCATCGGCGATGGCCAGTTCGCGCGTTTCTTTTCCGGCGCTGACATGATAAAGCAAAATCGCCACATCATAGCCGAATTCATTGAGCTTTTTCGCCACGAAGTAACCCTCGTGGTTGATCGCGAGAATGCTGTAGCCGCCGCCGGGGCAAAGCAGGATTGTCCCGCGCGACCGTTTCTGCGGCGTCGGAAAAAGTTCCAGTGCCGGCGTCGGGACATTGTGGATGCGGTCAATGCCGTCCTTGCCCGGCTCGGCCACCGGCGCGGGCACGCCTGCGGTGCCATCAAGGGCGATGCGGCGGATGTCGGCCGCGCGCGCCGCGCTATTGCCGGCCAGCGAGGTGAAGGCCATCACGAGCAAAGTGACAGCAAAAATTCGGAATGAGGTTTGAGGGTTCATGGTGGTTCGCCCGGCAAAATACAAAAACCGGAACGCCGGGGACAACAGAATTAACCCGGCCGCCGACGGTCACGGCGCGGATTTCAAATTCCAAGTGCAAGTGTCATACAGCGGCTGCCCGTTGCGAGCCGCCTTGACCTCTACCTTGTTTTCGCCGGGCCGGAGCGTGACGCCCGGCCAGAGGAAGATCCCGTTGGCGCCGGCGGTTTTTTTGCCGAGGGAAGTTCCGTTCAACAGCAGTTCCACCTTCCCGGCGTTGGAATAAATTTTAACGGTGGTCAGCGCGTTCGTGCGTTCAATGTCGCGCCGGCTGGTGAGGTAAAGCACCGGTTCGTCGGACCAATTGGCCTTGTAAAAAAAGAAGGCGTCCTTCTTCGTCAGGCGGTCGCGGGTCACGAGGCCCTTGTCATTGAGGCCGTCCTGGCCGCCTTCGTGCCGCGTGTTGACGGCAAAATCAAACATGCACCACACGAAGCTGCCCCAGACGAACGGCCGCGCCTTGATGGCGTCCCACGCGGCTTCGTGGACTTCCGCCTGCCATTCCTCCGGATGCCACGGGCCGCGCGGCTTGGGCTGCTGCGAATTCTGCTCGTGCTGGGCCGTGTTTGCGCCGGCACCATATTCGCTCACGCAGAAACCACCTTGCCGGCTGGTGAATTGCAAGCCGTCCAGCTTGGAACCGTAGCTTTCCTTCTTGCCGCTATACCAGCCGGGGTAAATATTCCAGCCGAGCAAATCCGGAATTTTATTCATCTGCGGAAGTTCGGGTCTGCACGTCGCGGCGATGGTCGGGCGGGTCGGGTCTTCGCCGTGCGCCACGTTGTTCAAATCTTGCAACAGCCGGTGCGGATCCTCGGTTTTATTGCCATTGCCGATTTCGTTGAACAGGCTCCAGACAAAAATCGCGGGGTGGTTGATGTTTTGACGGATGAGATCCAGCAACTGGTTGCGCGAGGTGTTTTCAAACTCCGGCGTGTCGCGGACAATGTCAACCTGCGGAATTTCCACCCAGGCCAGAATGCCGGCGCGGTCGCACAGGCTGTAAAAATAATCGCGGTGCTGGTAATGGCAGCAGCGGACGACCGTCACGCCGAGTTCCTTCAGCATCGCCACGTCGCGCTCCATGTCCGCCTCGGTGATCGCCCAGCCTTTGCCCGCCATGTCCTGATGCCGGTTCACGCCGTGCAAATGATACGGCCGGCCGTTCAGGAAAAATCCTTTTTCCGGGTCAACGGAATAAAAGCGCAGGCCGAGCGGCTGCTCCACGGCGTCCACCACCCGATCCGCCGCGCGCAATTCCACGACCGCACGGTAAAGATACGGATCGGGCCGACCGTTCCACAAATGCGGCCGCGCCAGGTTCAGCCGCAAGAAATACGGCGCATTCAGATTCGGCGCCAGCGTGACGGCCTCCGCGTTGCTGACCACCAGTTTTCCCGCCGCGTCAAACACGCTGGCGACCAGCGTCAGCCGCTGCTGGTTGGTCGTGCCGTTGGAAACCTGCGCCGTCACGTCCAGCACCGCCCGGTCCTTGGAAACACTGGTTTGCAGCCACCGGACGCCCGGCGACGCGTGATCCGTCGGCGAAATATTTTCCGCCGCCGTCACGATCAAATGCACCGGACGATACAGCCCGCCGTAGACCGAAAAATCCCCGGCCAGCGGCGCGATATCCGCCGCCACCTCGTTGTTCACGCGCACCGCCAGGAGATTTTTGCCCGTGTCGGAAAGCTCTTTAGTGATCTCAAAACAGAACGCACCAAACGCGCCGCGATGCTGCCCGGCAAGATTTCCGTTCACATAAACATCCGCCACCTGGCTCGCCGCCTCGAAGCGCAAAAAATATCTTTTCCCTTTTTCCGGCGCGCCGAGGTCCAGCGCCCGCCGATACCAGCCCGGCCCGTGATAAAACTTTTTCCCCTGCTGCGCATCCTCCCAGCCCCAGTTGTGCGGAATTGAAACCGCCAGCCAACCACTGTCGTCGAAGCCGGCCTGCTCGGCGTTGGCCGCATCCTGCTGCAGAAAACGCCAGCCGGAATCCAGCCGCGTGTCCTCGCGGGCAAAAAGGTTCAGGCTGGCAACCAAGGCGATCAGGCAAAAAATAAAGCGGGTCATGGTTTTATCATGTGAAAAAATCCCGGCGGCGCAAACAAAAACTCCCGGCCGCCCAAGATGAAATCCGGCGGCAAGAACTTGACACCCCGGCCGCGCCTCCTAGATTTGCGTTTCATGGCCACCAAACTTTATCCCGGCATCTGCATCGTCTTGCTGTCCCTCCTGACCGCCACCGCCGACAATGTCCCGCCGGTGGTTCAAAAAATCTTTCCGCCGCAACGGTTGCACCTCGGCGACACCGGCATCAATCCGGTTCAGCCCATTGACGAGGCGGCGTGGATCTGGCATCCGGATTTTGGGCTCATCCCGGCGCCCGCCCGCGCCGAAGTTTTTTCCGCCGGCTGGCGCGGACCGGTCCTGTTGCGCTTTCGCAAGGATTTCGCGGCGACTGCGGCGCCATTGCGAATTCACGTCAGCGCCGACGAACGCTTTGAATTGTTTCTCGACGGAACGCGCATCGCTTGCGGCCCCGACCGCTCCGATGTCGAGCACTGGTCCTACGCCACCTATGAACTGACGCTGCTGCCGGGCCGGCATCGGCTGGAAGCGCTCGCCTGGAACATCGGGCCTTACGCGCCGGTGGCGCAACTTTCGTGGCGCGGCGGCTTCGTGCTCAAGGCGGAAGCGGAATACGACCGGCAACTGACCACCGGCAAAGCATCGTGGGAAGTCGCCCGGCTGGAGGGCGATGAGTTCACGCCGGGAGTGTTCTTCGTTGGCGCGCAACTGGCAGCCCGCGATTGCGGACCGCAATGGAAGGAAGGCAGCTACGTCAAGGCGCAGGTCGTCCGCTCGGCGGTAAAGGCAAATCCCTACGGCGAAAGCGCGCCCGGCTGGAAACTTTTCCCGACCCGGCTGCCCGACCAATTGAATCGCGAAATCCTTGCCGGCCACGCCGTGGCGCTCGGCATCGGCGCCTTGGCGAAGAACGACCCGGTGCGCGCCGAACAGGCGCGGCATCCCGACCTGCCGCGCTGGCAACAAGTCATCTCGGGAACCGCCGAAATCATTGTTCCGGCGCACACTGAGGAATTTTTACTGTGGGATCTCGACGATTATTATTGCGCCTATCCGCTGTGCGAAGTGAGCGGCGGCGCGGGCGCCAAGCTGGCCTGGAGCTGGGCGGAATCCCTCTATCTGCCGAAATCCGACGCCAAAGGCCGGCGCGACGAATTCATCGGCAAAACTTTTCGCGGCATGACCGACACCTTTTTGCCAGCCGGCGGCGCGCACCGGAAATTCAGCACGCTTTGGTGGCGCGCCGGCCGCTGGTGCCTGATCTCCATCAAGACCGCTGACGAACCGCTGACGATCCACCGGCTCGCGCTCAACGAGAGCCGCTATCCGCTGGAAAACGAAGGCCGGTTTGACGGCGGCGACCCGGAGCTACCGGGAGTCATCAACCTGGCCGTGCGCGGAATGCAGATGTGTTCGCACGAAACCTACATGGACTGCCCCTATTACGAACAGCTCATGTATGACGGCGACACGCGTCTGGAAATGCTCACCACCGGCGTGATGACGCGCGACGACCGCCTGATCAAGCGGGGCATCGAACTGCTGGATTTCTCCCAGCGCAATTGGGGATTTGTCAACGAACGCTACCCCGCCTGTCTGCCGCAGCAATCGCCGACCTTCTCGCTGATCTGGGCGCTGATGCTCCACGATTATGCCTGGTGGCACAACGATCCCGCGTTTGTGAAAGCGCGCGCCATCGGCCTGCGCTCGATGCTCGAGCACTTCGAGCCTTACCTCAACCAGGACGGCCTGCTCGAAAACCTGCCCGGCTGGCCGTTCATGGATTGGGTGCCGCAGTGGAAGACGGGCAACGCACCCGACGGCACCGGCGGCATCTCCGCGTTGAACAATTTGCTTTACGTTTATGCGCTGCAAAATTCCGCCGAAATCGAGAATTCGCTAAACGAACCGCTGCTGGCCCAACGCCTGCGCGAGAAAGCCAATCGCACGGCCCAGGCGGTGCGCGCAAAATTCTGGGACGAATCCCGCGGCCTCATGGCCGACAACCTCGCGCACGACCAGTTCAGCGAACACGGCCAGTGCCTGGCGCTGCTCACCGACACGTTGCTTGGCGACCAGGCCAGGCGGTGTTTCAATCAACTCCTGGCCGCGCCGGATTTGAAGCGCGCGACGATTTACTTCAGCTTTTACCTGATGGAAACGTGGCGGAAATTCGGACGCGGCGACCTGATTGTGGAACGCATGGATTTTTGGAAGGAGCTGGTCAGGCATGGGCTGAAAACCCCGGTGGAAGCGCCCGGCGACACCCGCTCGGACTGCCACGCGTGGGGCAGCCATCCGCTGTTTCACTTGCATGCCAGCGTCGCCGGCGTTCGCCCCGCGTCGCCCGGATTCCGCACCGTTCGCATCGAACCGCTCCCGGGTAAATTGCCCAAAATTGTCAGCCGCACGCCGCATCCGGACGGGTTCATCGCGCTGGACCTCGCGTTCACCAACCAACATTGCCGTGGACAGGTTGAACTTCCTGCTGGCATCACCGGCGTCTTTGTCTGGCAAGGCCAGGAGCTGGCGCTCCATGGCGGCGCGAATCCGATTGACCTCAACCCCTGACCGTTTGGTCTGTTTCCCAGACTTCGGCTGGACTACAAGCCTCCCAACGAGGCCTAACCATTTTGTCGCACTACAAATGTGAAACTAAACGGCGTCATAAATCCTCATTGTATTTTACTCCGGATCTAACTTGCAGACTTTGATCTCGCTCTGGCCATCGGCATTGGTCATCAGAAATAGTTGTGGTTGAAAATAAAACGGGTGCGATTCGGGATGAAGCTTA
>Ga0316217_10004387_pt1 | contig 15324 bp, 10 predicted proteins | sample 1anoAmetaG_FD_203633 | JGI IMG/M metagenome (GOLD analysis project Ga0316217, IMG submission 203633) | Freshwater microbial communities from Trout Bog Lake, Wisconsin, USA - 1anoA | ecosystem: Environmental > Aquatic > Freshwater > Lake > Hypolimnion/Profundal zone | place: USA: Wisconsin... | reverse complement strand
CTCATGGGTACTCCGGGTTATGACCGGCGTATTATATATTAGTCGTATATACAGTCAATAGCGTCCCACCGAAAAGGGAGGGTTTTTCAGCGGAATCTTACGTGGAGAGTTACCTGATGGGCGGCATCATCGGTGGGCTGCTGCTATCGCTTCTGGTTGCTTGGGTCGCGTACCGCGTGTCGCGCAAATCCCAGCTTGTTGCAACGATCAACTTTACCGTAATGATGGGTCTTGCTTGCCTGACTGTTATGGCAAGACCGGGGCTTCAGCGGTCCACAAATCAAGTGGTAACACCGCCGGCTGCTCTGCCAGCCGTGACCTCATTCGGTGGTTTCCAATTCGAAATACCTGCGGGTTGGACAAGAGTTGAACCGGACGGAGATAAGACGAGGGCAATGCTTTTGCTGAATGGCACGGCGTGGAACACCGCCGAAGGCATGTTGAAGGTTGATGTTGGGAAGCCTGTGTTGCCCACTGCCCGCCAGACTGCACAATCTTTTGCTGGCACGGATGGGCGGGTCTTCCCGACACCGGTCTCGTTGGATGGGATCGAAGGCATTCGTGTCGAGACGCCCAGTTCGGATATGTCGCGCCCGCACGTTGCGGTGGTCGTTTTCCGAGACGAAAGGGTTTACCTTATCATGGCCGCAGCAGTGAAAGGCGCCGATATTTCTAAAGCATTCGATCAGGTCATCAAGACTTGGCGATGGAATAACCCAGGGTGAGCCATGCCAGAAATGCTGGAAATGACGGCGGGGAGATAACTAAGTGCTTTATTGCCTGTGAGTTGCCCATTCCCACCCAAACTTGCCCCACGCCATCTTCGCGGGTACTTTGCCCGCCAATAATGATGACTGCCGCCACCCTGCCCAATCCTGAAACCCACTCATCGCCGGCATCCGCCTTGGATGCCGCCCTCGCACGTGCGCAGGCTTGTTTGATTGCCAAGCAAGCGGCCGACGGCTATTGGGTCGGCGAACTTCAGGGCGATAGCATTTTGGAATCGGAATACATCCTGCTGAAATTTATCCTTGGCCAGGAAGCCGATCCCGATCTGGTACTGATGGCCAATTATCTGCGCCGGCTGCAAAACGCCGACGGCGGCTGGAGTCTTTATCCCGGCGGGGCGGCGGATCTTTCCGGCACCGTGAAAGCTTATTTCGCGCTGAAATTGATGGGCGATGATCCATCGGCACCACATCTGCGCAGGGCCAGGCAATTGATCCTTTCCCTGGGCGGGGCCGAACGCTGCAACAGCTTCAGCAAGTTTTATTTCGCGGCCCTGGGGCAGATCAGCTACAACGCCTGCCCGTCGATTCCGCCGGAAATCGTCTTCCTGCCCAAGTGGTTTTATTTCAATCTGTACAACGTTTCCGCCTGGACACGCACTATGATTTTGCCGCTGTCGCTGGTCACCACGCTGCGGCCGGTGCGCAAGCTGCATCCCTGGCAGGGCATTGATGAGCTATATATCGATCGCGCCGCCGCCAACCGCGTGGCCGAGCCGCCGCGCGGCTTCCCGCTTACCTGGCGTGATTTCTTTCTGCGCGTTGATCAGGTGCTCAAAATTTATGATGAAGCGCCGCTGGCGCCGCTGCGCGAAAAAGCCATCAAACAAGCCGAAAAATGGATGCTGGAGCGGCTGGATGGCTCAGCAGGCTTGGGGGCGATTTTCCCGCCGATGGTTTACATCCTGATCGTCTTCCGCGCCTTGGGGTATCCAGATTATCATCCGTGCGTTAAGGCGGCCCATAAGCACCTGTGGGATTTTTACATTCAGGAAGGCGATACCATCCGCCTCCAGCCGTGCCATTCACCGGTGTGGGACACCGGCCTGGCGCTACACGCGCTGGCCGAAGCGGGCATTTCCCCGCTGGCTGAACCAGCCCGGCAAGCCACCGCCTGGCTGCTGAACAAAGAATGCCGCGTCGCCGCCGACTGGCAAAAACACGCCCGGCTTGTCGAGCCGTCCGGTTGGTTTTTCGAGTTTGCCAACCCGCATTATCCAGACGTGGACGACACCGCCATGGTGGCCATGGCCATGTCCCGCGCCGGTGGCGCTGCCGCCCAGCCGGCGGTGCAGCGCGGCATCAACTGGCTGCTGGCCATGCAAAACGACGATGGCGGCTGGGCGGCTTTTGACCGCACCACCGACCGGCCCATCCTCGAGCAAATCCCCTTCGCCGATCACAACGCCATGCAGGATCCAAGCTGCCCGGACATCACCGGGCGGGTGCTGGAATGCCTGGGCCACAACGGTTTCACCGCCCAGGATGACATCGTGCAGCGGGCCATCGCGTTCATCGCCCAGCATCAGGATGCTGCCGGCTGCTGGTGGGGCCGCTGGGGCGTGAATTTTGTTTACGGCACCTGGCAAGTGCTGACCGGCCTGAAAGCCGTGCAGGCCAACATGACCCAGCCCTTCATCGCCAAGGCAGCCGCCTGGCTGCAAAGCGTGCAGAAGCCGGATGGCAGTTTCGGCGAAAGTGCCGACAGCTACGAAAATCCCGCTCTTAAAGGCATCGGCCCCGCCACCGCCTCGCAAACCGCCTGGGGTGCGATGGGCCTCATGGCCGCTTTTGGCCCACATCACCCGGCGGTCAAACGGGCCATCGACTGGCTGATCCAAGCCCAGGACGCCGACGGCAACTGGACCGAGAATTGGTACACCGGCACGGGCTTCCCCAAAGTCTTCTACCTGAAGTACCACCTCTATCGCCTGTACTTCCCGCTGACCGCGTTAGCCCGCTACCGCCGGCTCACCGGGCCAAGCGCGTGACCCCATGACAAGTGTTTTCGCGTGCCATGCGTGCCGGCGGGGAGCCAGGTGCATGCTACATTATGCTACATTATGCTACCTTTTTCGATATCAATAACGCGGTTTTGTCACGTACTTGCTGCCATTTGGCAGTGGTGCGCACGCCTAGCTACAACATGCCACCGTTAGTCGGTACGATTTGCCCGTTATGCTGCTGACGCTGACCACGACGCACGCTCCGGCCACCGACTTGGGGTTTCTGCTGTACAAGAACCCTGCGCGGCCACAGTCCTTCGACTTGGGCTTTGGCACTACGCACGTGTTCTATCCCGAAGCGTCGCTTGAGCGTTGCACCGCGGCCTTGTTCCTGGACATCGACCCGGTCGGCCTGGTCCGCAATCGGCGCGACCCGGCGGGCGAAGGTTTTTCCCTGGAGCAATACGTTAACGACCGACCCTACGCGGCCAGTTCGTTTCTTTCCGTCGCCATCGCCCAAGTGTTCGGGTCGGCACTTTCGGGCAACAGCCGAGAGAGGCCGGAATTGGTAGCCGTGCCGATCCCGCTGACGGCCCGCATAAGCGTTGTGCCTTGCCGTGGTGGCGAGGCGTTTTTGCGCAAACTCTTTGAGCCGTTGGGATACACGGTGCGGGCAAGGCATCATCCGCTGGATGAGCAATTCCCCAACTGGGGCGAAGGGCCATACTTTACCGTCGAATTATCCCACACGATCACGCTGCACGATTTGCTCACGCATTTGTACGTGCTGATCCCCGTGCTGGATAACGACAAACATTATTGGGTTGGCGACGACGAAGTGGAAAAGCTGCTGCGCCATGGCGATCCCTGGCTGGCCGGACATCCGGAAAAAGAGCAGATCGTCAGCCGCTACCTTAAACATCGAAAGTATCTGGCCGATCAGGCGTTGGCTCGGCTGATTGACACCGACCCCACTGAGGCCGAGGCCATCGACGAGCAACATGCCACCGAAGAAGAACTGGTCGAACGCAAGATCAGCCTCAACGAGCAACGGCAAAACACCGTTTTGTCGGTCCTGAAATCCTGCGGCGCCAAGCGCGTGCTCGACTTGGGATGCAGCTATGGCAATCTGCTGCGCCGGCTTTTGGACGACAAACAGTTCGAACAGATTGTCGGCTTGGACGTGTCGCATCGCGCCCTGGAGATTGCCGCCGTCCGGCTGCATCTGGACCACATGCCCGAGCGGCAACGGCAGCGCATTCAACTTCTGCATGGATCGCTGATCTACCGCGACCAGCGTCTGGCCGGCTTTGACGCCGCGGTGGTCGTGGAAGTCATTGAGCATTTGGACGAATCGCGCCTGGCGGTGTTTGAGCGCGTGCTTTTCGAGTTCGCCCAGCCGAAAACGGTGGTCATCACCACGCCCAACATTGAATACAACGTCCGCTTTGAGGCGCTGCCCGCCGGCAAACTGCGGCATCGGGACCATCGCTTTGAATGGACGCGCGCGCAGTTCCAGAATTGGGCCACGGCGGTTGCTCAACGATTTGGCTATGGCGTCCGGTTTCTGCCGGTTGGGCCGGAAGATGCCGAGGTGGGTCCGCCGACACAGATGGGAGTATTTAACCACGACGGTTTGACACACGGGAATTTAGCAACGTGAAACTGACCATTCCAGAGCTTTGTCTTGTTGTTCTTGTCGGCCCCAGCGGCTGCGGGAAGTCCACGTTTGCGCACAAACACTTCAAGCCGACAGAAGTTATCTCCTCCGACTTTTGCCGGGGCTTGGTCAGCGATGATGAAAACAGTCAGGACGCCACGAGTGATGCGTTTGACGTGCTGAAATATGTGGCTGGCAAGCGCCTGGCGAAAGGATTGCTCACGGTGATTGACGCCACCAACGTGCAAGCTGAAGCCCGCAAGCCGTTGGTGGAGTTGGCCCGCGAACATGATGTCTTGCTGGCGGCCATCGTGCTGAAAACACCCGAGCACATTTGCCACGAGCGTAACAAGAGCCGGCCGGATCGCGCTTTTGGCGCGCATGTGGTGCGTAACCAATTGATCCAGCTTCGCCGCAGTCTGCGCGGTTTGGAGCGGGAAGGATTTCGCTATGTTTACACGCTGGAAACGCCGGAGGAAGTGGAACAAGCGGTTATCGAGCGGCAACCGCTGTGGAACAATCGCAAAACCGACAAAGGCCCATTTGATATCATCGGCGATGTCCACGGCTGCTATGACGAATTGATCGAATTGCTAAACAAGCTTGGCTACGACACGACCGGAGCGGATCGCATTGTGCCGCCGCCCGGCCGCAAGGCGATTTTCCTCGGCGATCTTATCGATCGTGGTCCCAAGACGCCGGAGGTGCTGCATTTGGTGATGTCGATGGTTACGAGCGGCGTGGCGCTATGCGTGCCGGGCAACCACGACATAAAGCTGCTGCGCAAGCTGCGCGGCAAGAATGTCCAGATCACCCATGGCTTGGCCCAGTCGCTTGAACAACTGGAAGCGATACCGGCAATGCTGCCGACAGTTGAGCGATTCATTGATTCTTTGATCGGTCATTATGTATTGGATGAGGGCCGGCTGGTGGTCGCCCACGCCGGGATGAAGGAGCGGTACATCGGCCGGGCATCAGGGCGGGTGCGCGAATTCGCCCTCTATGGCGAAACGACCGGCGAAAACGATGAGTTTGGCCTGCCGGTGCGCTACAACTGGGCGGCGGAATATCGCGGCTTTCCTCACGTTGTCTATGGCCACACCCCGGTGCCCGAGGCCGACTGGTTGAATCGGACCATCAACATCGACACCGGTTGTGTGTTCGGCGGGAAATTGACGGCGCTGCGCTGGCCGGAAAAGGAAATCATTTCCGTGGCGGCCAGGCAAACCTATGTCCAGCCGGCCAAGCCGTTTCTTGCGCCCGAGTTGGCTGCGGCGGAATTAACCGCTCAACAGCAGCATGATAACGTGCTGGATTTGGCCGACGTGACTGGCAAGCGCATCGTGGCTACGCGGTTGCATCATAGCGTGGTGATTCGTGAGGAGAATGCCACCGCGGCGCTGGAAGTCATGAGCCGATTCGCGGTGAACCCGCAATGGCTGATCTATCTGCCGCCAACCATGTCACCCACGGAGACCTCCGACCGGCCAGGATTGCTGGAGCATCCGCAACAAGCCTTCGACTATTTCCGCACCAACGGCGTTGGCAAAGTCATTTGCGAAGAAAAGCATATGGGTTCGCGTGCGGTGGTAGTGATTTGCCGTGGCGAAGCTGCCGCGCTCAAGCGATTTGGTATCCGCACCAATATCGCCGGCACCATCTACACGCGCACGGGCCGGCGATTCTTTGAAGATGCCGCAGTGGAAGCTCAACTGCTGGAAATCATTCGCCAGGCAATGACCAAGGCCGGATTTTGGGACGAATTCGCCAGTGACTGGTTTTGCCTGGATTGCGAACTGATGCCTTGGTCGGCCAAGGCGCAGGAGTTGCTGCGCACGCAATACGCGGCGGTGGGATCGGCATCACGCGCGGCGGTGGCCGAAGCGGTTGCGGTCATCGAACAAGCGACCAATCGCTACGCTGCCGCCGGCTTGACCGATGGGCTTGCCGACCTATTGGGCCGCCAGCGCGATCGCTTGCTGCGCGTGAACCGCTATGTCGATGCCTATCGCCAATATTGCTGGCCGGTCAACGCCGTCGGCGATTTGCAATTAGCCCCGTTCCATCTGCTGGCCAGCGAAGGCAAGGTGCATATTGATCGTGACCATACTTGGCATATGCAGACGCTTGCCAAACTCGCCGCTGCCGCCCCGAACACGCCGCTGATGCAAACCGCCAATCGCGTCGTGGATGTAACCGATCAGGCCGATGTCGAGGCCGGAATCGCATGGTGGGAACAACTCACCGGCCGCGGTGGCGAGGGCATGGTGGTTAAGCCTTTGGAATTTGTCGTGCGCGGCAAAAAGGGCTTGCTGCAACCAGCCGTAAAATGCCGCGGGCCGGAATATCTGCGGATCATCTATGGCCCGGAATACGATGCCCCCGGCAATTTGGAACGTCTGCGTTCCCGCGGTTTGGCCGCCAAGCGATCATTGGCGCTGCGCGAATTCGCCTTGGGCATCGAAGCGTTGGAACGATTCGTCCGCGGCGAACCGCTGCGCCGCGTCCACGAATGTGTCTTTGGCGTTCTGGCACTGGAAAGCGAACCGGTCGATCCCCGGCTTTGAGCGGCAGATACTCCTTTTGGTGACAGCAACGGATCGGCACCCTATGTTTTGACTTGGCGCAAGGGAAGACCGGGGCAGGAATTTTCGACGTTTGCCCTAATGCCGCCTCACGCGGCAAGGAAGCGGATTTCGATGCGTTTGCCCAATACCGCGGCGATGCGGCGGAGCAGGGACAACGAATGGCCTTGGTAGTCGGCATCTTCCCGGCGGCAGATGGCCGACGCCGAGGTGCCGACGCGCTGGGCCAAGGCACGCTGCCAGAGGCCCGCCGATTCGCGCAACCGGCGGATTTTGCGGGCGATATCCTCCTGGACGGGGGCTTCGCTCAAGATTCCCTTGGCTTGCGGCGTGCGGAACAGCCGCCGGTCGATGATAGCCAAGGCGTCGGTGCTGCGGCCGGAGGTGTGTGCAAGTTGGGGTGATTGGAACCTGGTTTGATCTCCTGGCAATGGTAGCAACAGAACACCTGTATTTGCAATGAATTGCAGAAGTGCTGATGTGGAGTATAAAAGTCGCGTGTGGCCGGCATGGGCCAACGCTTTAGGAACGGCTTATGCGACGTTTGGTAACGGCAAACTGGAAAATCATCACGGTGCCGGCGGGCCTTATCCCGCTGCTCGTGCTGGTGACGCTCCTTGCCCGCTATGCGGTCAACGTGCCCTTCGAAGATGAATGGAGCGAAACCGCCGCCTTGAAAGGTTTTGCCCACGTTCCCACCCTGGCCTATCTCTTCTCCCAGCATAACGAACACCGCGTGGCGCTGCCCCGGTTGATTCTGTGGGTCAGCACGGCCATCGCCCATGGCGATCTCCGCTGTGCCATGGCCGTGACCCTGGCCGTGGCGATTCTCAATTCCATCCTGGCGATGGTTTTGCTCCAGCGCACCCTGCCCGATGGCCAACCCTGGCAGGTTTGGTGGCTGGCCATTAATCTCTTGATCCTCTCCCCGGTTCAGTACCATAACTGGTTTTGGGCTTTTCAAGTGGCCTTTTATCTGCCGATTGCCGGTCTGCTGGCCGGTCTGGTGGTGATCGAGGTGTTGCCGGATGGTTGGCGGCAAACGCTGTTGTGCATGTTGTTGGCGGTGCTGGCGGCTTTTTCCATGACCAATGGTTTGCTGGTGGCGGTGCTGTTGCCGCTGGTCATGCTGGTGCGGCGACCGGGCTTCAGCCGGGCCCGTTTGCTGGCGTGGGGTGTTTTCGTGGTGGGGTTAGGGCTCGGCTATTTTCACGCTTGGCACTGGGTGATTGGTCACACCGAGCCGCACTGGTGTATTGGCCATCCCCTCGCCGCGGCGTGTTTTTTTCTGGTGTTTCTCAGCGCCGGCCTTGGCTGGGGCCATGGCGTTTGGCTGCCCATGGTGATTGGCGCACTGCTTTTGGGCCTGTGGTTGATCCCGTTGGGATACGTGGTCTGGCATCGCCAGCCGGGGAAGCTGTTGCCCAAAGCGAGTCCTTGGCTGGCGGTCGGTGGGTTCGCGCTGGCCAGCGCCGCCATGACCACCTGGGGCCGGGCGGGATTTGGTCTGGAACAGGCCGGGGAATCGCGCTATACGACCACCGCCTTGCTACTGGTGGTGGCCGCGGTGGGACTCTGGCCCATGGTCTTGGCCACTTTGCCGGCCCGCCGGCTCAGGCGTGCGGCCGTGGTCTTCAGCGCCCTGGCCGCCGGGGGATTGTTGAGCTGTTTCTTTAGCACGCAGGTACGCAGCGTCCACGCCCTCCGCCTGGAATGGGCCAAGCGTTTACGCGGCCAGGCGGGGTTGGAACTGACGCATTATCTCAATTCCGGCGTATTGTTCGCGACGCTTTTTCCCTTTCCCCCTGACATTTATCCGGAAGTCGCCGCTCTGAATGACTTGGGGCGATTGCATCCGGCGGTCTTGCCTGACAACTGTTTCACATCCATCACTTCGGCAACCCCGGCCCAGGGCCGTTTCCAAGAGTGCATCGCACGGTTGGACGGGGCGATCCATGTGCGTGGCACGGCCTGCCTGCCCAACGGGCGCAGCGCCGACTGCGTGGTATTTACGTTCGATAACGAAATCTATCATGGCGCGGTGGTTTGGCTCAGTTGCGTTCCCATCACCAAGGCCGAGACCGCCGCCCTCACCGCGCCGGAGGCGGCGTCAGGATCATGGCAAGATGTCATTCCCGCCGACCATACCCCACCCGGCCACGGCACGCTGACCGCCTGGGCCTTTGACGCCACCAACCGCACCGCCTATCGCCTCGAGCAATCCCACGCTTGGCGGCAAAAATATTTGCGTTATCGCTATTTTCGCCTCTTGCAGCCGTAAGCGGCTTCTATTACGCTGCCCGGTCATCAATTGGGTAGTGGAGGCCGTGTTTTTTATCTCTAACTTCCGGTGACCCGCATGTGCATTGCCAACGATTGGTCGGCTAGGTTGAACGTATCTTTCGGGTTGGTGTTGTTGCCCAAGCGCAATGCCACGGCGGCGCGCAAACGCCGCCGGCGCAGCCACGGCATGATCGAACCGCTGGAGCGGCGGGTGCTGCTGTCCACCATCACTGTCAATGCCGCCGGCGGCGCGGATTACACCGATCTGGGCAACGCCCTGGACGCGGCTAATAATGGTGACACCATCACGGTTGCCCCCGGCCACTATACGGCCCATGCCACCGTGGATGATCCCAGCGCATCGATCTATTTCGTCAACAAATCGCTGACCATCGAATCCACCGCCGGCGCGGCCAGCACCACCCTCAGCATCCCCAGCGGCCAGAACGTGGGCGTCTGGATCACCGCCAGCAACGTCACCATCACGGGGTTCACCGTCAACGGCGGCTACTTTGGCGTGCAGGCAACTGCGCAGAATTCCAGCACGCTTAGCAATCTGGTCCTGAGCAACCTGATCGTCCATCCCGACACCACCGGCGCCAATGGCCATGGGATTTACTACTACGACGTGGCCAATTCGGTCATCGAAGGTTGCACCGTCGGCCCGTCCATCGACAACGGCATCTTCCTGGACGGCGGCAGCACCAATGATCTGGTGAAGGACAACACCGTCAACGGAACCCTGGTGCAGCACGCCATCGCCGTCAAAGACAGTAATTACAATCAGGTGCTGGACAACACGGTCACTTCGTCGGCGTTCGACGGCATTATCCTGGTGGGAGCCAGCTACAACCGCCTGGAGTTTAATAACATCTCCGGGCAAAAGGTCGATGGCATTACCCTTACGCGCTACCTCGTGGGCAATGTCACCTATGACTCGCAGTTTAACTACATCGCCGAAAACACCGTCGTTTCCACCGGTGAAGCCCAGGGCTTGACCTCCGGCACCGGTATCTGGCTGGACAGCGAAGCCGATGGCAACACGGTCTTCGCCAACACCGTTTCCGGTTCGCCGGAAACCGGTATCGCCATTTTCCTCTCCAGCGACAACCTCATCCAGGCCAATACGATTTTCAATGAGTACGAGGGCGGAATCCTGGTTTGGAATATTCCCGGGAACTTAACCAACAGCGTGGGCAATCCACCCAACAACAACGTGCTGACCGGGAACTACATTCATAATTGCCCCAACAACGGCATGATCGACCTGCGCGGCGCCAGCAACACCCAGATTGCCAATAACGTGATCACCGGCAACTATACCGTCGCCGGCTCCAGCACCGACGGCGGGATCACCGTGCAGACCAGCAGCAACACCACCATTTACAGCAACACCATCCTGAACGTCTGGTCCACTTACTATATCTATTCGGATTCCACCAATACCAACATTTACCAGAACCGTTCGATCAATTGCGGGCAGAATTTCGCGTTTCCACCGGCCACGGTCAACTGGGACGGCGGTTCGGTCCTGGGCGGCAACTATTGGTCGGGGTTTGCCGCCAATGGCAATCCCAGCTCCGGTACGCCTTATACCAATATTATCGTCAACCAATCCACCGGCGCCACCGGCGGCTACGTCGATAACTATCCGTATCAATCCGAGAGCCTGGGCCAACCCTATACGGCCAGCATCAGTTCCCCGATTGGCGGCGCCACGGTGGCGGCGGGCAGTGTGCAAACCATCGCCTGGCAATCCACCGCCGCCGTCTACGTCGATCTTTATTACCAATCCGCCCAGACCGGTAACGTGCTCATCGCCAGCAACGTGCCCAACACCGGATTCTATAGTTGGACGTTGCCCAGCAGTTTGCCGGCCGGCAGCGATTATGTCGTCCAGGTTACCCCCAAGAATTCCGCCAGGACCGCCCAAGGCGCGGCGGTCAGCAGCGCGGCGTTTACCGTCAGCCCGGCCGAGCTCAATTTGCTTATGCCCGGCGACCGTGCCCGCGCCAACGCCGGCAGCACCATCCAGGTCGCCTGGCAAGATACCGCCGCCAACACCCCGGTGAATGTGCAAATCCAACTGAACGGCGGCGCCTGGCAAACCCTGGCTAGTAATGTCACCACCGATTACACCACCGTGACCCTGCCCAATTCCGCCTCCAACCAGGCGCGCGTCCGCGTCGTCGCTGCCAATAACGGTGATACATCCACGCAGGATGGCTATTTCAATCTGCAATCCACCGCCGCCGTGACCAGCAACCCCAATGGCAGTCCGCTGCAAATCGGCAGCACCCAGTTGCTGACCTGGACCAGCCCGGCCAATTCGCAAACCGTCACCATCGCCCTCTGGACCGGCAGCACCTGGCAGGCCGTCGTCAGCGGATTGCCCGATAACGGCGCCTACGCCTGGTTTGTGCCGGATCAACCGGTGGCCACTAATTCCGCGCAAATCTACGTCACGTATTATGATGCGTCCGGCACGCAAATCACCCAGGCCGGCAGTAAGCCCTTCAGCATTCTCACCATTGTCCACGGCACCACCTCGATTGGCGGCACCATTTACACCGATACCAACGACAGTGGTGTCTGGAATTCGGCCGATCCAGGGTTGAATGACGTGATGGTGTACCTGGACACCAATCACAACGGCCGATTGGACGGCGGGGAAATCAGCGTTAACACCGATGCCAACGGCAATTATCTTTTCAGCAACCTCGCTGCCGGAACATATACCGTGCGCGAGGTGGTGCCGGGCGGCTACGTGCAGACTTCACCGGCGGCTGGGTTCATCAACGCGACCGTGGCCAGCAACCAGGTGGTTAGCGGCCAGACTTTCCTGGACGCCGCAACCGGCAATGCCGCCGCCAAGGCGGTTTATCGGCTTTACAGTCCGGTGACTTTGGAGCATCTCTACACCACTGATCCCAACGAATACAACACCCTGGAAAGTTATGTGGGAACCTGGAACGGCGAAGGCCAGGTATTTAGTGAATACAGCGGCCCGGCCACGGTTGGCGGCGTCGCCGACGAACCGTTTTACCGGCTCTACAATCCTTCGGTTCTCCAACATCTGTGGACCACGGACTTGAACGAATACACCGTGCTGGCCACGGAAGGTTGGACGCAGGAAGGCATTGTGGGCTATGTGTTTCCGGCGACCCCCGGCAGCACCGCCACCGCGCTGCCTGCCGTGCCGAATAGCCAAGCGCTCTATCGCCTGATGGCTCCGCAAGTCCACCTGTGGACCACCAACGTGACCGAATACGATACGCTGGCCACCGAAGGTTGGACGCAGGAAGGGATCATCGGCTACGTGCTGGCCGCGTGATCTTGGCGCCGGGACGGCCGCGCGGTCACGCCGCCATTACACCGGCAGCGCCAGAAATTCCAGCCGGTCGGTGGGCACATCCAGCAAGGCGACGGATTTGATGCTGGCACGGTGTAACGCGCCGGGGTTGATGATGCGCAACCGGCCAATGCGCTCATCGCGGCGGACGTGGGTGTGGCCGGTCAGCAGATAATCATACTGCGCGCCGGCGATGAGGCGTTGCAGGATGCCGGCATGATCGCCATGGGCGACGGCAAAGCGCTTGCCATCGATGGTGAGGTCGGCAAAGGGATCACCGACGCCGATGTTCAGGGCGCGGGCGTAGCGGGTTAGATCGGTGCGGTCCCAGTCGTTATTGCCCCAAACCAGCGTGGCGTCGAAGCCGGCGAGCAGATCGAGGATCGGTGGCCCGCCCACGTCGCCGCAGTGGATGATGCGGTGGATGTTCCGCGCCGCCAACAGCGCCAGCGCCCGGCGGGTTTCGTCAACGCGATCGTGCGTGTCGCTGATGATGCCGATCAACATCGTGGTCCGGGAAAAATGACAAAGTGAGGGGGTGACAAGGTGATAAAAGACGTCCTGGGTTCTTGGTCACCTTGTCACCCTGTCACCTTGTCATCCTCTTCCGCTTGGTGATAAATCGTGCATTTAATTCCGCGTGGGCGGGGCCGCGGGCGGCTGGGCGTTCAGCCACGTCCACAATGCCGGATAGGGATCATGCTCCGGTGTCACCGGCAGCACTTCCACGCTGGTGATCTTTTGCGGATCCAGCGGACGATCGTTCTCATCGCGCTTGACGGTGGCGATTTTTTTCACCGCGTCCATGCCATGGGTCACCTTGCCAAACGCGGTGTATTGATTGTCCAAACTTTGGGTGTTGCTGTTGTATTCCAGGCAGATAAAGAACTGGCTGCCGGCAGTGTTGAATCCGCTGGTTTTATTGCCTGACCGGGCCATGGAAAGCACCCCGGTTTGGTGCGTGCGGGAACTAAACTCGGCATCGACGTGATAGCCGGGTCCACCGCGGCCGGTGCCCATGGGGTCGCCACCCTGGATCATAAATCCCGGAATGACGCGGTGGAAAAGCAGCCCGTCGTAATAGCCGCCGCTGGCCAGGCCGAGATAGCTATCCACGGTATGCGGGGCCACGTCGTAATAAAACGCCTGGGTGATATCGCCCGCCGCGGTGTGCATGATGGCATACTGCAAGGGCAGGAGGTGATACACCTGCACTGTGCCGGCATCGCCGCCGCGACGATCTGCCAACGCTTCAATCACCACCGGGGTGCCGACAAACTGCTCGGGCGCGGCATCGGCATCCAGCTTGGCATCGGCAGGCACGGCGTACAAAACGGCTGTCGCCGGGGTATCAAATGACGGCCAAATCTTTTTCAAATCCACGGTTTGTCCCGGCTGGACCGTGGCGGAGGCCTCGGGGACGGCCTTGGTGACAATCGGCTTGCCGGTGAAATCAACCAGCACCAGCGTCACGGGTTTATCGGCTTTGATGGTGATGTTGAGGGCCTGATCCGGCGCCACCCAGGTTTTTTGAGGAACCAGCACCGAAAACAGAGCCGATAGAAGCGCCGCAGCCAAGTTCATGGACATAACGTATCTCCTCGTCAATTTTGCCACCGCCGAAAATAGTCGGCCAAGCCGCCAAGAGCAACCCCCCGATTATACCCGCAAAGCCCCCGCAGGCGACAGCCGCGCGGCGGCCGTTTCCCGACGTGGGTGTGGCCAAACTTCCGCACAGCGGGTAGCTGGCGAGGGCCCGCACCGTAGAAGATGACAAGGTGACACGGTGAGGGGGTGACAAGGTGACGGAAGATCAAGAGCCGATCCAGATATTTCCCGGCTTGGCAACATGCACGTTGCGCGCGCGGCTTTTTGCCGTAAGTCATTATTTTCAAATGACTTACAAACGAAAATGTATTTTCGGATGATTTTTTTGGATCAGGCCAAGTTGCTCAATTTAATTGACAAAGCGGCATTGGCTAACTAATTTAAGTTGTTGAGTACACTTAAAACCCCCGAGATTGGTCCGAGTTTTAGGCCGCTTTCAGCGACTTTCATGGGAGGTTCCGCGAGGTTTCCCGGAGGTTCCGCGAGGTTCAGGGCAGGTTTCCCGGCCTTAAACGCTTCTGGAGGCCTCTCGACCCCCTCTCGACTGCCCCAAGAGGCCACCAAAACGCCCCAAGGTACCCCCAAACCGCCCCAAGGCCCCCCAAAGTGCCCGAAGATTTTATCGCAAAAAACCTGCGATCAATGCGCGTCGAGAACTTACCAAAACCCACGCCACTTGCGCCAATCGCCGCTGTGGCCCAAAATATTGCCCAATCCCTTGCATTCGCCGCTGAGCATGGTAAGTTATCTGCAATCATTAAACTCACGCGCGACGTTCGCCGGTGACGCGGCGCCCCATCACCTGAACTTGCATAATGAATCAGGCAGGATGGTTCGCATGGCAAAACGTTCCTGGTTTGGCGGGTGGGTGACACTTTAGGCGGCTTGCCTTAAGCCCCGGCGGGGCGTCGGAATGTAGCCACGGGTGGAGCATCGGGGCGACAGCCCCGGAAGCGAAACCCGTGGGATGATCGCCCTGGCGGGATGGCCCCGGACGGGGCAACGGCAGCTTCCTCCGCCCCTGCCGGGGCGGCCGACAAAACAGGCCATTTTTCCACGGGTTGCGCTACGCTTCACCCGTGGCGACATTCCTCGCGCCCCG
>Ga0316217_10004386_pt1 | contig 15326 bp, 15 predicted proteins | sample 1anoAmetaG_FD_203633 | JGI IMG/M metagenome (GOLD analysis project Ga0316217, IMG submission 203633) | Freshwater microbial communities from Trout Bog Lake, Wisconsin, USA - 1anoA | ecosystem: Environmental > Aquatic > Freshwater > Lake > Hypolimnion/Profundal zone | place: USA: Wisconsin... | reverse complement strand
GAGGGGAGAGACGTGACGGTCATCGCCTGGGGAAGCATGCTGGAGCGGGCAATGAAGGCGGCCGGAACCCGTGGGGCGGAGGTAATAGACCTCCTCACCCTCAACCCGTTCGACATCGAAACAGTGCTCGCTTCGGTAAAAAAGACCGGCCGTGCGGTCATCGTCCATGAGGCTCCCAAGACCGGCGGTTTCGGCGCGGAGATAGCCGCCACCATTGCCGAAGAGGCGATCCTCCATTTGCGCGGGCCCGTGCTGCGGGTAACCGCGCCCGACGTTACCATGCCGCTGTCGAAGCTTCAGGACAGCTACCTGCCGACTGTGGAGCAGATCGGCAAGGCAACCGACGAGGTGATGAGGTACTGACATGGCGTTCGAATTCAGACTCCCGGATCTCGGCGAAGGCATCGCCGAGGTGGAACTGCGCAGATGGCTGGTGAAGGAAGGCGACGGGGTTGTGGAGCATCAATCCATAGTCGAGGTGGAGACCGACAAGGCGGCGGTAGAGGTGCCGTCGCCCCGCAAAGGAACGGTTGTCCGCATCCGTCGGCAGGAAGGCGAGACGGTCAGGGTCGGCGAAGTCCTGCTTGAGATCGCGGAAGAGGAGGAAACTTCGAAACCGGGCCCGGTCGAGCACAGATCGGTCGGCATCGTCGGGGTCCTGCCCGAACCGGATGCCGAACCGGTGGTGCGCGCCACCCCCATGGCGCGAAAACTGGCGCGGGAACGGGACATCGACCTCGCCGGGGTTCGCGGCAGCGGCCCGCACGGGAGTATCACCCCCGAAGACCTGGAACAGTCCGCAACGTCTTCGCGCCTCCAGGCCGAGGAGTTCGGTCCCGTGGAGCGGCTGCCGCTGCGCGGGGTGCGGCGGACCATTGCCCGGAATCTCTTGGCCTCCCAACGCCTGACGGCCTTTGTCACCACCATGGAGGAGGCCGACGTCACCGACCTCTGGCGGCTGCGCGAGCGCGAACAGCGGGCACCGGAGGCCCGTGGCGCCCACATGACCTTTCTTCCGTTCTTCATCAAAGCGGCGCAGCACGCCCTCCGGGAGCATCCATGCCTCAACGCCGCCATAGACGATAAAACGGAGACGGTCATCATCAAGAAGCATTATCACTTCGGCATTGCCGTGGAGACCCGGGAAGGTCTGATGGTACCGGTGATCAGGGATGTGGAGAGAAAGAGCATTCTCGATCTGGCAACCGAGATCCAGGAACTCGGCACAAAGGCGCGGGAGCGGACCATCGGCGTGAACGAACTCAAAGGGAACTCCTTCACCATCACCAATTTCGGCCATTTCGGCGGCGTCTTTGCCACACCGGTCATCAACTGGCCCGACGTGGCAATCCTGGGTTTCGGCCGCATCGTTGAACGGCCGTGGGTACATAAAGGAGAGATCGCCATCCGGAAGATCCTGCCCCTCTCCCTCACCTTCGATCATCGCGCCGCCGACGGCGCGGAAGCAGGCCAGTTCCTTACCAAGGTGGTACGGTACCTGGAGGATCTGGCGCTGCTCTTTATCGAGAGTGTGTGAATACTGGCAGGCGTGCCGGTGAAGTTTCAACTGAAAGGAGAGCGCGCTATGAAGCGGGTGTTGTTAGTCGGTCAAGAACCGGAGACGGTCGATTTCTCCAACCCTGCACTGCCGCCTGGAATGGATGCCGAAAAGATTCATGAAGGCATTGCGGCAGGGATGCGGCAAATGTCGGAGCGCGGCTGGCAGGCCGATCTATGCCTGGTTCGCCCAGACGAATCCGCTCGCATCGCACTCGAACGCAGTCTAGAGGGCAAGAGCTATGATTGCGTTGTGATAGGCGGAGGGATCCGGATTCCTCCCAGGAATTTGCTGCTTTTTGAGGTATTGATAAACGTTGTGCACAAATCGGCTCCGAATGCGTTCATCGCCTTCAATACCTCCCCGGAAGACACGGGAGCGGCTGCGGCCCGCTGGTTACAATTATAGTGAAAGCTGGAGTAATGTTCCCTGGCATGATATAATTTTAAGTCAAATTCATGTGGAGGGACAATAGCCATGTCATTGACAAAAAACTGGTACACGGTCGATGAAGCAGCATCCAAGTATGGTATTCCCGCTCAGCAGCTTCTTAGTTGGGTGGAAAATGGATTGGTTCGCTCTGAAGGCAATGAAGGGAAGGCTGACCTGATCAATGGCGATGATATCGAGATGGAGTTGAATCTTACACCTTCGGTTTGAGTTGCTTCTCAATACTCGCGCTAAACACTTGACATCCTTATGTATGTTGACTTGTTTACGTTTGGTCAAAGTAACAATTGCATTATATCCACATAGTAATTCCCAGCTTCTCTCTAAAGCTGTTTTCTGACCATCGGATTATTTTACTTCTTTATTCACCCAAATAGCCTCCCCTCCAGTTTGTTTTTTATTGAAGAACCGCTTTTTTTCGCCGTGACGCACCAGCTAAACCCAATAAACCAGAACCCAGCAACCACACGGCTGCTGGAACTGGGGTCGGTGATGCTCCCGTGGTGTTGAGAGCGATCCCTGGGTCGTTATATCGAAGCGAACCAAATATTCCTGGTCCCGACATTGTGTTGGTCTCGTCATACTGCTTGAAGTCAACCGCTAAACGCAATAAATTTCCTGAACCATCAAATGCCACGTCAAGAACATCAAACCAGCCGTCGGAGGTATTATCACCCCTGCCGTTCCCATAAATACTCATGCCTGGTTTAGTTGGCGAGTTGAAAGGATATCTTGTTGCATTCAGGTACATGCCAACCTTAAGTGGCGTTCCTGTATTCGTGTTTGTTTGGGAGTTGTATGTCGGGGAGGCAAAATTGAAACTCCAATCAGCGTCTGATTGATAGCTAATATTTATTTGGCCTGTGCTCGCGGTCGACGAAGAAAATATTCCATCAATTCCGTGAATCCAAGTTACACTAGGAGCCCCTATTGCACCACCAACCCAGCTACCAGGATCACCCTGTAAATATACCTCGGCATTATTCGCGAGCGACGCGTAAGATATTTCGCTCATGAAAACTCCAAAAAAAGCTACGCATATACCAATTAGGCAAGGAGCTTTCAGATTCCACATGTTAATTTTCATTGTTTACCCTCCAGTTTTATGGATTTGATTTGTTTCCAATTTGCCAATATAAAACAGATGGAATCTGTTAATGATCTTTTTTGCCTTTGACAAGTTGCTTGAATCACGACGATATTCATTTAAAAAGCCCGCATACGACAGCATAAATGCTTGCAATCGTAAATGCGGGCTTTCTGGTCCCTCTGAGAGGCCAGCAAAGTAACCGGATTTTGTTAATTGATTTTTTGCTGCAAAAATAACTTTAGCTGACGAACACAGCAAAAAAGAAAGATAACGCCCACAGCACGTAATTGTATGAATAAACCCTCACCAATCACTTTCCCCTTTCTACATGACAAAAAAATAAAAATCAACGTAATTTTAAAGTGTTAAAAAAATTAACATTTATTCTGAGGCCTGTTTCATCCTCCCGTTATCACACGGAAAATAGTAAAGCGCACCCCAGATTTTTCCAATCATTTTTTTGATGCACATTTTTTTTCTGTGCGATTATAAGGTTTGTGCGGTTATTTGATTAGCGAGCATTGAGTGAACAGCAGACGGTGCTGGAGGTTGATTATGCCAACCGGCCTTGAGTGGCGGTTATGAATACGGTTTTAATGCCGGCCTGCCGGGACATGGTATAATTTCACACTATGAATTCAGCAACACCATAGAATGGCCATTACTGGGGAAGCGTTATGACACTACGATTACAAAGGATCATGGTTATGAGCATTTTATCGAGCTTGCTGGCAGCCTGCGCGGGGAAACCTCCAACCAACCTGGGGGTGCATGACAACAGATTGGCTGCTTGTCCATCAGCCCCGAGATGTGTTTCGAGTCAGGAAACCGACGAGCGACACCATATCGCTCCTTTGGCTTTCAGTGGTGACGCCGATGCCGCTTTTGCCCGGCTGAAGCAGATTCTGGCCAGGCGCAAGGACACCAGGATCATCGGGGAATCTTCGGGCTACCTTCGGGTCGAGATGCGTACGAACCTCTTTGTCGACGACGGAGAATTCCTTCTGGACAGGAGCGGGGGGATTATACATGTCCGTTCTTCATCGCGCGTCGGATATTGGGACATGGGCAAAAACCGCAGACGCATGGAGGATATCCGCAGTGAATTCAACTCAACGAAGGCTGCGCTTTGAACCTGAACAGTCCTGAAGGACGTACGCTTTACGCTTCAGCCGGATGCAAAATATGTGGGCGCCAAGGCTTTTTGTGGTAACATCCTGACGCAATGGTTGTCGTCTCTTTTCCTTTGCGCGCGGGGGTTCCCATGCCGATTCTAGAAGCACGAAACGTTTCCAAAAGCTATTCCATCGACGGCCGGCCGGTCGCGGTGCTGGACGATGTGTCCCTTGAGGTCGCGGCGGGTGAATTCCTGGTGGTCAGGGGCGCCAGCGGCAGCGGCAAGTCCACGCTTCTCACCATGCTTTCCGGGCTGGACCGCCCTGATCTGGGGCGCATCGTGATGGAGGGAAAGGACATCACCGAACTGTCGGAGGACGAACTGGCGCCGCTTCGCAACAGGAGTTTCGGCTTCGTGTTCCAGGCATTTCACCTGGTCCCCTCCCTTTCGGTACTGGAAAACGTCATGTTCCCCGCCGAACTCTACGGCGACCACCAGGCGGAAAAGAAGGCGCAGGCGCTCCTTTCTCGGGTAGGACTGAGCCAGCGCGCTTCGAATCTGCCGCACCAGCTCTCCGGCGGTGAAAAGCTGCGTTGCGCCATCTGCCGCGCCCTCATCAACGAACCGCGCCTCATCTTCGCCGACGAGCCCACGGGCAATCTCGACTCCGCCAACGGCGACGCTGTGCTCAAGCTTCTCCTTGAACTGCGCCGCGAGCGGCGCACCACTTTGTTGCTGGTGACCCACAGCGCAGAGATCGCGAATCTGGCCGATCGCGTTGTCACCCTGCGCGACGGCCGGATTGCCGAGAACAGCTGACATGGTAAATGTCCGCTTCGTGTGGCGCCAGCTCGCCTGTTCAAAACGGCAGTCCTCACTCTTCGTGCTCTGCGTCATCCTCTCAATGGTGACCCTGGTCTCCTTGGGAAGCTTCAGCCGCAGCGTGCAGAAGTCGCTATTGCGGGATGCCAGGGCGCTGCACGCGGGCGACATGATCGTGCGCTCCCACGAGCCGCTCCCCCCTGCCCTCATCTCGCAGCTGGAACTGCTTACCCGACAAAGTACCATCGAGAGCGCCAGGTACTACGAATTCTACTCGGTGGTGCGCTCGGCGAGCGGGAACGCCTCCCTTTTGGCCAACCTCAAGGTGGTCGAGCCGGGATACCCCTTCTACGGCTCGGTGGAACTCGCCTCCAAGCGTCCCTTCGCCGCGGCGCTCATCCCAGGCGCCGCAATCGTCGAGCAGGGGGTGCTGGACCGCCTGCATCTCGCACTGGGCGACACGCTTTTGGTGGGGGGCGCCAGGCTCACCATCCGCGACGTGGTCCTGGCCGAGCCCGACCGGCCGGTGAATTTCTTCGCCCTCGGACCTCGCATCTTCATCGCTGCCGCCGACCTTGCCTCGCTGGAACTCCTGGGAAAGGGGAGCCGCGTCGAGTATGTGACTCTTGTCAAGATGCTCCAGGAGAAGCGTCTTGACGAGACCTTGGCCAAGCTGCGCTCAGCCTTGCCAAACGACGCGGTGCAGGTCAATACCTACAAGAACGCCGACTCCAGGGTGAAGCGTTTTTTCGACAACCTCCTTTTCTTTCTCGACCTGATCGGCATCTTCACGCTGCTATTGGCAGGGATCGGCATCCAGAGCACCCTGAACGCGCTGCTTCTTGAACAGCAGGAGACCATCGCGGTCATCAAGGCGCTCGGCAGCAAGAGCCGCTTTGTCATAGGCCACTATCTGGCTCTGGTGCTCGTGCTCGGGGTGGCCGGCACGACGATCGGTCTGGCGCTTAGCCTGGCGTTGCAGGATTTCCTTCTGATCCTCTTCCGCGGGCTCATCCCCGCCCGGGTAGAACTAAGCGTCTCGGTCGGCGCCATCGTCGAAGGGGGCGTCACCGGGCTCTTGACGGTGCTCATATTCACTGCGCTACCCCTCTCGCGGTTGCGCAGCATCAGGCCGGCGCTCATCTTCGGCAAGGCGGAACTGGACGCGCCTCAGCGCCGCTCCACGATGGCCATTGCCGGCATCGGCGCCCTCTTTTTCGCGGTTCTCATCCTTCTTAAGATCCGCGAGCCGGCAACCGCCGGCTACTTCATGCTCGGCGTGGCGCTCCTGGTGCTGGTCGCCTTTCTCGGGGCGACACTGCTGCTCAGGCGGCTTATGAAGTGGCGCGCCCAGAACCTGCTGCTGCGCCAGGCAATCCGGGGGCTATTTCGCCCGCGCAACGCCACCAGGGCCATCATGGTAACGCTTACCGCCGCGCTTGCGGTCATCTTTGCCATCAGGCTCGTGGAGATGAATCTCGATGCCTCCTTCGTACGCTCCTTTCCTCCCGATGCGCCGAACCTCTTTTTTATCGACATCCAGCCGGGTCAAAGAGCCGAGTTTGCAAGGACGCTGGGCAGGGAAGCGAACTATTACCCGATCGTGCGCGGCAGCGTGGCTGCGCTTAACGGCGCTGCCATCGACCGGGAGAAGGAGCGGCAAAAACGCGGCGACAATCTGGCCCGCGAGTTCAACCTGACATACAGGGACAACCTCCTCCCGGATGAGCGCATCCTCAAGGGTGAGCATCTCTTCCGGCCGGATTGGAGCGAGCCGCAGGTCTCGGTGCTCGACACGGTCCTCAAGATGGAGCCGATGCGGGTGGGGGACCGCATCGCCTTCCGCGTCCAGGGGCTGCCGATCACCGCGAGGATATCGAGCATTCGTACCCGCATCGAGGCGCCACTACAGCCTTATTTCTACTTTGTCTTCCAGCGGAAGGATCTCGCCGATGCGCCTCAGACGATTTTTTGCGCGCTGCGCGCCGAGAAGAAGGATATCGCCGGTCTGCAAAACCGGATGGTGGCGCGCTTTCCCAACCTGAGCGTCATCGATCTCGCCGAAACCGCCTCCATCTTTGGCGGCATCATGGCGAAGCTCTCGATGATCGTGCGCTTTTTTACCTCCTTCAGCATAGCGGCCGGCGTCCTCATCATAATAAGCTCCACCTTTGCCACGCGTTACGCGCGCATCCGGGAGGCGGTCTACTTCACGATCCTCGGCGGCCGCAGGCGCTTCATCCTCGCGGTGTTCGGCGTGGAGAGCCTCATTCTCGGCGCAACAAGCGCTATCTTCGCCCTTTTGATCGCGCAATCCGCAAGCTTCTTTTTGTGCTGGAAGGTATTCGCCCTGAGCTACCGACCATTTGCGGGGGAAAGTCTGCTTTTGGTGGGCGAGACAATACTTTTGGTGCTGGGCAGCGGGGTAGGCGCGGCGCTCCCCATCCTGCTCCAGAGACCGGCGCCTTTTTTGCGGGCGCTGGGAGACGAATAGTTTTCAGGCCAAACGGAGGAGTCATGAAAAACCTGCTGACAACTTTAGCCGGAACCGTGGTTGCCATTACCGTCTCCTGTTTCTGTGCCGGCTGCGAACGGCACGGCGAGCGGCCGGTACAGCCGGTACAACACGCGGAAGCCAAATTTCAGGGAACCATTGTCGCGATGGGGGACAGCCTGACCGCAGGGTTTGGCGTCGACGAAAACGAAGCCTATCCAGCTCTGTTGGAGAGAAAACTGCACCAGGGGGGGTATCGCTGGCAAGTCATAAACGCCGGGATCAGCGGTGAAACGAGCAGCGGCGCCCTCTCACGCATCGGATGGGTGCTGAAGCTCAAGCCGGATATAGTGATCCTGGAGACCGGCGCCAACGACGGTCTGCGCGGAACCGATCCGCACTTGATGAGAAAAAATATCGAGGAGATGCTGCAAATCCTTGAGAAGAACGACGTCGTCGTGGTGCTGGCCGGCATGAAGATGCTGGCAAATCTCGGAAAGGATTACACCGGCGCTTTTTCCGCGGTATACAGCGACCTTTCGAGAAAAAACCGCGTCATCCTCATGCCCTTTTTTCTGTCCGGAGTCGCAGGAGACCAGTCCCTTAACCAGAGAGACAGCGTCCATCCAACCGCCGCAGGCTACCGCATCATCGCGGACAATATCTATCCATACGTGCTTAAGGCGATTGCAAGAAGACACGAAAAATAAATCAAGCACCAAAGGCTGGAGGCTTTGAAAGGCTGGCAGAACGGTGCGGAGGGAATTGGGGAGTCTGCATGACGGAATATGGTATAATTAAAACGTATTCAGCTGTAGCAGGAGAGCCATAACATGACTAAAACCGATACGCACTAATCCATTAAGCAGCTTCAACTTCTGGAGGCTATATGAGCGTCTGGACACTTGGAGGCTTGGTCTTTATCTGCCCGGTATTATTTAATTCGTTCCCTGCTTATCCCCAAGAAATCTTGCCCGGATACAAATTGTGCCCAGGCACAAAATCAAATTCAACTCTCAATCAGCCTTGCCGCAATAACGAGTTTTGTGCTCAAGATCAAAATGGAATGCCGTACTGCATGGGAACGAAAGAAGATTCGCATGGAAAGGATCTCTCACCTGGATACAAATATTGCCCAGGCGCAAAATCAAATGCCGCTCTGTATCAGGCCTGCCTAAATAACGAGCTTTGTGCTCAAGATCAAAACGGCATGCCATACTGCATGGGATCGAAAGATAATTATCACGGAAAGGATCTCGCGCCTGGATACAAATTGTGCCCTGGCTCAAAATCGTACTCTACCGAGAATCGACCTTGTCAAAATTCACAGTCATGTGCCCAGTCCCCGGAAGGGTTTCCTTATTGCAGATAGCAAACACCAGATTTAACCAATAAACTCAGGTTTTATGTATCTCTTTGATGATTTGTATTATTTCACGCACAAAGGCGCATTCGCAGACCACATCGCACCTGCCGAGATATTCTTCATTAATGCAATGTCTCGGACAATCGGGGAGAAGGGCCTTTTTTTCCGGATGATGGGGGCCGGTGTAAAGATCGTAAAATTCATACGCAAAAACGGCTGTGGTCGTTGAGCAACCAGGGGCGCAATGATTAAACAGCAATAATCCGAATCCCAGATTAGTCAGGTCTGCTTGATAACCAATTAATTCTATAGTGCTGTCAGAGAGGAAATCGTGCCTGGTTTTCCAACTTTTTGAGCACTTAGGACAGGTCTTGAAGGTTTCGAAGGTTGGCATGAATTCTACCCATACTGCAAATTGAGAGTACATACAAGTATAAAGCCTTAATCTAAGCCGAATATAGATTTATATCACACTTATTCCATTTGATTATGTAATATTTCTTCTAATGAGACATTTTCCCACTTATAAACCCATCCTTCCTTTTTAACTGTTTCCGGAAACGCCTGGTAGGGCCGTCTGTCCTTTTCTTTCAAAGGTGCGTGATCTAACTTGAGCATTCCGGATAAAAAAAGCCCCGCAGCCGGAGGGATGGCTGCGGAGCAAAAACTGCAATGATTTTATTATCCGTCGGAAATCGATGATGTCAATAAAGGTTTTATTGAAATTAATGCCCTTCCCGCTAAGCGATATTCGTGTGACCTTCCCCCCGAGTCCAGTTGAAAGGGGTGAGGTTATGGGTATTCATGGAGAAGTTTATTTCTCTTCATGGTGTGGTAATGAGGTAGAATATTAAAAGGAGATTGTCTTATGAAACTGCTCATAACCAAGATATGGAACTGGTGGGATGTGTGGATGTTGAAGTGGTGCGCCTTTTTGTTCGGTATTGCGGCGGGTGCTTATTTCCATGGATATGTTACGCCGTATCTGTGGATTATTCTTGTTGCGGCGATTCTTCTGGCGATCAGACCTGCCATTGCCTACTGGAAAGATTAACAGTCGGTAGTTCAAGGTTTTTTCGCATGTCGCAGTCAGCTCTCCCAGCAATGCCGCTTTTCCGTCTATCCCTGACAAAGTCGAAGAGACCAGTAGATAAGGGCAAAGCCAAGTATCAAAGGGCCTCCATTTGGAAGCCCTTTAAAAAACCTTCTCAGAATTAATGCTTACCCGTTCTTCCTTTTTTTCAGTCCAAAGAGTCCAAACAACCCCGAGCCAAACAAAAACGCAGCCGCTGGAATGGGGGTTGGAGTGGCGGATACAGTGCCATCCACTGTATAGTATCCTGGGTCACCAAATGCTTTGTATGCCGACGCTCCTGTTGCATAAAAATTAATGTCCTGTTCTTGACCCTGAATCCCGACCGATGATGCAAACAGCAATCCGTTAGAGGTCAAAATTGGTTTTGAGCTTGGCATCAGCAGATTGTCAAAATCGATATTTGTGCCGATAGCGTCCTTGAACAGTGGTACATTGTTGTTGTTTGAGTCGGTCTGCACTCTACCATTTACACTGCCATTTTGTGTAGAGACCAAAGAATAGACAACACCGGTGTTAGAACTCCCGGTTCCAGTTACGTATCCGCCGATAACGGTGAATGTCCCATTACCATTGTCTGCTGTCGTTAATGTTCCGGTAGCACCGTACTGATTATTGTTAAAGGTAAACGAATAATCAGCATATGCCTGCCCCCAACTCATACAAATCAACGTCGCCATGAGGAATAAAATCCTTTTCATCTTTTTCACCTCCTTTCTATAGTGGATTTTACAAACTACATATAAAAACAAAAGCCCACATCTGAGCCGTATGCTCAAAGACGTGGGCTTTTCCGGTTCTTTATTCAAAGACGGCAAAGTACCCAAAAATTATTTAATTAAAATTTAAAACTTTTAATTTTTTATTTCTTATACAGCCGAATGTTGTCTTTGAAGTCTCGGAAATGCAACGATACTGAAACATAATATCAAAATCGCGAAGATTCCTTGCCTTGTATTTAACCCATCGTAGTTTTTCTATTCATTTCAGCTTCTTACTGATATGACCAATTCCGGATGTTTTTCTTCCGGAGGTGGTCATTGTCCCGGCACTGCGAGTTTTGCGGTAGATACTTTGTTCCAGATCCCCGAGTAGGTAATCGTCAGCGAGCATGCTTTCGTCTGGAATGTCAGGATGCGCGCAAACAATCATCGTAGCGTGCCTGGCAAGAGCGCGAGGCTCCTCGTGGTTACTTGCCGGACGCTATCCGCACGTCAAGGCGTGGCGCAAGCAGCGGCAACTGGCGGCTAACGAGGCGATACAGGACGAGATACCACCCGCCAAGGGTGCCGGTCACTCGATTTGAGAAGCTGCGGAGCTGATGGGGCTATTTTGGCGTCAAGCCATGCAAAACGTTTGCATGAGCCGACTGGACAGGACCAAGTATTGAATATGATTCTATACGGGAATATCTTCCCTGGCGGTCTCTCGTCAACCAGACAAAGTATGCCGGTGAGTTGCCTGTCATCCGAAAAGAACATGTATTCGCGGTTTCAGGGCGATCCCCAGTGAATAGCAATCGCCCCCCCATGGCGTTCAATTCCTCAAGGGACAACTCTTTTTGGGTCGGTGCGGGGCGGAGGTTGAATACGAATAACGCATCTGCCGCTCTTCGTGCTTGCTTAAAGGAATTGATGGCAAAGACCACGGTATCAGGTCTTTTGGTGACCATTACCGCCGCAGGAGGGAAAAGAGGTAGTTTAGCGGAATCTGTCAGCGCATTTGCCGAGCGGTAATCGATGCTTCCATACCCCCAATTAAATGGGGTGTAGCCGGTCAGAAAATTGGACGAGGTGGATCTCAAGGCGGCCTTGATGTCGAACCAGTTCCAGGCGGGATGATTATATTTAAGGCAAGCCATAAGGCCTGCCAGTTGTGCAGTCGCTCCTGAAGGCGTATCGCTTTGTCCATGTCCGTTCATATATTTTTTGGGGACACAGAATTCTATGCCACCGCCGGTTTTCCCACCGCAAAGATTAACGGTGACAAAAACTGCCGGTGGGGGCGCACCGAATGGTTGGCTCTTCCGAGGTTCATAGGCGTAAACATGTACCAAGCCATTCTTCGATAATACCTCGTACATGGTCGTATCGAAGAGATAATCCCAATGCGAGAAGCTAGAAGACATGATGGTGGCCTGTGCAGCCTGGGCATCTTTAAGAAATTTTCCCGGAGGGAGAAAGGGATGCCCGTTGAACTCCGACGAAGAAGTGATGATAACATCGGTTTCAACACTCAAACCAGCGTCTTTAACCGCTCCGAGCGCATTTTCCAGGCCGTGGGCGGTATTTATTCTGAGCCGAACCGGTGAACCGGCAGCTGCCGGCATGAATGTCGCTGCAATAACAACAAGAATCAAACAGAAAAGCCACCTGCATGTTACCATGTTGCTCCTTCTTGAAAGGAGAAAGCGCATCGGTTTTCCCCTCATCTGACGTGCCATTTTAGCGACTGGGCATTAGGGACTGCCACCAGAGAAGGCTTATTTGACTGGATGAAACAGATTCCGTCTATATAGCAGGAAAAGAGACAGGTAATGAAAGAATTTTCTTTGTAGTCTCCTCTTTATGTCAGCCCCAAGGTGCGTCAATCCGCTGACGAAACGCACGGTATTCGTCAATTGTTTAACTATATATGACATTGGCTATATTCCACCTGTTGATAAAACTATATGATTTTTATGGGACTCAACAATAATGGCGGTTGGTTATCCACATTTTTGTGGATAACAGGGTTGAAAACTTTCTGGATATTTTCCTTCAGATCCTTATTCTGTCTCGTTTACGAACAGTTTTGCCTAATAAACAAGCAGGTTCAGCATGTATCCGATGTTGCATTTATAACACATTTACAGTTAGACCTCTCATCCATAACCGATGTCTCGCTGACCGAGCACTGCCACTAACACATATCCGGCGGCTTTACTATTCCTTGATACTTTCTCCCCTTCATCTGGTCAGTCATATGCGTAACGAGACGCCGATGCATGACAATCGCAATGTGTTGAAGGAAAGCGCCGCTAAGACATATTAGCCTGGAGCAGCATTTTTAATATGTAGGACGGAGAGTTAGACCCTTATTGGGTAAAAGGCCCGGATGTTAACATCCGGGTTTTTTCATCAAACGAATGGAATGTTAACATCCTGGAATAATTGTGTTATAAACGTGAAACAAAAAACGGTTCAAAGGGGTTAAAGATGTCCAGCAACATGCCAAGTTTTTCAGGTCAGAATAAACAAGCAGTAATCACTGCCATTCGTGAATATAAGGAGCATACGTTCATCAAGCATGAGCGGGAAGAGCTATTGTCTATGCTGATCCAGACAGACAGCGCAAAGCTGCGTGATTTTGCAAAACAAGAAATTGATAAGCTCAGGGTATCTTCACCGGGAAAGCATTTTTTCGACATCTAATAAATCCGCTCAGTTAAAGTCCCCCGCCGCAGTTCGTTTGCTACATATATTTTGTTAAGTGCGCTAAGTGCCCGAATTTTATCAATACAGACAGATAAACCGTCCAGTTGCTACGAAAAATTGTGGTGAAACTTAATGCGTTTGGGATTGTGCTGCCTCTTCAAACAGGAAAATATCGCCTTCCGCACGATCACGGCCAAAAGCCTGCTCACCATGACGCGTGGTGAGCAACTGCTCAAGTTGTCAAGGATCTGTGATATCAATTCCCGCAACCTGCTGGATTCTGTGAAAACATGTCATGCGCTTGGCATCGGGGCCTTCCGCATCATGTCACCGTTGTTCCCGCGCATGACACACCCTGATGTGGGGTACAGCCTGAGTGATCTTCCCGACGGGGAAGAAATCATGAAATTGCTGGACGCTACCAGATCCTTTTCCAGGCTCAATGACATCCGCCTCAGCTTTCACCCGGACCAGTTTGTCGTTTTGTCTTCGCCAACTACGGTAGTGGTCGCCAATTCTATCCGGGAACTTGAGTACCAGTCGCACGTAGCTGAGGCGGTGGGAGCCGACGTCATCAACATCCACGCCGGCGGGGTTTATGGCGATAAGAAGCTTGCCCTGGAGAGGTTCAGCCGGATCTTTGCCGATCTGCCGGATGCCATAAGGAGTCGACTGACGCTGGAAAACGATGACCAGAGCTATACCGTGAGCGATCTTCTGCCGACCTGCGTCAAGCTTTCAATTCCGCTGGTGTATGATGTCCACCACCACCGCTGCAACCCGGATGGCCTGTCGATCGAGGAAGCGACCCTGTTGGCGGGAGAAACCTGGCAGGTGGCAGGGAGGGAACAATATTGCCACTTGTCTTCACCCCGTGCTGGTTGGGGGGGTGGCGACCCAAGGCCGCATGCGGATTACATCGACATGACGGACTTCCCCATCTGCTGGTTGGGACGGACCATGACGGTGGACATTGAAGCCAAGGCCAAGGAGTTGGCAGTGGTCCGGTTAATGGCGGAGTTGTGCAGGTGAAGCTCTTGCAGGTGGGCGTAGTTGTGCCGTTCGCCCAAGGCCCTACCCAGGGAAAACCTGCAATAGAGTGTTAACAGGCAATTTTATTGTTCAATCGCCTTTTACAGAAGATGGCAAAAGCGAATATGGCTGAGCCCAAAAGCATTGTGGTCATAACTTTTCCCTTCACAGTATGTGAGCCCGGCCCGAGTCTAAACCCGGGCCGGGTATTTTCAGCTGAAAGCCGGAATCCCAAATGGCTACATGGCCTCATTATTTTTTGGCGGGCATTGACTCGTCGCTGAAATCCTATTGATTTTCTTCTCCTGAACCCAACAGCCATGCTGCGGCAGTGCTTTCAAAAGCTGGTCAGTCGCTTTAGCCGTTCCAGCAGGCAAAAAAGCCCGCAATACGTGTAAGCCATAGCTGTTAATGAGCTAATCGCGTATGCGGGCTTTCTGGTGCCTGGTAATCAGGTCAGGTAAGTACCCTACACTATCTTCTATGACAGATTATTGTTGAGGAATAATGACGTTATTGAAATAGTTGCGTCACAGTGTTGGGGAATACAAGGAGAGTCGCGCCGGCGAGAATTGCAGTAGCCTGGAAAACAAAAAGAGTTTCAGCGACGTTGCTGTAACCCTTTGTTTTCACTGGCGGAGAAGTGGGGATTCGAAAGCTGAAATGAGAGAATGGCAGAAACCATAAATATTAATAATGTCAACTATCTACCCTGTTTATCCCACCAGCCGAAGTTCATTAAAATCTAGTGAAAGTCATCAAAATCCATGTCAGTTGGTGAAAGTCTGGTGAAAGGTTATCTTCCGATTTCTTCACCGGCCCCCCTTGGCGAGCATCTCTTTCTTGAAGCCGGTGAATGCCGCTTCTTCAATGTCCAGGCGCTCTTCA
>Ga0316217_10004385_pt1 | contig 15328 bp, 15 predicted proteins | sample 1anoAmetaG_FD_203633 | JGI IMG/M metagenome (GOLD analysis project Ga0316217, IMG submission 203633) | Freshwater microbial communities from Trout Bog Lake, Wisconsin, USA - 1anoA | ecosystem: Environmental > Aquatic > Freshwater > Lake > Hypolimnion/Profundal zone | place: USA: Wisconsin... | reverse complement strand
ACCCCAACCCCAACCCCAACCCCAACCCCTATCTTTCTTATCCAAATAACGATTCAATCAACATACTAATGCCATGAATAACAATCGAGGAATATCCATATCAGGGTTTGTATATGAGCATGGTCATGTCGTTTGGGTCTCGCTCCAAAAACTAGCGCTGCTGACAGTTCTAGATACGAAGCTTTATCTGAGGCACCTCAGCCTTGAACGTTTTGCACATCTTTTGGACTTAGAGTATCACCTAAGAGTAGGGGGCCCGTCTTCTTTGCTTCATTATCTTCACTAAAGCCGCATCAATCAAAATGCACCTTTCAGCAGACACCGGCGCTGACTGGTTTGCTGTTTTTTAGGTGTATTTTGGGATAATACTGCAGCCAACTTTTTGAGTCTTGTACTTGAAGTCAAAGTTGAGGCGAAGTTCGTCATTTTTAGACTAAATTTTGACAGAAGCAATCTGTTTGACCAAAACCCCATTTTTAAGTAAACTCATGACAGAGTTCTTGAAGAAGTTTTCGTCTTCAATTTTCAGTAATGTCAGCAGATCCCCGTATTTAATCGGAGCAAAGCCACGTTTTTTAAGTGAGAGCAGAACAAGCAGCTGGTAATCTGAATAAACCAAAAGTTACTATTAACAACAAGGATATACTTAGTATTGGCACTCGTTATAAACTGTATAATGGCCCTCCCATGGGTAAAGATCCAGCTGACCGACCTATTCGGCATTTTCTCCAAAAACCTCTCCTAAAACTCACTCACCGCAGGCAAAAGCTACTCAGGCACACATTCTTTGCCACACTTTGGGTCATTTATTTCCCAACTACCAGAGGTCAGCATCATCACATCGAATCCGAAGCCGAATTTGTTCTTCAGGCCGTATTAGGAGTTCCAAAGCTCTGAGTTCTTGTGGTCTGAGATCATGTTGGTTATCTTCGAGGTGGCATTCAACCCTGCTTCGTTCTAAATAGGCCTAATGGTACTTTGAGCATACTGATGAGAGCAAACTAGGCCTCCTGGTTTTTGAAGTTATCATAGAGGAGACGTAGACCAAGTAGCTTTTGGTGCATGTTCATAAAGTAGTCATAGGAGTAGAGATATTTGGAGATCTTGCCTACTTGGAGGACAATTTCTTCGGAGTTGCCCATACCCCCTTCATCCTTCTTCAGCATCAGATCCGCGTAGTAAGCCAGATAGGTGCAAACACGGTTGCCGATGTTGCAGAAGCTCTGGAACCCAGTATTCTGCGCTTTCTGGAGCTCCGCATCATCAGAATCGATTTGGTTGCGAATCTTGTTGACTAACTCATTGAACTCAATGATCTAGCCGAAGACAGCTTGGATGGTTTACTCTATGTAGACAAACGTTTACTTTTCATGGCCTTTTCCTCTTAGCTGTTTATCCTTGCCAAGATCTGCTAGCCTTAGGTTTGGATGTAGCTTTGGAATTCTTTGAAGAAGACTTTCTACATCTTGGATTATTTTAAGAGGCTGTATATTTTTGCGATGGTCTTAATGTCCTTCTAGTGCATTAAGCGAACAAGACCGCTTTTTGGGTTTTTGAGTAGGCCTTCGGCTTTCTAGACAATTAAGATTTCAGTGACGTACCGAATAACCATTTATTTGGGTATTTAGTGCTGATAGAAATGGTCAGCTGTGTCTTTTTCCTTCTCAATTAATATCTTAGCCTTCTAAAAGTACTCAGGCGTAGAGAGCTGCAGCATGTTGGTCGAAAGTTCGGCATACTTCCTCTTAAGATCTTTAGCCAATCTGTTGAGAAACTTGTTTTTGAAGTAAGCAGTTTCCAAAGGGTTCTAGCCATTTTGGTTTCCTTCCTTGACTGACTGATACTAAAACCTGTCCTCAACTTTGACCATCTGGACAAGCTTGAACTTTGTAAACCCTACAATCCCTATGTACTTTATCAAAATTTGGAGAGGTTAGTAGGATCTCAGCAGCCCTTCTTTGTAAAGTTCGAGGGCTTCATAGATAGTGTTGTAAAGATCGTCGCTTATTTTCTCAAAAACGTTGTCTTTTAGTATTTTTAGGCCTTAAAAGTAAAGTTTAATGCCCTGGGCTTTCATTGCATTTCGTTCAATGACCATAAAAGTTTTAAAAGTCCAATGATTAAACCTCGTATAAGTATTAATCCACTTGGCGGTCTGTCGGATTTCCTCTTCCGACCTCAAACCCTTTGATTTCAAAATCTGTTCATAAATCTTGTTGGCGAAGGCCGTGAGATTCTGCAGATAGATGTTGAGAAAAGATGTCTAAACATTTTCGTACTGCTTCTAGCTTTGCAGCACAAAAGGCGTATCGTTCATAAGGTTGTAAGGCGCAGTGTAGCACTCAAAGTATTTCTTGTTGTTTATACTGAGAGGCTTGTCCTCAAAGAAGTGCTCATAAAGCTGCCGTTTTAGTTATTCGAACTGGTCGAGCGATTGGTAAACCTTAGGGTTGACCTTCTTGTCTGCTTGCTACTTGGACTTGATCTGCAGCTGGGTGACATCATTCAGGGGCTGGCTCTTCATCTTCAATTTATATTATAGCGTCCGAGTCAGAATATTATAACTTATAAACTATGCAGTCATATCAGCTCCACATCATTTCTGAGCACCTCAAGAGGAGACATCCCTACCTGGAACCTCCCTTCAAAGCGAGATACGACTCCACTGAGGTCTACAAAGCTGTATTCGATCGGGCCATCCCCAAACTTATAGAAATTCTGCTCACAGAGTCACTCACCCCCGATAGATACACCAATGCCCTTATCACCTTGAATGAACTTGCCAGCGATGAAGTCGAAAAAAGTACCTTTTTGTCGAATTAGGCAACATGATAGAGCAAGGCTGCGTGGGATTGGCATCAGCTTTCAGTCACTGCAAAGTTGTAAGCATTCGAAGATAGGCAACTCTATTGCTGGGACTACTGTTCTCTACAAACGAAGGGCTATCCAAAATGGGGAAATAAACCTTCACAGGCCTAAAAGCACTACTCTTCGATGAGTAGCTATAAGTGCGCAACGCCGTGAGTTGGACAATCTGCCGCATCGTACTAAGCCGCATGGGGGCTGAGATCCTCTGCCGGTAGTAAATAACAAAATCAATCGTTGAATCCTTCCTCAAATACTCCAGCCTCGAGCAAGCCAAAGAGGAATACTTCATAATCTACTTGCTGGTCACCTTCAAGCACCTGCTGGTCTATGATTCGGGGATCAAGTTCAGCTTGGGAACGGGTTTGACCAGTCGGTTGAAGCAGTTAACTGCTACTAAGGTGTACTCAGCTGAGGGGAATGCCACGATACATCAGCTATCGCTTGCAGCTCTCAGCAACATCGCGATGAACCCTGAAGGAAAGATAGAGTGCGTGAAGTAAGAAGTGATAGCCTTTACCTAACACTTTCTGGAGTCGAACTAACCCTCAGAAGTGGGCAACACAGTCTCACTCATCATGTTCACGGCAATCAACCTGCTAGGCAAGAAGCAATGCATCTACAATCGGTAGGGTAAGGTTGATACCTCCATCCTCGTCAAAATAATCAAACTCCTCTCGAAGGAAGACCTCAGTGAGCATACCCGCAAAGACGTCATGTAGGCACTCAAGATAATCTCGCAGGAAACCGATGGTTTCTTGGCGATTGCTGACTACATGTCCAAAAATAGTGACATCAAGCACGTTTAGCAAATCTTTGGGTCGACCATAATCATCCCTCTGGCCAAGCTGCTCCCCAGTGTGGCTGAAGTTGTGGAACCCCCCACTCTCCCCTCCAACAAGATCAATGACTTTAAGGCTTACGCCAAGGCTATCAACTATTTCATGGAGAAAGATGCATCTGCCACTGAAATCGCTCTGAAAGACTGTGTGGATCTTGCCACAAAACTTGTGATGTTTATGTGCTACCGTGGCGACAAGGTTTTGCAGGAAGGAATCGCATAAACTTTATTCAAGCTGGCCTCAACCCACCCCTACTCAGCCAAGATCCTCAAAGATTTTATCAAGCATTACGGCAACAATGAACACAAAATCAGCAAGACCTCAGTTATCACCTAGGTCAAAAGGTTCTAGAAACTGGACAAACTTTTAGACACCCATCAGTGATCCCTTCAGCTTTGTAATTTTATACAGTCATCAGATGATTTTGATTATTGAAACTTAATATTATAACTAGCTGTGCGATGAGTGCGCCAAAGGAAGACCCCATTGAAGCTATTCTCAACTCCCCGCTCAAGGAAGTGTTAGTCAAGGGCTTCGCGGAGCTGTATAAGCAACGGCCAGCCTTTCCTGTGCAATTTTTTGGCAAGTGGCTGAAGAACTATTCGCGTGGGCAGCAGAAACAAAGAGAATTGGAGGGCACGCGAACTCAAAAATAAGAGAAGGTGGCCGAGTTGGAACGGATCGCCACTGAAAAAGTAAAAAAGCAGAACGAAGTACTTTTCAATTAATGAAGATAAAGCAGAAAAAAGATCACAAAATAAACGAATTGTAGTAGGAGTTCAACTTGCAACTCAACAAAACGACCTTCTTCATCGACCTGTTGGCTTAATATCTTCCCAACTCCATAGACAAGAGCTGCCTGTAGAGAGGCGTAGAACTCACAGGCTGCTATGTTGGAGAACTCAAGTACAGGCATAAAAAGCTGGAGTAGCACAACTTCGAACCAGGGGCTGAACTAGACACCTAGAATCCTAAAATTGTAGAGTATGTTGGAGCAACAAAAACCCATCGGTTTATGATCGGACAAATCCTACCCAATGAAACGGGTAAATCTTATGAAGTCTTCAAAGAATAGGAGCCTCCAGCTGAAGAACCCTAAGAGGGCAAAGTGGTCAAGCCAAAAAAGAAGTATCTGTATGTGCCGCAAGTGCAGAGAGATGAAAAGATTTACCATTTTAGGTATCCGAAGTTAGGCTGTTATGCTTGCTTTCCGTTGAAGGTGAAGAGCTGTCAGTACACTGCCACTTTCGATAAAGCCATTGGAGATTACAAGACTTTTGTTAAGAACAAATAGGAAGTTGAGAAGTAATACAATTAGAAGCTATCTGAGGCAAAAGCTGCTTTTTAATAAGCTAAGAGGAAGTATGAATAGCATGAAGGTAATTAATAAGACCCGCAATTCCAAGCAGACCACGTCACTTTTCGCGAATAGTTCATTAAAAACTAGCAGCTTTTAAAAGAAGTTGAGTGCACTCCTCCAGTTATTGAACCATTCCACTACTAGACCAAACTCAAGGAATACGTCATAGGCATTGACACCATGGGTTTGGATAGCGAAGTTCCAGAAGAAATACTAAACTATCTCTAAAAGAAGATCGACCATTTCAAAGAGCAATGGTAGGAAAAAGAGTACAAAATGCTCCTTGACGATGTTTTGCTGTATTTGTAGGAAGAAGGAAGTCTGGACAGCTTAGACACTTACTTCAAAGACCAAGAAAAAGGGTTCATCAGTTCTAATGAGCACCAAATCAAGGAACAGTACACAAATAAGTAGAAAGAAGGCGAATATGAGCTCACTTTGCTTAAAGTAGGCAAATTCTTAAAAATCTTGCAGTAGCAAGCCTACACAAACTCCATGCACGCCTATCTGACCTACCACCTCCCCAAATATACCGAAATCATCCAAATAGCTCTAATGATCCTTGGCCATAAAAAGGAAGACATCAACATCAGCCGAACAAACATTCTCGATCACAGGAAATGCATTCAGAAAGCATTCCTGGAAAAGATGCTACTTGATCTGGATAGGTATGAGTTGAGAAGAGACAGTTCGGACTCTGTTGATGCTTAGTATAAGATCAACAAATTGCTTGAAAGACGTACAAAGTGTTATACGTAGTCTAGAAAGTTGATGGCGAAGGAGTGGGCAAATACAACAGCTGGCTTTATGCCTTATTATGTACTTTGAAGCAAATCTGCTGGGCTCGGATCCAATGCCGCGATGCAAAGATCGAAGCCTACGAGGCAAGAGTGAAAGCCAAAAACGATAGAGATGCTGAGATAACAAAATATGAGTAGTAGATGGAGAAAGCCCTCTAAGTTGCAAAAGCTGAGCTCAACTAAGAAACGCTCCCCACTTTTAGTGAGGAAGATTGGAGGAAGACCTACTCCGCCTAGAATGTGAAGCCTGAGCCTCTGGTCGTCGATGAGTTGAAACAGTTCCTGGACATAGAATGATATGTGCAAAATCATAAATACCTAGATAATCATATGCCTTAGACTGAGTTTTTTTACCAGAACAGTTGCTTCCCCCGATCTTAGGCATAACCAACTGTTATCGATTTTGAATCATCTACTTCTTAGTGGTATTCAGGGGCTTTGTATCCTCGGTTTTTGTTGTTAAAGTTCAGCTCCTTTAACTTGATTACGATGTCTAGAACCAATTCAAATGGGTTGTTTGATTGCGGGAAGTAAACGTACTTGACTCCATATGCCAAAATGGCGACTATTATGCTGTAAACACTGAAGAGGACCCAGAAATTGTGTTTTTAATACTGATTCATGGCTAATGCTTTTTGTATTTAAATTTCGTTTGGGGCAGTTTTTGGAGACTATGCCTAAGTACCTTTAACTCCTAAGGTCTTTTCTATCTATTTATTAATGTTTTTAGTTGGTTATGGCTTTTGTTTTTCCTTAGTAGATTGTTTGTTTGTGATTTTATTCGCCGTCTCTGAGGTATGTTTCGATTGCTCTGATGTTGCAACTTGTTTCTTCTAGTTTTTGGGGTGAGAAATAACCTTTTTGCTGACTTATGGCGCTTTTGAAGATTTAGCTGAGCCCGTTTTTTTCTAAGCTGGAGTGCTAGTATGCTGTTTATTGGGGCTATGACCACTCTGCTCTTCCTTGCTGGTCGTAGGGACAATCGATAGTGCAAGGCTGAGGAGTAAAGCAATCACGATTAGCTGATATTTACTGTACATTATAAATTAAACAAGTATCAGATTATTGGATATGTATAAAGCCCAATATACTATGAAAACTCAGTTCACTTCAAAATAAAAAAAAGACTGCTTTTGAGTAATCGCGAAAGCTTTGTTAAATTAAACTTCAGTTATTAATATTTAAATTGATGGAACTTTCAAACGAGTAAAACAAGGCTAAGGAAAACAAACCAAAGTAATAAGAATAGGAACTCATCACTGATTTCTCGCAGATGTTCAAAGCCAAAGGCTTCACCAAGAAGCCTCCCAAGTTGGGCTCAAGGCAGCCTTAGCAACCTCCTAAATGGCTGCTATAAGTTCCTGTTAAGCTATAGCTGACCAAATAATAAATGTGCCAGAGGAAGGTTTTGGACCAACGGAGATGGATGTCCATAGCGAAGGCCAACCAAGAGTAACATAGGATAGTTGCAGCTGTAGTAAGCTCATGGAACTTTTTGTTTAGTAACAAAGGAAGTGGTTAGTTAGCACCTTTAAGTGTTAAAAAAGGCATTTAGATACTGGAAACAAGCAAAGTCAACTATTTGCCTGAGAATTAAGGCAAGTCAAGCGACATTGCCCTCAAATGTTTTGAGCAAATTTGTAAAGAATTCAAAGTTCAAGCTCAGAGCAGCATATTTTATAAGCCTCAGTTTCCTGAAAAAACTTAAAAAACTGAAGAATAGACCTTAAACGAACTCTTCTCAGGTCTAAAGGGTGATAAGAGCTCCTATATATTGACGACCTACAATAACATTTTATGTCCGATCGGTTTTGATATCACTCCCCTTGTTCCTCTAGATGCTTATAAAAAACTTGAAGATATCTCCCCTGAATACACCTAGCTGTGGATAATCAGTGGCTCAACCCTCAGAAAAGAAGGACCATTTGTAAGCAAAAGATGGAAACATATCAAACAAAGCCTCTAAACCCCCTGGCCCTACTACATCGATTTGGACTAACCCAAAAAAGGACCATTAAAGCACCCGGAAGCCACTGAACAAAACGAGCAGGAAGCAAGAGGATGCCAATTTTGTGTAATATAATTCAAAAAAGATAGCTGATTGATGTAACTCTTGATTAGATAATAATTTTATTAATGAATACGTCGAGTTTGATAGGATTGATGGCTCAAAATAAGTAAGTTTGCTTTCATTCAGGACCTATGAGTCTCACAGGCGCAAAATTGAAGCCATAATGACCAAAAGCTCACATTCTCTCAGTTTTAGAAAGGGGGATGCCTTTTCGAACTTTTACTCCAGCAGAGAAAAAGCCCACCGCTATTCACAGAGATGTACAATTGTGGCGATTCAGCGAAGCAGATGGCTGTTGAGAAATAGAATGACTTGATTTTGAAAAAAATCATTGATGTCAATCGTCGCACAAGCCACTCTAATCAAGGCAATAGTCTGAAAAGAGAGATTTCGCACAATAATCTATCAAATCTGCGTAAGAAGCTAGAAAAGACCAACGAGTAAAACCTTAGGTTTGCCAGCAAGCTAGTGAATGCACACTCTAAGTTGAGTCAAACTTTACTGAACTAAAACTTCAAAAAACATACCTAGATCAAGGAAAGACTTCGAAAATATACTTTTGACTCCAGTGGGCTGATTGTGCCTAAGAAAATGAAGTCCCTCGTGAAGCTGGGAAGATTGGACCCCCTCCAACGAGAATCTGTGTATGGATCTAGGGTAGACAATGAGGAAGTTTGATTGTTAATAACCCATTTTTGTCACTAATATACTCAAATTGACCACTAATTACTTGCCCTAAAGCTCTATTGTGCCAAAAATGACAAAAATTAGTGATTATTATCACTTGGTATAAAAAAGGTTATTATCCAAGCTTCAAAATCACAAAGTTTTCCAGTTGTGGTACTCAAGCGCCTTATCTCTGGTCAGCTTGTAAAGATCCATTTAAAACTTAGTGTAGTTATTCGTGACTGGATCGGCTTTGCACTCCTCGAAAATGCTACTGGCCCTACAGATCGCCAGCTTCCCTCTCTCCTCCAAAAACTAGCTAATTTTCTCTCCACTGAACTTGGTACTCTAGTTCAAGGTAATTTTCTTCATAGCCTAATATATCTCATAGAAATAAGGCATCTATTTCTTTATCCTGACCTGCTCAACGGTACTACGATGGCTGTTCCGAAAGGAGTTGATCCTGTCCAGAGACTTGATGTGAAAATCTTCAGGAATGGCCACCTTTATTTCGTTGTCTTGGTTATGTGAGTAGTACCGCTCATTTCTAGATAGTCGAAGAGGGTGTTGACGAGCCAGAGGTGGGCGGTTGTCGTTTGCCCTGCATGGATCACTCCTTCCTTCGTGGGATCCAGAAAGTCGAGAAAGTAGGACTACTGAGACAGTGTGAACTAAACCTTCTCCTCTTCCGCCAAAAACTAGTTGATATCCCAATAGCTCATATAATTTATAATTTGCAATATAATGCAAAAGCGCCCTATGGTAATGACAGGCTACTCACGCTGTCCCTTCGATGAAAGCCATGTCATAGTGAATGCCAAACTTGCAAAGCACATCCAAAAGTGCAGATCGCCTGTCCGCAGAGATTACAGGCAGTGCAGATACAATCCCATGCACTGGACTTTGCTTATCAACCATCAGGGCCATTAGAATCGTAGGATATTACTCATTTAGGTTGTGAAGATAGGGTTAAGGTGCATTACGAGAAGAGCTACCTGGACCTCAGCTCCACCATCTCTCTGTTTTCTCAGAGCTAAACACAATAAAATATTCCAGACCCAAACTGGAGAAGATATAGGCCGATTCCACTTACACTCTGGTAGCCAATGCCTAAGACATTCACCGAAATCTTCTATTAGGATATGGAGAGGATAAGGTTCAAAGAAGAAAATCCTTAACTATAGCCCAGCTTCATAAAGTTTCGCGGCTAGTGGCTTTGGAAGCACGGTGGTTATCCACAGGATTATTGATCTATGCAAAATAGATTATGATCAAGTATGATTTACAAAGAACGCAGATATGCATAAATGGTTTGTAGATGATCTCGTTTGCATATCGAAGTTCTCCCTTTTGAGCTTCTGCTTTCTTTTTTAGGCAGAATCTTTCATTATCTCTAAATCAAAGTCTGCAGTGGTCTAATTCTAGGAATAACAGTTGATGGCTTCACGACTTAGAGCCTAGAGTCGGGGTGGCTTCAGTTCCATGTAGTCTTGCATCCATATTGTCAACACATTTTCCTCTTCAGTCGTTATCTTCAGATTTGTGTCCATTTGGATTACTTTGAGATCGGTGCAATCAGACATCAAGATCATTTCTTGTCAACTGAGAAGGGCTGATCCCTCCAGGATAGAGGCTTCACACTTCAATCCAATAAAATTTTAGTGTTAAGCAGTTAATTTTGAAATACCATAGTGGTTCTCTATCTTTAAAGCAGTTGGCGTTGATTGTGGAATATCAAGTTCTAAAGATTGGTACCTTTGCTTTTGGGATGACTAACTTTCTGTTTTCTTTTTTTGCTTTTAAAATCAAAGTTTTCTCTAAAGGGTTATTCAAAATTTCTCTTATTTTCAAAACTGACTCTTAAAATTCGAAAATACTCTAAAAAAACGGCGTCTAAATGCAAAGTAAGCCTATTTCCACAAGCATTTTCTCTTTCTCAAACTAGTATGATTCTTATCAAGATGAATAACCCAACGATTATGCTAACTCAAATTCAAGTTCTACAACAATTATAAAAATATCCAGAAAATGCTTAGTATTCTTATTTGAAAAGCAGTTAGTGGTCAGTATTCCTCAAAATGTCATTCGAATTAACTGATTTTAAAATAGTTTGCAAGGATATTTATCTCAGAAATTTTCATACCTTATTAATCATTTCCAAGAAAGATGTCCCAATCCAAGTTCAATTCTCAATAAGATACTCCCTCCATCCAAAAAGGCTAAATTGGCTCTGTTTTGCTTTTTGCTGATCAAAAAATGGAAAAGGAGAGATTAGCTCTCGATTAACGGAATCTCAATATAGAAAATCCAAAGAAAAAGTGGGAAATTTCGGAGTTTAGAGAATGGCTTTGCTTCATGCTTCAACACTCCATCGATTCCCCCTATGCCGATGTAGAGGAAGAACTCAGTTACTCAAGATATGGCGATAAGATTTACTAGAGGCTTTAACAGGCCATTGGCACCAAAAACAGGATGTAGTGCTTCAAATTCACTAGAAAGTTACTAAGGGAGTTGAAGAAACAAACCAAGTAAGGATTAGTCAATTGGTGTGTAATGAAATTGAAAAAAATGGCGTAACATATAAGAGTAGCCGAACTACTGAGGGAATACTAAATCTTCGTTAATTAAAAGAGCCCCTACATGAAGATTTTAGGCAGAATGACTGAATTTTATGAAATGGAAGAGGGTGAATCTTTAAGAGGAAAAGAAGAATGATTGAAAAAAGATTTCAATTATAATGAAATTATCTTTTTGATTAAACTTAAGCAGTCCGCTAATATATATTTTGCTATAGATCGACATATAATAATAAATGGATAAAAAGGTCAAAAGTATTAAAGAGCCTCTCAAAAAACCCAATGAATTCTTCCAGGAGAAGGGGAAAAAACTGAGAACTGTCACTGGTCGCAGCCCTAAGCCTCAGGAAACATTCGCTGACAAAAAATGTCTTGATCCCGAAAAGAGTAAGATTGACCATTTGGGCTCTCAAAGGGCGATGACTAAATCCGTAGTCCCCTTATAATCACCCTTAACCTAAGGGGACAAGGAATTCAATAAACTCAAACTTTTTCATGCTAATCTTTCTTGTGCTGAGTTGGCTTTATCACTTTCTGAGAAAACAATAAAATTTGTTAAATCAGTCGAGAAAAAGCCAGGCTATAAATTGACCAAAGGAAAAAAGAAAGTCAAAATAAATAAAGTTCAAAGGGAGGAAGAAGACAGAAAAACTTAATAAAAATGTGGAATCACAAGAAGGAAAGTGGGCGAAACAAAGGATGACTATGAAATTCTCTACCGCAAAACCTAAAAAATACTGAAAGAGTACCAAGAAAGAGAATAAGAATGGTAGCGTTAAAAGAACATCCTGATGGAATAGCTTTAAGATTTCCGCCGAAAATCTATGGGAATGGCCCTGACCAACTGCTCCACCTTGTCAATCAATCGAAGGAACTTCTTTTGATTCGGCCACTTTATCTCAACCAATCATAAACCCTTCCTTTGTGATTAACAATAATTTTATCTGTAAACAATCAATAACCAAAGATAGCTTTTAAGAGTGTTTATTCTTCCTTTTTGTGCAGCTTTAATGCACCAACTGCCGTTGCAGCAGAGGCGTTTCGACCGTAATAACCAACTTTCTTGTTTAGGGCAAGTTTCAGCCTTGGGTAAACAAAGTTCCAAGGTCCGTAGTTTTCGTGCTATTACTGAGCCCAATAATATTCGACTTCAGGTCCATACTTAGACACAGCTTCCTTTAGAGCCTCATGAGGGAAAGGGGCAAGCTGCTCAATTCTGACAATTGCGACATCCTAACTAAAAAAATGAGTACTTTTCGATTGAGCTACTCTCTTTTTGCTTTAAGGTCATAATAGAACTGCCCATTGCAGATGAGGACCTTTTTGATTTAGGCAGGGTTGAGGGTGTCTGCATAGACAGGAACAAAATTAGTGTTTTATTCGATTGTTTCTCGTTGTTGATTGGCACCTTTGAATTTTAAGAGCTTTTTAGAGTTGAAAGCAATCAAAGGTTTACGATAATCTCTATGGATTTGTCTTCTCAATGCATGGAAATAATTCGAAGTAGTTGAGCAATAAACAACCTGAATGTTTCCATGTCTGAGTTGCTCACTGAAAGTTTGGTTCTGCTCTTAATCGCAATGGTCATCCGAAAGCTGCAAAAACCTTTAGATTCTTCCTTGACTGTGTTCAGGACCTTGACCATCCATACCATGAGGTAATGATAATACAATTCCAGATTGTTGCCCCCATTTGGACTACCCACTTACAATGAAGTTGTCGATTATAATTGCAGCTCCATTTGCGAAATCTCCGAATTGAGCCTACCAAATCACCAAAGAATTGGGGTTAGTAATCGAATAACCGTATTAAAAGCCCAAAACACCATACTAGCTCAAATGACTGTTAGTAATCCTTACGCTATTTGACACACTTTTCAGAAAGACATGTTTTTCAGTATCTTTACTTTGATCACTAATAAGTGCATGTCTATGAGAGAAAGTACCTCTTTCAACGTCTTGTCCTGAGACTCTTACGCTATAGCCTTATTAGAGAAGTGAAGCCCAGGCCAGCTTTTACATCGTTGCCCAATCTAAAGGCTCCTTGTTCTCGAAGCTCCTGATTCTTTACTCATAAATCCTTTTGATGGTGGGGTGGATGTTGAAATCTGAAGGCCATGAAGAAATATTTTTGAAGATCTTGGTTAAGATATTGTGAGGAACACCAGTGTTAGGACCCCACAAGGTTGGAGGCTTGATCTTGCTGATTTAGTTCTCCACTTCTGTAAATTTGTCAAACTTTTCATGAATAACCTTTTGATAATCTTCCTCATATTTGCTTGTAAAGCTAGTCTTAAGCTATTTCAAGTACTCTTCAGTGATAACTCCTTTGGCTAGCAACTTCTTTGAGTAAAGCTAGTAAGTAGTAGGATGGTTTTTGATCTTCTCGTACATAAGAGGCTGGGTGAAAGTAGGCTGATCTTGTTCATTGTGTCCATATCTTCGATACCCCACAATATCAATGAAAATGTCTTTGTGGAACTTCTGGCGATAGGCTACTGCAATTTTCATGCACTTGTCAAGGATATCAGGCTCATCCGCATTCACATGAATAACGGGTGCATCAACTGCTTTGGCAGCTTCAGTGCAGTAAAAAGACGACCTGGATTGGTTAGGAGAAGTGGTAAAGCCAATTTGGTTGTTGAGGACAATGTGGATTATTCCTCCCGGGCTGTAGTCAACTAGATCTTGGAACTCTAGAGACTACCAAACGATTCCTTGACCTGCGATTGCAGCGTCACCGTGGATAATGACTCCCAAAACCCTACATAGAACAAAAGGTACTTCTACTTGCTTTGCTTTACTTATTGGATAGCTCTCGTGCTTCCATAAACGAGGGGATTTACTGCTTCAAGATGTGAAGGGTTAGGCAAAATGGTCAGTGTTATGTCTTGGCTGCCTATCGACCTTTTGTGAGTGTAGCCCAAATGGTACTTTACATCTCCTGAAAACTCGCTTCTGTCTTAACTTGCACTCTTTTAGAAAAACTATTTGAAGATTTGTTGCGCTGGCTTTTCGAACATGCAGTGGAGTGCATTCAAACGGCCTCTGTGGGCCATTCCGAAAAGAATGTTTTATACGCCATGGGTTGCAGCTGATTCTACCAACTGTCCGAGCGCTGTGGTTCCTGAATTCAGCCCTTAGATTCCAAATCTCTTAAAGTTGGCAAATTTACTGCCCAAAAAGTCAACAAAAGCCTGGTCTTTTGCAAGTCTGTAAAGAGTTGAGAGTTGCTCTTCTTTTGTTGGTTATTGCCTTTGAAGCAGTTCAATCTTTTCCTAGAGCTACTGCTTGATGAAATCCCTTTCATCTTTGTTCAAAAGATGCATGTATTCGAATCCTGTTTTATCGCAGTAGACCGTTCTCAGCCAGTCCTCAAATTTCTGAATGGTATAAGGCCCATTATCTTTGTCAGGACCTTCTCCTCTCAGATTTCTTACAACAATGTTTTCTGTAAGCTCTTAGCTGGAGTATCCAAAGGCAGATGTAGAAATCTGTGATTCAGGTATTCTGCCATGGAGTTGATTTTTATTTTGAGCGAGCTCAAGAGGGTCCACTTTCGCGAACTGGTGCCCTTAGGTTCTGTAGGCATCAATCATTAGCCTCATTTTGAGTTGTCTTGCGATTTCTTGTTATTTGTTGGAACCTACACCCAGCTGTGAGATTGAAGAGGGATGTTGGAAAGCTTCGTGGGGGTCGTTTCCTTGTTCGAGAAGATCGAAATAAGCCGCAAAGGAAGGCGAAACTGATCTTTTATCAACAACCCATTTTTCATAGAGATTTTCGATGTACTCTATGTTAGTGGTGCTAAGGAAGGAGTTCTGGAACTTGGCGATTTAAGAGAAGTATCGCTTGGGTTGGTTGAGTAGGGAGAAGTAATGTTTGGATATATTTCGGTACATGTCGATTAAAATAAATTAATAAGATTTGCGTCACAAAATACTCAGAAATGCGAATTAGCCATAAACTAATCAAAATATAATCTCTCATCTTACTTACCTTGAGAATTATTTGGGATCTCATCTATTGTAATAGCTCTATTGATTGTAAGTATACGTCTAAATGGTTGCCAATAGGTCTTGAGCTAGATTCGACAGTTTCCTCAACTATAGAATTCCCAGTTTTGTCTTAGTAGGGCCATCTGGCTTA
>Ga0316217_10004384_pt1 | contig 15333 bp, 17 predicted proteins | sample 1anoAmetaG_FD_203633 | JGI IMG/M metagenome (GOLD analysis project Ga0316217, IMG submission 203633) | Freshwater microbial communities from Trout Bog Lake, Wisconsin, USA - 1anoA | ecosystem: Environmental > Aquatic > Freshwater > Lake > Hypolimnion/Profundal zone | place: USA: Wisconsin... | reverse complement strand
GCGGCGGCAGGCTGGACGGCGGCGGTCTCGCTTCATGCCGCCGTCAACACGCGCCGGATCCCATGGATTCCCGGCCACATGCCGCATGCAAGGAACAAACCAGGGGATCCCTCAGGAGTGGGGCAACACGGTACCGTTTGCCGAGACGTGGAGCGTAGTGGCGTTGCCGCGAGAAGGACTCGGCGACCCGCGCGGCGTCCGCAACGATCGAGAGCGTTGGGTGCCCGCACTTCCGCAGCGCGGGCACGAGCCACCTCTCCACGAAGACCAGATCGACATTGTAGGTGAGCGCGAACACGTGCGAGAGCGAGCCGAGCTTCGATAGTTGCTCAAGGATCTTCGCCTTCACGATGCCGCTCCGTTCAGAACGGTCCGCCCGCGCTCCGTCAGCGAGAACCCTTCGGTGCCACGGAGCAGAAGCCCCACGTCGCTGAGAATGACCATGACGTTCGCGAGGCGGTGCCCGCTCATGCCGGCTCGCGCTTCCTGGTCCGTGCGGTGGAGGCGCCGCCCGTCGGACACGAAGCGAAGCGAGCACGGCTGCCCGGCCGCCATCTTGCGAAACGTCGTGAAGAGGTGACGCTCCACGACGAACACGAGAAGCGCCTCGACGACCTCCTGCACGCGCGCGTCAGCCCGGTTGGCCAGGGCGAGGGCGCGAGCCGCGACGCTATCCGCGGGTGGTGCGAGACTCGCGTTCACGTCGACAGCAAGAGCAGCAGCCGACAGCAGGGCGAGCGCATAGCCAATCTGCAGTGCGGGAGGGAACTTGCCGCGGGCCTCGTTCACCTGCGGGCGCGCACCGAGTGCCGGCAGATTCAGCGACGCTACGAAATTCGGCATCGTGCGCACGGTGAGCATCTTGGCGTCGTTCGATACGCCCAGCTCGACGAGCGCATCCTGCGGCTCGCGGCAGAGCCGACTCGCTATCGTCGACACCGCCAGTGGTCGCGACAGCTCGATCGTGACTGCCTGCAGACAGAGCTCCAAAGCGAAGTGAACCCGCCGAAGCAGGTCGTACTGCGCGTAGGCGAGAGGAGGGCCGGCGAGAGTCGAGCCACTCGTGGTGGCGGCCGCGTAGCTGTTCGTGATGAGGGTCGCCGGCGCGACGGGAGCGCTCGCCGAAGCTTGAAGCGCCCAGCGCACCGTCGCTCCCAGTCCTCGGGACGGATCGCCGACACCAGTGATCAGGCCCGCCAAGAGATCGCGCTCTCGCGCGCTCTCCGGCGCCAGCAGCCCGTTGATGGAGAAGTGGGGCGCAACCGCTTGCGCCGACGCGTGGTCGATGGTGCCCCCCTGAAAGATGGCGTCCACGATCGGGTTCGAACCGAGAGCGGCGCGCCGTGCTTGAGCAACCTGCTGTCCGCCGACGGGAACCGCCAACGGTGCCTGATCGAGCAGCAGCTTGAGCTGGATGCAGGGCTGCACGTAGGTGCCGAGAGAGGCCCCGCCCTTGGTCGCGGCGAGCTCTACGGGCTCATCGCGCTCGAGCGCCGCGATCTCGGCCGCCCAGAGGTCCGATCCGAGGACGCCGCGGATGTCGCCGCTCTCGCCGTTATCCTCGCCCGCGATCGTGGACAGGAGCACGACCTTCTCCATGCGACGAAGAGCGGCAAGCTGCGCAGCCTCGTCGTGTCGCGCCCTGCCGCCTTCGAGCGCCCGTCGATACCACTCGTCGAGGAACCAGGGCAGCAGCGTGAGGTAGCGTGCGCGTGCGGAGATCGTCGTGATGCCGCCGGTAAGCCGCGCCTCGTGCGCCTGATCGGCTCCCCGGACACCAAGGATATCGAGTCCAGCGTTCGTCTCTGCGACGCCCTCGTTCCAGAAGACGACCATCGACTACCCCTTGGTTCCGAGCTTGGCGAGGAACCGTGTGAGCACCGCGCGCCCGATCCGCTTGTTCGACGCGGCGACGTTCGTCGCGATCGCGCGCGCGTCGGCCACGCTCAGCGCGCGCGCGTCTACCAGCATGGCGAGTACCTGAAAGCCCCAGAGCACGTGCACCTTCGCAGCTTCGCATGCTGCTCGTAGCTGCTTGTCATTCGACACGCACGTCCATCCCTCGGCGGCGGCGATGGCGAGGCACAGCCGATCCTGGAACGATAGACGGCCGCGCTTCGTCGCTGCCGCCGCAGCGATCTCGAGCGACGGCTCGTAGATCTTGATCCCGAGCGAGGTCGCCATCGTCGCGTCGATGTCCTTCACCTCCTCGAACACCGGCGTCGCCACGTGGACTTCGCCCACGTGGCGGGCGACGAGGGTCAGGATCGCCGGGTCCGCCTTCGCGAAGTCGATGAGGACGCACGCGTCTACGATGAGGAAGCGGACCACGGCCATGGCACGTCAGGCGATCCAGGAGTTCGAGAGGTTGCGCATCGACTCGATGTCCATGCCGAGAATCTCCGCCGCTCTCGACAGCGAAATCTCCTCGGCGTCCACGGCTTGGCGCACCAGGCGATACAGGCGCTCCTCCACGAAGTCCCCCTCCACGAGATGCTCGGGCTCGTCTGCAACCTTGGCAGATGGTTGTCCCCGGAACTCGCCAGCAGCCAAGCCGTCCGGCTCGTCGGTCTTGCCGAGCGTGTGCCCCGTCTGCTCCCTGTACTCCCACTGGAAGCGCCCCCACAGCTTCCCACCGTCGGGTGACTTCGATGCGATCCGGTAGAGAACGGACTGCCAGCTCGTCCGGAAGATCCGCTTCAACTTGAAGACCACCCTCATGAGAGGGAGCCCACGAGCCTCCTGCAACTCGCGGTCGAAGAGCTCGTCAGGCATCAAGAAGTAGCTGGCGAAGGTGTCAGCTTCCTTCTCCTGCGAGAGGTCCTCCTCGGTCTTGGTCACGTCGTACGCATCGAAATGAAGCAGCAAGTGCCCGAGTTCGTGCGCGGCGGTGAAGATCCAGCGCTCGACAGACAGTCGCTCCCAGACGTTGACGACCACGGCAGGCCCACCGTCCTGCTCCGCGACGGAGAGCCCGAAGAAGCCCTCCGACGCGAGCTTTGGCGTGAACACCTTCACTCCGTTCTTCTCGAGCACGCCGCAGATGTCTCGGATCGCGTCGCGCTGGCCCGCGACGGCCCGCGCGAGCTCCGCGGCCTTTCGAGGCCGGTCGGCTTTTGGCACGCCTTTGAGCTTCTCGGTGACGCTCGCGAACTTGAACTTCGCCCGCGCTCCCAGAAGATCCTCGATCTCGTTGTAGTCGTCGAGCCATCGGGCGACGTCGGCTAGGAGCTCGCCGCGCGTCGTCATCTTCTTGTGCGCGCGAAAGCGCACGGCCGTCAGCGTGCGCACCGGCGCCAGGAGCTCCTCGAGCCTGACGTCCAGCGCGCCGGCGATGCGCATCAGGGTATCGACACGCGGCGCGGACGCGCCGCTCTCGATGTTTCGGTAGCCAACTCGCGAGAGCCCCGCCGCGTCCGCGACCTCCCCCTGGCTCTTGCCCTTCGCGCTTCTGATCCGTCGCAGGTTCCCGCTGAGGATCGTCAGGTCCATCGTGCCTCCATGTTTTCATTCTCGCTCTCTTGACAGAATTCGTCAAGGTGACAAGTTTGGTGATGTAGCGAGCAGAATCGGTTGACCGCGCCATGTCGGCGCCAGCCAGATCCGGCCGCTCCAAGGCACCAGATGTCGACCGAGCAAGCCCAGAAGCGCGACCTGCGCGTTGTTGTCCACTACCCGCCCGCGGCGGAGCCCTACCGGAAGCAGGCGCCACCCACGGAGACGATCGGCCAGCTCAAGTCCGACGTGCTCACGGCGTTCGGGCTGAAGGAAGGCCCGCAGCCCGACGGCAGCAACGTGTCGTACACGCTGTACTTCGGCAAGACGCCCCTCGAGAACATGTCCGAGACGCTCGGCGCGCTCGCGGGCCACTCGGACGAGTTGCAGTTCAAGCTCTCGCAGCAGATCACCCAGGGAGCGACGTGACCCCGCCGGAGCTCTCGGCCATCAACCTGCAGGGGGACTACGACGCGGCGCTCGCCACGCCGGACGCGAGTCGTTGGGCGTTGGAGAAGCCCGCCGCGCTCGAGGTCCTCGCCACGATGAATCCCGTGGCAGCGCCGACCGAGAAGTTCCAGGCCCGGTTCCTCTGGAACTCGTATCCCGACGAGCCGCCCTCGATGAAGTTTCGCGAGCCGACGAGCGGACGACTCGATCTGCCCTCAGCCTGGCCGCAAGTCCGAGGCTTCCGGCCGCCCAGCCTCGATGCGTGTGTGAGCTGGTGCCTTGAGGGCTTCACGCTTCACCCCGAGTGGAAACAGGACCCTCGCTTCCGCTGGACGACCGACGGCAACGTCCTGCTGAAGGTGCTGCGAACCCTCCAGAGCGAGCTCGACGACCACTTCACCGGAAGGCATCCATGAGCCCCAACTTCTTCCCGGCGGTCGAGATCTGGCGGCTGCCCGGCGCGGCATTCGCTGCCTCGCTTCGCGAGATGGCCTTGGACGGCAAGCACGGCAACGAGGGCATCGCGCTCTGGCTCGGCAAGCGCGACGGCGCGATCGTCAACATCACGCGTGTCGTGTGCCTCCGCGGTGACGACGTGGTGCGTGAGCCTGCCCACCTCAGCGTCGGCGCGGACACGCTCAACGAGGTCGGCGACCTCGCGATCGAGCACGGCGTCACCTTCGTCGGGCAGATTCACTCGCACGGCCGTCACTTCGGCGTCGACCTGTCGTTGACCGATCGACGCTACGGCGTGGCGGTGCCGCACTTCTTGTCCGTCGTCGCGCCCGACTACGCGCTCCGCTCCGACACGACGCTCAGCGAGTGTGGCGTCCACGTTTTCGAAGCCGGTGCTGGCTACCGTCGTCTCGGCGCTGTGGAGAGTGCTCGCCGCCTCGTCCTCACAGACGACGACGTGACCGTGATGACGCTGGGAGCTGCGACGCCGTGACCGAGAGCACCGAGTTCAGCCGCATTGCTGCGACCGCCGCAACGCTCGGTGACGACGCCGCCGACCGCCACCGATTCCTCGACAAGCACGTGCTCCTGACGGGCGAAGGGGACTTTCTCCAGACCGCGAACGGCCGCCACTGCTTGCTCGCGGCGCTGCACCTTCTGCCTCGCATTTGCGCGAACGTGGCAGTCGCCCTCCCCGAGGGCGACCTTCTCGACGAGGCCCGGGCGGTCGCCGCGCGCATAGCGTTCCGTCAGCAGATCGAATTTGTCGTTCCGGGGAGCGACGCCGACTCGTTCGACTCCATCTTGAGCGTTGGGACGCGCGTGCACCCCGGTCGTCCGTGGACGGTGTTCCACAACGACGGGTGGCTCGCACGCGTCTCGTCCGGCGGCACCGACCTCCGCACACCCGTCGGGCGGACGAACCCGATCTCGGCCCTCGCCGCGGCTTCCCTCGGTGTAGCCGACACGTTCAAGCGGCTGCTAGGGCTCCGACCGAGCAGGGGACCGCTGTGCGACGGCCTGAGCTGGAGTCTCGCGACCTACGGAGTTGATGCCGACGACGTGGGGCCGGAGCTGCCCGACAACTTGCCGGTGGACCTCCTGCTCGGTGGTGCGGGCGCGATCGGCAACGGCGTCCTCTTTCTCCTGAGTCGGCTACCCCTTCGGGGGAGGATTCTTGTCGTCGACTCCCAGAAGTTCGGCCCGGAGAACCTCGGCACCTGCATTTTGATCGGACCGGAAGACCTCGACACTCCGAAGGTCGTCCTCGCGGAGCGGCTGCTCGCGGGCGACGTGGTGGCGAAAGGGTTCCACGAGCCGCTCGAGAGCTTCATCCGCCGCCTTGGCAGTGAGATGCCGTACCCGAAGACGATCGTCGGCGCGCTCGACAACATCGATGCGCGCCACTCGCTCCAAGATCTCTGGCCGGACCTGATGCTGGACGGCGCCATCGGCCCGTTCCTGTGCCAGGCGAGTCGGCATCCGATCGAAGGAGACGTCGCCTGCGCGCGTTGTCTCTTCCGGCATCCTGCTGGTGAGCGCGCCGAAGTTGTCGCGAGCCGCGCGACCGGGCTCACGATAGACCGCGCGGCGATGCCCGACGCGGTCGTTGAGGCTTCCGACCTTGCGGCGGCACCAGCAGCTAAGCGCGCCTGGCTCGCCCGTCAGCTCGGGAAGCCGATTTGCTCGGTCGTCTCGGAGGCTACGACGCGCGAACTCTCGGACGTGAAGCGTGACGGCTTCGAGCCGTCCGTGCCCTTCGTCGCGACGCTGGCATCGAGCATGATCGTCGCCGAGCTCGTGAAGGCGGCGACCCAGGTCGACTCGGTCATCGAGCCACGGTTCCAGTTCGACGTGCTGCGGGGGCCCGCGACTGGCCAGCTACTGCCCCAAGAGCGGCGGCGTGACTGCTACTGCACCGCGCGAACGCAGTCGATCACCACCTGGCGGCGCACGCGCGCGAACGGGTGAGCCACGCAGAGGTATGCCATGTTTGACCGTCGCATCGTTGCCTTCGACATCGAGACCATCCCCGACCCCGATCTCGGCCGGCGAGTCCTTGGCCTTCGCGGCGACGACGGCGACGTCGTTCACGAGCTCGTGCGCCGCCGTCTCGCCGAGACCGAAGGCGGTACCGAGTATCCGCAGCACCCTTGGCACCGCATCGTCAGCGTCTGCGTCACCGTCCTCGATCCAGAGAGCGGTGCTGTCGAGATCCGCGCTCTCGGCGGCGACGCGCTCGACGAGCGAAGCCACGTCGATGGCTTTTTTCGATTCGTGGAGGGAGGCTCGCGCTCGCCGCGCCTCGTCTCGTGGAACGGGGGCGGCTTCGACCTCCCCGTCCTCCGCTACCGCGCCATGATGCTCGGTGTTGCCGCCCCCGACTTCTACCGCGACGACGAGGACCGGCGGTGGAACAACTACCAGAATCGCTATCACGACCTGCACATCGACGTGATGGACGTCCTCGCCGGCTACGGCGCGTCGATGCGCGTCGGGCTCGGGACGCTGGGCAAGGTCCTGGGCCTCCCCGGAAAGGCGTTCCTCGACCGGCCCATTTACGAGCACATCCTCGCGGGCGAGGGGCCGCGGGTGACCGAGTACTGCAAGCTCGACACCGTGGAGACGCTCCTCGTCTTTCTCGTCTGGGCGCACCACGCGGGGCGCGTCTCGCGATCAGACCTTCGTCGGCACGTCGATGCGGTCCGCGCCGCTGTCGCCGAGTTGGCCTACCCAGCGTGGCGAGAGGTCGACGTGGCGCTCGAGGGGTGGCCGGCGTGGGCGGCGTGAACGACGCTCACGCGTCGATGGTCTCCACGATAGGCTCGCCTACCAGCGCCCTTCACACTGCTAGCGGTTTGGAGCAGCGGCGCGAGGTCCCTCAACAGCCGCTTCGAGAAGCCCCATGCACAATCAGTTGAAGCAACTCCAGGACGTTTTCGGGCGCAACGCGTTCGTGGTCCCCGACTACCAGCGCGGCTATGCCTGGAGCGACCAGCATCGCGGCGATCTCCTGTCGGACCTACGCGACCTCGACGCCCTCGCCGCCGACAAGATGCACTATACGGGGACGCTCGTTCTCCATCGGGGCCGACACGCGCCCCGACAGATCCTCGGCAAGGCCATCGACGTTCTTGATGTCGTGGACGGTCAGCAACGCTTGACCACGCTCGTCGTCCTGCTGTCCGTGATCGCGCGTCGGTTCGCCTCCTTCCAGTCAGAAGAGGCGGCAGAGCGGGCGAAGAACGTCCGTGAGACATTCGTCGCCTACCGCGACGCGCACAAGCTGACGCCAAATGGCGGCAGCGAGACCTTCTTTCGAGATCACGTCCTCGGCGAGGTCCCGAACCCGGTCCCAGCCAGCCCGCCCGAGCGATCGTTGCTCGACGCGCGCGTGCAGTTCGACAAATTCGTCGACGAGCAGCTGGCCAAGCTCGCCGACCAAGACGCCAAGCTCGCCTGGCTCGATCGGTGGACCGGTCTGATCTCAACGCGGCTTGGGTTCGTCGTCTTCGAGGTGCAGGACGAGGCCGACGTCGGCGTGATGTTCGAGGCGATGAATGCCCGAGGGAAGCCACTCACGCAGTCCGAGCTCGTGAAGAACTACCTTCTCTACGCTGCGGCGAAGGTCGCAAAGGATGGCGCACTCCGGGACCTGACCACCAACGTCAACGACACGTGGAGCAAGATCGTTCGCACGCTCGACGCCGCGAAGCTGAGCAACGAGGACGACACCTTCCTCCGCTACCACTGGTGGATCTGGCCGAGCGCGAAGGGGCTCGATGGAGAGCCCCTCGCGAAGACCCACAACGTTCACCGGGCCATCAAGTCCACCATCCAGGTCGTCGACGGCGAAGAGGCGGTCAGCGGCCACGTCCGCGCGTACCTTTCCGACGCCCGCACGGCGGCGGCGGCGTTCGCCGACCTCTGGAACCCGCGCAACGGGAAGGCGTTCGCATTCGCGGGTCAGCAGGCGGACCCGCTCGTCGAGCGTGCATTCGCACTGCGACGCCTCGGTCGGAGCGCCGTGGTTACCCCGCTGCTCATGGCCGCGGTGCTCCGTTTCGGTGCCGATCCGACGGCGCTTGGCGAGATCCTTCGCCTCGCCGAGACCTTCGTCTTCCGGCTGTCACTCCGAGAGGCACGCGCGAACACTGGGGAGCCGGCGATGATGAAGCTCGCCTTCGACGTGCGCGCGGGCGCGATGACCGCGACTGCAGTGCAGGAGCGCCTCCGAGAGACGATCCGCTACTACGCCCCCGACAAGGACGTCGAGCGCGCATTGCTCGAACCGGATGGTTCGTCGGCGGACGGCGACTTCAACGCGTGGCCACATCTTCCGCACCTGCTCTTCGAGTACGAGCGATCGCTGGTGGCTGCGGCGAAGCAGAAGTTCGCGCACGACTGGGAGTCCTTCTTTCGGCGCTGGCGCGAGTCGATCGAGCATGTCCTGCCGCAGGGCGATAACACTTGCGCCGTTCCGTACTGGGGCACCAGGTTCACCGAGGAGGCGTTGCGGCGCAGCCGGCACCGCCTCGGCAACCTCACGCTCACGGAGTGGAACTCGTCCTACGGCAACCGCGGCTTCGACCAGAAGTGCGGCAGCGCGGAGAGCCCGCCGGACGCGCGGGTCTACCGGAACTCTCGCTTCTACTGCGAGCGCGAGCTGGCCGCCGTGTCCGAGTGGAACGAGGCCGCGATCGACGAGCGCCAGAAGCGCATCGCAAAATTCGCGATGGAGCGTTGGAAGATCTGACGCGCGAGCACGGCGGCGGAAGCGCCGCAGGGGGTCATCGCACGGCGCCAGCGCGTCCGAAGGGCGCGCCGGCGATCGGCGCGCGCGCAGCCTCTTCCTCATCGACAGCGCGGTGGGCGTCGGCGGCGTCGAGCTGCCGGAGCCGCTCGCGGATCAGGAGCGTGAGCAGCCCCTCGGCGACGATCTCGGTGGCGAGCTTCTCGCGGCGCGCGACGTCGGCAACGGGGTCAAACGGGAGCGGCGGTTGCGCGGCCATGGCTCATCGACTTCGCTCCGCGCACGAGAACAATCCAGTGGATTCGCCCCGGCGCCGCGTCGTGGGGGGACCCGCGGTCAGCTCGCACGGCGGTTCTCGGTGGGCATCGCGCGGATTCCGCAGACGCTGTCTGCCAAATTGATCGGGAAGTCCCGTGGCGATGCCGCGTCGATGGCGAGGCCGTCGCTGATGGCACCGGCGCGAGCTACCGTCCTCCGCCTACCGCGTCCCCGGCGGAGCCCGTAGATGCTGTGGGCCGCCCGGCGTCAGCTATCAACTTCGTCAGGAGCGCCTCCGACAGCACGTTCACGATCTCGGAGCGCCGCTGCGCGATTGACATACCTTCACGCCGCGGCGAGGGGCTGGTCGATGCTGGCAAGGGAGGGGGCGTCGGGAGAGCACTCGGCGGGTTCGAATGGGACATGGAACCGCGTCTTTCGCTCCACATCGCGAAAGAGTCGAGCGCGATGATCGGGCGCAAAATGGCGGTCATTCTGTGAGAGGCGCGACCATGACCCGAGTTTCTCTGCTCATCTTTGTTGAGGCTCTCCATCGGTTCTTAAGAAACCCGTTTGCAGCGAGGTAACGAACGGGGAGCAAATCGCCGCCCGTTCGCTGCCCGGGCAGGAGACGTAGACCGCAGCCGGGGCGGAGAGGGCTCAACCTCCGCGGCCACCACGACGGCCGAGTCCGCCGGCGCCGGAGGGGACCTCGCGCACGGACGGGGCGCCGACGGGATCGACGCCGTGCATCTCCGAGAGCAGCCCTCGCTGCGGCAAGAGCCCCCCGAGGCGCTTCGATAGCCGCCCGACCTCCTCGCGGCGCGCCCCAGGTCGAGCCGACCGCTCCCCTCGATCCTCCGACAGCGTCTCTCGCTTCACCGAGAGCGCCTCTCCGAACACGGACGGCTGCCCTGCCTCTCGCTCGCGCCTCAGCAATTCCCGCGACTTGCGCCCGACGATTCCCGAGAGCGTCTCCCGGTGTGCCGAGAGCATCCCGAGGAGTGCCGAGAGCGTCCCGAGGAATGCCGAGAGCGTCCCCGATCTCGACATGAGCGTCCCTCGGTGTGCCGACAGCCGCTCTCGGTGCCTCGACAGAGGTCGCTCGGTGGCCCGAGAGACGCTCTCCGTGCTCCGACGGACGCTCTCGGTGTACCGACAGCCGCCCTCGGCATTCCGACAGACGCTGTCCGTGTACCGAGAGACGCTCTCGGTGTACCGACAGCGCCCCGTGGTGACTTCGACAGACGCTCTCGGTGCGCCGAGAGACCCCCTCGCGACATCGACAGGCGCCCTCGGAATGCCGAGAGCCGCTCCCGGTGTTCCCGGAGCCCCCTTTCGTGATCTCGACAGCCGCTCTCGGCGCCCCCCGAGCGTCTGTCGCCACGGCGAGAGCCGCTCTCGATGTTTCGACAGCATCCGTCGCCACACCAAGGGATGCCCAGGGCACTCCCCGGGACTCTCCCGTCACTTCGAGGGACTCTCTCGCCACTCCGACGGCTGCTCTCGTCCCTTCGAGGGACGCTCTCGCTTCACCGAGAGGCGCTCGCGTCACTCGGACGGCTGCCCTCGTCCCTTCGATGGACGCTCTCGCTCCCCCGAGAGGCGCTCGCGTCACTCCGACAGACGCCCCCGCCGCTTCGACCGCGGCCGCGCTGGTCACGACGGGCGCCCAGTCGGCCCACGCCGACGACGCCCTCAGCCGGTGCATCGCCGCCAGCGACGGGGGGCTCGACCTCCGTACAGCGCGGCCGCCTTCGCCCTCCAGTCCGGTCAGGTGAGCGACGTCGTCGAGACGCCGTTCGGGTTCCACGTGATCAAGCGCACGCAGTGACGGAGCGTGACGCCGTCCTGGGGCTCGCTCATCATCGAGCGCGCGACCGAGCTGCGCGCGCGGTATGGCTTCCGGTCGCGCGACGCGATCCACCTCGCGACGGCGATCGACGAGGGCGCGGACGTCTTCATCACCGGTGACGCGACGCTCGCGCGGTGCACGGAGATCGCCGTCGACCTGCTCACGCCGACGCCGTATGGGGCAAGGCGTCGCCGCGCGGGGTGGCTGTCTCGCGCGAGGGCCACGTCAAGCTCCGCCGGTTGGCCCTCGGCTGGCGGAAGCCCCAACGGGAACGAAGACTGCGCGACGTGGCGGGCCGTCCGCCGCGAGCCGCCCCCCGGAGAGGAGGGCGGCACCGTCCAGGGGGAGGTCGATTCGGCCAGCGGTGCGAGCGGACGGCCTCGACCTCTCCGGGGGCCAGCGTCACGTCGAGGACGCGCGCAGCCCGGACTCCCCACGAGCACCTCGCGTGCTACACCGAGCTCGTGACCCGGGGCCCCTCTCTCCTGGTGATGCTGGTCGCGACCGCGTGCAGCAGCGGGGGCAAGACCGCCGCCTCGCACGATGCCGCCCCGGCCGACGGCGGCGTCACGCGCGACGCGCCGGCGACGTCACCCCCGTGTCCGAGCGCCGCCCCTGACGCGGGCGCCGCGTGCTCGGGGACAGGGCTCGCGTGCGGGTACGTCGACCCCCGCTACTCTCCTGCCGTCTACGGGTCGAGCGTCTGCGCGGTCGAGTGCACGTACGGCGATGACCCTCGCCACGCCTGTCGGCCCGACTTCGCGTGCGTCGACGGGGGGTGGGCCCTTCAGCGCGCCGCGCTCGCCCCGCAGTACCCGTGCGCCAGTCCGCCGCCGGCGGCGTGCCCTGCCACGCTCGACGCGGCGGTCAACGCCGACTGTCCCGTGGCGGGGGCCGTCTGCCCCTACGGCGCGAGCGCGTGCGTATGCACGGTGTGCACGGGCGGATGCATGGCGAGACCGGACGCGGGCGTGCCCGTGACGTGGCAGTGCGACCAGCCACCGAGCACGCCGGGATGTCCTGCCTCCGCCCCCAACTACGGGACGCGCTGCGTGACGGAGGGCCTCGTCTGTGACTACGGCAACTGCCTCGCAAAGACGTGGATGGAGGCACAGTGCAGCGGCGGGGTCTGGCGGCGGACGGACAACGGCTGCGCAACTTGAGCCCCGCGGCGAGCGGCCCGACCGTGCCTGGCCGACCGTGCCTGGCCTCGCCGTCCCGTCACCTCATGGTGCTGACGCACGTCCGGTAGCCGTCGCAGACCAGGGAGAGATTGCACCCGCCGTCGCCGCAGCACGACTGACCGGCGTTGCCGCAGTTCGTGCAAGCCCCGGCGTCGTCGACGTCGCAGACGGCGCTCGGCACGCAGGCCCGCCCGACGGCGACGTCGAGGCACACGCCGCCGTCGTCGCAGACGCCCGCGAGGTACCCGGCATCGCCTGCGCAACACAGCTGCCCGATCGCCCCGCAGGCCGTGGTGCAGACCCCCTGGAAGCATGACGCCCGCCCCGTGCAGTAGCCGCCGCAGCACGCCTCGCCGGTCAGCCCGCAGTGGACGCACGCCCCGCCCTCGCCGCAGGCCGCCGCCGTGTCGGTGCACCCCGTCCACGGCTGGTAGGCGCAGACCAGCGTCGAGGCGTCGGGGACCGGCACCCAGGTCGGGGCCGGGACGGTCGCACACGGCTCGCCCAGGCTCCCGGCGCCCGCGCAGCTCGTGCCGACGCAGGTCCCCGCGTCAGGACCGCACGACGCCCCCGCGGGGACGCATCGAAGGTCGACGCAGCAACCCGCGCAAGGCTGCTGCAGCCAGCACCCGAGCAAGTCCGGGTGGCACGACAGCGCGTCCCCCCCCGCGTCCCGCGGAGCCCGGGCCGCGTCCACGTCCGCGCGTCCGTCCCGAGCGCGCGCGTCCCGGGCCCCGGAGTCGTGCGGCGCGGCCGACGCGTCGACGCTCGTGGGCTTGCCGGCGCTGCAGGCGGCGCAGAGAACAAGGACCACCGACGCGGACCGCATGCCCGGCAGCCTAGCGTGTCACCCGTGGGCCGACACGCGCTCTCGTGACTTCGACGGACTCGCTCGCTTCGACCGGAGCGTCGCCACCGGCTCCGACGGACGCCGCCGCCTCTCCCTGCGACTCCGGGGATGGAGGTCCACGATCGAGGGCAGCCCGGGATCGAGGTCGAGGTCGGAGCGGGGATCGAGGTATCGTTCGGCCAATGCGCCCGCGGCTCTTCGCGCTCCTCCCCGCCGCCGCGGCGATCGCCAGCGGCGGGTGCACGTCGTTTCACACGCTCGCGGAGAGCCCGGACGCCGGGCGCGCCATCCCCGCGACCGACGCGGCGAGCGACGCGGCGGGCGACGCAGCGGGCGACGGCTCGTGCGGCGACGGCGCCACGAAGGGCCCGGGGGGCTGCGGTGCGAAGGCGTGCGACGCAGGCGTCTGCCCGCCCGTCGTCCTCGTCGACGGCGTGAACTTCCTCGCCGACCTCACGGTGCTCGGAGACCACGTGTACTGGGCCTCGTCCGGGACGGAGGAGAACGATCTTCACGACGGCGCGATCGCGCGCGCGAGCATCACCCCGTGCGGCACCCCCGGGGGGTGCCCCGAGACGGTCGTGTCCGCCCCCTCGACGCTGAGCCTGGCCGCCGACGCGAGCGACATCTTCTTCACCATCGGCCAGAGCGGCGAAGGCAGCGAGGTGCTCGACCTCCCCGCCGGGCAGACCGCCTCCACCAGCTTCGCCAGCCTCACGGCCCCGCTCTCGATCGCGCTCGACGCGTCCTCCGTCTACGTCGTCCTCCAGGGGACCGGGAACGGCGACGGCGCGATCTTCCGCAAGTACCGCGATCCGGTCGACGGCGACACGGGGGCGAGCATAGTCACCGGGCTCGACTCGCCGTACCAGGTGAGCGTCGCGACCGTCGCCGGCAGCGAGCAGCTCTTCTTCACGACGCGCGGCGCCCTGGGGCTCGACGACGACGGCGACCTCTGGGTGTCCGACGTCGACGGTCAGAACGCGACCAAGCTCGCGACGGGACAGGTGGACCTCCGCGGCTTCGCCGTCGGAGCCACCTTCGTCTACTGGGTCAACATGGGGGACGGCACCATCCACCGCGCGCGCCACGACGGCACCGAGGCCGCGCAGGTCGTCTCGGAGGCGCGGAGCCCGACGCACATCGTCACGGACGACACCCGCATCTACTGGACCGAGGCCGGCACCGCCCCCGACTACGTCGACGGACGGGTGCGGATGGCGAACAGCGACGGGTCGAACGTCGTGGTGCTCGCCGACGGCTACCACTACCCCGGCCCCATCGCGATGGACGCGACCAACCTCTACGTCGGCGTCCGCGGCAGCAACGGCGCCAACTACTCCGACGGCAAGGTGCTCGAGGTCCGGAAGCCCTGACGCGTCAGGGCCGTGACGAGGCGCCCAGGCCTCCGGAGCGCCGCACCGAGGGGTGAGGGCGAGCGCGCGTCAGACCGACGACACGATCTCCGGGAACGGCTGCGTGCGGGGGTCGAGGTTGACGTGGACGCTCCGCAGCCACGCCGAGAACTCCTCCGTGGAGACCCTGCGGAAGCGATCCGTCTCGGCCTGGCAGGCCTCGTAGATCTGCCTGGGCGAGCCGGTGCTCGGTCTCCACCGGACGAACGGCTCGAGGTGGGTCGCGCGCAGCACCCTCTCGACGAACTCGCTGCAGAAGAGCTCGTTCGGCTGCGCCAGCCAGTTGCCGATGCGCCGATGGGTCCACCTCCCGAGCAGCGTGCGGAAGCCCATGAACGCCAGCCCCGCGAGGTCGAAGGTCTTCTCGAAGTCCCGGCGACTCGCCTCCATGGCGCGGAGCATCTCGCGGTGGAACGGCGGGGCGACCTCGAAGACGGTGATCTTCGACCAGCCGTGGACGGCCTTCTCGAACGTCCACGAGTGCACCGAGGGGTAGTCGGCCTGGGTGATCCACGCCCCTCCCCAGAGCCGGTCGCCGTGGCAGAGCCAGGTGTGCGAGTACTCGAAGCCGCTGATCTTCCGGATGATCGCGGAGAGGAAGATGGCGGTCGTGGAGA
>Ga0316217_10004383_pt1 | contig 15334 bp, 11 predicted proteins | sample 1anoAmetaG_FD_203633 | JGI IMG/M metagenome (GOLD analysis project Ga0316217, IMG submission 203633) | Freshwater microbial communities from Trout Bog Lake, Wisconsin, USA - 1anoA | ecosystem: Environmental > Aquatic > Freshwater > Lake > Hypolimnion/Profundal zone | place: USA: Wisconsin... | reverse complement strand
GGATTTGAGACTGTATTAGTTGGGAACCAAGGAAACGACAAGCTCATCGAAAAAAGCTGAATTCCTATAAACGTGTGAAAACCCGGGCTATTTGGATCCCTCTAATTGCTTATTGTAAGGTTCTTCCGCATGCTACATACTTGCAAAAAATAAAATATAACACCATATCCAGCTAATTCTTGTACAAATTAACTATATTTATCAACCCTTCCCCTTTAAAACATGTATAAAATCAACCCCTTTATTTTCTATTCATTATGTTAGTAAATTTTGATCTACTAAACATTCTATAATCAATGACCTCAAATTTGATTAGAGTATTGAGGCTTATTTTGAGAGTATATCATCAGCTTAAGCACTAATCCAACCTCAGCAAGTTGGCTTAAAGATAATGAATTACAGCCAAATGGTACCTGAATGCAGAGGAAAACCATGATGTGTTGGTGAGTAATTATACGAGTGTTATTTGCTCAATCAAGTCTCCTTAGATCTAGCTAATTGAATCGAATTTCTAAAGCTAAGCTAACTCGATTGAATACTTGAATCAGGGCCAACAAAGAACATGAGTAATAAGGCGTAATATGCATCAAAAGGAGATTACTGGAAAAATAGGTTAAGTTGAGATCAATAGAAACAAGATTAAACAAACGCTGCCTAAGAAATTCGGTCTAAGAATAACAATTTATCTCTAAAAGCAAGTAAGTGCAGTCCGCAGCCTATTTAGGCTAAATCAGCTGTAAAACTATGTTTTTCTGCTGACAAAGCTCTAAATAACAGTTATATAATATATGAGTTATAATAACATTATTTAAAATAGCGAACTTATCAAATTTGTGCAATAATTAATAAACTCAAAAAGGGAGGTTTCTGGATAGAAAAAGGCGGAATTAGGACGGAATAAGAGCAAGAAATAATATGAAAATCATTATTATTATTCCTTGTACTAACGGCTGAGTAGATTAGTTCTTAAACTATTCGTCCATTTACTAGATTCTATCATTAAGTTATGCGTACCTTAGCTGACACTCATGAATTTAGGCAGCCTGGCCTGGAATTGCGGCCCTGTCAAGATGATCGCGTCAGAATCCCTCAAAAAACTTATCTACAAAAGTTACCTCTAACGCTTTGAAACTCGGAAAGTTTCTTTTTTGGTGTCTTGCTTTTCAATTATTCTTTGGCTAAAAATGGGTGCCTTTTTCTACACAGTTGAGATTGGCTGAGTTTTAGTCTTTATTTTTTTATTTATAATAGGCTGCTTAGTAATCTCCTTAGTTTTTGGTGTTTTATGTTATTCTGCAGGCTTGGATTGGTCTGCATGCCTCTATTTGTTTTGGGTATCACTTTTCGGGTCTTATTTTTGTATGTTGATGAGAGGGGAGCTGGGAATGACATTTTATTAGTTGGTTTTGGTATTGCTGGTGTTTTTCTCTTAACTCACTTTTTAGAGTTGAACTGGTTCCTAGTCATCCGAAACCAGGTTTATCATTGTTTCTTCGTTTGGTTTCTTACTTTTTTAAAATCTTTTTTCAGGCTTTCCTTTGACGTTTGCCAAGGGCTGGCTCAAACTTTGACTCCGCCCTCGAGCTTGTAGCTGGCTAGTGTTGGACCTAAAGGGAGTATTATTAGACCCATTATAGGCTGCTTGTTGCCCCATTACATACGAAATGGGAAGTTGATTGGTGAAAATCGAGTATGGAAGGTTCATGGAAGTATTGAGGGGCATCGGGGACTGAAAAGACCAGAGGGGATTAAGAGCTGGAAACTGAAAAGGCCAGCTTCTGCCTAAAAATGTGGGGGGAGTGGTCATTGGGATTTTCTGCTGAAAAAAATAATTATTGAAGTTCAAAATAATTTCAGCACTTAAAACTATAAATTAACTCGATCCTATTTGACTTCAAAATGCTTCTCTAATTATATCTCTTCAGAGAATGGATTAATTTTGGGGATCTGGTCGTCCAATGGGAAAAAATAAAATTGAGACATAATGATTTCGTAGTTGAGTGGCGTTTGGCTTGGCAATTTTTATTCTGCTTTGTAGGAGTCAAACAGCAATTTCTGACAAAGTTTTCAGCAGAGGTGCATCCTTATTCTCAACATATTAAACCCACATGCAACATTTAGTGGTCGCAAGTCGGCAGGTAGCGTCGGAAGGCGAATAGGGGGAAGGGAAAGGCAAAAATTGAGGTTACGTTCTTTCTATTTTTAATATTCCATTATAACTATTTGTTATAACATAATATCGCCAGGACTTTCTTGCAATTGATTACTTGCAACTATCAAAAATATAAATTCAGTTCCTCTCGCCTACCACTCCCAGCTTCTCTAGAATTTTTAGAACTCTCCCCCAACTCATCATCTTCTCCCTCCCCACGACCCTCAATATAATCGGCTTAAATGCCTACGCACATGTTAATCGGCAAACCTCAGCCGCAGTCCTCTCACTCCCACCGCCCAAACCACTTTTGCTTGACGTCCTCCCCTAACACCAAATTATCCATCTATCTTCTTTGAGTTTACCACCCAGCACCCACCTCACCTTTAGCATAACACCATTTACTAGATCAGTCACTATTCAATCGTTCGCAGTGGCTCGCTACTGCCTATCTTTTTCCATGCTTGAGCCGAACTCTTTATCAAAACTTCGAATGTTATTTTTGATGAAATTGCGAATAAAGGCAAGAAAATTATCTCTAATAATTTTAAATTTAGGTTTAGTGAGATTCAAGTTGCAAATTTGAATTTTAGAAAGAATTAAGAATCATTTTTTTGTCAACTACTTTTTTTGGGTTTATTTAACTCTAGAACCTTCAAGTTTGAATTTTAGTAACAAACTGCTGGGCCGAAGGAATTTAGTAGTCTTAGTCCCTCAATGCCGATAGTTAGGCCGTTAAATACTAATTCTTATTTTGAGTTGTTACTACTTATTGGATCTGATGGTGCATCCCAAAAGTTCAGCAACCCTAAATCCAGGTCAGATAATTTGAAAACCAGAAGAGAAAAATTATTGAGCAATAAGAAATCAAAGAAATAGCTACACGAAGTGTCATCTAACCTATTTCATAACAAATTATAGATTTAGCCTAAACATAGAAAAATTGAGCTCAAGGAAATAACACAGGCATCCCCAAGCGGGCTAACTGTCAAATCATTCATCTAATAGCTTTCTAAGTAAGCGGCTATTACTCTAGAATGACTCGCTCAACAAAAGCAGCTATGGGCCGGCAACTCTTAAACTAAAAGCTCTATTCTGCCTGAAGTATAACGTGAGATTTAACATCATGTCCTTTCAAATATACGCCCTTCTCAGGCTCCTCATGATATCGTACTTTATTAAGTCTAAAAGAAAGGAAAGAAATAGATATTCGTATACTTTCGAGCCCAATTCAAACAATGGATGGGTCTGAACAAAATGGTAGATACGGAGGGAGACAACTCTCAGGCAGATGATGAACTTTTTACACCAACTGCACTAAAAAGACTCCAAAATACCACTTTTCGAGGAAAAGAAAAAGGAGAAGTTCAAATTCGTTTAACGACTTCTACCCAATCTTCCAAATAATTACGTATTATAGGCTCATGTGCAAAATCTGCAAAACTCATCTGCCATGGAAAAATTTGAGGAAGAAACATAACATCCCTTCATTCAATTCAAGCAACAATGGACCTCGATTAGCTGGGCAAAACCTTCGGGGGAATCGGACAATAAGAAAAAATTAAGGTGGAAAAAGATCCAAACGACTACAATGAGTCTGGTTGAGTACCAGACCGAGGGCTCGATAGACCAACAGCTGGTGCTAGACATGCTGGTCGAATAGAATCTAAACAAATAATTCAATCATCATCATTCTGCCTGACCTCAGATTGACTGCAGACATCTACAAACTGAACAAACAAAGCGAGAAAAACAATTTTCAAGTTTGCATTCACAAAAGATACAAACTAATTAGTATGCTGTCCTATTTGGTGCTCAATTGATTAATTAATATAATTTTGGGTGAACCAGGATTACTCTTAAAAGGCTTAATCAACGCTATTGAATACAAAATCTACAGTCGATAGCACGGGACGAAGCTTTGGACAGGCTACCTCCAGAAACTCAATCTTAAAGATAAAAAGCTAGATTATCTGATAAAACAACCAAATTACTCCGAATAATGTATAGGAGCAACTGTCATCATAAATAATCCTCAACAGAGAATAATAATTTGATAACTTTATAGTTGTTGACCAAGAGCTTCATCTCATAAAGGGCAGTTGACACCTGGAAAGACAGGCTAACCAATGTAAAGGTGGCATCCTGGAAAAGAAAAAAGTGGACAGGACCCTCAAATATTTCATTTATTCTCAAATTCAAAAATTCCATAAATATGAAATTCGAATAGAAACAAAAACAAACAAAAAAAAAACGATGGGTAAAAAAAAAGCAATCATCTTTTTAAAGATTTTATTATCTATCTATCCTCAACAGAGAAAATTGTCTAATGCACATAGAATAGATCAAAAGTGCCATCTACCCTGTTTCTAGAGATATGGCTGAAATTATGACACTTGAAACTCCTAATTCAATCGGGGTTATGCTTTGAAAAAATCCCCGAAACCGATTGCCTAAATGTTGTAGATTGGAACCGACAAAGCAGACATTAAATTGCTTCAAAACAAGTTTGGCCAAGCCCTCATTGAACCTCGAGAACTAGATCGAGCAATAAAATGCCCGAGAACAGAAAAAAAGTAGAAGTAGATGAGGATATGAAAGAATCAAAGAAAAGGATTTATAGAGTAAGTTATTGATATTATCCTATCCTACTACTTATTAATTGAAAGCCAAAGGCTTTACATGTTCTCATTAGTTTCGATCAACCTTATCCACAGGTTTAGCTTAAGCCGGATTTTTCGACATTAGATAGTTGATTACACCTAGCTAATATTTAATTCCAATCCACCCTCTGCCGGCAGCACTATTACAGCCTTCCCCTGCTAAGTTTCCAAACTAAATTGCTCTACTTTTTCTATAAGAATACATACATCTTATCAATTCAACAAAGCTATTAGAGAGACATGCTTGAAACTAGAAACCTTGATGGATGAGAGGGTAAGTTTGATGTATCCCTGCTACTTAACTAACTGTTGTTTTTGAAATCACTCACCATCCTAGTTTATTCCAAGTACTTAATAAAGTCACCCATTTAAGTTATAGGGACCTAGTTCGGAGTCGAAGCAGATAACATCATTCACTTTTTCAATATCCTCCAAAAGTGAGTGCCAACTGCTTCTTTCTATTTTTCCCATAACCAAGAGGCTATCTATCCCCCAAAGAAGAGTTGCTAGGGAGTATAAGCGCTTTGAATAAGTTAAGATTGAACTTGACGTTAGCTGTCGATCTTATCCCATTTCGGTGTCTTGCTTCAATTCTGACAAAAAGCTAGTGTGAGGAAGCCAGGCCTCGTATCTCTGTCATGTCCGCACCGGGCACACTTTCTGGCTTTAATTTTCACTTTTGAACTTACTATTCCCTGACGAACTACAGCTCTACAGCGCAATTATTGCTGTCAGTACGGGGACTAAAAAGTACTAACAGCCAAAATCAGGTTTCGGCAAATCTATTGAGGAAATGCCTAGCACAGGTCAAAATAATTTAAGGATTCTAAATCAAGTACAGTTTCAGATTGTACTCTGACTAAAATAGAGCTCAGATAGTTTGTATGGTTAGATAATAATTCACAGATGGCGATGGTTTTTTTTGAAGGTTGGTAGCAATCCTGACGCATTGCTTAGAGCAATTTTGAGTCTTGTGAGTGAGTGACTCTATTTGTTGAATGAGGTTCAAATGCAGGTATAACTACAAACGTTTTCTGGTATAGGTTAAAACAAAGAGAGTTTTTAGTTTGTAGAATTGACTAGATAATGATGATAATGAGGTGCCTTATACAGGGCGCAGGGGTCTTATGTGTCGGCATGGAGGTTTGTTTGGCAGTGCCAACTGATTGATTACAGATTTTAGATTCGTTTTCTGCCTCATCTCGAGGATTTACTGCTTTTTTTCTCTTTTCTCAGTCTGTCTACGGTGGCAGAGTAATTTCTGAAGAGACCGACTGATTTGGAGTCCTCAGGGTGGTAGCTTTTTAAGATTTGTAGAGGTCATTTGTTGTGCATTTTCGAGAGATGTAAGTAGTTGGTGATGTGATTGTGTTCCATGCAGATATGGCAGTACATGCTCTGGATAATTTTGGTGAGGCCTTTCGGCATATTCCTTCTGGGGTGTCTCGGATTGGAAGCTAAAGCGCGGAGATGGTCGGAGTCGGGTCTTCTTTTGAATATCCTACAGCTTGTCTTGTACTTTACAATTCAGAGGTCAGACCATAAATCGGAATTGACTGCATATAGGGATTAGGGCTCGAGTCTGTTTCATGAAAGGGTTAGTGAGACATCTACTCCGAGTTTCAGTTTCGAGAAAGGTTAGGGGTGAAACTCATCACTTATACTAAAGTAATAAAATAATAATCTCCCAAAGGAATCTACTTTCTAAGAAATTAGGAAATGCTTTTTTTATATTTTTACTTCCAACTCAACCCAATCATTAGTTCTTAAAAGCAAGCCGAATAATCTTGTCGGGCATTAACAGCAAATTAGAAAAACAGTTGATAAAAACTATGAACGAGGCTCATTTATCTTATCGAAGGAAGCTTAATCTTATAGGTTTATTGACAAAGAATTGGACGACATAAATATCCTGTTTATCTTTTGCCTCCAAAACAATAACCCTAAGCTATTCGTTTTCTTAAATTCTTTTTCATCTAATCCTATTATAGTGATCATCTTCCGTGTGATTATATAAAAGTAATAATGAGCAAAGCCCAAGAGACGACCATGCGCTGCCCCTTCGACCAATCTCACGTCATGCCCTACGACCGTTTTCTCAACCACCTAGACAAGTGCAAGTTCCCCGGCAAGATCAACTACCACAAATGCAAATTCAACGCTTATCATGTAATCCACAAGGACCTCATCCAATCCCACTAGGCCAGTACATACACAAATAACTAGAATGTCCAGATCGAGTGGAATTCCAAGCCCTCGAAGACGATCAAGACGACTGGTGGGGAGTCGAGGAACCATAGAAACGTGAAAAGTCAACAGTCTAGACTTCGGTAACGGCCCAATCTAGTATAAAGTCAGTCGCCCATTATAAGCATAAGATTTAGTAGACCAGCAAAATATCACACAACAAGGGAGGAGTCATAATTGAAGACTTCTGATTTTTTATGAGAATGCGAATAGTCCATAACTAAATTTACCAATCTCAATATTATGTTTTTTTGGGCAACAGTTCTTATCATTTGATGGAATTGATGGATATAAGATGCAGGGCGATATTTTTAGCCACAAAAAACGTCAAACGCGATCAGAATAATATCGGAAGGTATTAGAACTGTGAAAGTAAATTTAAACTCCAAAAAAACTACATATCGAAGAGAGCATCTTTTGACAAAAACAGACTATGCATTTATAATCTGGAAATAACCATGATTTTGCTTTCCTTTTCAATTTGATAATTTGATAATCTCTAAATCCACTAAAATATGGTGAGCTAGCCTTGTGCATGGCGCCAGCACTCACCATGGTTTAATAGGCAGCGTAATATCTGTTGATTGTTTGTTCTTTGATAGCCTTCTAATTGTTTTGCTTTTGTGCTTAATGCTGGCGAGTAACTGGCTCAAACAGGCTTGTCCTCTTTCTCAGGTTTTTGTTATTCTGGGCTCCAAATCTAGGAAAACAATCATTTCAGTCAATAAAACTAATATTCTTCATTCAAAGATTCTATTTGATGCATCCTAAAAGGTAACGCTATTTAAGTCCTTTCGTAGATATTCTGAAGAAGCCACTTAACATTAGCTTAAGATTTGTTGCCGAGCTGAATGCTTAGTGAAGTTCAATCATAGATATGGCTATTGGCCTATCTTTTTCGTGCGTTTTTTAGATAGGATTTTATGATTTGTTTTAGTTTTGATTCGTAGCTTTTACCGTAGTTAGATACTAGGTTTATAGTAGTTAGATTCTTAATAGTCATTTTGAATTTAGATTGTCCCTTTCTCAAATAGTAGTAGAAAAATCTCGAAAAAGAGCAAATTTTCATCTTCTGTTAAAGATTATATTTTCAACCAGTAAACCGTGAGCCATAACATAAACCTGGAAAAAAATGGGTAAGGGCATGGTGAGAACTCATTAAGGTCTTGTCGATTATAATGCAACAGTCATTCAATATAATCATCTTCTTTCATTTTTAATTTTGAATCTCTTTATTTAAAGAACCATGGTTTGTCAATTTAGGACATTTTTTAGAATAATTTGTTCAGTTAAGTTTATTTGAATGCTATTCTTCAGTGTTTTGATTTGAATTATTATTTCAATTTCCCATATGCCTAATCTGCTCATAGAAGTGGCTAAGAATGAGGGTAAAAGTCGATTTATCATTATCACTAAGTTTGGTCTCATGTTTTTTCAACGTTTTCTAGGTGTAATTTGAACTTACCTTCCAGTTTCTCCTTTTTTCTTGTTTGATAATGGTTGTGCAGCTTTTGTGACTTCGATGTAGATCTTTGTTTCCAGAAATTTTGCGTAGTAGTTTGAAGTGGATATAATGATCTCGTGGCAGATAGATTAGTGACATCAGTGTGTAAAATAATGATTCTTTGAGTCTGGTTGTGAGAATCAAGAGTAGATAATGAAAAATTGGCTGTGGAATTAAAGATTTTTTCAGCGAGTCATTATAAAATTGAATAAATAACACATAGTTAGATAGTGAAACACTGATCAATAATATCCCATTCTGATCGAAATCAGAAGGATAGATTACATATAAAATTCTTAGAGAAGAAATAAAAACATACACAGATGACATGTAATAATAATGCCGATCTTCCATGTAAAGTAGGAGTAGTTAAAACTCTGCGACCGCAGATATATTCATATAAAGTTTATTTTCACAAATTATCACCTTTGGAACAATTAAATTCTGGTTCCAAGATCAAATATGACACTATCATTGACTCAATATTAATATTATCTTAACAAATTCAATTTTCCTAGTAGTTGAACGACTCAGAACTACTAACAATAAGCTATGAAGAATAGGACCCAACCCAAAAATAGGATAGGGTCAAATAGGATCAATCCCCTATACGAGGGCTTTATTCGATGGCATTAGGAGGGTATCCTTAGCAATACTCTTGGTCGACACTTTGGAGCACTTTTACCTGTTGACAACTTGAAGAACTGTGTCATAGAAATAGTCTGTGAGTTGCTGGAGGATCTCAGCTATGACTTCAGAAGGTTCACCACTGCAGTAGAGGGATCTCAAAGAGAACCAACAGGGTATCTCTTCTCTTTCTCTTGGTTTGGCTCGAGTCTGCTGGAGGCCTAGACATTTTTATGCAAACTTGCAACTCAGAATATTCTTTGGAAGATGATGGCGAGAATTGGTGGATTGGAATTAGTTGAAGTCGTGTTCGAATCGCGGAGACAGCCAATTTACTAAGACTAATGAATTCTGATGACCGAAAAAGTATAATTATGGGTCTATGCATGGAGTTCGGTTTCGGCTATCCCGGTTAGCTAGCCAGTTTACCTATCTGGAAAAACAGGGCTTCCCCTGGTAAATTTGCGCTGTGTGCAGGATGATTATCGTTATCGTTATTTTGAAGAAAAACCAACGATAAAGAGATGAATGTGAGGAACTTATCATAAATCCAGCCCAAAATCATAATTTTAAAGAATCTGGCAACCAAATTCATCCACAATATCATATCTGTGTTCAATATAAGATGAGAATGATGAAAAAAAGACAGCAAGAGAAGAAGTATGGAATATCAGAGAGCTTGAGCAATAGCAATAGCCAAGACTGTGAACAGTTTTAGCTTAGAATTAACTATACATTTAGAGAAATAAAACAAAAGAATGCACCAAGTGCAAGTGTCTCTGCACCTTCGGCCATGTGCTGAGAGACCACAAGCTGAGAAAGTATGCTCTCCCCGAACTGCTCGACAGACTCCAGAGTGCAAAGGCAAGGCACTCAGCCAAGTCAGACCTCAAGAAGATTAGAGCCACCATCATCGAGCTGACCACAAGGCATGAGAATAATCATCCGCAGATGAATATTTCACTTTTAAGAGATGTTTGTAAAATCAGCCTAATTAAATCATTTTTTGAGTTGTAGGGCATCAACTAGCAGGCTTAAAAAACTCTCATTTTCTCATCTTCCACGTCAGCAATTTCACCTGCGTAGAGTCTGAATTTAAGAGAGCTCCTGCCACCTGAAATGTGGGAGGATAGTTTTAATAAAGCCTATTGGCTGTTGTTTTGTAGGTAAAGGTTAGACCTTTGCCTACCTACTCAACATATAAATAAAAAATTAATAATCCCAAACGATGTTTTTAAGATAAAGTTAACAGTTTTTTATATTTGTTGAAGTTTTGTAAAGATTATTCAGTTTTAAGTGATTCCACTTCTAAGAAATAGTTATAATCTCAAGCAGGCCTTAACCTGCAAGACTAGCCAAATAAAGCAATCAACTTCACTCCTAGGTTTTCTTTCCTGACTATTCGTACAATTTGCTAAAAATTGAATTCGGGTTGAGCAGCAAGTTGCCGGGACTGTCCAACTCTGCAATCTTGCCATCCGATAGCACCAGAATCCTATCGCAGTCCATAACTGTGTTTATGCGATGAGCTATGATGAGCACAGTCCGACCTGCAAACTTTCTTTTCATCATCATTTGAATCTTCTCATCGCCTTCTATGTCTATACTGGCGGTCGCTTAGTCAATCAGCACTATCTTTTTGGGATTTATGAAGGATCGCGCAATGTTTATCAGCTGTTTTTCTCCAGCACTTAAGTTATCCCCGCCCTAAGTGATAGGGGTGTCTAACCCTTCTTTTTGCTTGAAGCTCTACCAAATGCCGCACATTTCCAGAGCTTCTTGGATCTAGGCATCTGTCGCCACGCTGGAAGGGTCAACATTCTCCCTTACAGTGCCATTGAACAAGAAATGATCCTGGAGTATGATATTAATGTTGGAGCGAATCTTGTCCAAGGTGAGGTCAGCGATATTGATTCCATCGATTATTATTTTGCCTGAAGACCCCTAAACTATCCTAAGCAGTCCTATCATCATCGAGCTTTTGCCACTACCCGTACGCCCCACTATTCCTAACTTCTCCCCAGCTCGCACCACTAAATTCAAATTCTTTAGAGCATCCGGAAGCTACGGCCTATATTTAAACGAGTAGTCTCGGAACACTATTTAGCCTTTCTTGAATATTGTTTCCCGACTGCTTGTTTAATTGTAGACTTGCAGCTCCAATGATTTGAGTACTTCTTTGTAACCTTATTCTGGTGGCAGTTTAGTGAGTTATTCGCATTTTCCCAAGGCCTCTAAGACAGGTGCGAATATCACAATATTCTGGTTGACTTTGATCATAGAGTCTTACAACGAGAACATATTGAATACGAAGAAGATTGCCCAGCTCTAAAACCCACTCTAGAAGTAGACCACCCTCAGCATCTATATTATAGCCAGCAAATTGCCCGACAGAAATATCACCAACAGCAATCTCACATCAATAGCGGTCTTTAAAAGAGAAGCCAATGAAAATTGATCCACCTTCTACTAAAACTCTTCCATGATTTTTTCTTATTTATGATATGCGCGGATGGTAGACAATCCATCAATGGTCTCAGAGTACTTGCTGTTGACGGGTATGATGAGTTCCCTCTGGAGATTCCTAGTTCGGTTGCTGAGTGACAGAAACACAGCGAAGAAGTAGGCGCTCACAGCAATGAATAATACTATGAACAGAATATAATAATAGCTCTTATAGGTCACTAGCACGTATAGGATGTTAATGAGTGCGATCACAAGGAGGCGGCTGCTGATCACTGAGATGTTGAACTATGAGGTGATTATTTTATCGTTTATGCTCAGGTCTGTTGACAGCCGACTGATTATTTTGTCTGACGGCACTTTCTCAAAAAAACCTAGAGGCGAAAATAGCAAGCTTTTGATCATATCGTCGTGGATCGATTGGAAGAGAGATGAGAAATAAAGGACGAATCCTAGGGCAACAGTGACGCACATTATTGTAACGTTTATCAAGATTTGTACGAGGAAGTAAATTCCTTCTTGGGCTGATGAACTCTACGCCCATTTTTTCAACTCTATCTGGGCATAAGAAAAAGCAAAGGAAATCATCAGCACATAGAATATAACTAACAGTAAGAATCCTACTCCCCAGTTTCTTTAAATGTAAACCTTAAATGATTACACCACCCCTATTTAATGGTCAAGCTGGTCCTCAATCATCTCCATCTAGCTGATCTACTTTATATCGATTTCCCTGTTTAAAATGTGCTCGTATTCTTAGGAATTTTTCAGACCGGCAACTATTATCTTGCTGAAGATTGCTGATTCCTTTAGACTTTAGAAGCTGCCGTCTCCTACGATTTCCCCGTTTTAGAAGATAAGAATGCGATCTGCATGAGAAACGTGGTAAAGGGAGTGAGTCACCAAGAGTACAGTTTTGGATGAAAGGTACTCTTTGATGGTGATTGAGAAAAGAAAGGCTCCAACATGAGCATCGACTGCACTCAAAATATCATCCAAAATATAGATATCTGCATCGGCGTAAAGCGCACGTGCAAAGGAAACTCTAGCCTTTTGACCCCCTGAAAGGGTCGACCCTCGCCTACCGATCACAGTCATATCACCCCGAGGAAACATCCGCAGGTCTGATTCCAAACAAGAGTATCTTATTGCGTCCAAGTATTTTTTATGGTTGTATTAAAGTCCAAACAGAATATTGCTCCGAATAGTATCGTTCATTATCCAAGGTGCTTGGCTGAGGTATGCGATCTTTCCTGCTATTGAAATAGAAGGAGACCCAACTTTGTTCATTTAACCGATGAGAGAGTTGATGAAAGACGATTTCCCACTGCCATTGGGGCCAACAATGGCCACAAGTTCTGCTTTTTTGAATTTTAAGTGAATGTTTTTTAGGTTTGCTTGATTGATTTAGGAATCTTCTGACTAATTCCAGGCGAAATTGCCGTTACAGATTTGTAAAGAATGTTACTTGGCAGGTGTATTGCTGGTGGTGATGTGTGAGAGATCAATGTCTCTCTCCCTGATGAAATTTTAAATATTATCAAAAGAGGATTGGATGATACCTAGATAAGAAAGTGAGTTGATAATTAGTTGCATGTTCGTATAACCGACGCACATGTATACCGTAAAGACTACATCGATGTCATGAGGAGAGTTGGTGGCGATCATCAGCTTTATTGTTAATGCTGTGGATAGAAACTTGATAAAGTTGGCTGCATTCTGGATCATCTCAATGAACAACTTCTTCTTAAGCTAACCAACTTCCTCGGTTCGCAGGTCTCTCAGCTTGTTGAAGTAACATACCTCCAGTGCGTTTGTTTTGATAAACTTGATCATTCCGAAAGCCTAAATGGTAGCTTTAATTCTTCTAGTTGTGAGACCTTCAAGTTTTTTGTCGATATTGTCAATACTCTGCTTAAGCAGCATTCTCAGCAGCATCGTGAATACCATAAAGAAAATGCCTGCTAGTCCTGCTAGTCCCGAAACGTACAGTATAATTGTAGACTAAATAACAAAGTTGAGGGAGTTATCCATGACTAAGGCTAGTTTAGCCGGATACGACATTATTATTGCGCAGTCAGCATGCATCATTTTGGTTAATGAGGTGCTTGACAAGTTTTTGTTTGTGAGCAGAGAGCAGTTCAGAGTTTTGCTCATTACCACCGAACTAATCAGCCGGTACATTTGTAGTCCTAGTTGATTCAGCTTAAGCTCGCCGTAGTACGAGCACCCCACCCTTAGAATGCGGATAACGACTATGAAAAAGGTCAACAATTGGTTTTGGCTGGAGTTGGCTTCGTGCGCAATTATATTTCTGTAGAGAAGAAGTAAGAGATAGGGGGTGATAGACTGACAGAAAAAGCCCAGCAGCTAAAAAAACATGATGAAGCACAGCTGAACTAAATAGGTGGTTAGTTACCTCTGAAAAAGCGATGGACTGCGCTTTGAAACGGCTTCTAAATCTGCCTCTATAAATTCTCCTGGTATATAGTTTTCCAGCCTTCTAATTCCGTCTCCTCTTAGTCATTCGAGAGAGGATTTGGCATTTAAACTTCATTTGAAGCCAATTCCCGTTACTTAGATTTGCCTCCTATCTTCTGGATCATAGCCTAAATGAAGTGGAGCGTACCTCAAAGTAGCTAACTTATGATAGGCTAAGTCCCAATAAGTTTTGCTAGGTTGAGAGGTATAGATTATTTTTACGCTTCTCCTATTTACTCGCATTCTCCATTTTTTGTTGTTGGATCAATTCAATTGAATGAAGACAAAAACAGAAATTAGAATAAATCGCCTAAGCTTATCAATTTTTTAGAACCAAACAGTGTTTTCTGGGACTGTCTTCACTTAACTTGCCAGCCTATTTCAAGATGGTGGGAAATCTGATTGGCATTTAATTAGGGCATTTGTTTTGGCATAAAAAAGTAATGGGGAGCTCAGCAATAACGCAGATCGTTCGATAGGCATTTTCCAGAACCTACTAGGACCATATTCCTGCTCACCACTATGACCTGAGTATGATATAGCTGAGAGAGGTGGCAACGAAAGCAGGATTTTTTCTCGAGTGATCCAACCAATATAGTTGCATCAACAATAAATAGACTAGCCAACTCTCCTTAGATTTAATCTGGGTCCGTCCTTCCTAATGATAGCTTTCAACAAAATAAACGATAGAGATTGCTTACTTTTTGTCACAGCGGGCTTCAATAAACTACAAAAACTTTGCCTCTGTAAGTATGCTAGGACTAAGAACAAAATTACATCAAGAGATAAAGGTTGCAAATACTTATCACGAGCACAATGGAGGAGCTGTAGGTGCTGATCCTTGGTAATGCGGGAGATATGCGGAAGGAAATAAGAACGGAGATATGGGCTGCTAGTATTTATCAAAGGGCAACTGGCCCAGACTCAAAATTTTGAACCTGGGTAAATCTATTGATAGCCAGCCAGCAACAAAGTAACTACTTTAGGCTGCCTGCAGAAGTCTAATGAAGATTCATCTAATAAAGCTATAGATAAGTTTATGTAAGCAAATTTGAAGATAGTGGATAATGATATCGGACATCGGATATGGATATTTGGTAAGTAGAGGCTGGAAAATTTCTTCGAAATATTTGTTTCAAACTGAATGATTATAGGAATGCAAATGCATTTAGTAAATAATCTAGTAAATATTTAATA
>Ga0316217_10004382_pt1 | contig 15335 bp, 1 predicted proteins | sample 1anoAmetaG_FD_203633 | JGI IMG/M metagenome (GOLD analysis project Ga0316217, IMG submission 203633) | Freshwater microbial communities from Trout Bog Lake, Wisconsin, USA - 1anoA | ecosystem: Environmental > Aquatic > Freshwater > Lake > Hypolimnion/Profundal zone | place: USA: Wisconsin... | reverse complement strand
CAGACGCGGGCAGAAAGCACCAATGGCAAGTCGGTCTTCAGCGGCACTGCCTCAAAGATGCGACCAGCCGGCATCTGGTGCGTTTCTTTGGGGCGATTTTCGGGATCGGCCCGAATGTTTCGCTCAGTTGGAAACCTTAAGGAGTTACCCCGTTTACGGGCCGGATGGGGTGTGGGTTGCCCAAGCCGCACGCATGTTGAACTTGATGGAGCATGATCCTTCGACGATTTTCCGCTGTGGGCCCGTGGCACTCGCCTGCATGGCCCAGGCCATTGGGTCGTCCAAATTCCCGTTTGCCTGGCTGGACACTCTTCCGGTGAGTTCGGAAGGGGCCTCGCTGGCCCAGATCCAGGCATGGGGAGCCGAAAATGGCCTCACCTTGCAAGGGGTCCAGCGGAAGCCAGGTTCTCCGGTGCCTGTGCCTTCCATCGTCCACATGAAACTTGGGCATTTCGCCACCATCACTCGGCAAGAAGGCGACCGGTTCCTGGTGATGAACTACCTTGGCGGTGGGAATAAGTGGATTACCCAAAAGGTCTTCGATGAAGAAGCCGGTTCCTTGGCGCTCATACCCGGAGGGAGCAAACTATTGCCTTCCTGGACGACCATCGGGAGCCACCTGCTTGCTGAGGCCTGGGGCACCGGTCCGACCCAAGGCCAGGATGGGAATAATTCCGTGAACGATAGCACCTGCTCAATTTCTGGCAGTTGCTGCAATGGTATGCCGGCCTACCATTTTTCACCGTCCCAGACGAGTATCGTGATCGAGGACATCCCGCTTTGGTACACACCACCCATCGGGCCTGCTGTCAAATTCCATTTAACTTACAACAATACTGAGAACAACCTGCCAAACCCCATCCCATTCTGGAACGTGGGACAGAAATGGAACTGTGACTGGTTGTCGTACGTAGTAGATGATCCAGCCAACCCCGGTGTGAATACAAGCCTTTACCAGCGCGGAGGAGGGGTCCTTAATTTTTCGGGGTATAACTCAACTACGGGTGCCTTTTCACCCGAATACTATCACAACGATATATTAATTCGCACTTCGAATAATTCTTACGAACGTGACCTTATGGATGGGTCTAAGGAAATATTTTCTGTTCCAATGGGTACCTTGGCTCCAAGAAGAATATTCCTGACGCAAGTAATTGACCCAGTCGGAAATTCCATCACTTTTAAATATGACGCATCTTTTCGACTCGTGACGGTCACGGATGCCCTCGGTCAGGTCACAACCTTGAGTTATTCTGGAACGGGTAATGGACTGCAAGTTTCCCAGGTCAGTGACCCATTCGGTCGATCCGCGATCCTATCCTATGGGGCGATGGTTGATCCGCCAATTGCGATGCCCTGGGTAGGACCTTTGCCAATAATAAACAATTTTTTATCTTCTATTACCGATATGGAAGGCTTGACTTCCTTCTTTACCTACCTTTCTGATGCTCCCTTTCAATCAGTTCAACAACCAATGGCCACAGGTTCTGCCAGGGCCAGGGCATCGGTAGGGACTATAAATACAGGTAAAACGAGAATAGACTTAGGAAATAAAGCTTCGTTGATGGTCGGCATTAGGGCTAATTGCGATGCCTTACCAATGGTGAGTAACGCAACGCCTGCGGTAAAACAGGGCGGTGATAAAAAAGTAGCTGCTTCAATTGCTAATATATCGAATGATGATGCTTGGACGATGGTTTATTATGCATGGTCTACAATTAATTTTGGACCATTTCGAGGGCTTGACAGTGGGTATTTCGGAGTAACGTTTTATTATCCACGATTTTATCCATTTATTAGTGCAATGACAACTCCTTATGGAACAACCACATTTAGTGGAGGAAGTGCGGGCGTTGATGAGATGGTCCAAGCTACCGATCCTTTAGGTCAATCCGAGCGGATTGAATTTCACAATTATACCGGTGAAATGCCGATGGTGGATTCAAATGCACCAGCCGGCTTCTTTGGTGGCTATTTAGCATATCGGAATGTGTTCTATTGGAACAAGCTCGCCATGGAACAAGCGCCGGGTGATTGGACCCAGGCTACCATGTACCACTTCTGTCATAGCATCAATAATCCAGGATATACTTCTCCAACGATTGAGGTTAGTAAGAAGCCACTGGAAGGCAAGGTATGGTATTATTATAACCAGGACTCGCTTGGTTATATTGAAGGACCAACCAGCCAGCCAACAGCCGTAGCGAGAGTCCTGGACGACGGGACAACCCAGGAATCTAAAAAAGCATACAACGCCATCGGCAACGTTACCCAGAGCATAGATGCAGTAGGTCGTTCAACGTCCTACATCTATGCTCCCAACGGCGTAGATGTGCTTCAGGTGGCCAATACCACGGGGGGCATCAACGAAGTTCAAGGTAGTTACACCTACAATGCCCAACACAAACCCTTGACGATAACGGACGCATCAGGACAGACCACGACTCTGACTTACAACGCAAGCGGTCAAGTCCAGACGATCACGGATCCACTTCAGGCAATAACGAACTTTATTTACAGTCCGCCACAGGGGGGCTTCCTCGTCGAAATCGATGGGCCCCTGCCAGGTTCCGCTACCCAAATGACGTACGACCAGGTTGGTCGCGTCTCGACCATTACCGATCCTGAGGGACGAACCATCTGCATGCAGTACGACAACCTGGATCGTCCAACGGTCATCAGCTATCCCGATGGGACCAGTGAACATCGTTTCTATACCAATCTTGACCTTACGGGTGTTCAGGATCGGAAGGGACAGATGACCACCATGCAATACAATCCCCTTCGCCAACTCACCAAGGTTATAGATCCCCAAGGGCGTCTGACCCAGTTGGGATGGTGCAACTGCGGTAGCTTGGAGCAGCTCATTGATCCTCTCGGGCAAATCACCAACTGGTGGCGGGATCTTCAAGGGCGGGTCATAGGCAAGTCTTTAGCTGACAAGACTCTTACCAGCTACACCTATGACTCCACGGACCGACTGACGCAACGGGTCGATGCCAAAGGGCAAGTCACCCAATACCATTACTGGATTGATAACAAGCTCAAGCAGGTCAGTTACCCAAATGCACAGATCCCAACCGCGGCTGTTTCCTACGCTTACGATCCGATCTACCCCCGCCTCACCACGATGGCCGATGGCATCGGTACGACCACCTATGCGTACTATCCGGTCTTAAGCTCGCCGACCCTGGGGACGGGGCGTTTGGCGTCGGTCATCGGGCCTTTCCCCAATAGTGAAATCGATTATGGATATGATGCCTTGGGTCGCGTCACGACCAGGAGTATTGCAGGCGTAGGGGAAACCCGAGGCTTTGATGCCCTTGGCCGGACAGCAACCGTGGTCAACCCCCTGGGAACTTTCCAATATGGGTATGTGGGTGGCACCAATCGTCTTAATTCGATCAATCTACCCAATGGCCAGACCACGACATTCACCTATTACGACGGTACCAATGATTTCCGTTTGCAAAGCATTTCCAACCAACGAAGCGATCATAGCGTTATTTCATCCTTTAATTACACCTATGACCCGAACGGCATGATCACGAGTTGGAGCCGCCAAGCGGATGCCAATCTTCCGACTGTTTATAATTACCAATATGACGCTGCCAATCAGCTACTGCAGGCCGTTCTCCAGGATTCCAGTGGCAATGTGCTTCACCAGTATTTCTATGGTTACGATTTGGCGGGTAATCGTACCAGTGAACAGATCGATGCCCAGCTAGCGACGTCCAATTACAATAATATCAACCAACTCACTAACCAAACCATAGCCCAGGCGTCAAGTCAAGCGCCAACGCCTCAGGCTGCCAAATCCAAAACACGAACCAAGGCAGCCAAGTCCACTTCGAAGCCGAAAACCATCCTCCCTAACAAGGAACAACCCGCGCCCATGGCGCATTCAAACCCCTGATCCTTTTCCAGGGTTTCTTCGACGTGCAACAAGAGACGGAAAAAGTGCTCATTACTTGCTGTTATTGATTTGTTGGCTAAATGGTTGAGGTTCTAGTGCGCCCATCAGCTCCCATCCGCCCCGTGACTGTGCTTCTCGACTGGATCCGGCCGAGGTATTCCACCTTCTGCCTTAGCATCCGGAACTTTGGGGCGGTGCGTGCCACCATTGCGGCCCTGATGCTGCCCATCTTCATGGCCCAGTTGCTGATACCTCTGGAAGCACGGCAGGCTTCTCCTGTGTGGAGGCTCCCTTCCCCGGGTGGCCAGGCTCCAATAACCCAGGCGGGTGCTGCTGGTAGCCCTGAAACAGCCTATTCACTCGGGAACACCTCTTTCCAGCTTTCCCCGGCTCCTATGGCCGTGGCGCCTCCTGTCATAACTGCCTTTACCGCCGCTAAGGGCAGTATCACGGCGGGCACGAGCACCACCCTGACCGCCACCTTCACCGGGGGCACGGCCACCATCGACAACGGCGTGGGCAGCGTTACCAACGGCACACGGGTAACCATCAGCCCCGCGGCCACCACGACCTTTACGCTGACGGTAACCAATTCCTTGGGCGTAACCGCCACGCAGACGGTCACGGTCACCGTGGATGCGGCGCCGGTTATCTCCAGTTTCACCGCCGCCCAGGCCGCCATCACGGCCGGGTCCTCCACGACGCTCATGGGGGCATTCCTGGGCGGAACCGGAAGCATCGACAAGGGCGTGGGTGCGGTTACCAGCGGTTTGCCTGCGACCGTAAGCCCCACGGCCACGACCAGCTACACCTTGACAGTGACCACCCCCCTCGGAGCCACCGTGACGCAGACTGCCACAGTGACGGTGGTAGCCGCTCCGGTCATCAAGGCCTTCACTGTCGCCAAGAGCAGCCTCACGGCCGGCAGCAGCACCACCCTGAACACCACCTTTACCGGGGGCACGGCCACCATCGACAACGGCGTGGGCAGCGTCACCAGCGGCACAGGGGTAACCATCACTCCTGCGGCCACCACGACCTTTACCCTGACGGTAACCAATTCCTTGGGCATAGCCGCCACGCAGACGGTCACGGTCACGGTGGATGCGGCTCCGGTCATCTCTAGTTTCACGGCCACCCAGGCCGCCATCACGGCCGGGTCCTCCACGACGCTCATGGGGGCATTCCTGGGCGGAACCGGAAGCATCGACAAGGGCGTGGGTGCGGTTACCAGCGGTTCGCCTGCGACCGTGAGCCCCACCGCCACGACCAGCTACAGCTTGACAGTGACCAACCCCCTCGGGGCCACGGTGGCCCAGACTGCCACGGTGACGGTGGTGGCCGCTCCGGTCATCAGGGCTTTCACTGTCGCCAAGAGCAGCCTCACGGCCGGCAGCAGCACAACCTTGACCGCCACCTACACCGGGGGCACGGCCACCGTCGACAACGGGGTGGGCAGCGTCACCAGCGGCACAGGGGTAACCATCACGCCTACGGCCACGACCACCTTTACCCTGACAGTTACCAATTCCTTGGGGGCCTCCACCACCCAGAAGGTTACGGTCACGGTGGATGTGGCTCCGGTCATCTTCAGCTTCACGGCCGCCCAATCCTCCATAACGGCCGGGTCCTCCACGACGCTCGTGGGAGCATTCCTGGGCGGAACCGGAAGCATCGACAAGGGCGTGGGTGCTGTTGCCAGCGGTTCGCCTGCGACCGTGAGCCCCACGGCCACTACCGCCTACACGTTGACCGTGGCCAACGCCTTGGGCGCCAAGGTGTCTGGGACCGCCACCGTGACGGTGGAGGCGGTCCCAGTCATCAAGACCTTCACCGCCGCCAAGGCGGCCATCACCTATGGCAGCAGCACCACTCTGAACGCCACCTTCACTGGGGGCACGGCCACCATCGACAACGGGGTTGGCAGTGTCACCAGCGGCAAGGCGACCACCATCAACCCCGCAGCCACCACCACCTATACCCTGACAATCACCAACGCCCTGGGCGTCATGGCCACCCAGAGCTTAACCGTCACTGTGGATGCCGATCCGGCCATCGCCAGTTTCATGGCATCCCAACCCACCATCACGAAGGGGTCCTCCACCACGCTCACCGGGGTCTTCTCTGGAGGAACCGGGAGTATCAACCAGGGGGTCGGCTCCGTCACCAGTAACTCGGCCGCGATGGTGAGCCCCACCGTTAGCACCACCTACACCTTGACGGTGACCAACCCCCTGGCCGCCAAGGCAACGAGGACGGTCAGTGTGACAGTCGTGGCCGTTCCGGTCCTCAAGACCTTCACCGCCGCCGAGGCCAGCATTACCTACGGCAACAGCACCACGTTGACAGCAAAGTTCACCGGTGGCACAGCCAGCATCGACAATGGCGTGGGCAGCGTCACCAGCGGCCAGGCGGTCATGGTGAGTCCTGTTGTCACCACAACCTATACTTTGACCCTCACCAACGCTGCGGGGACTTCGATCGTCCAATCGCTAACGGTAACGGTTGCGGCCGTCCCGGTGGCGCCAGCCATCCTTGCTCCAGCTTATGTGACGGCGAATCAGGCAGGCTACAGTGCTTCCGTGCCTCTCCAGGTCGGCTGCACCTATGCCTGGACCATTGCCAATGGCAGCATCACCGCAGGGACCACAACCCCCAGCATCACCTTCACCGCAGGAACGGCCGGTACCCTGACCCTCACCTGTACCGTCATCAATGCGGCCGGCTTGGCTTCGGCACCCGGAACCCTGAGTGCCTCCATTGTGCCCGCCCCTTCGACGCCCGTCATTACCGCCCCAACCCTTGTCACCGCGAACCAGGCAGGCTACACCGCTTCGGTCCCACCTCAGCCCGGCTGCACGTTTGCGTGGACACTCACGGGTGGCACGATCACGAACGGGGCGAACACGCCCAACCTTACCTTCACGGCAGGCAACCCCGGTGCGCTGACCCTGGTTTGCACCGCCACCAATGCCGCTGGTTTGGCCTCGTCGCCCGGGAACTTAAGCGCGGCCATTGTGGCCGCCCCCACGACGCCCGTCATCATGGCTCCAGCCACGGTCACCGCGAACCAGGCGGGCTACACGGCTTCCGTGTCCCTCCAGTCTGGCTGCACCGTGGTGTGGGCCATCACCGGTGGGGTGATCACGGCCGGCGCTACCGCGGCCAGCATGACCTTCACCGCGGGAAACCCCGGCACGCTAATCCTTGGCTGCACCGTCACCAACGCCGCTGGGATTTCGGCTTCCCAGACGGTGACCGTGACCATCAGCGCAACTTCTGCTCCCCTGGCCATCACGGCTCCGTCCACCGTGGTGGCGGGCCAGACCAATTATGGGGCGGCGGTCCCGGTGCAGAGCGCCTCGAGCTACGCATGGGCCATCACGGGCGGAACCTTCACTTCGGATCCCACCGGCAACCCCGTGACCTTTGCCCCCGGCCCCCTGGACAACCCCCGGGAATTCCATACTGCGACGGTCCTATCTGATGGGCGAATCATGCTTGTGGGTGGGGTAAATGACCTCAATGGCGACCTAGAGCCCACGGCAGCCATCTTTACACCCGCCACCGCCACCTTTAGCCAGACCACTGGAACGCCGATTTCACCAAGGTATTACCATAGCGCCACCCTGCTCCCCAACGGCCAAGTGCTCCTGGCTGGGGGTATCGGTGGCCCCGCGGGCATCCTTGCCGCCGGCGAAAGTTTCGACCCACCCTCCGGGCTATTTCTGGCTTCGGGGGCCCTTGGCATTCCGAGGTACAACCACACAGCCACCCTGCTCCAAACCGGCCAGGTTCTGGTTACCGGGGGAATCGATGCGTGGAACAATACCCAAGGAAGCGCGGAGCTGTTCAATCCACAGGCCCAGTCCTTCTCGCCCTCGAACGGAACCCTGGCGACCCCTCGGACCCAGCACACCGCCACCCTATTGCCCAACGGTCAGGTATTGCTGGCAGGAGGTCTGGACCCTAATGGGAACTCCCTTGCCAGCGCAGAAATTTATGATCCTCCCTCGGATCAATTTTTAACGGCCCCCGCGGCTATGAATTCAAGTCGCTATGGTCACACCGCTACCGTCCTTCCCAACGGACAGGTGCTGCTCGTTGGGGGCTACGGCCAGGATTATTATCAAGGGGTGGGATCCGCTGAGCTTTATGATCCCCCATCAGGAATGTTCTTCTACGTGGGTGGGCCCATGAGCACGCCCCGGGTGTTTCATACCGCGACCCTGCTCGCCAATGGCACCGTCTTGATCACGGGCGGGCTTAATCCCTTGGGCACCAGCGTAGCGACGGGTGAACTTTTTGACCCTTCCACCGGGTTGTTCACCCCAGTGCCCACGCCCATGTTCACCGCGAGGGCTTCACACACGTCAAGCCCATTGCCAAGCGGTCAGGTGCTCCTGGCCGGGGGCATGAATGTCAATTCCTACCCCGTGGCCATCCCCGAGCTCTACGATCCGGTCGCTAATTTATACGAGGGCACGATCGGTCTCACCTGCTCGGTTCAACCGACCGGGGGCGCGGTAACCCAAGTGCAGACGCAGATAATCGAATTGCCCAACCCCGTTCCGATCCTTTATGCTCCCTCCTGGATGACCACGGGAGCAACCTACACTGCCACGGTTCCAGATCCCGGCTATTTGTCCTTTGCTTGGAGCATCACCAACGGCACGATCTCCTCCGCCAGCAATATGGCGAGCATCACCTTCACGTCCGGCAGTGCGGGACCTTTAACCTTGGTCTGCACCACAACCCCCAACACGTGTTGCTCTCCTGCTTCCAGGACCGGGACCTTCACGGCCACGGTGGAGGCGCCTCCGGCCATTATTTCCTTCTTGGCCGGTCAGGCCTCGGTCGTCATTGGGGGCTCTACCACCCTCACCGCGGTATTCACGGGCGGCTATGGTTATGTGGACAATGGCATCGGGACGGTGGCCAGCGGGGTTCCCATGCAGGTAACTCCTACCGCCAATACGACCTATACCTTGTATGTCTACAACGATGCAGGAACCCCGGTCACCCAACAGGTGATGGTGACCTATATGCCCCAGCAGCCCCTCATGGCCGCCCCAACCCAGGTGGCTGCCAACGAAGGAGGTTTTTACGCGTCCGTCCAATCCCAGTTGGGTTGTACCTATGTCTGGCAGATCAGTGGGGGAACCATTCTCGCGGGGGCTGGCACCCCGGCCGTGGTTTTCGCTTCGGGAGCCTCCGGCTCGTTGGTTCTAACCTGCACCGTAACCGCTGGAGGCAGCACCTCCGTGTCCTCCACCATCCAGGTGTCTGCGGGAGGACCGTTGGTTCCGGTCATTACAGCCCCCCAGCTCGTGATCGCTGGCATGGGGGGGGTCACGGCCTCGGTGCCACCCCAGGCTGGCTGCACCCTCTTATGGGCGATCGCTGGAGGCGCTTTAACGTCCGATCCAACTGCCAGCCAAGTGACCTTCGCAGCGGGGGCTTTGGGTACCCCCAGGCTCTCACACACCGCGACCCTCCTGGGTAATGGCCAAGTCCTGTTGGCCGGAGGGCAAATGGATGCCCAGGGTGATATCGCCGCAAGTGCCGATCTCTTCAGCCCGGCCCAAGCAAGCGTTCAGCCTGCAATGACCCCGATGGCCAACCCCCGAATCTGGCACACTGCCACCCTCCTCGCTAATGGCCAGGTTCTGCTTGCCGGTGGTAGTGATGGAATTGGGCAAGTTCTGGCCGATGCCGATGTTTTTGATCCTGCCTCTGGATCGTTCACCGATAGCCAGCTTGAACCGAATAGTGGTAACGGTCTGATGAGCACTGGGCGGATGGGGCATGGGGCCAGCCTCCTGCAGGACGGGACGGTCCTGCTCACCGGCGGCTACGATCCCAATGGCAGCATGTTGGCCACTGCGGATGTGTATCAGGCTTCAACTTATTCCTTCAACTCGGCCCTTTCGGGCATGATCTGCCAGAGGGCATACCATACCTCAACCCTCTTGTTGGATGGCAGGGTGCTGCTGGCTGGGGGGGCGCCTCCATACTTCGGGTATCCCCTCACGGCTGAACTGTACGTCCCCGGCAGCGGCTTCAGCCCTGCCGCCGGCCCTATGACATCCGCCCGCTTGTGGCATAGCGCTACCCTGCTCCCCAGTGGTCAGGTCCTCATAATTGGCGGACAGGATTTCGAGAATAACACCCTCGGGACGGCCGAGCTATTCGACCCTCTCAGTGGGACCTTCACCCCAACTGCCGGTTTCTTGACTTACCCGAGGTCCAATCACACCGCCACCCTCCTGACGGATGGGACCGTTCTCGTGGCTGGCGGCTTCGACGCCAACGGCAACCCCCTGGCCGCCGAGGAGATTTTTAACTCTGGGACCGGACTTTTTACATCGGCTGGTGGGACGATGCTGGCCCCGCGGGGACTTCACACAGCTACCTTGCTCCCGGGAGGCATGGTCCTGATGGCGGGTGGGCAGGGACTGGAAGTACCCGTGCTAGCCAGCCCTGAAGTATGGGATCCTGTCGCCGCCACCTTCGGCGGAACCCTTGTGCTCACGTGCACGGCCACCAACGTCAGCGGCACGACGTCCAGCGCCGCGACTTCCAGGGCCTTCATTATTCCAGCACTTGTGGCCCCGGTCGTGACTTCTGGATGGAGTCCTTCCGTTACGCCCGGTCAGACCTTTGTGGCGTCTGTTACTAATCAATTGGACGCGTCCTATGCCTGGACCGTCGTCAATGGGACGATCGTTTCAGGCGGTAATGGGGCCACAGTGACGGTTATCGCTGGCTCGGTCGGAACCGTCAACTTGACCTGCACCCAGACCGACCCGCTCGGAAATTCAATCAGTGGCGGACTATCTCTGTCTGTGCTTAGCACCATTGTTGCGCCAAGCCTCATTCGTGCGAATCAAGCCGGCTTTACCGCTTCCGTTCCCGCCTTGGCTGGGGCTACCTACGTCTGGACGATTGCCAACGGATCGATCATAACAGGCGCCAACAGTAATTCGATCCTCTTCGCTTCAGGGAATCCAGGCAACCTCGTTCTCGACTGCGTGACCAGTGTCGGTGGCAATGCCAGTGAAAATGGTCCCTTGACGGTCACGGTCGTCCAAAACGGTAACCCGATTTCGATTAGTGCGCCTTCCATTACGTTCCCTGGATCACCATTTAATATTGCTACTGCCAGTTGGGTAGGAGTGGGTGGTGACGCGTGGGGAGTAATTAACGGTTCTATTGGAAATAATTATTCAAATATCGCAAATTCGATCATGTTCCAAGCGGGGGCAAGCGGTACGACTATACTTTATTTCACGAGTCAAGATGATTCTGGTGTTTTTTCAGCCGGTATGACCAATGTCGTTCTTGAAGGAATCGTGGCGCCTGATGTTGTTACAGCAGGTCAATCAGGCTATCTCGCAAGTGTTCCAAATCTCTCGAACATTGAATCTTATTGGGGGCTATGGCCTAACTGGACAATTTCCAGTGGTTCGATCTGGTGGAATGGGAATCCTACTTATTTCACGGCAGGCGGAATTGGAACTATAACTATTTCATGTGAACTTCAATACCAAAGTTGGTTATATGGTTATGACGTTACTTATTGTGCTTTTTCAAAAGACATCACCGTGATTGCCGCCCCTGTTCAACCCGTTTTGACAGGGCCCAGCAAGGTAACTGCTCAAACACCTGGCTATACGGCATCCTGTGCAGCCCAACCTGGCTGTACTTTCCAGTGGACCCTTACCAATGGGACCATCATGGCTGGCAACGGGACCAACCAAGTTACGTTCACGCCGGGGACGACAGGTACTTCGACCTTATCGTGTTCGGCGATCAACGCTACCGGATCCTCTTCGACACCGGCCAGCCTGACTATTCAGGTCTACCCTGCGCCCCTAGCTAACATTACTGCCTTACCAGCTTTGGCATACGCTGGAACTACCGGTCTTACTGCGTCTGTCCCGAACCAAGACCAAGGAACCAGCTATGCCTGGACGATCCAGGGGGGCACTCTCACCTCCGATTCCGGCCTTCCAGCGATTAAATATAATCCCGGCGGTGCCGGAACCGTCATCCTGACTTGCCAGGTGACCAATGCCATCGGGACTTCCGCCACCGGAAGTCTTACGGTCCCGTTATCTCTGGTTCCCAGTGCCGCCATCGTTGCGCCGGCCTCGGTGTGGAGTGGCCAGACTGGCCTGACCGCCATGGTGGCTCCGCAGGCAGGAGCGACCTATGCATGGACCATTGCCGGGGGCATCATCACTTCCACCACCATTGGCAATAGCATCGTGTTCACAGCAGGGGCCCCCGGCCCCCTCACGCTTCAGTGTTCCGTTGTTAATAATGGAAATAGTGCGAGTGGGCAGCAAACGATTCCGGTGCTTTCGGCCCCCTACTACACATACTATTCCTTTGATGAAGGGCAAGGGAACCTTCTGTTGGATCACAGCGGTCATGGGTTCACAGGCCTTTTGCAGAACAACACGCAGTGGGTTCCTGGCAAAGAAGGTACAGCCCTCGCCTTTGATGGGGCTTCATCTTACGTGGCTATTCCATTCGTCAGCCCCTTCCAGGGCCCTTTCTCGGTCAGCGTGTGGGTGAACTTCGGAGCAGTGAACAAAGGCACCGATAACACGATCCTCACGCTGGGAACACCCATCGGACTTGATTCTGGACAGGTTGTTAAAGATACTGGCTTGGTCCTATACGAACGGGGCGGGTTTCTCAATTTCGATTCCATCAATGACACGGTGACCAGCCAGACCCCCGTGCAGCCTAATGTGTGGACGCATCTGGCCTTCGTTACCGACGGAACCAACCGTTCCATCTACATCAATGGTGTGCTTGATATAACTCAAGCTGCCGGCTCCATTCTGGGGACGGGGCCGACCTTGACCCTGGCCCAGGAGCCTTGGGCACCGCAGAACACCCTTTTGGGGAAACTGGATGAATTAAAAATCTATGACTATGCTCTGGCACCTTCGGACGTGGCTTTACTGTATTCAGAGGATGTCAATGTCATCATTGCCCCCCGCATCGTTACCCTGGCGGTGGGCCAGTCCCATTCTTTCACCGCCACCGTTTCGGGCAATGCCAATTCCGCTCTGACCTGGACCCTGCCCGATCCTAATAGTGGCGCCATCACTCAATCCGGGGTTTACACCGCCCCTGCCACTATCCCCGCCCAGGGGACCACCTATCGGATCATCGCACAGAGTCAGGCGGATCCGAGCCAGTCGGACACCGCCCAGGTCACCATCAACTGGCCGGTCCGCATTGCGCCGCAAAGCGTGAACTTACCTGCCAACGGATCAGCCGCTTTTCAGGCCGTCCTCACCAATCAAGGCGACCCGGGGGTGACCTGGGCAGTTCAGGAAGCCAACGGGGGAACCATCACTTCAGCCGGTGTCTATACCGCCCCTGCCCAGCCGGGCACCTATCACGTGATTGCTTCCAGTACGACCACTGGTCAGACTTCAAGCGCAACCGTTCTGGTCGGGGCCCCTTGCGCTACGGCACTCAACCAGGCGCTTATGGGGTACTGGAGTTTTGATACATTGGGCAACCTCGCCGCGGACGCCTCCGGGCACGGCAATGATGGCATCCTGATCAACGGCCCCGTTTCGGGACCCGGAAAGGTCGGCAATGGCTTGACCTTCAATGGGGCCAACTCCTACGTTGACCTGCCCACAGTGGATATGTTTACCGGGCCCTTCACTATTTCCGCGTGGGTCAAGTTTGCCCAAGTTAACCGTGGCACTGATAACACGATTCTCGGCCATGGGGTGGCCGGCGATTGGAACAGGGGCTTGCATTTGGTCGAAAGGGGCGGCAAGCCCTACTTCGGGTTCTGGGGCAATGATCTTCAAGGCAACACGCCCCTTCAGGCCAATCAATGGACCCAAATTGTGGCCACCTTCGATGGGAGCCAGAAGGCCCTCTATGTGAATGGGGTTTTGGATTCCACCCAAACCTCCAGTCCATACCTTGGGTCTGGTGCCAACGCACAGCTTGGTCGCCTGCCCTGGGGAAACCTGGATACGGTCCTGGGAACCCTAGACGAGGTGCGGATTTACACCAGGGCGATCTCTGCCGCAGAGGTGGGAAACCTGTTCTCTTCCACCGTCAATGTGTTCATAGCACCACATGCGATCTACATGGCCGAGGGAGCGAGCCAGGCGTTCACGGCCCAAGTGACCGATTCCGCCCACGGCGGCGTGAACTGGTCCCTGCCGGATGGTTCCGCAAGCGGAACGATCACCACCACGGGGACCTATACGGCTCCTGCCGCCATTCCTGCCAACGGGATGACCTACCATGTAAAGGCCCAGAGCGTCACCGACCCCACCCAAGCTGACGTGGCCACCGTGACGATTCAACCAGCACTACGTGTGGAGCCTTCTGGTCCACAGGTACCCGTTGGAGGTAATCAAAGCTTCACGGCCCTCGGCCCCGATGGCTCGACGCTGACCGCATCCTGGTCCGTCAATGAAAGTGGGGGAGGAACCATCAATTCAGCCACCGGAATGTCGGCCACGTATTCTGCCCCCGCAACACCAGGCACCTACCATGTCGTGGCCAGTGTCAATGGTTCGAGCGTCCAAGCCACCGTTACGGTCACGGCCCTGCCTATGGGTCCCATCGCCTATTTCCCCTTGAATGAGGGGAGCGGTACGATCGCTTATGATGCCTCCGGATTTAACACTTCGGTGGCCATGCTGCAGAACGGTCCGGCCTGGGTAGCTGGGTACAACGGAACGGGCCTCTCCTTCCAGAACAATGCCGTGGCCACGCTCGTGCCCCCCATCAACCTAGGGTCAGGCTGGACGGTTTCGGCCTGGATTCTCACCCCCCTTGCCCAGACCGGATTTGCCCATGCCCTGGTCTCCGGGGCTTCCGGCAACGATATCCTTGCCATGGTTGCGGGTGACCAGGTCAGCCTGGGGTGCTGGCAGGCTTCCACCAACACATTCTGGGATAGTGGTTTCCGCATGAACACGCTGACGGATGGATGGCACCTCCTCACAGTAACGGCCTCTGGAGGAGTCACCAATTTCTTCCTCGATGGGGCCACCGTCGGGGTGCCTATTCCGTGGCAAACGCTGTCCAGTCTGGCAATGCTCGGCAATTCGGGCTCGTCCTCTGAGCCCTTCGGCACCATGGATGAATTCCGAATCTATGGCAGGGCCCTCGCCGCGGGGGAGGTAGCCACTTCCTTCTCCGCACCGACGTTGGGGGTCACGCCTTCTGGAGCGACGCTTCCCCAAGGAGGAACGGCCACGTTCACGGCCCAGGGAACCGGGCTAGCCCTGCCTGTTCCCCACAAATTATCGCTGGACATGGACCGAGGCATTTCGTAGCCTCGGGTTATGGAACTTCAGGCCCGCGCCCAGAACTTGATCAAATATACAATCGGTCTCCCCGAGAATCTTGA
>Ga0316217_10004381_pt1 | contig 15336 bp, 10 predicted proteins | sample 1anoAmetaG_FD_203633 | JGI IMG/M metagenome (GOLD analysis project Ga0316217, IMG submission 203633) | Freshwater microbial communities from Trout Bog Lake, Wisconsin, USA - 1anoA | ecosystem: Environmental > Aquatic > Freshwater > Lake > Hypolimnion/Profundal zone | place: USA: Wisconsin... | reverse complement strand
ACTTCAACCCTTTAGATTTCAATTTTGGCCAAGATGGGCACAATCGGGTGACCATATCCTTTGGCTTTATTTCCTTTGCATTGTTACTGATGAATTAATTTTAAATATATCTTAAATAGTCGAGTTGCATATTTCTTGTTATTATTTCAAAGCCCACTCATGGAACTGCTCAAGGATCCTGGGAATACTCGGGTTTTCAAAGGACTCCCATTGCCCCCGCAGCGTCCGCTCAAGTCAGAATTACTCTTCCAGAAAGCTGGCATACAGATCAATGTGCTTAAAGATTTCCTCAAGAAGGAAGGCAGAATTGCTGTCGAAGATTATAAGAGATTAGTTCGTTAGGCGATTCATGTCTTTCGTAAATCATAGCTGATTCAGAGTCTTAGGCGAATATGGTCACCATTGATGATCCAGTAACCATTGTAGGAGATATCCATGGCCAGTTTTACGACTTTTTGAAGCTTTTGGAGACAGAAATCGGAGGGAACTGCTAAACCACCAAATATGTATTTCTGGGGGATTATGTGGATCGTGGTACCTTCTCAATCGAAGTGCTCATCCTGATATTAGCCATGAAACTCGCCAGGCCCAAGCAAGTACTGATGCTGAGAGGAAACCACGAATGCAGACAACTGACTTCCTACTTCAATTTTCGTACTGAATGTAGTTTTTCGCTTAAAAAGGTCTGAGCAAATACAACCAAGAAGCCTACGACTTGACGATGGAGATGTTCGACCAGATCCCTTTAGCATGTCTGCTGAACAAGAAGTTTCTGCTGGTCCATGGGGGCATTTCCCACGACCTAAAAACCGTACATCTCTTGCTACTCTCAGCTAGACGACATCAGAAAGATAGACCGCTTTCGAGAGATACCCAAGAGCGGACTGTTCTGCGATTTGGTGTGGGCAGACCCCGTGGATAACAAAAACGGAACCTGCGACGGGCTAGTCAAGCACAACTAAGTAAGAGGGTGTTCCTATTTTTTCGGCAGCTAGCTCGCCAAACAGTTCTTCTAAAAAAACAAAGTTATCTCTGTCATCCGTGCGCACGAAGCTCAGGCTGATGGCTTCAAAATGTACAAATGGTCAGGGGCTGAAAAATTCCCAGCCGTCATCACTATCTTCTCAGCGCCCAACTACTGCGACTTCTATAATAACAAGGGAGCAGTCATCAAGTTCGAGGTAACAATCTGCTCATCAAGAATAATACGCTAAACATCCAACAGTTTGTGGAAAGCCCCCATCCCTACCTGCTGCCCAACTTCATGAATCTCTTCACTTGGTCCATGCCCTTTGTAATTTAAAAGTGTACGGAAGTTCTCTACCACTTGATAAAGCCTGATCTGAAACTAGATACAATCGATGTGCCTGTTGAGATTCTGATGCATACCCAGCTGCTATAAAAACTAATGGACCACTCCAAAAAGCAGACCAGCTAAAATATAGAACTTGTGAGCTTGGACGGCAGCTGTCCTGACTAGAAACTGCTCGAAACTGGCAAATTTAAGCAAGGAAAGAAGTAATCCTTTTAGTAGAAGAAAAACATCGACTCTAAAAACTAACAACGGCCAGGATTTGAATGAACTTTATTTTGATTAACTTAAAACTCTTACAGACTGATTTATTGCCCTCTAATATCACCTGTCTCCAGCTAAGACAAATCTCAAGACTCCGCACAAATTAAATGGATCTTTTGATGACGTTATTTTTTAGAATCTGGGTTTTATATAAATTATATCGAGAGAAGATTGCTTAGGGGAGCATATAGACCAATTATACAGGCAGATGGAGAGCTTAGTTAGTGGAAAATCTCAAATATTTTACGTCAGCTTGCTTAATTTTGCTCGAATCCTACTAAAAACTAGTCTAAACTGTGCTAATGGGATGGGAGTTATTCAAAACAGCTCACTAAATCTCAATAAAACACAGCATTACTCAATAAAAGTAAGTAAGTACCTTGAGCTAACCCATTCGCTAAGCTGAGAGGAGGCTTTATAAGCTAGGAACAAAGGATGAGGTTTAGCGAAGTGCCAAATCGCCTTAGAATAATCTATTTTGGGTAGTTTTTAGGCGGGTAACTGTCCATTTTATTTATTTTCTCAACTAAGTTTGTGATATTTATAATTAGTTTTGTTGCATGAAGGACAACAAAGAAAACGCTAAGCAGTCAATGATAAAAATGTACAACGTCGCTGACTTCTACTAAATCATTGAGAAGGTCGGCAGAGGAACCTACGGCTCTGTCTACAAAGCAAAAGGGCTGAAGGACGGCCGCTTTTATGCTATTAAAAAACTGGAAAATAATGACACCAAATTGCAGCAAGAAGGCTTTCCAATAACTGCGCTGAGAGGTACTTACGTGATTGTTTCAGAGATTAGTTTGTTAAAGCAAATAGACCACCCTAATATTATTAAACTCAAGGAGATCATCGTCTCGAGGCCAAACAAACGCAATCTCTTCAGAGGCTCCACCTTCCTTGTCTTCGAGTATATGGACCATGATTTCGCTGGCCTCTTCAAAATGAAAAGTAAGTTTTCACTACCCTAAATCAAGTGCATTATTGCGCAGCTTCTTGAAGGAGTTGCCTACTTGCATCGAAATAAAATATTCCATAGGGATATAAAATCCGCTAACATTTTACTCAACGACCAGGGAGAAGTCAAACTTGCGGACTTTGGGCTTGGCAGAAAAGTAAGATTTTAGAATTTTTTTACCTACAAAGTAGTGACTTTGTGGTATCGGGCTCCATAGCTTTTACTTGGATCCAAGAGCTACTCAGATAAAATTGACGTCTGGTCAGTAGGCTGTGTTGTTGCCGAGTTTTTCACAGGTGAAGTACTATTCAAGAGTAAAGTTTGCATTACATAGAATAGACTTAGTATTCCCAAATGGAGAGAATTTATGAGATTGTGGGTGATTTCGAAGCAAATGAAATGAAAATCAATGAATAGTCTTACAAAATCTATCAGAATCTCCAGGATTTACGTCCAAGGAAGACATATAGTAAGGAAATTGCGAACTATTTGAAGAAGACTTGTCCAAATATTTCAGAAACCACGATTGATTTCATTGATAGGCTTCTTCGTTTGGACCCAAATAAAAGAATGTCTTGCGAATAAGCGCTAAGGCACCCTTTCTTTTCGGAAAAACCTTTGGCTTGCAACAAAAACTAGATTCAAAAAATGGAATACTAATGTCACTAAATGTTTAAAGATCGCTCTATTAAAATCTAAAGGTTCATAAAAAATGATGAACAAAACTAAGGCAAAATGACCAAATTCAAATAAATTCGTGAAAATAGGGATACTAAAGAGTATAGAGAAAGAGAAAGATAGCCTTAAGATCGTAAATACTCCAGAAACTACCGTGACGACAAATAATACAGAGAAAGAGACAACAAAGGCAGACAAAACAGGTATTACTATGAAAACAAGAAAAACTAAAAATACCGTAGCTCTGATGACAAATCATCCTACTAAAAGAAGTCTGAAACTTATAGCTCTTCCAGCAAAACAAGCTAATACTCAAGTAAGTTTTAATCTTATTTAGGTTCTTCCTTAAGCAGAAGCAGACACAGAGCAAAAGAAGACAACAGAAAAAGTAGAGATTCATACAAAGGGAATAGAGATAGAGATTATTCTCGCAGAGATGATAAGAGAAGAGTGGACAGGAAGGATGAGCGGAGGGATTCAGACAAATTTTAGAGATAGAGGAAAGGAGATTACGAAAGAAAAGATAAATACTACAAAGGCGAAAAAGATTAAAGATACTCCAACTACAGGAGAAAAGATGACAGAGTCTAAAGTAAAAGGTAGTACCGAGATGAAAGAGTACCTTTCAAGAAAGACAGCAAAGTCTAAGAGCGAAGGGATGACAAAGATGAAAAGTAAAGAAAAGATGAAAAGCGAGAGGACAGGAAAGAGTACCGTGAAAAGAAGGAAGATTGGAAAAGAGACAGCAAATAAAGGAAATACTAAAGATCGGAGAAAGCTGGTTATTAATCAAGAGGAGGCAAATATTATGAAGATCGCGATTATAAGCGCAGATAATAAAAATGGGTTTAAAAAAGCAAAGCTGATGAAGTCAAATATTAAGAAAGTTAAAAACATGGTGATTATTATCGCAAAGAAGATGTTTCCTAAAAGAAGCTGGATAACAAATATTATTATGTGAGTGGAAAGGATCCGTACAGAAAAAAAGACTATCGCAACTCAAATTCTTCCTCAAGGAGTTCCAATCATCGCTATAAAAAGGACAGAGAATACTCAAGAAAGCCTATAACTTACTAACGTAAAAATCACTATAAAAAATCACACTCAGACAGCAATGATCACCGCAACCACTGAATGCCTTTGATGTTTATGCCCAATCGGCAATTTATAATTTATCTATTACTCAAGATGCAACAATATAGGAGCATTAACCCAATCTGCCATTTTTGGAATGCTAACAACTTTTTTGGAATGCCTGAACAGCAGCTTTTTTGGAAAGACAACCATTTACAATACCATGCTTCAGTTCACACAAATTTTGCACTGCAGATATTCCACTTTTTTAGAGACCCAATTAAAAAGGGATAGAGGTGGTAAATTATCACCTCATCGATATCAATCATAGGAAATGAAGGAAACAGAGGAATAGAGGAGCAATAAGACCAGAAATATGATTAAATGTTCAAATTTTGTGAAAACCAATACAATTGAACAAGACTGAAACTCATGCAAATTTGCCATACTTTCTGGTCAATATCAAACATCTTGATTCTAAATTGCTTTCAGATCTTTATCAAAGTCTTATTAGCCTTATTCTTGATACATACATCTTCCAAAAGGCATGTTCATCCTATCTCAATGGAATCTTAAGAAGTAGAAATAATTAAAGTATCGATGATCAATAATTAGTGCAAACTGCTGTCAGCTGCCCCTACTCTACTAAGCTGATGAAAGATTACTTAGTTAAACTTATCACTTGTCCGTTCTAGTAAAAGACATAGGTCATGTTTGGTCTTCTCAGGCATCCCATTTCATCCCGCCAGCACTTGAAACCCTTTAGTCCTAACTTTTTCAGCCAAGTCTTCAGTTTTTAGGACTCTATATGACTCTAAAAGGCTTTATTGTTGGTTCTAAAAGTTTCAAATGACTCATTTTTTGGCTGAGACTCTTGGTAATGACTGAATTTTGAACTGTTGCGAGAATGATTCGAATATCTAGATATCGATTTCTCGTGGTTTGAGTTTGAAATGATTTTGTTCGCCTAAAATGGAGATAGTTTTTACAGCTATCCACTATTTTTCGCTGATGATTAGATCGATTTTTCCTTTTTGGTTGGTTTCTTAAAATTCATCTCGTTATCACCGAAATTCTGAGACCTTTCTGTAGTAAGCTATTTGGTCTTTTTATCAACAATTTAATGTTAAGTTAGAGACAGCGTAAACTAGTGCTTACTCCTTCTTTGAAAAAAAGCAGGCTTAACTTCTTAAAAGAGCACACTTTCAGACTCTGAGTAATTAGACTAATAGTCTACCAAACTGATAAGCTACTTACTCTATGGATCCTAAACTGATAAGGTCATCTATTTCTTGAGATCATCCAGTCGGTATTTGGGTCTTACTGGTTTGTCCTTGACCTATTGTTCATAAAGGATGCTTGCTTCATTTTCTTTGTTTTACTGCTTCAGGTAAAGCTCAATATTTTATTGCTTCAGCTTGCATATTCTGAGGTTTTAGTAGACGCTTCTCATGGTATTCGTAAAAAGATTGAGCTTCTACTAGACTCTGAGGGTCTTTTAGACTCCTTTGTTTAACTATCGCATCATAAGTTTGCCGGTTTCCATCATTGAGAAAAGTAAAGTCTCTATTTGGTTTATTCTATCGTTGTTTTTAAGGATTATGCTGTAAATTTTTGCAACGACTTCCTTCAATTCTTCATCAGTCTCAGCCATCTTTTTCCCCACATATTGAAAACTGACCACTTAACTCTTAATTTCTATCTTTTTCTTCCTTGTTTCCTCTATCTTCTTCTAAGGTATCTTTGTGCTGGAAGGATTAGCTGAGTATGTTGGTTTGAGATTGGGTGAGAGTCCGTGCTTTCCCGGCCTAGGCTATACACTTGTTTTTCGCTATTCCATCTTTTTAGGGGGCAGGACTTGCTCATTCGTCGTTTAAAAGTTGATAAATTTGGAGATTTTGTTGTTTCTAATCTCTCTTCCATAATCAACGAACACCTTACTTTCCTAGACTGATTCTCCCAACTCCCTTATTTCTTCAAGATAGTCGATTAACTCTTAGTTTCCGAACTCATCTCTTTTTCGTTCCCCAAAAATGTTGTTCCTCTTTCTAAATTATTTGTTCTTTAATGAGTATTTCATATATTTTCATTATTATGAAAAAAAATATAATGAGCTCAACCTACTGTATTTTAGTATTCCAGTAATGATTTTACTAAATCAGTTGCTAACTTCATTTGTCGCCTAGCTCTGCCGATCCACCAACATATGGCCCAGATTTATACTTATATCAAAGCTAAAAATAATTAAATGGAGTGTCATAAACTCATCATTAACTAAGGTTGGCCATAGTGGTTATACTCGTCATCTTTGAGTACAGGCTGGAAAGGCACCAGGCTATCTTGGGTGCTAACGTATATCATGTTGTAAATACGCCAGTAGGTGTGTCGCACCCTTCTAGCTGGATGCCAGAGGCCTTGCAGAGTATACATCAAAATAATGCTTCCTCCAACACTGCATCTTATCCCTTCCACTGCCTCTAGCACTGAATTTATCACATGAGGACTTGTCTAGAAAACGTTTGGCCAAATATAGTTTAGGAGATGGATTAATGCATCTTCGCAACCGAAGCCTTGAACACCTAGAGCTAAATGTTTGATTGAGGCTGCTGCAGTCTGTCTATGCACTAGGTCTCGATCTGTTAGTGCATCCTAGAGAAGAGGAGTTACAGCATAAATGTAGTCTTTTGCCATCTCTCCTATGTATTCAAACATAAAAGCCAAACTTTTCAAAACCCCGTTTTGGACATTGAGCTCCTGAATTCTGTACTAGTTCATTAAGGCAGGTAACACAGTAAATGGTCCACAACTTTACGAAACAATCGCGATTGCGACAGTAGTGCATATTCTTAGCTGCCTTTCCTGCACTTTAAGATTGTTCAAAAGAGTGACTAAGACGTCTTGAGGACCTATAGCTCTAGCAATGAAGCCAAAAGTGACCACAGTTGCTCTTCTTATGTTTTTTCTGTGAGCCTTTAACATCTACAACAAATCGAAACAGATTCTGATCCATTATTTAGGGGACACTTCATCCGCTCCTTTGTCGGCTATCCTACCAACCAACTAAATACAGTTTTCTTGAACTTTGTCATTCCTATTTTTCAATATGGGAGTCAGCCTTGGTAAAAGGTCCTTGATTGGAGGAGTCATTTTGGCCATTCCGATTTCAATTACAATACTTTTTAGTGCTCCTAAAATACTTCCCAATACTTCAGGATATTCTTAACGCAGACATTCGTTCAAATTCAGTCCCAATCGGCCTAGTCTTGCTTATTATCCACATATTTTCATTGAATGTGCTATTTTGACAATCAGGTCAGCAGCCTGCTGCCTAATTCTTGTGCTTTTGTGATTAAGCCTCCAATGAATGGTGCCCACAATCTGGACAAAATAAGGCTTAGCCCTAAGTCCCAAAGCATTAACTACTGCTCCAAAACCATTGAGAATTATGCTTTCTTCTTTATCTTACTTATTCTATTCATGAAAAGCTGCCAAAACACAGTCCATCAATTCATTTCTTAGATTCTCGGGAGCATATCCAATTTCAGAGCCATTTGGAGATTATAGGATTTTAGTTATCCCCTCCATCACCATTTTTCTGAAAGGTTCGTTTTCATCTTTTAGACCAAGGTAGAGTTTTTCAATTATTTAGATGACTCCTACCTTTATAGCTATTTCTACCGTTGTTTAGACTAGCTGCTTATAGTTTCTTTTGTCTGAGGCCATCCTTCTAACCCAAAAACATCTAAAGAAGGGCTCTAGAACATCCTTTCTAATGTATTGAGCATCAACACCATCACAAACAAGCACTTGCTTCAACACTTTTAGTACTATTTTCCTGAGTTCATCGTCTGGAGTCTAAAACTGTCTTATGAGCGTTGGCATTATTGTCTTTATGTATTGAGCTGCATGTCTTGATTCCATCAGAGGAAAAATGAAACCTACTGCCTTTAAGAAAGCTCCTAAAGATTTATCTCTTACTTAGGTTATTCTCTTCCAAAGAGGCTACAAAACACAGTTGAATGCTTAGATGCCATAAGGGGCAGATGCCTAGGCTAAGGCAGATAGTGCTAATGCTGTCAATGACTTTACTTTTTTTTGTGCGTCATCGAGACCATTCTTGATACATTAAACTAGTTGCTTCAGATAAGGTAATATTGAGCAACCCATCAAAATGGCAATCTGCTGAACTGTTTTTATACCAGTATAACGAGCTTCCCAACTTTTTTTACTCATACACACTGCCTTCAAAAAAGGCAATAAAGCTCCAATTCCCAATGCACTTCCTACAACAGCAAAAGCTCTTGAAATAGTGTTTCTGACATACTAATCTTTATGATCAATATCAGGCCTCATAGTTGTGATCATTGTAGGCAGCCCAGCTGCTTTGGCTAGATTGCTAATAATCTCTCTTCCCTAAACCCTAGCGTAATAGTCTTGATCCACAAGCATGGGCAAAATAACTATGAGTATTTTGTGTGTATAGGGCCGAACTAAATCGTCTAATTTGTAGAGAATGCGGTCTACAACTTTGACGAGCAAATGTCTTTGCTGAGGTTAGTTTGTAGCCATGAATAAGGGTAAGAGATGATTGAAAAGTGGACCAGCCCCAAATTCTCTTGCATTTATAGTTATTTGCCTTAGAGCACTTTTTCTCATTTGTGGATTCCCATCCTTTATCTTTAAAAGCATTGTCAAAATTTTTCGTGTTTTTTGCTACTCAAGTGATAAATCATTTTCATCGACTTTTTCAAGCAGAGGTGCGAAGAATTTGTACTAATCTGTCTTAATAGGAGGCAAATCGCCCGATGAAATTTAAAGAGATTGGTTGGTCAGAGGAGATTCATTGGGATATTTATAAGACTCTGAAGCAGGAGCTAGGCCATTTTTGGACTGAGGTTGGTAATTTTCAGGAGCCTTGAGTATTTCATATCCATCATCATTGCCAGGCAAAAGCATATCAAGCTCCTCATCTGTGTAGGGCCTGTTGCGCTCTTAAAGCTACTTCTCCCAGCGCAGTTGCTGCAGTTTACTTCCAGGCAGGTTTAAGATATCTGGGGTCTTGAGATTGTTTGGTGTTGGAGTGGCTCCTGCATATCCCGGAGTAGCTCCACCAATCATGGGAGTTTTGTCATCCCATCTTCGAGGAGTTTGTGCCTCCCCTTTACGAACAGGGGTTTAAGAAAAGCGAGAAGGCGTTTGCTATACCCTATTCGGAGTACGATCAGCCAATCTTTTTGGATCATTGTTCAGATCATGTTTAGCCATGGGGGTTGTGTCCCATCTAGTACGTTTCGGGGTGCCCTCAGGTACAGTGCTTCCCAGACTTTTTTGATCCATCTAATAATATTATAAGAGAAACCTAAGTTCTAAATATTATAAACAGTAGAATGTTGATCCATTCTGATGAAACTTAGATAAAAGAGGTTCGCCAAGATTATATATTAGAAAAAGTCATAATCTAGGTCAAAAGCGAAGCAAAGATACTAGATTGAAACCCGAGTCTTTTTATTTTACTTGGATTCACTTTTGTGAAAAACGTGTTTCCCTTTCAAACCTAGGTTAGAACTCAGCATGAAATAATAATCTTTTTGCTAGAGGGTGTGAATTATTTTCTCCAGGACAGGAATTATAATACCCTCGCCCTAACAAATTTTGGTCTACCAACTAAAAGATAACTAGCTTCTTTTGTGCAGGCAGTAATAGGTCGAAAACCATCTATTTGATTATAAAGAGCTGAGTGCTATAAAACAGTCCAAAACATAGGATTTCATTTTTTCTGGAATAAAACCCTAAATAGTCCTATACTAAACCAAATGGGTTCATAAGTAACTGCAGACTTCAAATCTAGAGCTGACGATTATCGAAGAGAAGAAATAACAAAGATATGATTTAATAAAAATCAGATATAACCTGGCGAAATATTTTATAACTCACTGCTCCTATCAACCTGTGCTCCCTGCTAGACACTTTTTTCCTCAACTTGCCCACTTCTGAGCTCTCTTTGCTTTTTGCAGATAACTTTTGGTTATTATGAATTCGCCACTTGGCTTCAACATGTTAAATATATGATTTAGAGCAAACTGTTAAGTCAATGGGGGATTTGGTTCATCTATCAGGGTGAATCATATGAGGGCAACGTGCATCTCGTTACCACTCTCTCGTCTTATGCAGACCTTGCTTACTTCTGGAAATACTCCCCCATTGCTTCCCTCTCCAACTACTTTCTTTACGAGCAAAATCGGCAAAAAACGTAGCTCATCACCTATCTAGTTACTTAATCGGATAAACTTCGAAAAAAATAAACTCCATCGAATTTTTCAGACAGGGAATCTTACCAAAATGGGAGGATGAGCAAAACCAAAAAGGAGGAAGATTTATTTTTCAAGTCAACAAAACCCAGCACAATAAATAGCAGATATACTAAGACCTAACTTTCTTCTTTTTGGGAGAAGACTTCTAACTTAGTGACAAAGTTAACGGCTTTAGATTTATCACGACTAAAGTCAACAACCCTTCCAGCTATCGTATTGAAATCTGGGTGAATTTCGATGAGTCAGATACCTAATCTATCATCCACTACCAAAAGATTCTTACTGAACTATTCAAGCAACTAGCGTTCGATGTGAAAGAGATCCGTTTTAAGCAAATGAAAGACTAAGGAGCTCCCAAGGAACCAAAGGAGAAAGATGCCAAAGTTGAGACTAAATGAGAAGATCTTGATATTTGTAGATAGAATACTTAATTTTACTACAATAACTATAGGCTAAGTAATCCCAGGCTCAAAAAGTATAGCTGATCACACATATTTTTCAGAGACACTTTGGCAGCGCACACCCTTATCAGAATTCAATCGTCTACAACTTTTGCAGAGGAATTTGGTTAATATGAGTCAACCTAGAAATATTGGCAAAGAATCAACAGAATTAGTTTCTTTATTAAGGCCTTGTCATCAGTAAAGGCTGGGATCTTTCCTCAATCTTGCAAATTTTAGGCATAAACAGATAAGCTAGAGGTCAAATGACCATCAATAGCTGTAGGAAAGCAGTAAATGATAGATTTATATTCAAATGAACAAACTAATAATAATTTATTCAATATGTAAAGCCCTACCAGCTCCAAAGCATCTAATAGCCCACGAAAACGATCAGCCAAGCTGTTTAGACCTTATAAGCTATAAGACACATATTCACTTACACCGGACAGCCCCGAATTTTATAAGCTCAACGTCAACCTCATCATTTTGACCAAATATGGCAGAGGGATCTACATTCGACATGGCAATTAAGATCGCTGCTCTAGCTTTTTCGCCACTCTGGGAACAATCGTCAACAAACTTGAGCTTTCCTTCGGCAAAGCCAACCAAGAAGGCGAGCAACCAGCCAGTAAATCTGAAGATATTAAGCCCTAAAATGCATAAAGCAGGGAGAAATAAAGCTGTACTTGCTAAGAAGATTGAACTACATGTATATCTGCTGGTCCAAAAGCACTCTGAATGAGGTACTGATAACAACAGCAAGGTGACTCTATACGGCATGATAGAACTCGTTCATCATCAACTTATGTCCTGCCTTACTGGCAAAGTCAACAACATACTCTAAACTAACCAAACCTATGACCCTTCCATCAATTTCGGAAAAACCAGGAATTAACATCTACTCCTTCATTATGCTTTCTAAAACGGTCTTCATTCACTTCCCGTGGTTTTCAATGCTATACCAATAATGCCTCTTCCTATTCAAACAAAATCAATCATATACTCTCTACTTAGAGAAGAAAAGATCTAAGGACTGCAGATTAACATTCTGATGACGATGGGAGAAGTAATTGCTATTCATAAGCAAAAAGGCATCGATTTATCCACTTATGACATCTTTTTGTTTCAGACCTTGATTCAAAGTCAATCTTCACTCTTCAAGTCCGAAATTTGGTACCCTATTTGTTTACCAGGAGTGAGCTTTTAGGAAAGAGTCTTTTGCTATATAAACTTTCTTACTGATCAAATCATTCACATTATGGTATCAGACTAAGCCCAAATCTTCCCATAACTTTCCGAATCAAGCAAAAGATTGAAAGAAAAGATAACAGAAAAAGCACTACTTTAACGTATAAACTTATCGATTTACAAGTAGCTGATCTTTGATCCAACCCTTGAAAGATCAATATTCTTGAAGCACTTCCTTTGCAGATACACTCCCAATGATGAGAATGTGCTAAGCCAAATGGTGATGAGCAGTGGCAGCTATTTTGGCTGGAATGATGAATAATGGTCCTCATACATTCCCTTATATGGAGAACTGCTCCAGCTGCATTGCAAGCACAAGTCCAGCAAAAAGGAAAAGATCCATGTACAATCTCTTAACAATAAGTTCGTTGGAGGGTACTATGAAGAGGGAAATGTGGCAATTTTCTTTATTGCATCGTATCTGAGCGAATTTTAAGACTGCAAAGTCATCTGTAGTACTTTGTATAAATACATCAAATAAGAGGAAAGCAGCTTATGGATTAGCAAGTTCGTGTGATGTGTATACCTTCAAATACTAGGCATTAGGAGATATTACCAAGTTTCAAAATTTTAACATTTACTGCTACCAAGTATATAGGGAGGAAAGGTAAACTCATATTAACCTTTTTGTTGGATATTCCTCTCTTAACTATTCTTTTAACACAATCTTCAGGATAAGATTTTAACTAGTTCTTACTCACATTTTCGCATTATGGATTATGAGCTAGCCTTAGACATATCTTAATGTTTTTTTGAGGTTGGAGTAATCCCTAGCAAGATTAAATAATCATGGGCAGATCCCATTTTAATTAATGTCCTTAAATCCTATATTATTCTACCTCCTCAAGATATTTCGATAGATTTGACAGGAATATAAATATCAATTCATTCACCAAGTCATTTGCTCAACAGCTGCAGCAACCTCGAAAACACCCTCCTCTCACTCAGTTTTATCGTCTCCCGATGGTTTTAGTATATTGTCGACCATTTCTGCTGGCTGTTGCCACTGGGCTGCTGCTCATGAATGAAGTTGCAGCGTGATCCGTAGCAGCAATACCCCTTCTTCTCGAAGGCATGACACCCCTTGGTTTTATAGGAACGATTCGTCTCCATATTGATGCGCAACTATTCAGGCCCGTGAGCGAACTGGCACTTCTTGCCATAGGGACAGAACCCTTTTTCCATGAAATTTCTGCAGAGCGAACTTTTGGCCTTGGAAGAGATGCTCCGAGCCAACTCTCCAGTGACAAATTGGACGTGTTAATCTATGTGATGCTCACGCTCATCAGTCTCCGTAGAGGTATCCGAGTGCGAGTCACAGGCCAGCGGCAACGAGAAAGGACAGCTCAACATTTGGTGATACATCATGTAGTAAAAGTAATTAATGATTATAGCTTTGCCGATTTGGACCTTATTATATCTCTACCTTAATAACCATCCCCCACAATCTTCCCCACGATCGAGTCCCACAAACTTGACTTATAGCCACCAAGTGCTGATTATGCCGACAATATGAAAGATCACGCCAAAGATTCATCTTTTTGCATTACTATTATCTCTGCATCTGCGGTTATCGTGATCGTCCACTACTTTTTGCCGTTTATGACTTAGTTAAGCAGAAGGTACAACTGATGCGCCGCAGAGTGGCAGGTCCGATGGGCCCTCGGCAGTATCTGAGAGCCTATCGCGCCCGAAGAAAAACTTCTTTGGCCCTGGCACGATCGTTTTAGTTTTTGACCTGACGGATGTTGCCTTTGGCATCGAAAATCCATGCGGACGTCAGCGTTGATATTTCCTCCATACGCTATAAAGATTGGATTATCTGATAGTAATACTGTTTCTTGTTAATTGATTGAACAAAGTTGAAAGAAAAATAAGCCTGGAACCACTCCTGCCCTAGACGTAAAACTATTTGCTATTCGCTACTTTTCAGCATCAGGGACTTGATTATCTTTGCTTAAGTTTGTTTATTTTTGATGGTTTGATTTGGGCTACTTGGGGCTAAAAAATTAAGGATTCTGAAGCATATGAATCACTTAAAACGATACGATTGAATAGAGAGACTTTTTTTCACTGCAGATAAGGCTTGAACAGAAAAAAGGTTAGAGCCTCAAATTTAAACTACGCACCAATAAATAAAAAGAGGGTTGTCTGGCATAAAACAGGGTAGATAAGTGTGTTCGAAAGGTTTGAGATTGAGTTTCTTGTGCTGTAATATGGCGAAAGCAGGTATATAATATTTGAAAGTTCTATAAAATGGACCAGTACCGACTGTAGTCTAAAAAGGGAGAAGGAACCTTCTCGGAGGTGTTTATGGCGCAGTCCATCCGCAACCACAAGCTGGTGGCCATCAAGTGTATGAAAAAAAAATATGAAACCATCGAGAAAGTGAAAAAACTCAAAGAAATCCAGGCGCTCAAACTGCTCACCCCCCACTAAAACATAATCAAACTTATCTAGGTCCTCTACGATTAGCCCACTGGTAAGTGACTGTCTATCAAGGCAAACTTGCGCTTGTGTTCTAACTCATGGAGCAAAATCTTTATGAGTGCCTCGTCCGCAACAAAAACCTGCAGCCCCAGAAAGTCAAGTTCTACATGTACGAACTCCTCAAAGCTATTGACTATATCCATGGCAAGGGCATCTTCCATCGAGATATCAAACCTTAGAATGTGCTTATTTCTGGAGACAGCATCAAACTTGCCGACTTCGGCTCCTGCAAAGGTACTTCATCACAAATTTAGGCATATTTTCGAAACAGCCCTACACCGAATACATCTCCACTCGCTGGTACCGAGCTCCTGAATGCCTAATGACGGACGGCTACTATGATCTAAAAATGGACATCTGGGGCTATGGATGTGTGCTGTTTGAGATGATCGCCAAATATCCACTGTTCAATGGCAAGGGTTAGCTCGACCAAATCCACAAAATCAACAAAGTTTTGGGCACTCCTAAGCAATCTCTAATCGACTTATTTAAGAGCAGAGCCACGCACATGAGTCAAAACTAGTTCAATTTCCCACAAAAAAAGGGCATTGGATTCTA
>Ga0316217_10004380_pt1 | contig 15336 bp, 12 predicted proteins | sample 1anoAmetaG_FD_203633 | JGI IMG/M metagenome (GOLD analysis project Ga0316217, IMG submission 203633) | Freshwater microbial communities from Trout Bog Lake, Wisconsin, USA - 1anoA | ecosystem: Environmental > Aquatic > Freshwater > Lake > Hypolimnion/Profundal zone | place: USA: Wisconsin... | reverse complement strand
CGAATGTGGACAAGCTCTGGCTGGAGGTGGCCGGCCAGCCGGTCATGGCGCACACGTGGCGCCGCTTCAATGACGCCCCTTGTATCCACGAAATCATCGTCGTGGTGCGCGCGGAGATGACCGGACATTTTGCGGCGCTGGCGGCGCAGTGCCGATTTAACAAACCGTTTCAACTGGTGGCCGGCGGGGCCGAGCGTCAGGATTCCGTTTGCAACGGGCTGGCGGCGTTGTCGCCGGGCGCAGCCATCGTGGCCATTCAGGATGCGGCGCGGCCCTGCACCACGGTGGACTTGATTGCGGCCACGATCCACGCCGCCCTGGAGACGGGCGCCGCCGTGGCCGCGCAGCCCGTGGCCGACACCCTCAAGGAAAGCGCCGATGGGCAGACCATTGCGCGCACCGTGGACCGCTCCAAACTCTGGTCCGTGCAAACCCCCCAGACGTTTCGCGTGGAAGTCATCCGCCGCGCCCTGGCGGCGGCGCGCGCGCAAAACTTGATTTTCACCGATGATACCGCCGCCTGCGAACTCATTGGCCAACCGGTGCGCTTGGTCCGTGGCGCCGCGCCCAATCCCAAGGTGACGGTGCCGGCGGATCTTCCCTTGATTGAATCCCTGTTGCGCTGATCACGCCGCCGCAGGTTGCTTCCGCATCGCGGCGATCCAAAAGACAAACAGAATCAGGAACGTCACGCCGGCGGCCACGGGCATGGTTGCCAACAGCGCGCCCGGGGTTTTCCCGACGGTCAGGAGCAATCCCCAATAGCCCAGGCTGAGCACGCCGTAGAGAAAGGAGAGTTTCGTCCAGCGGCTGGCCAGGGACCACATGCCGAGCGCTTGCGAGAGTCCCACAAAAACCATCGCCACGGACAGCCGCCCCACCATGGCCTCCGCCGCCGGCGTGTCGCGGTGCAGCAATTGCAGGCCGTAAGCCCGCAGGAAGTACAGGCAGGCCGCGCCGCCAATCAAGCCGGCGGCATACAGCCCGATGAGCTTGAGCTGATCCCACAGCTCGTCCCCGTGGTGATGCTGCCGGCTCGAACGGTGCGTGAACAAGACCGTCAGGAGCGGCGCCACCGCCGTCACCAGCGCCACCGCCAGCTTCTCCGCGGCGGAATAAGCATCCCGGTCCGCCATCGAGAAATACTTGTTGGAAACCAGCGTGTCCCCCTGGGTGAAGAAATTATTGCCGATGACGCAAGCGGTGCTGACGACGACAAACTGGATGAACTCCGCGTTCCACGGCGAAACGGATTCCGCCTGGCGGCGGGGGAATTCATGGCGCCAGAAAAAGAGGATGAAGTTGGGCAGCAGCATGGCCACCGAGCCGAGCACGGCCCATTCCGCGATGGGCGAGATCGTGGTGGCGGGCCAGCCCACCAGCACGCGCATCACCGCCGCCAGCAGGCTGATCAACGCCAGCCGTTTGAACCAGCCTAGCCCCTGGCAGAGGGCTGAGGCGTACGAACTCCACAGGTTGCCCAACACGCAGACCAGTGCGATCAGCGTCAGCGCCAGGCGCGGGATGTTGAAAAAGTCCCCCAGCGGCTTGATCAGCAGGATGGCCGCCACCGACCCGGCCACCGTGATGTGAAACAGGAACTTGCGGCAGCCGGCCAGCAGCCCGTGCAGCCGCGCATCCTCGCCGCTGAAATGAAAACGGGCTACATAATGCGTCACCGCCTGCTGGGCGATCGCCAGCGGCAAGCCCAGAAAGGCGATGAAGGTGACCGTGTTGTTCATCAGGCCAAACTCCCCTTGCGCCGCCGGCGAATCGAATTTCCGGCTGATGATCACCTGAAACACATAATGAATCAGGGTCGTCAGAAAGCTGATGACCGTGAAAATGACGCCGCTTTGCAGCAGTTTTACAGCGCGGGCGGGGCTTTTCATTCGGGTGAGGAGGCGGGCTGGAAAAAAACCGGTTTCATCGTCGCGCGGCGGCGGAGAATGGGGAAACCACCGGCAGTGTTACGCCGGCCGGTCCGGGCAGGCGCGAACCCCACGGTTTTATGGCCGGGGCAGCGGCGCGAATGACGATTACGAGTCTCATTAAAACCCGTAGTTTCAGCGCTAGCCCGGCATCCGCGCAAGCCGATTTTGCGGGTTTTTTGACGGGCGAGTTGACTTAAATCAAAGGCCACCGGGGAGGCGAAACTGGGGGGAGGCGAAAAGGGCAGCGGTGGCCCTTCAAAAACCCGGTGCATCCGCGTGGCTTCAGGGTTAACCTCTGCGGATGAAAACGGATTTCATGCGGGCGGCCATCCGGTTGGCGCGGCTCAAGATGCGGGCGAACTGCGGTGGGCCCTTTGGCGCGGTGGTGGTCCGGCATGGCAAAATCATCGCCCGCGGCTGGAATCAGGTCACTTCCACCAACGACCCCACGGCGCATGCCGAGATCACAGCCATCCGCACCGCCGCCCAAAAGCTCAAGACGTTCCGATTGGACGAGTGCGAGCTTTATACCAGTTGCGAGCCGTGTCCCATGTGTCTGGCGGCCGTTTATTGGGCCCGGATCCGGCGGGTTTATTACGCCACCACGCGTCAGGATGCCGCGCGCATTGAGTTTGATGACGATTGGCTTTACCGCGAAGTCGCCCGGCCCCGCTCCAGGCGGAAAATCCCCATGCGCCAGGTGTTGCGCGGCGAGGCATTGCCCGTTTTTGCGGAATGGCAGGCCAAGACCGATAAAACTCCCTATTGACCGTTCACGTCGGCCTTGCCGGCGTGGTTTTCATGCTTGAACGGCGGTTTCTTTGGTGGCGGCTAATTTTTTCAGTCGGTGAAAGACTTCCAGGCAGGCGCGGGAGACATGATACGGGCCTTTCCACTCGCTGACCTTGGGTAGTTTGGGATCCGGTTTGCCCTCCGGAGTGATGCGCCAGAACCATTCGCCCTGTTCGCGGTCCACCAGGTGTTGTTGGACGTAATTCCAGACGCCCAGCGCGGCGGTCAGAAACTTGCGGTCACCAGTCAGTTCAAAGGCGTTGAGGAACCCCACCATGGCTTCCGCCTGCGGCCAGCATTCGCAGCCTGGATCAATGCACTGGCCCCCCTTGCCCTCGTAACGCATGGCCCCGTCGGCGCTCAAGCCCTCGTTCAACGCGGTTTCCGCCAGCCGCCGCGCCACCGGTCGGACCCGGTTGACAAGCTCTTCCTCGCGCAACTCCTCCGCCGCTTCCAGCAACAGCCAACTGGCCTCGATGTCGTGGCCAAACGTGTAAGTGTCCGAGCGCACATTCCATCCTTCGTCGAAGAAGTGGTGCAAATGGTTGGTCCGAGCGTCCAGAATGCGGTCGAGAAAAAGCGCAATCAACTCCCGCAGCCGCACCGTGACGCGGCGATCCGGCCAGACGCGATGCAGGTTGGTATAGGCCTCCAGCACGTGCAGATGGTTGTTCATGGACTTTTTCTCGTTCATGTCCTTGTCGCTCAGCCGGGCCTCGGAGCCGGCCTCCGTCCAATCCCGGCGGCAGACTTCCACATAGCCGCCAAACCGCTCGTCGTGGGCGTGGTTTTCCACCAGATCAAACAACTCCCGAGCCCGTGCCAGAGCCGCCGGGCTGCCGAAGGCCCGATGAAATTCCGTCAGCGCATAAATAGCAAACGCCTGGCCGTAGATTTTTTTGGAATCGTCCAGCACCTTGCCGGTGTCGTCCAGCCGCCAAAAGGCGCCGCCGTGCTGCGGGTCCCAGAATCGGCCCATCACAAAGTCAAACGCGCGCGTGGCCAGCTCCGCAAAGAGGGGCTCTGGCCGCCTCCGGTACACCGCCGAGAAGGTCCATAGGATGCGGGCATTGACGATCAATCCCTTGGGCTGGGTGCGGTCGGGTTTTAAATCATTGGCGAGCCAGCCCATCCAGCCGCCCTGCTGCGTGTCCAGGGCCGGTCCGGACCAAAAGGGCAGATAAAAGCCGAACAGGTGCTCGCTCACCTCGGTCGAAAATCGTTCCAGTTCTGATTGGCGGTTCATGGGGTCAAAGCCCTATGCGCAATTTCAATGCGGGCGATCTGGGTGTCCCCGGTCAGCTCCAGCTTCAGGAACCGGCCGCCGGAGAGGTCCGTGCTTTGAAACCGCACCGGCTGCCAGTAGCCATAATCGCCCGGCCCGTGGGAATCGTTTTCCATGCCGGCTTGAATTTCCCGAAACGCGTGGCCGTCGCTTGAAATCGAGAATTTGATCGGTGCCGCCGTTTTTTCAAAAAAAGCAAACACGCGGAATGTTTCAATGGCCGACGGCAGTTCATAAACCAGCGTGTCGCCGGCCGACCCGGCGGCGCGATGGATGTCTTCCTTGGCCACGCGACAATTCCGGTTCACCAATTTCCAGCCGCTGGCGCGGGCGCTGGTTTTGGAAAAGTCCGCCATTTCATCCACCAAGGTCGCCAGCTGGGCCGCCACCGGGCCGACGACGCGGGAAGGCGCGGACTTTCCGGCGTCATTTTGCGCGCACACGCGGTAATACCATTTTCCCGCCGGCACGGTTTCATCGCTGAACTGCGGACGATATTGCGTGAAGGCCTCGTCCACATTGGACACAATACGCGTCCAAGGGCCGTCCTTGGCCGGAGCGCGCTCCACTTGGTACGTCTTGGCGCCGACCGAACCTTGCCAGGAAATCGCGCCGGGGTCGCTGATGGGCAGCAGCCCGGGCGCGGCCGGAATCGGAATTTCCGGCGGCGGCAAACCGCGGATGGCAAAGGCGTCCGCGCGGACCGCCGCCAGCAGCTTGGTTTCGTCATACGGATCGCCTACGGGCGAAGGTGGCCAGTGGAAGGCCTTGTAGAGGTTGGCGCCGTCCGGCTCGCTGTGCCAGTAGAAGCCGCCGTCACGATTGCGGAAGCGCAGGCTCCAGAGCAAACCGCCGGACATCGGGCTTTCCATGATGGCCTGCATGGCATCCCGCATCGCGTCGGTGGGCACAAAGCCGAATTCGCCCGCGATGTAGGCTTTTTTGCCGTGGACCAGCCGGGCGTCCTCCCGAATTTGCGCCGCGATGGTTTTCGCATTGTGCGCGTCGGGATAATGGTGCGTGGTGACGATGTCCACTTCGGGCATCGCCAAGACTTCAGGCCGGATGCCGCCATCGTAGCCATCCATGACCAGATGATTCGTATCCAGGCTCTTGATGAATGCGGCGATGGCTTTGGTCCACGTGGACGGCCCGCGTAGTTCATTGCCGGTTTCCCAGCATAAAATGGCCGGGTCATCGCGATAGCGCACTCCCGTCAGCGTGTTGGTGCGGGTCAAGACCTGGCGCACCATGGCTTCAAAGTCGGCGATGATTTGCGGATCGGTCCAGAACGCGTCCTTGGGCTTGCCCCGCCACTTTTCGAATTCACCGCGGCCGCCCTGCCAGGGCCAGTTGTTGATGAGCGGGAGGATGAGCCGGATGTGCTGTTCGTTGGCCAGTTTCAGCGCCAGATCGAGCGTGCGAAAGCCCGCCTCGTTGTATTCGCCCAAACCCCGGACATACTTTGGCACGCTGGCATCCTCATCCGCGCGCTGGATGGGAATCGAATACGAGCGCACCACCGTGCCGCCCAACTGCCGCACGGTGGCCAAGGCATCGGTCAGCTCAAATTCATCCGGCAGGCGCCAGTCATTGGGCGCATCCCAGGCGAGGTAATCCTCAATGATGAGCAGGTTGGGAATGTTCCAGGAAATGAAGCGGAATTCCTGGTTGCCGTCATACAATTTGCCATCCCGCGCCGTAATAAAATTGGCAAAGGCAGCGGCGCCAGCAGCCTGGACCGTGGCGGCAATAATCCCGGCCAGGAAAGTGGCCTTTAAAAACGCGCAACCCGTTGGCGCGGGCAGGGCGAGGCGTTGGCCAACCCAAAGCTTGAGAATTTTATTTGTTGGCATAACTGAATCTTCCAATGTTGCCGTTCTATGCCGCGGCCGGTCCCGTCCCGCCGGCGGCCGCCCGCCGCGCGGCCAGTTCGCTTTCAACTTTTTCCATGAGCGGCTCTTTGAGCGGATAAATCAGCATGAAAGCGGCGGAGGCGAGCGCGCCGACGGCCGGATAAAAACTCATCATCATCCGGATGCCATTCTGGGTCGTCGCGCTTTGCGCGGCCTGGGCGGCGTCATAGCCGTAAAATCCCAGCATCCAGGCCGCCAGCGCGCTGCCGATGGTCCAGCCGAATTTTTGCGACATGGAGGACGCCGAGAAGACCAATCCGGTCGAGCGGCGCCCCCGCTTCCACTCGGAGTAATCCGCCGCGTCCGCGTACATCGGCCACAGCAGCGGAAAGATGATGCCGGCGTTGACGCTGACCAGAAATTGCAGCACGAAAATCCAGACCACCTGGTCGCGATTCAACCAGTAGAAACCGAGACTGAAAACCGCCGCCAAAAACATGGCCGTCAGGAAGGTGTTTTTCTTGCCGATGCGGTCGGAGATGGACTTGGCGGCCACCACGCCCACGATATTGGCCGCCTGGCCCAGCACAAAATACATGCTCGTCCAGGTGAAGGTCAGGTTGAACAGGGTGAAGGCGCTGTCGTTGCCGAGCGAATACTTGAAATAAAAAACCGCCACGCCGTCGCGGATGGTGTTGAAGAAGATGGTGGCCACCCCCGCCCCCAGCAGAATGAACCACGGCAGATTGCGCCCGAGGTCGGCCAGATCGTCTTTCAACGACGTCTTCTCCGTCACCGGTTTGATGCGTTCCCGGGTCCAGAGGAAGGTGAACAGGAACAGCACCATGGCCAGGACGGCGAACATCCCCGCCATGCATTGCCAGCCGCGTTGCGGATGGGCGCCGTTGCCCCCGAAGAATCTGGCCATCGGTTCGGCGGCGGCCAGCACCACCAGGCTGCCGCCAAAGGCGAAGATGAACCGGAAGGTCGCCAGCGACGTGCGTTCCTTGCTGTCCGCCGTCATCACCCCCATCAGCGCGGCATAGGGCACGTTGATCAGCGAATAAATGGTCATCATCAACGAATAGGTGACGTACGCATAGATGAGTTTCCCCGCCGGACTGAAGGAGGGCGTGGTGAAGGTGAGCACCCCGATGATGGCAAAGGGCCCCGCCACCCACAGGAGATAGGGCCGGAATTTCCCCCATTTGGTGTTGGTGCGGTCCCCCAGCACGCCCACGAACGGATCAAACGCCGAGTCCCAACTGCGCGTGACGAGCATCATCGTGCCCACCGAGGAGGCGGCGATGCCGAAAATGTTGGTGTAAAAGTAGGTCAGGTAGGCCGAGAACAGCTTCCAAAACATCGAGGAAGCGGCGTCGCCGAAGCCGTAGCCGATTTTTTCGCGCAGGCGCAATTTCATGAATGCGCCCAGTGTGTTGGCGGGGCGCGGAATAGACGAGCCAAAAGCCCGTAGCGAGTTTTGAGGACAAAACAACGGTTGAATTCATTTCGACAAAAAAAGGGCCATAGAAAGGAATACTCACGATAAGGAACTAATGTTTCTAAGAGTTGTTCCCTATACAAATACCGGGTGCACCACAGAAGCACAGAGGCACAGAGCCGGGAACAAACCCTCATTTTCCATTTTTATTCTCCACTCTCCATTTGTCCGCTCTGTGCCTGGCTCTTCCTGTTAGCCGGAGCGCGACTGTGCTGAAAGCCAGTCGCAGCGACGCTCGCCATGCAATGGGCTGGATCCGTTCGACCGATCTTCTGGCTGGCCACGCGTCTGCGACTGGTCTTCGACACAGTTGCGCTCCCCCAGAGGGGGCGTCCATTTAGGGCTTTGCAGGCAGGACGGGAGGTTGGTTTGTCGCCCGCCATCCCCATGAACCCTGGAGATGGCAGAGAAAAAGAAGCCCGCCCTGACCCCGGCCATCTCCTCCGAGGACTTCCACGCTACCCGTGTCTTGATGATGGCAAGCGCTGGAGGGTTCGCAAAACCAGCTGCCGATCATTATCCCCAACGCGGAAACCGTTGCTCCTTGCTGGGGGAGAAGCCCGGGTTGAGGGCGGTCGTCACACCATCTGTTTGCTGGTCTTCAGATCGCACGGTTCCTATGCCTGAACCATCAAAAACCTCAAACCATGGAAAAGCGCGTCATTGCGCGGGCAACGGCTCGCCCGCCAGCGCGCCTTTGACATAGACCCCGAAGTTGGGCGTGGGGGTGTAGTCCCAGTCGGCAATCAAATTCGGCCGGGCGCTGGTGTGAAGATCCCACGCGGTCCACGACCACTGATGGGCCTCAAGCGAACGCATCACATGCAGCAGCCAGTTGTCGGATGGGTCCATGAGACTGGGGCCGGCATGGCCGCCGAATTCGCTCACGATCACCGGCAACTGCGCGCTGGCGGCCTCCATGTGCGCGATCCAGGTGTCCACGGTCTCGTGCTTGTTGTCATAACAATGGTTGGCGTAAATCACGCCGTTGCCGTGCGGGTCGGCCAGCCGGCTGCCTTTTAGGATGCCGGATAAATCGTAGGCCCAATCCAGACCTCCCGCCACCACCACATTGTTGGCGCCGGTGGCCCGCACGGCGTCCAGCAAGGTCTGCAGGCCGACCGCGGTGAAGGTCTTTGGTGTCTCGGGGTTTCGGCGTCCGGCGGGCTTGTCTTTGATCCGCCCGCCATGCAGCCAGACCTCCCAGGAAACGTCATGCGGTTCGTTATACAAATCGTAAAGCACCGCGGGCTGGTTGGCAAAGACCGGGGCGAAATCCCGCCAGAAGGCCAGGCTGTTCGTGTCGGGCATGGAATGCTGGCCAATGTTGTGGCCCCACTCGTTGCAATCCGACCAGTGCAAATCGAGGATGAGGTAACAGGCGTTGGTGGTGCAGTAGGCGGCGATTTGCCGCACCAGCGCGCGATAGGCCTGGCCGCGATCGGTCTGCTCGGGTCCGTAGCCAAACCAGCGATCCTGCGAGAGCGGCAGGCGGATGATGTTGGCGTGCCAGTCACGGATGGCCACCCGCACGGTTTCGAGGATATGGCCCTGCCCGTCGCTGGTCCATTCCAGGCTGGCGACATTGACCCCGCGCAGACGCACTTTTTCGCCATGGCTATTCATTACGTTGGTGCCCACCACGTGTAATGGCAGCGGCGTGACCGCCGCGGACGGATCGGCGGCCGCGGCCAGCGGCCGCCAAAGCACCACTGCGACCGCGAGCAAAAACAGCGTTGTTCTGTTGCTGCCGGTTAAAGGTTTCATGGCAAGCGGTCCGGGCTACTGCATGTTGCCCATCGGCAGATGCGCGTATTTGGCCACTGCCTGCGCGCGGGAACGCACGTGCATTTTCTCGTAAATGCGGCGGATGTAGGTGTTGACGGTCTGGACGCTGATCTTTAATTGCTCGGCGATTTCCTTGTACAGGTAGCCGCGGGCCAGCAATTCGAGCACTTCGCGCTCGCGCTGGGAGAGCTCGGCCGCTTCGTTATCCACCTTGCTGGTTTCGTTGCGGCGGAAGGACTGCACCACCTTGCGGGCGATCTGGCTGCTCATGGGCGAACCGCCGGCATGCACGTCGCGCAAGGCGTCGAGCAATTCATTCCGGCGCGTTTGTTTCAGCAAATAGCCGCTGGCGCCCACGGCTAGGGCGTCAAAAATATGGTTCGCATCCTCATAGACGGTGACCATCAGAAACTGCGTGTCGGGCAATCGCGGCTTGAGTTTCCGGACGCACTCGATGCCGTTCATGCCCGGCAGGTTGATGTCAAACAGCACCACTGACGGTTTGCGTTGTGGAAGGTCGGCAATCGCGCTTTCGGCATCGTCATATTCGCCCACCAGCTTGAAACCCTCGGCGCCGCGGATCCAGCCCGCGATAATTTCGCGGGCGGGCACGTCGTCTTCCACAATGGCTACACCAATACTCACAGCGTCTTTTGCTTTTGACATAGTTTAGGCTCCGCTGGAATCAAAGTCTTGTCACGTTAATTGATGACAAAATGGCCGCCTGCGGGAGGTGGGCGGCGCTGCCAGGGAAACTTCGCGCGGAGTCGGGGCCGGTGAGCCAGCCCGGGCAAGTTACAATTCCGGCTGCTGCCGGTGGATTCGCAGGCTCTCCGCCACGTTTTTCAGAACCCGCAGAACCTTGGGCGCCGTGGCGTCCGTCAGGCGGCGGGCGGTGACCAATAGTTATTTTCCTTCCGCCGTCAGGGAAAGGAAGATTTCCTCCAGCGCGCCGGCGGTGCCGCTTTGCCGCCGCAACTCGTCGCGCGTGCCGACGGCAATCAGTTTGCCGCCGTGGATGATTCCGATGCGGTCGGCCATTTCCTCGGCGATGCTCAACTGATGCGTGGAGACTAGCACGGTGGTGCCGGCCAGCGACCGCTCCTTGAGCACATCCTTGACCACCCGGGCGTGCTGGGGGTCCAGCCCCACCATCGGCTCGTCTATCACGAACACCTCCGGGTCGTGCAATAGCGCCGAAACGATGGCGATGCGCTGGCGAGTGCCGTGCGACAGCCCTTCCAAGGTGCGGTCGGCAAATTCCTGGAGATGAAACCGCTCCACCAATTCCCCGGCGTTCTTTTGGATGCGCGCGGCCTCCAGCCGGAACATCTCGCCGGTGAATCGAAAAAACTCCCAGGCCGTCAATTTGTCGTAAAGAAACGGGAAGTCGGGCACAAAGGCCAGCCGCCGCCGGGCTTCGAGCGGGTGGGTTTGCACGTCGTATCCGCAAATGCAGGCGCGGCCGGAGGTGGGTTTGATCAGGCCGGTCAGCAGTTTGATGGTCGTGGTCTTGCCGGCGGCATTGGGGCCTAGCATCGCGAAAAACTCCCCCCGCGGTATTGTCAGCGAGATGTCGTTGACGGCCGCCAGGGTCCCGAACTTTTTCACCAACCGGTCCAGTTCAATCATGGTTTGCTCCACTCATCAATGCGGGCGGTGATATCGCCGGGCAGGGTTACGCACATAATTTCCCCCAGGGTGCTCACGTCCACGATCACCTGGCGACCCAGCAGACTGGTCTCCAATTGGTAAACCGGCACGGCCTCGGTCCCGATTTTCACCCGGGTCCGGCGGGCGTCCCATTCCATTTTTTGCGACGCGTCCGGCAACAGCTCACCCAGTTCATACCCGCCCAGCCAGTCGCCCGCCAGGTTCCCGGTGATCGCCCGCATGATCATCCCGGGATCCTGCAGATCCGTCAGCGCAAAATCACGTTCCATCACCAGCTGGCCCTCGTTGATAAACCGCACATGGACCGTGCCGTTGGTGGCCAGCGAATGGATTTCAATGATCTCGGTCCGCGAGGAAATGCGCAGGTTCAATTCCTGCCACTGGCGGGCGCGGTCAAACAGCGCCCGGCCGTCAAATTTCAGGCGGTTGGTGAAATCCCCCACCGCCACGTTGCCGGCCACATGGATTTGATAGCCGCCGTGTGCCACGTATCCTTCCGGCGGCGGCCGGTCCTCGTCGTAGGTGGCCATTTGTTGTCCCACGCCGGTGGATAACTCGCAGTAGCCCATGCGGTCCCCCTTTTGATAGACGCTCAGCGACGAGGCGTCGGGCGCGGTCAGGATTTTGCGCCAAACCAATTGCAGGGGCACCGGCGTGGATCCCCCTCGCGCGCCGAACTCGGCGCGCCAAAGCAGCCCGTTCATGACGAGCCAGAACGCCACAATGCCAACGAAGGTCAGACGCGCGGTCATGGCAAGTTATTCGGGCAGATTGAGCACCTGGCCGGCTTTGAGCTTTTTGGGATTGACCCCCGGGTTGGCCGTCTCCAACGTCGTGAGACTGATGCCCTGTCGGCGGGCGATGCCGGCCATGGTCTCGCCGCTGGCCACCACGTGCGTGTGCGAGCGCGTCGGGTGGGCGGGCGGCGCGGCGGTGTGCGTGGTGCTGGCCACCAGATTGCCGGCGCTGGTCGTAGCCGCCACGGTGGCCGCCGGGGTGGTCACATCCTCGGGCGTCAGGCTCGTGGCTGGCAGCCGGTTGGCCGCCGGGGTGGCCACGCTGGGCGGATTGGTGCGGGCGGCGGCTTGTTGCGCGGCGTAATAGGCTTGCCACTGCGTCAGTTGCTCATGCAACCGGTGGTTTTCCTCCGTCAGCTTCTCCAGTTGCTGCTGCGCGGCCGGCGCGCTGGGCAGTTGCAGCACATCCGCCGCCAGCTGCTGTTTGCAACTGGCAATGTGCTGGGCAATGATCTCCGCGTTGGGGGTGGTGGGATCGTATTTCAGAAACTGCTGGTAATGGTAAATCGCCGCCGCCGGATCTGACTCCTGGTTCTCGAACAGCATGGCCAGTTGATAATGGGCTTGGGCCGAATGCGGGTTGGCTTCCAGCGACTCCTCAAACGCCTTGATGGCGTCGTCATATTCCATTGCGTTGACGCGGCTTTTGCCCAAGACATAATGCGGCTCCTTTTCCTCATCCAGGGGACTTTGGTCCATCGGCGAACACCCGGCCGCCGCCAACCAGAGCGCGGCGGCCAGCCCGGCGGAATACCTGTTCTCAAAAAACGACATGCCCGGAAACTTAAACGAACCGCCACCGTCGTGCAATCGCCGGGTGAACTTGTTTTTTTTATTCGCTTTACATGAGGATTGCGGCTCTTTATGCTTACGAACTCATTTGATTATGGAAGCGAAGACGAAGACGATTGAACAGTTTAAAACGCACGCCAACGACACCGGGTCCGCCGACGTGCAGGTCGCGTTGCTCACCCAACGGATCAACCATTTGACCGAGCATCTGCAAACCAACAGCAAGGATCACAGCTCCCGCCGCGGGCTGCTGATGATGGTCGGCCAGCGCCGCCGCCTGCTGGATTATTTGCAGACCACCGATTTGGGCCGCTATCAGGCGGTCACCAAAAAGTTGAAATTGCGGCATTGATGATTTGGCGAAAGGCGGGCTCGTTGCTTTCAGCCCGCTGCTCGTCCTGGCAATCGGGCGGTCCGCGCGAGCCTTCCGGTTCCTCAACCAACAATATCGCGCGGAATCGACTGCCACCTTCGGGAAATTTCATTCAGCTCCGATTGTTTTTCGGGGTTCACTGAAGTTCCTCGGGAGGTGGCGGCCAAAACTTATGTCACAGAAAATAACCGCCGCCATCGGCGATAAACAAATCACCATCGAAACCGGCCGACTGGCCAAACAGGCCGACGGCGCCGTAACCGTCCAGTTGGGCGAAACCATTGTCGTCGTGGCCGCAGTGGCCGCCACCAAGGCCAAAGAAGGTCAGGATTTCTTCCCCCTTACCGTGGATTACCGCGAAAAAGCGGCGGCTGCGGGCAAATTCCCTGGCGGCTACTTCAAGCGCGAAGGCCGCCCCACCGAAAAGGAAATTCTGACCTGCCGCCTCACCGACCGTCCCATCCGCCCCCTCTTTCCCAAGGGCTGGTATAACGAAGTACAGGTTCAGACCATTCTCTTGAGTGCGGACGGGGAAAACGATTCGGACATTCTGAGCATCGTCGGCGCTAGCGCCGCCCTCATGGTCAGCGATATCCCGTGGGCCGGCCCCTTGGGCGCGGTGCGCGTGGGGCGTATCGGCGGCAAATTTGTGGCCAATCCCACTCATGCCGAACAAGCCGAGAGCGATCTGGATCTCGTCTACGTCGGCAACGACCAGGACGTGGTCATGTTTGAAGGCGCCGCCAAGGAAATCACCGAGGCCGATTTTAACGCCGCGTTGAAGTACGCTCAGGAAGTCATCCAGCCCATCATCGCGGCCCAGAAGGAACTGGCCGCCAAGTTTGGCAAAAAGAAGCGCGACATCACCCTCAAGATCGTTCCCGACGAAATCCTCAACGAGGCCAAGGCGCTGGCGGGCGACCGGTTTGTGCCCGCGTTGCTCACGCCCGGCAAATTGGCCCGCGAAGGCGCCTGCAACGCTATCAAAGACGAGGTTGGCGTCAAACTCATCGCCAAGTTCGGCGCGGAGAAGGTCAGCCAGTTTGTCATCAACGACGCCTTCTATTACATCCAGAAAGAAGCCGTCCGCAAATTGATCCTCGAAAGCGGCAAGCGTTTGGACGGCCGCGACTTTGACCAGGTCCGGCCCATCCACAGCGAGGTGGGCATCCTCCCCCGCGCGCATGGCTCGGCCTTGTTCTCCCGCGGCGAAACCCAGTCCATCACGCTCGCCACGCTGGGCACCGGCGACGATACCCAGGAATTTGATTCCTACACCGGCGGGGAAAACACCAAACGGTTCCTGCTCCATTATAACTTCCCGAATTTTTCGGTGGGGGAAACCGGCCGCATCAGCGGCCCGGGCCGCCGCGAAATCGGCCATGGCGCCCTCGCCGAGCGCAGCATCGAACCGATGATTCCCTTGAAGGATTATCCCTACGCCGTGCGCGTGACCAGTGAGATCATGGAATCCAACGGTTCCACCTCCATGGCCAGCGTTTGCGGTGGCACGCTGGCGCTCATGGACGCGGGCGTTCCCATGATTCGTCCCGTCGCGGGCATTAGCGTGGGCATCTGCACCGAGTCCGATCACGGCACGTTCTCCAAATACCAACTGCTCACCGACATCATCGGCTGGGAAGACGCCTATTGCGACATGGATTGCAAAATCGCCGGCACCGAAAAGGGCATCACCGGTTTCCAATTGGACCTCAAGCTTAAGGGTCTTCCGCACGCCATCATGGAGCTGGCCATTGAGAAGGCTCGCATCGCCCGCCTCTTCATCCTCGGCGAAATGGCCAAAACCATCGCCGCCCCGCGCAAGGACATCAGCCCCTACGCCCCGCGCATCACCACCCTGAAGGTCAATCCCGAGAAGATCGGCGCCATCATCGGGCCCGGCGGCAAGAACATCAAGAAGCTCGTCGAGGAATCCGGCTGCGAAATTGACATCGAGGACGACGGCACGGTCAACATTTTCTCCGTTTCGGCGGAGGGCATGAAGATCGCGGTGGATGCCATCAGCGGCATGACCTCGGAGGCCGAAATTGGCAAGATTTATCGCGGCAAAGTGGTTACCGTGAAGGAATTCGGCGCGTTTGTCGAGTTCCTGCCCGGCAAGGACGGCTTGGTCCACATCAGCGAATTGGCCAACTTCCGCGTCAAAAAGACCGAGGACATCGTGAAGGTCGGCGATGACATCACCGTCAAGTGCTTGGGCGTGGACGAAAAAGGCCGCGTGCGGCTCTCCCGCAAAGCCGCCATGGAAGACCGCGACAAAGAAATGGCCGCGGAAGCGCCCAAGGCGTAAGCCGCCGGAAATCAATTAAAACTCAAAGCGCGGACGGCAAAGGCTGTCCGCGCTTTTTTCGTTGGTGCGCCCGGCAGGGCGCGCTGACTAGTCGGTTAAAGTTCGATGCACACCCGGCAAGGGGAAGTGCTAGCCGAACAGCAAGGGTGTTCACCGCGAGGTGGAATCTGAAGGAAGCTGTAAGCAAAACGCTGGTCCGACGAACAGGAAGCACATATGAGGCAGCCGCA
>Ga0316217_10004379_pt1 | contig 15336 bp, 15 predicted proteins | sample 1anoAmetaG_FD_203633 | JGI IMG/M metagenome (GOLD analysis project Ga0316217, IMG submission 203633) | Freshwater microbial communities from Trout Bog Lake, Wisconsin, USA - 1anoA | ecosystem: Environmental > Aquatic > Freshwater > Lake > Hypolimnion/Profundal zone | place: USA: Wisconsin... | reverse complement strand
CGAGCTTCGGTCTTTCGCAAGGAAGGCGGAGTCAGAGTTGTTCGCCCGTTGCAGACGGATCGGCAGTCATCGAGGCCGTGGATGTTGTAGCAGATGCCGGGCATCTCCAGCAGCTGCGAGAACCACGCAAAGATGCCTGCCTTGCCGTTAGAACCCCCTGGCTTTAGCCATGGGGAGGTTCAGTTAATCAAACAGCAAAAGGCAGAACCCTGACCGATTGGATCAGAAAGCGGCCGAACCGGCACCAGGTGTCCGCTGCCCCAAAGGGTTTGCGGAGACGGCATCCCGGCCCGGGCCATTTAGTGTACATCTATTGACGCCGCCGGCCGGCCAATTGGGGTATACTTAATGCTAGGGGGAGTCGGTTAACGGGCGCCATCTTGCCAAAGGATACCCGCAAGGGGGTTGACTGGGGTGCAGCTGCGGGTGCCCTCAATCGCCCGGCAGCGCGCCCCCCAGGGAGGAAACTTAAGATGAGCCTACTCGTCCACTGGCTGGTTTACGCAGTTGCCATCGTCATCACCGCCTACCTGCTCCCCGGCGTGCAGCTGTCCGGTTTCTCCGCGGCACTGGTCACCGCCCTCGTGCTCGGGCTCGTCAATACCTTCATCAAACCGGTGCTGCTCTTGCTCACACTGCCGCTCAACATCCTCACCCTGGGGCTGCTCACCTTCGTCATCAATGCGCTACTTATCCTTTTGACGAGTGCCCTCGTCCCGGGCTTCGTAGTCACGGGATTCTGGTGGGCGCTGCTGTTCAGCCTGGTCCTCTCAGCGGTAAACTATGCACTGAGTCTCATTTTTTAGAGACCGGGATTCAATTACCATCACACCTCACAGATCACGGCTTCCCAAGGTTCCCCCATAAGCAGGCGGTTTTTAGGTGTGATGTCGCCGGGGATCAACTGAGTGTATACATGGTATCCGCGTTTGCGCAGCAGGGCTGCGCGGGTAACGTCGACGGCGAGCGGCCCGTCCAGCCAACCCTGCACCCCTCCGGTATCGGAATTTCTCAGGTCGTGGCAGCAGGGGAGCACCGCTACCCGTGCACCGGCTGCCTGGGCGCGCTCCAGCACCAGATCGGTCAGCTCGCCGCAGGCGTGCACCGAGACCACGATGTCGTCAGGTAGCAGGGGGACATCGGCAAGATCCCCTTCCTGAAAGGCGAAGCGTCCGGCAAGCCCCGGCCAGTCCGCCTGGAGTTCGCCAGCGAGATGCACCGCGTTCTCGGGGATGCGGCGGTCCACAGCGAGCGCTCCGGGGACGCCCGGATCCAGGAGCAAGAGGATCTGCGCCAGCAGGCCATGACCGCAGGCGAGGTCCACCACACGCCCTGCGCCAAAGCGCCGGTGCACCCGGCGCGCCACCTCCCAGGCCTCATACAGCTCCTTGCGCGGCAGGCAGCCAGCCCGGCAGACCGAACGGGCAATCGCGTCGAAGAGGGTGTCGCCTGCGAAAAGCGGCAGATGTCTGTGATTCAGCCGGTTGCGTGATGCTCGGTTCATGGCGCCTGCCCGGGAAACGTAGAGTAGTTCGATATCTACCACGTTTTCCGCTTCAATAGCAGCAAATATGGCACGGGCGCCGACAGGCACGGCTCCAAGGATCCCGTGCGCGTAAAGACCCTGGCGGAAGGCTCCCATCAGCATAGAGTCATCCGTGTCGGCACCGGTTCCGGGGAGAGCGATGCCTGATCGAATGCGGCAGTTTCTGCCCGGAGGGGGTCAGCACCCCCGAGCAGCGCCTGCGCTACTACACCGGCAAATTCGATAGGTTCGAGGTGGACAGCAGCTTCTGCGCTATAACTATCCGCCACGTGGTTTCCGCCTGGGCCAACAGGACCCCGCCGGGGGTCCTGTTTCACCTCAAGGCCTACGACCCTCACAGGTCACGGCATCGACCCCGGGACCCTTCCCCCTGACCTGCGCCAACCGGTCCCGGAGGCCGAGCGGAAGCTCGCCAGCGTCCCTATCGCAGACCCTGGCGCATCTCCGGGGAAGGCACCGGCTCGGCTTCATCGTTTTCCAGTTCCTGCCCTGGTCCGGCCACAAGAACGCCAACCTGAACTACCTGCGGTACGGTAAAGAACTGATGGCAGGGCTTCCGATCGCGGTGGAGTTCCGGCACGGCAGCTGGCTCACCCGCCACCATGCCGGCGAGCTCTTCAATTTCCTGAGCAGGCACCGGATGACCTACATTGCCTGAGACGAGCCGCAGAAAGCCACACTTGCCACGACCCCCATGGTTCCGGAAACGACCAGCTCCATGGCGTGCCTGAGGTGGCACCGAGGCAACGCCGAGAACTGGCTCAACCATGCGACCCCGCGCTACGACTACCTCTACTCTCCCGCAGAGCTCAGGGCGTTTGTCCACGCGGCCGGCGACTGAGCGTCCAGGCGCATAATTTCCCTCATGTTCAACAACTGCCACGCGGGGCACGCAGCTCAAAACGCGCAGATGATGGCGGGAGTTGCTCAAAAGCCCCGAATTCGGGTAGCCTTGCCCTTGCCGCTGCCACGTTGATAATCGGCAATTCGGCGCCGGCGACCGCCGCGACGGAAACCAGCGCCAAGGTGCCGCTCCAGGAGCCTCGGGATTGCGCCCCGAGCGGGAACCCGGTCAAGCCTCAAATATCTGAAAATGCTCAAATTTGATATTGCAACCCACAGGAAGGTGATATATAGTGCAACAGAACATGGTCCGGCATCGCATGCTAAGTGGGAAGAGCTTTGCTTAAGCCTGTACCGTGACATCGCGGGGTCACCCCAGCACATGAAAGAGACAATGCAAAAACCTGACGGTGCACCGGATAGTTCGGTTCATAGAGCCGGGAAAACCGATTCCCCTAAATGTCCACCTGCCGATAAAAAGAGACTGTCATTATGAGTTACGATAAACCAGCCACTTCCTCAATTCCCGCCCCGGCAGTAGGAAAAGACGGCCAGTATGCACCGGGCAATCGAGGATTCACTCTGATCGAACTCCTCGCCGTCGTCGCCATCCTGGCTGCCCTGATCCTGATAGCCATCCCGTCCTACGGCAAGATTAAAGATCTGGCACGGCAAGTCAGGGCCATGGAGGAGATTCGCGGGATTGAAAAGGCTATCAACTCTTACTCCATAGACAAGGGTGGCGTTTACCCGCCTAACCTCGCTGCGCTCGGGTTGGGCCCCCTGAACGACCCTTGGGGACGCCCCTACGTCTACTACCCGATCGTTGCGGGGGGGCCGACGCGCCTCGGCATGTTCGGCGCCATGACCCCTCTGAACGACGATTTCGACCTTTACAGCACCGGTGTGGACGGCCAGAGCGATCCGGACATCTCAAAGCCCGAAAGCCTGGATGATATTGTTCGCTCGGGTGACGGCGGTTTTGTCGGAATGGATGTCGACTTGCTTTTATCTACCGAGTAGCGTCACAGTCTAGTGCACCATCGACCTGCAGCCGCAACTCGACGTCTCCTTTTTGAGAAGGTAACAATTTATGACGTGCACCTGCCCCAAATGCCACCAAAAGATAGAACTTGACCTCCCCGAGGTCACCGAAGCAGGAACCTCCGCCACCTGTCCGGCCTGCAACGCCCGCTTTAACGTGTTCAGGGAATCCTTCGGGGGGAGGGCCTTGCGCAAATCGAGCGAGATCTCGTGTGCCTCCTGCGGCAGCGAGTTGGGTCCCGAGACTTTCTGCCCGTCCTGCGGAGCGCAGTTTCCCGAATACCTGGTGATAAGCCTGGGCCGCAGACGAGCCAGGGACACCAAGAAGATCAAGCTGAAGACGAGTCCGTTCCTCCAAAAGGACAGGTCAACCGCCACCCAGCTCCCCTCCCTGGGCATGTCCTTGAAGCCTGAAGAGGCAAGGCATCAGGAGGTCAAGGCCCCGGGTTCGAGGTTTCCCAAACCTGTAGTGATTGCGGTCAGCCTGGTGCTGGTCCTCGCCCTGGTAGCCGCCGGTTCGGTTTTCTACCTCAAGAACAAGGCGGAGAAGGTATACGCAAAAAACTTCGTGCTGGCCACCTACTGTGTTCAGACGGGAGTTGACAGGTCTCTCAAGGCAACGACCAGGATGTCGGCCGAATGGAAGGCAAAGGCCGATGCAGGGCAGCCCTACGCGGCTCACCCCAGTGCGGATGACGAGAGGGACTTTGGCCTCATCAACGGCAAACTCGACCTCGCCTTGAGCAAGCTGAACGACCCGCCGAAGAAGTTTGCCGCCTGCAACGACAAGCTGAGCAGGCTGCAGGGAGTGTACGGCAAGCTGCGTTCCTTGGTTAGCACTCCCGGCACCTCGCAGCAGATCTTCGTTGATTCCGCCAGCAAATTGGACGGTGAGTACAAGCTGGCAGCCAGAGAGTACAAGTCCGGGATGCCCGACGAGATCATGGGGGAGCTGGTAAGCGCCAGTATGAAGTTCAAAGGGCTAAAACTGCTGCTCAGCCGGTGAATAGAGGGTTAACTACCTGAAAAGCAAAAGGTGAAGTGAAGCCAAGGATGTGCTTCATACTTCACCTTTTGTTTTTCACCCTTTCACGCACCGCTGTTCCGACCTTAAAACTCGCTCCAGCTTGGTAACCTTCACGCCCTTCAGGTCACTCCCCGCGCATACTGCGCGCCTTTCCCGTCACCCGCTACGCGCCAGTCAGACCTGTGAGTTCTGCCGGCACCCGCTCGGACGCCAGCAGGTCGTTTACTACCACCCCCGCCATGGTGAGCCCGAATATGGACGGGATGAAAGAGATGGAGCCCAGAATGACACGGCGGTGCTCGCAGGAGAAGCGCTGGTCGTCCTTGTTGGGGCAGATGCAGTTCCCCTTGCAGCCGCCGTCCTGCGACTCCTGCTCACGGTGCTCTTCCGTAGAGAACACCACCTTCACCCCCTGGGCTATCCCCTGCTTCTTCAGAAGTTTCCGCACCGAGCGGGCCATGCGGCACTTGTTGGTCTGCGAAATGTCGGCCACCATGATCTGGGTAGGGTCGAGTTTCGCGGCGGCGCCCATGCTGGAGATGATCGGCAGGTTCATCTGCCGGCAGGTCCTGATCAGGTGCAGCTTACTGGTGATGTGATCGATGGCGTCCACCACGTAGTCGCAGGGGCCGGCCAGGAGAAACTCGCTGTTATCCGCCTCATAGAAATCCTGGTACGGGACGATCTCCGCCTCCGGATTGATGAGACGCAGGCGCTGCGCCATGACCTGCACCTTGGCCTTACCGACCGTGCCGTCCATGGCATGGAGTTGACGGTTGACGTTGGTGAGGCAGATGTCGTCGAAATCGACCAGGATTAGACGACCTATCCCCGCCCGGCAGAGCGCCTCGGCGGCGTAGCTCCCCACCCCGCCCAGGCCGAAGATGGCGACGGTTGCCTGTTTTAAAATGTTTAGTCCGGCAGGTCCAATGAGGAGTTCGGTGCGGGAAAAACGGTGCAGATGTGACATGTGGTTTGCCTTTAACGTGGGTAAGTTGTGGGTCCAAAAGGTGCCGCGGAGCGCGCACTCCTGGCGTTTGCTCACCTGGACAGGCAAAGTATTGCACACCAAGCCCCCATCTTAAAAGAAAAAGTTTGCGGGCGCCCGCGGGCCCGCCTCCCCGCGGGTGCCGTCGCGCTCCCCGTGCCTGGAGCGTCGTGGCAGGAGGCGCGCGGCTGCGCCCCGCCCCCTAGTGTCACGGTTTTCCGGCAGCTGAGCTCAGCGCTACGCTGGCCCTGAAGGGAAAAAAAGGTAAACTTGCTCCAGACATCCCGAACCATCCATTTCCCGACCGGATTGGTGCCGATCAGGCATGCCGATGGCTTCCGAAAGAGGAGATATGGACAGCTACCCATTTGCAGCTCGTGGAGCACCCGAACTGTTCGAGCGGCAGCGGTCGTCTCTGGTCGCCGATCGTCGCTTCAGAGAACTGCTCGACGCCATACCCGACCTTGTCATGCTGCTCAACGATAACAGGCAGATCCTGTTCGCCAACCGGGCGCTGCTTCGCTTCTGCGCGTCGCACGGCAGCCACGACCCGATCGGCCTGCTCCCGGGGGAGGCCCTTTCCTGCCAGACTGCCCTAGCCACCGAAAAAGGGTGCGGCACGGGGGAGGCCTGCAACATCTGCGGCCCCTTGGGCACCACCCCGGCTGGCTGGCATGGGAAACACGTCTCCTGTGAATGCCGGATCCTCCGGCACACCTCGCACGGAACCGAGCCCCTCGACCTCAGGATCACCTGCTCCGCCTTACATTGGCACCCGGGAAAGGTCGTCATCCTGGTGGCCTCCGATATAGGCCAGAGCAAGCGGCGTGAGGTGCTGGAGCAAATCTTCTTCCACGACATCCTCAACACGGCCGGCACCGTGAACCAGATAGCCGAAATGCTGCTGCACGGCATGCTGGATTTCGACGGCGCCAAGCACGACCTCTGGCAGGCGTCCCAGATGCTGGTAGCCGAGATCCGGGGGCAAAGCGACCTCATGGCGGCCGAGAGCGCAGAGCTGCAGGTCAAGTTCGGGCTGGTCCTGGTTCGGGAACTCCTCGATTCGGTGGCCACCCTATACCGTAACCACGAATTGGGGCTGGGCAGGCGCATCGTCATCAAGGAGCAGACACCTGGGCTCCTGTTCCTAAGCGACGGGGCGCTTTTGACCAGGATCCTCGGCAACCTGCTCAAAAACGCGCTGGAGGCCTCCCACCCAGGCGAGGCGGTCACCCTCGGCTGCCGCCGGGAGGAGACCGACATCGTACTTTGGTGCCACAACGAGGGGGTACTGACCCGGGAGGTGCAAGGACAGATCTTCCAGCGCTCCTTTTCCACCAAGGGGTATGAGCGCGGCGTGGGAACCTACAGCATGAAACTGTTAAGCGAGCGGTACCTGCAGGGACGGGTGGAGTTGAACTCGTCCCGGGACGCGGGAACCGTGTTCACCCTCACCTTCCCCGTCGCTCCCAAAGTGGGGAGCGTGACACGGCCGGAGTAGCCTGCGCCCGCCGGGAGCAGGCTCAAAAAAACCCGCAAGGGTGCTCATTTCTGCCGCATCAAAGCCGCTGATCCATCTGCAGCGCCGGATCGTCGGTAGCCGGGCGCCCGACCATCTTCGCCGGCACCCCGGCCACCGTCGCGTGGGGCGGCACCTCGTTCAGCACGACTGAGCCGGCCGCCACCTTGGAGCCGCTGCCGATCCTCACATTGCCGAGTATCTTGGCTCCGGCGCCGATCAACACACCGTTGCCGATTTTGGGATGCCGGTCGCCGCTTTCCTTCCCGGTGCCGCCCAGCGTCACTTCGTGCAGCAGCGAGACGTCGTCCCCTACCACCGCGGTCTCCCCGATGACCACCCCCGTGCCGTGATCGATCAAGATCCCCTTCCCCATCCGGGCGGCAGGGTGGATGTCCACGGCGAAGATCTCGGAAATCCTGCTCTGAAGGTAGAGCGCCAGCGACTTCCTCCCCTTGCCCCAAAGCCAGTGCGCCACCCGGTACGCCTGCAGCGCATGGAAGCCCTTGTAGTGCAGGAAGGGGTGCGCTAGGGTGCGGGCGGCCGGGTCGCGCTCCAAAACGGCGCTGAGATCCCTGCGCAGCGCCTCCCTGAGGTCGGCGGAATCCCCTAGTGCCTGGGCGATGACATCCCTTAGGGACATGGCTGACAGGTAGGGCGAGGCGAGTTTGGTAGCCAAAAGGTAGGAAAGGGCTTCCTCAAGGGTTTGGTGGTTCAAAACGGCGGCGTACAGGTAACTTGCCAACATCGCCTCGGAATCGGCCATGTCGGCCACCTCATCATGGAGGCGGATCCAGACCGGGTCATGACTTGTGCTGTTCTTGGGACTCACGGCAGACCTCCTGGCGGCGCAGGGCAGCTGAAACACGTCTTGCGCGGAAAAAGGGGGGCGACAAGCGGCGGCAAGCGAAAAGGCAGGCGGGGATATGAACTCTCATGGTCATCGGAAGGAGGGGGGTCAGCGGCGGGGCAGTTGATTGCCCGCCTCGGTCCGGAAACGCTCGAACCCCTCTTCACGGGCTACGGTTTCGTCGTAGGTGTAGAATATCGCGTAGTTGCTCCCGATCCCGTGAGGATCGAGCTTGATACCCCTTTGCTCCCAGCGCTTGAAAATCGACAGGTTTTCCTCGAAGATCTTGATAAAGTCTTCAATGGAGCGGGCATGACTCACGTCGAACTTGATGAGATGCACATGCTCGTACCGGACCTCAGACATAGCAACCTCCACCGCAAAGCATTATCGTGCCCTAATTGTAGCGTGATTCCCAAAGGAGGCAAACGGCAACGACATTTTTTCCAGCGACTACAGGCTCCCCCTGCCCTGCCAAGAGAAAACTCCAGTTGCGGTGCTGCAGGTAGTTTATCGGGAAGTCATAAAACCGGCAGGTAGTGATCAATGAGGAAAGAACCCCCGGTAGCGCCTCCCTAGGGCTCCTTGGGCGGGACGCTCAGCTCGGAGGCGCTCTGGATCCCCTTGGCCACTTCGGGGAGGATGTCCAGACGCAGATAGACGGGGCGCACCTTCTCCCTGATGGTGGGAAGCCAGCCCGCGAAGATAAGCGCACCAACCATGCAGGCGACACCACCGACCTGGACCGTAACCGGGGCGCCCAGGCGCGCGGCGAGCGCCCCCGCGAACAGGCTGCCGAACGGGGTCATCCCCATGAACGCCATGGTGAAAAGGCTCATGACCCGGCCGCGCTTGTCGTCTTCCACGATGGTCTGTAGGATGGTGTTGCTGGCCGCCACCTGCATCATGGCGCCGAAACCGGCGATAGATAGGAACAGCAGGGAGACCCAGAGCACACGCGAGAGAGCGAAGGCGGCTACGCCGAACCCGAAAAGGGCACAGGAGACTGCGATCAGTCTCCCCAGGCCGATCACGCTGCGGCGCGAGGCGAGATACAGGGTGGCACTGAACGCGCCGACGCCGACCGCCCCCATGAGAAAGCCGAAGGTGTGCGGCCCGCCGCGCAGCACGTCCTTGGCGAACACCGGCAGCAGAACCGCATACGGCATCCCGGTCAGGCTCATAAGCGCAAGCAGCAGCAAGATGGCCCGGATCGGAACGAAACTGGCGGCATAGCCTACTCCCTCGCGCAGCTCATGCAGGATCGACCTGCTGGTCGTGACTGGCGGCCGCGGTTTTACCCGCATGGCGGCAAGCGAGAGCAAAACGGCTAGGTAGCTGATACCGTTCAAAAGGAAGCAGGCCCCCTCCCCCAGTACCGAGATGAGCAGTCCCGCGATGGAGGGGCCGACCAGGCGGGCGGCGTTGACCATGGAGGAACTGAGCGCGATGGCGTTGGCAAGCCCCTGCTTCTCCTCGACCATCTCGATCACGAACGATTGGCGCACCGGGATGTCGAAACCGTTGACGACGCCCAGAAGCAGGCTCAGGGCGATGATCTGCCAGACCTGGATGGAGCCGGTAAGGACGAAGAAGGAGAGCAGGAAGGCCTGGGTCATGGCGAGGCTCTGCGTTGCCAGCAAAAGCCGGCGCCGGTTGCACCGGTCGGCGAGCACCCCGGCGAAGGGCGCCACCAGGAAGGTGGGGATCTGGCTGGTGAAGCCGACCGTACCGAGCAGCAGGGGCGAACCGGTAAGCCGGTACACGAGCCAGCTCATGGCGACCTGCTGCATCCAGGTGCCGACCAGAGAGACCCCCTGCCCGAAGAAAAAGAGGCGGTAATTGCGGTAGGTGAGCGCCCGGAAGAGCCCGCGGCCTCCCGCCCCCCTCGGCTGCTTCTGCCTTTTTTTCATGCAGCCTCCTTGGGAAGCGGCCCCGACTATTTACCCTTGTCATAAAGCGGATCGGCCTCGCGCGCGCTCAGTTTGATCCCCTGCCGGTCCAATAGCTCCCCTGTCACGTGCCAAAGCCCGGTGATCGCGTTGTTGTAGTCTACCAGCGCCTGGATCTGGTTCCCCTGGGCGGTCACCAGGTCGTTTTCGACGTCGAAGACGTCCTTGGTGGTGGCAAGCCCCACCGCGTTCTTCTTCTCGAAGGCCCGCAGACGCTCCTTGGCGTAGGCCGTGCCGCGGGCCGTCACGTCGATCTGCCGGTAGCTCGTCGTAAGCAGCCTGATGGCCGCGCGCACGTCGTTGGCCACCCCGGACTCCAGGCTCAGGATCTGGGCCTGAGCCTGCTCCAGGGTCAGGCGACTCTTGATGTAATCGTTTTCAGCTGCCCGGTTGCCAATCGGGTAGCTGAACTGCAGACCGATGCCCCAGGCGGGATAGTCCCCCCTGAAGGTCCTGTCGTAGGCGCCGGTATAGCGCGGGTCGAAGCCATCCAAACCGAGGTTGGCGGTGACGCTCAGGTCTGGGAGTGTGCGGTTTTTCGCTGCCCGGAGCTGCAGGTCGTCGATCTTCAGGGTGGTGCGCTGCGCCGCGAGCTCCGGACGGCCGGCGAGCGCCTTGGCGAGCGCCTCCTTCTCGGTAACGTCAAGGTACTCCGTGGTCGGCTGGTCGGTGATCCGGATGTCGCGCGAGCGGTCCAGCTGCAGTGAGAGCCGCAGCACATCCATCTGGTCCTGAACCGCACGCTCCGCGTCGATGACGGCTTTCTCGCGGCTGGCAGAGCTGAACTCGGCGTTCAGGATCTCCATGGCAGGGAGCACGCCGGCCTTGACCCGGCCGCGGGTCTCGTCCAGGATCTTGTTGGAGAGGGCAAGCGAGGTCTTCTGGACCTCGAGCACCTCCTGCAGGTTGTAGAGCTTGAAGTAGTCGTTGCGCACCTGCGCCACCGTGTCGGAGAGCTTGGTGGTGAAGCGCTCCAGCGCCCCCTCCTTGGAGTAGCGGGCGACGTTTATGCTGAGTTCAGTCACCTCCTTGCCGAAATTCTTCAAAAGCGGCTGGCTCACTGTGAGATTGAAGCCGTCGGAGTAGTTGGAGCCGGAGTCCCCGATCCAGCCGGTGTTCCCGGTCGCCCCCACGGTCCCCCCGGTAGAAAGCAGCTGGCTCACCCCGAGGTTTGCCGAGAAGCTGTCGGAGCTGATCGGCGTGAAGTCGATGGGGTTTGGGGAGGAGGAGCGGCTGAAACTGGCACCTGCGGTCAAGAGCGGGTCGTAGATCCCCAGGCTGTGACGGATGTCGGCCTCGGCCAGGGCAGGGTTGTAGAGCTCCACCTTGAGGTCGAGGTTCCTTTCGAAGGTGAGCCTGATGGCATCCTGCAGGGAGAGGTCGATGGGCGGGGCCTCGGCCCAAAGGGGAACGGCCCAACAAAGGGCCAAGGCGAGCGCCAGGACGGCCGATATTCTAGTGGTCATTGACATGGGGTCGATCCTTTTAGACAAGTTCAGATCAGGGTTGAGTCTCGGGTGAACCCTCTCAACCCTCCTCGATATTCGTATCTTAGCGCATCGATCGGGTTCAGCGAAGCCACCTTCCTGGGCGGGTAGAAGCCGAAGACGACGCCGACCCCAGCAGAGAAGGCGAAGGCGATGACGATGGTGTTGAACGAGGCCAGCTCCAGGGCGACCAGCATCAGCACCACGGCAATTGCGATCTTTTTCACCAAGCCACCTCTAAGGACGTGGTACCCGGCACCTCCAGGTATGAAATCACCCTTTAGTCTGCTCAACACTGGCGCACATCCTAAAAGGCAGTGCCATGAGCTCCTGTCATTGATCCCTGCTGATCCGCAAAAAGCCTTGAGCGACAACGTTACGGCCCAAAAAAACGCGCATCATTGGGCGTTTTAACTGAAAGTGACAGAAGCTTACCGTCTGGAGCGATCCTTCCTGGTAAAGTTGAGCTGGAAAGCTACCGGATGATTTGTGCAAAAAATGTAGGTGGGTTATTTATCCGGAACAGTCCGACGGAAAAGGGCTGCCCTACCGTTAGCGCCTGGCAGCGGAGGCTATTTGTCTTCTTTGTAGCGGTCGATGAAAACGGTCTTGTTGATACGGTCCAGGCCATGGGCAATGAGCCGCATTCCCAGCATAAAGAGGATCAGGCCGATGATGGCTAGGCCCAGCGATCTGAACATCAGGCAGGTGGTACCCAAGGTGGTGTAGGTGATGCCAAGTGCTCTGCAGTGCTTCTGCTTCTCTTCACCCTCCAACGAGACAATCCAGGAGTAGAACTGGAGACTGACGACGATAAACGGGATCATGACAAAACATTCGATGTAGATGTTCAACGTATCCTCCTGTGGCTGGCGTTGCGTATGCCCTTAATTTCACGCGATACTAACACACTCTCTGCCAATTACAAAGATTGAATTGAGCTTCCCGGTACGGCCACTGCCGAGTCCACCTCCCCTTCACCACCTGCCCTTCCGTTGCTGGGACCCCTGCTCCCCAGGGTTCCCCCATTTGTCTCGGCGTGTACACCTTTGACCCCGCCCCTCGGCCTCGAGGGTACCCCAGGCATTCTTCGCTGAGAGCCAGCGCACCTAAGGTGCTACTTCACCTATTAGACATAAATAACCGTTTTATAGTTGTTTTTACCCACAGGAAAGCATTATCCTGCCGTAGCATCATTAAAGCGATGCTCGTTCAAAAATCATTGGTTAGAAATAATTATCTTGTACTTCAGGACCGCCACTGCATGATGAAGAAAATCTTTGCCGGGATTATTATTATTGGTGCCACAGTCATAAGTCTGCCAACTTTTGCAGCATCCCTGAGTCAGAACCTACCCGAAACGGCAGTTGCGACCGTTTCGGCATCGGGAAACCAGGGTACCCAGCCCGGGGATACTCCCTCGACCGACGTCGATAGTATCAATTTGAAATACACCGAGGACCTGGTCTTCGACACCGGTAAAATCCTCGCCGCGCCGCTGCACTGGGAAGCAAAGGACTGGATCAAGGCGGGATTGGTACTGGGAGTTACCTCCAGCTTGTTCCTCGTTGACCAAAGGGTTAAGGACTTTGCCCAAAGCCACCAGAGCCCGGTCGCCTCCAAGTTTGCCCTGGTCGGAAACAGCCTGGGTAACGGGCTCTACACCGCTCCGGCCCTGGGCGCCTTTTACCTGTACGGCTATCTTGGCGACGACCACAAGGCCCGCCGGACGTCACTGCTTGCGCTGGAAAGCTTTGCCATTTCCGGAGTCATGACCTCCGGACTGAAGATGCTGGCCGAGCGCCAGCGTCCCAACTCCGGCAAACCGCCCAATACCTGGGGTGGCCCTCATCTGAGCCTGAAGAGCTTTTCCTTCAGCTCCGGACATTCCGCCTCCGCCTTTTCCATGGCGACGGTGATTGCCGACCAGTACAAAGACAACCCTTACGTTCCCCCCATAGCTTACGGCCTGGCAACCCTCACCGGCATGTCTCGCCTTTACAGCAATGCCCACTGGAGTTCCGACGTATTTTTCGGTGCAGCCCTTGGCTATTTCGTCAGCAAGGGGGTAGAGGGTTTCCACAAGGATGACACGATAAAAAAGCCGAACCGCCTCACCATCATGCCGGCAGTAAGTAAAGAGATGACAGGTTTGACCATGAGGTACCAGTTTTAAAAGTTGTTTTGGCTCTTACCCTGTAAGAACCCCCGCCCCAGGATTTTTCCGCCCCTTCCAACCGTAAGCACCGGCAGCCCGTTTCCTCGATGCGGGTTGCCGTCCACACACTCTGCCAGCCCCGCTCTGTCCACCCCCAAACCGCAACCGTCGGCGCCCTGTTGATTGTGAATTGACACTAACACCCTGGCGTGTAAAATTTTGCAATGGTTGCACAGCAAGCAGTAAAGGCATCCGCGCCTCAATTGCATCCGACCAGCCAGGCCGCACCTGCATGCGCGATGTTCCACAGATACTGATATCGGTGTCATTGGCAACAAGGCATAAGTGAAAATCGAACGGCGAGGCAAAGGGCTGAATGAAATGCCACCGCAGAGAGGTGGTGGCGTTTATCAACCAACAAGAAAGGAGAGGGTTATGACGGCTTTCGAGACCAAGGACTACAGCAAACTAATCGGCATGGCTGGATTCAGCGAGACGCTTCTCAAGAACCATTTCACCTTGTACCAGGGATACGTCACCAACACCAATACCATTGTTGACACGCTCGCGCGGCTGGGCAGGGAAGCCAAAGGAGCGACCCCGGAATTCTCCGAGTTGAAGCGCCGCTACGGCTGGGAATTCAACGGCATGCGCCTTCACGAATGCTATTTCGAGAACCTGGGCGGTAAAATCCCCATCAATCCCGAGGCAAAGCTGGCCAAGAAGATCCACCAGGAATTCGGCAGTTACGATGCGTGGGCGCAGGATTTCAAGGCTACCGGCGCCATGCGCGGCATTGGCTGGGCGATCCTCTACCAGGATCTCGTGACCGGCAGGCTGCAAAACGTTTGGATCAACGAGCATGACGTGGGGCACCCCGCCTGCTGCGTGCCGATCCTGGTGCTGGATGTCTTCGAGCACGCTTTCCTGACAGACTACGGCCTGAAAAGGGCGGACTACATAAGCGCCTTTTTCCAGAACATCAACTGGCAGGCCGCCGAGGGACGGCTCAAGGCAATTTAGCCAAAAAGCGCAAGGATGTAGAAAGACGCCGGGTCCCCCGAAAGCCCTCCCAACCCGGGAGGGCTTTATTTTGGTTTGCCCAGCGTGGCGAGCAAACCAAAAGACAGGTTTGAGGAGGTTAAAGAGGAAAGCCCTCAGGGTGGGGTTATTAGTCCTTTTGCCAATGTCCATCTGGAGGCCTTCACCATCCAGAAGGTAGCGTCCCGGGCGTTTGACGCCGTGCAGATGCATGCCTTCGGCAAGCGGGGCCGCCCGCGCTTCAAGCGCAAGGGGTGGCTCGCCTCCCTTGAGGGCAAGAGCAACGCCGCCGGGATCCGCTGGCGCGACGGTCGCGTCCTTTGGAGCGGTCTGGCCCTGCAGCCGGTGTTCGATTTCAAAGACCGGTACGGTGTTGAGGCCCATGCGCTCGGCTGCCGGGTCAAATATCTGGGCCTGGTGCAACGCACCGTCGCCGGGGAGGCCCGGTGGTCGGTTCAACTGGTCCTCGAAGGGGTGCCGCTCCAGAAGGAGAAAAACATCATTTCCGAGAGAGTCTCCGCCCTGGATATCGGTCCGGCCACCGTCGCCGGGTACGGCGCCGAGGACGCCTTCCTGTCGCAGTTCTGCGACGAAGTGATCCACCCCTGGCGGGCGATCAAGCGCGACCAACGCGGCCTGGACCGGAGCCGCCGGGCCACCAACCCGGATAACTACAACCCCGACGGCAGCGTCAAGAAGGGGACCCGCAAGTGGCACCGGTCCAACCGGTACCAAAAACTGCAGGCCCGCATCACCGAAACCCAGCGCAAGCTGGCGGCAACCAGGAAGAAGCAGCACGGCCAGCTCTGCAACAAAGTTCTGGCCCTAGGCACTATCGTCAAACTGGAAAAACTGTCCTACAAATCGCTGCAGAAGAATTT
>Ga0316217_10004378_pt1 | contig 15338 bp, 14 predicted proteins | sample 1anoAmetaG_FD_203633 | JGI IMG/M metagenome (GOLD analysis project Ga0316217, IMG submission 203633) | Freshwater microbial communities from Trout Bog Lake, Wisconsin, USA - 1anoA | ecosystem: Environmental > Aquatic > Freshwater > Lake > Hypolimnion/Profundal zone | place: USA: Wisconsin... | reverse complement strand
AGCGGGCCGGCTCCGTGGACAAGAACAAGGTCCGCGACACCCTGGCCGCCACCAAGGACTACAAGGCCCTCACCGGCAGCATCACCTTCACCCCCGACCGGGACGCCATCAAGACCTACAAGATCGTCCAGGTGGTCAACGGCGATTTCCAGCTGGTGAAGTAGCAGCCACACCAACCAGATGATTGCCCCCGGGCCGGCTCATCGGACCGGGGGGCGCCGGGGGAGAATCCAGGGATGTTTCTGCAACAGCTCATCAACGGCCTCGCGCAGGGCAGCCTGTTCGCGCTGATCGCCATCTCGTTCTCCCTGGTCTGGGGCCTCCTCAAGATGGTGAACTTCGCCCTGGGCGAGGTCTACATGCTGGGCGCCTACGCCGGCTGGCTGGTGGTGATGCACGTCACCCCCAACCTGGCCGTGGCCCTGGCCGCCGGATTCGTCGCCGGATGGGCGGCCGGCTGGCTCATCGAAAAGGTGGCGTTCAAGGCGATGCGCGGGGTCCCGCACATCGCCTCGCTGGTCTGCACCATCGGCTTCTCGTTCTTCCTCAAGGAGATGGCCACCTGGATGTTCGGCGCCGAGACCAAGGCGATGCCCAGCTACTACGCCAAGACCGCCTTCACCATCGCCGAGGCCAACGTCTCCTGGCTGCAGCTGCTCATGGTGGGCATCGCCGTCACCATGATGATCCTGCTGCAGGTGCTGTTCTACCGCACTCGGATCGGCCTGGCCACCCGGGCCGTGGCCCTGGACTTCCGCACCGCCAGCCTGATGGGCATGAAGGTGGACAAGATCACCTCCCTGGCCTTCTCCCTGTCCGGCGCGCTGGCCGGCTTCGTCGGCGTCCTGGCGGCCATTTACTACAACGCGGTCAATCCCTCCATGGGCTTCGTGGCCGGGCTCAAGGGCTTCACCGCGGCGGTGTTCGGCGGGATCACCTCGATCCCGGGCGCCATCCTCGGCGGCTACCTGCTGGGCGGCATCGAGAACCTGAGCGTGCAGTTCGTGTCCTCGGGCTACCGGGACTTCGTCAGCTACCTCATCCTGATCATCTTCCTGCTGTTCCGGCCCAATGGGATCCTGGGCAAGAAGACCAAACTTTAGGAGTTCGTCCCGATGGCCGCATGGTTCAGAAAATTCCGGGTGCCGGTCGGGCTCGGGCTCGCCGTGCTCCTGCTCGGCCTGCCCCGGCTGGCCGGGAACGAATACCTGCTGCGGATCGCCACCATGATGGCCATCTACGTGGTCCTGGCCTCCAGCCTCAACCTGATCATCGGCTTCACCGGCATGTATTCCCTGGGCCACGGCGCCTTCTACGGCATCGGCGCCTACGCCTCGGCGATCCTCGCCACCAGCCTGGGCTGGCCGTTCTGGCTGACCATGCCGCTGGCCGGCATCTTCACCGCCCTGGTGGGGGCGTTCCTGGGCCTGGCCACGCTCCGGCTGCGCCAGACCTTCCTGGTGTTCGGCACCCTGGCCTTCGGCGAGATCGTCCGCATCATCATCATGAACTGGCCTTCCCTCACCCGCGGCCCCATGGGCATCCCGGGCATCCCCAGCCCGGTCATCTTCGGCTTCGAACTGTCCAGCTCCACCCACTGGTACTACCTGATCCTGGTGTTCGCCGTCCTGATGGTGTTCGTCATCCAGCGGCTCTACCACTCCCGGGTGGGCCGGGCCTGGGTGGCCATCCGCGAGGACGAGGTGGCAGCGTCCAGCATGGGAGTCTCGGTGTTCGGCTACAAGGTCCTGGCCTTCACCCTTTCCTGCCTGATCGCCGGCCTGTGCGGCGCCTTCTACGCCCACTTCGTCTCGTTCATCAGCGCCGACCAGTTCGGCATGGGCGAGTCGTTCCTGATCCTCACCATGGTCGCCCTGGGCGGCACCGGCTCGATCATCGGGCCCATCATCGGCGCCATCATCCTGATGGCCATCCCCGAGGCGTTCCGGTTCCTGGACGAATTCCGCGGCGTCCTCTACGGCGCCATCCTGATCTTCGTCATCGTCGTCAAGCCCGAAGGGCTGGCCGGGGTCAAGGGGCTGTTCGCCCCCGCCTCGGGCGCGCCCCGGTTCCCGTGGCTGCACCGGGACAAGGCCGGAAAGGAGGCGGGCGCCTGATGATCCTGGAAATCAGCAAGCTCGAGAAGAAGTTCGGCGGCCTGGTGGCGGTCCACGAGGTCGACCTGTCGGTGGCGGAGGGCAGCATCCACGCCATCATCGGCCCCAACGGCGCCGGAAAGACCACTTTCTTCAACAACATCACCTCCATCATCCCGGCCGATTCCGGCACCATCAGCTGGCGCGGGGAGCGCATCGAGCACCTGTCGCCCCCGGCCATCTCGGCCAAGGGCATCGCCCGGACCTTCCAGAACATCCGCCTGTTCGCCTACATGTCGGTGCTGGACAACGTCCTCACCGGCACCCACAACCTCTACAAGTCGTTCGTCTGGGGCGCCATCACCCGCAACGGCCGCTACCGGCGCGAAGAGCGGGAGGGCCGGGAACTGGCCATGGGCCTGCTGGCCAAGGTCGGCCTGGCCGACAAGCGGGATGAGTACGCCCGCAACCTGCCCTACGGCGAGCAGCGCAAGCTGGAGATCGTCCGGGCCCTGGCCAGCGGGCCCAAGCTGCTGCTGCTGGACGAACCGGCGGCGGGCATGAACAACGCCGAAACGGCCGAACTGGTGTCCTTCATCCGCACCCTCAAGGCCGAAGGCATGACCGTGCTGCTGATCGAACACGACATGAAGCTGGTCATGAGCCTCGCCGACCGGATCACGGTGCTGGACTACGGGGTCAAGATCGCCGAAGGCAGCGCGCTGGAGATCCAGAACGACGACCGGGTGATCGAGGCCTATCTGGGCAAGAGGAGGGCATAGGCTTGGCACTTCTGGAAGTGAAGGACCTGGTGGTCCACTACGGCAAGATCAACGCCCTCAAGGGGGTCTCCCTCAAGCTGGAGCAGGGCGATTTCGTCACCCTGATCGGCGCCAACGGCGCCGGCAAGACCACCCTGCTCGGGGCCCTGTCGGGGCTGGTGCACGCCACCTCGGGGGCGGTCAGCTTCAAGGGCGCGAGCGTGTTCAACCACACCCCAGAGGCGATCGTGGCGGGCGGCATCTCGCACGTGCCGGAAGGCCGGAAGATCTTCTCCGAGCTTTCGGTGGAGGAGAACCTCCAGGCCGGCGCCTACATCATCCAGGACAAGGCCCGGGTCCGGGACCTGCTGGAGCGCAACTACCAGCTGTTCCCCCGGCTGAAGGAGCGGAGGAAGCAGGAGGGCGGCACCCTGTCGGGCGGCGAGCAGCAGATGCTGGCCATCGCCCGGGGCCTGATGTCCGACCCGGACATCATCTTCCTGGACGAGCCGAGCCTGGGCATCGCGCCTATCCTGGTGGACAAGATCTTTGATTTCATCATCCAGATCAACGCCATGGGCAAGACCATCCTGCTCGTGGAGCAGAACGCCAACCTGGCCCTGCAGGTCGCCCGCTACGGCTACATCCTGGAGACCGGCAAGATCACCCGCGAGGCCGGCTGCGCCGAGCTGCGCGAGGACGACGCCATCCGCCGGGCCTACCTGGGCGTCACCGGGGAAGCCTGACCGCCACGCCACCCAACCAAGGGAGGACCTATGAACAAGATCAAGCGCCTGGACGCCGTCCTGAAGGGCAAGAAGCCCGACCGGGCCCCGTTCTGCATGTGGTACCACTTCGGCAGCCAGCACGCCTCGGGCAAGAAGGCCGCCGCCATCACCCTGGAATGGTTCGAGCACTACGATTTCGACTTCCTGAAGGTGATGAACGACTACTACTACCCCATGCCCGAAGGCAAGGACGAACTCAGGACTGCCGAGGATCTGGCGCTGCTCAAGCGGTTCGATCCGGAGAAGAGCGACTGGAAGGAGCAGCTCAAGGCCATCAAGCTGATCGGCAAGGCCCTGGACGGCAAGGCCTACTTCATCGACACCCTGTTCGACCCCTGGCAGTGCCTGCTGAAGAGCCTGGCCGGGGAGCATCTCATCGACCTGGCCATCACCCAGCCGGCGGCGCTGCACCAGGCGCTGGACGTGGTGGCGGACAACCTCATCAGCTACAGCCGCAAGTCCCTGGCCCTGGGTTCCAGCGGGATCTTCCTGTCCATGCTCACCAGCCAGAACCTGCTGGACCGGGAGCTGTTCCTGACCTTCGCCAAGCCGGCGGCCATGAAGGTGCTCGCCGCCATCAAGGACCTGGGCCGGATGAACGTCGCCCACCTGCACGGCGGCGGCATCTACATCGACGATCTGCTCGACTTCCCGGTCCAGGTGCTGAGCTGGGAGGACCGCAAGGCGGGCAACCCGTCGCTGAAGGAGATCAAGGCCCGCTGGCCCGGGGTGGTCATGGGCGGGGTCGATATCGACCAGGTGCTCTGCGTCACCCCTGCCCGCTGCCGGGAAAACGTGCGCGAAGGCATCCGCCTGGGCGGCGATACTCGATTCATCCTGGCCAACGGATGCAGCATCCCCACCTGGATGCCGCCCGTCGCCATCACCGCCATGGTGGAAGCCGCCAAGGCCTGACCGACCCCGTTCCAACCCGGCCATGCCATCCGCGGCGTCGCCCGAAGCCACCCAAGGGAGTACCCATGTCTGAAGAAAAGTGCGTGACCCAGGCTGAACTGACCGAAGCCATCCGTCTGGCGATCCAGGACCGGGCCACCTGGTTCTACCTGCTGATCCAGGAATTCAAGGCCGCCGGTTACGAGACGGACGAGCCGGTGAAGAAGGCGATCTTCAAGTTCGGCCAGATGAAGGGCCAGAAGATCGGCGCCGCCGCCACCCCCAAGGCGTTCTTCGACGGCATCGGCTCGCCCAACGCCCGGCTGGCCTTCGAAATGGAAGACGCCGGCGTGGCCGGCGACAAGGGCGCCTACCGGTTCCACCACTGCGCCCTGGTCGAAGCCTGGAAGAACCTGGGCGCCAGCCCGGAAGAGGTCGCCCACCTCTGCGACCTGGCCTCCTGTGGCGACCACGGCGTCATCAGCTGCTCGCCCGGACTGGAGCTGAAGTTCAACAGCCTGATCGCCAGGGGCGACGCCTTCTGCGAACTGGAAGTAACCAAGAAGCAATAACTTCAGGCTCCCAGCAGATCCTGCACCGACTTCACGATCGCCTCGAAGGTCATGGGTTTGTGCAGGATCAGTCGTACCCCCAGGTTGGTCAGGCTCTGGTCCAGTTCCGGATCCCGGGTGGCGGTGAGCACCACCACCGGCACCCCGGGATCGGCGCGCCTGGCCATGCGGGCGACCTGGGAGCCGTCCACGTGCGGCATATGGTAGTCGGTGAGCACCAGATCGGGCTTGCACGCCTTCATCCGCTCCATGACCTCCAGGGGCGAGACCGGAAGCAGATCATCCACCTCGAAGCCCGCCTCCCCGAAGGCTTCGCGCAGGTACTTGCGCATGAAGCTGCTGTCGTCGATCACCAGGATTTTGGTCATGGCCAATGATAAGCCCGCGGCGGGCACGGCCGGTGACGGAGGACGTTGAAAAGACCACCAGGGTCGAAAGCAGTCTGGCGCATCCAAGGTTTTAATTTATTATTTATTATTTTGAATCCCGGAGCTGCCCATGCCGAAATGCCTCCCCGTCCTTCCCCTGGCCCTGTGCCTGGCCCTCCCGGCCCTGGCCCAGGAACGCTGGAGCGCCGCCCTCACCTGGGACGCCAATGCGATTTCGTCCTACCACGCCACCGAAAGCCTGGGCGGCACGGTGGTGCAGCGGCTGGACATCACCCCCGACGCGAACACGGGACTGGGTCTCCAGCTCGGCTACCGCGCCTGGGAGCTGCCGGCGAAGGCGGAGATCAGCCTGACCGGCGGCTACCGGTTCAAGGCCTCGTCCCGGGCCGCCGCCGTCTCCTCCGGGCTGGACAGCAGCACCGGGGAAGGCCGGCTCAGGCTGCAGTCGTACAGCCTCGGGGCCGAACTCACCTGGCATCTGGCAGTGGACCTCGGCGGCGGGCTGCTGGTGCGTGCCGCCAAGTTCTCCGGTGACACTCCCACGCTCTCCGGGAGCGTGTCCACCTTCCGCCCCTGGATCACCAGCCATGTGGGCTACACCTTCAAGCCGGCAACGGCGTTCAAGCCGTTCGTCGCCTTCCGGCTCGGCTTCGGCCTGGGCAGCAGCCGGGTCCCCCTGGAGTCTGAGCTGGACCAGCCGGGTGGGCCCGAAAAGTGGCTGAAGGCCTTCGATCCCACCGCCGAGGCCATGCTCCTGGCCGGGGTGCGCTTCTAGGCCATCGCGCCCAAATGACCCGGACGATCCGGTGATGCCCCGGCACAAGTGGCCGCAACGAACGCATCCGAAGTGTCCAAGTTGTTTTTCTACGGCCACTAACGCTCCGGGTTCGCCACGCCCATCTCCTTCATCTTGCGGTAGAGGGTGTTGCGGCTGATGGACAGCGAGTGGGCCGCCTTGCTGTGGTTGCCCCGGGCGGCCTGGAGGGCGTTGACGATGGCCACCCGCTCCATTTCCCGGATGGTGCGGACCGGGCTGGCGAAGGCAGGTGCGGCCGGGCGGACGCCCTCATCGCGCAGGGAATCGGGCAGGTGCTCCGGTTCGATGGTCCGGCCCTCGGCGTTGAACGAGGCCAGTTCCATGACTGAGCCCAGTTCGGCGATATTGCCGGGCCAGGGGTAGGCGCAGAGCATGGCCATGGCCTGGGAAGACACAGCGAGGGCGCGCCCGAACTGCAGCCGGAGCCGTTCCAGGGAGCGCTCGATCAGCAGCGGGATGTCCTCGGTCCGCTCCCGCAGGGGCGGCAGCTGGATGGAGAAATGGTTCAGCAGCTGGTACAGGCCGGCCCGGAAGGAGCCGGCCCGGAGCCGCTCCTCCAGGTTGCCGCCGGTGGAGGCGATCACCCGCACGTCGACCCGGATGGCGCGCTTGCCGCCGAGCCGGACCACCTCGCCGGAATCCAGGATCCGGGCCAGGATCGACTGCATCTCCAGGGGCAGGGTGTCGACCTCCTCCAGGAACAGGGTGCCGCCGTCGGCCAGCTCGAACTTGCTGGGCTGGCCGGTGGCGGCGCCGCTGTTGAAGGCGCCCGGCTCGAAGCCCAGGAACTCCTCGATCACCAGCTCCCGGGGGATGGCCCGGCAGTCGAAGGACAGGAACGGGCCCGCGGCCCGTCCGCCGCTGTTGTGGATGGCCCGGGCCAGGGAATTCTGCCCCGCGCCCTGCTCGCCCACCAGCAGCACGCTGCCCTTGGCGTTCAGGGTGGCCAGCGACTGGCGGCGCATCTGCTGGGCCGCCGCGCCCTGTCCGACGATGTCGGCCAGGGTCATGCGCGCCTGCGACCCCAGCAGCCGGTTCACCAGCTGGTGCACCTGGGCCATGGGCCGCAGGGTCACGATGAAGGCCTCCGGTTCCAAGCCGCGGTTGCGGATGACCCGCAGGCTCACGGAGAACGCCTGCTTCTCGCCGTCGACCTTGAAGCTGGCCTCGACGTCGTTCAGCTCCTCGCCCCGGCCCACGGCCCGGGACAGGCTTTCGGACAGGGTGATGTGGTCGTTCAGGGGCCGGCCGACGATCATGGAAGGCTTGATCCCCAGCAGCCGCCCGCCCTGGCCGTTCAGGTGGGTGACGATGCCGTGGGTGGTCCAGGCCAGGATGCCTTCGGACACCGCGTCCAGGGTCGCGTTGAACTCGGTGGCCTGGTCGTTGGCCTCGCGGATGAAGTGCTCGGCCTGGAGCTGGTTCTCGATGGCCCGGGCGGCGGCGAAGACCACCCCCAGGGACTGCGGCACGTGCTCCGGCCGCCGGCGCAGCAGGCCGATGATGCCGATCGGCTGGCCCGCCGGGTCATGCATGGGCGCCGCGGCCGAGTACAGGCCGTGGAACGGCTGCAGGTAGTGTTCGGGGCCCATGACCTGGACCGGGACGCCTTCCACCAGGGCCAGGGAGAAGGCGTTGGTGCCGATGCCGCCCTCGTCCAGGAAGGCGCCCGGCCGGAACCCCAGGGCGCGGGCCTCGGCCATGATGCCGGCATCGCCGAGCAGTTCGAACACGCAGGCAGAGCGGTCGGTGAGGATCAGCAGCGTCCCCGAGCCTTCGATGAACTGGTAGATGTCCTCCATGACCGGCCGGGCCACCATGCCCAGGAAGTGCTGGGCCGAGGTCAGCGGCATCCGGCCCGGGCCGGCGTACACCCAGTGCGGACCGCCGCGCGGATCCAGTCTCGACGCGCAGCGCTGCCAGGATCCGGAGATGAGCGGATCCAGCCCCGCTGCCAGCGTGCCGGAACCGGTGAACTGGTCCCAGGCGGCGGCCAGTCCCGCGGCGTCGATGGGCCTGCCCGATGGCTGCATTCAGACCTCCCCGGCCATGGCCGTGCGCACCTGTTCCGGCGTCTCCAGGCGCAGGGTCCGGAGCGCCGATTCGCGCTCGCGCCGGTAGTCCAGTTCGCGGATCAGCTGCTTGGCCCTGGGGATCATGGGCGCGCTCATGCTGAGTTCGTCGACCCCCAGCCCCACCAGGAGGGGGATGGCCAGGGGATCGCCGCCCAGTTCCCCGCAGATCCCCACCCGCTTGCCGTGGGCGTGGCCGGCCTCCACCACCTTGCGCACCAGGTCCAGCACCGCCGGGTGGAACGGGTCGGCCAGTTTCGCCACCCGCGCGTTGCCGCGCTCGGCGGCCATGGTGTACTGGGTGAGGTCGTTGGTCCCGATGGAGAGGAAATCCACTTCGGGGGCCAGCTGGAACGCGCGCAGCGCGGCGGCGGGGATTTCGACCATGATGCCGGTGTCGATCCGGTCCGGCGCCTGGCGCCCGGCCGCCCGGACTTCGGCCATGGCCTCCGCCAGCAGGCTTTTGGCGGCCAGCAGCTCGCCCAGGGTCGCGATCATGGGGAACATCACCTTGAGCGGGAACAGGGCCGCGGCCCGGACGATGGCGCGCAGCTGCACCTTGAACAATTCCGGCTGGGCCAGGGAGATGCGGATGCCGCGCCAGCCGAGGAAGGGGTTCGCGTCCGGCCGGCCGGGGTCCAGGAACGCCATCGGCTTGTCGCAGCCCACATCGAGGGTGCGCACGACCATCGGCCGGCCCCCCATCCGCTTGGCGATATCGCAGAGCTCGGAGAACTGCCGGCCTTCGTCCGGCGCGGTTTCATGGCCGGTGAAGATGAATTCGGTGCGCAGCAGCCCGACGCCTTCCGCGCCGGCCTCCACCGCCTTGTCGGCGTCGCCCTTGGAGCCGATGTTGGCGCCGATCTCGACCCGCCGGCCATCGCGGGTGATGGCCGCGGCGCCGCTCTGGGCGCAGGCCTGGATGGCGCCGGCCCGCAGCGTCTCCTGGCGCCTGCGGAACCCGGCCGCCGCCGCCTCGTCGGGGCCGGGCAGGACCCGCCCCCGCTCCGCGTCCACCAGCAGGAGGAGGTCTTCGGGGATGGCGAGCAGATCCTCGCCCAGGGCGACGATGGCGGGGATGCCATAGGTCCGGGCCAGGATGGCGCTGTGGGAGGTCGGGCCCCCGTAGGCGGTGCAGATGGCCAGGACCATGGCCGGGTCCAGGCGGGCGGTGTCGTCCAGGCTCAGATCCTCGGCGATCAGGATGCCGGGCGACGCCAGGGTCGGCGCGCTCAGCTTGGTGCCCAGCAGATGGCCGGCCACCTGCGCCGCCACTTCCATGATATCGGCGGCCCGGGCGCGCAGGTAGCCGTCCTCCATGGCGCGGTATTCCACGGCGATGGCTTCCGAGGCGCGGTGCCACGCGGCCGCGGCGTTCAGGCCTTCGTCCTGCACCATGTGCAGGGCCGGATCGCGCAGGGCCGGGTCATCCAGGAAGAGCAGGTGCGCCTCGAACATGTCCGCGGCGCTCCGGCCGGCGCGCTGGGCCACCCCGGCCTGGGTCGCCCGGATCTGGGCCCGGGTCAGTTCCAGGGCCTCCAGCAGCCGGCCCCACTCCAATCGGGGATCGGCGACGGTGTGCAGGGGGATGGCCGGGACCGTGCACTGGAGATGGCGGGCCGGCCCCATGACCATCCCGCCGGAGGCGCAGAGCCCGTCCAGTTCCGGACCCGCCCCGCGGGCGCCGGGCCGCGCGCCGGCCGGAGCCTGGACCGGCTGGACCGGCGCATCGTCCGGAGCATCGCCGAAGTGATCGTCGGCCAGGGCGCGCAGGGCCGCCAGGGCCGCGTCCGCCTGGGCTCCGGAGGCCTCGATGACCATGGTCTGGCCCTGGGTCAAGCCGAGCATGGCGATGGCGTTGATGCTTTTGGCATCCACCGGGCCCCGCCCGCTAGACTGGTTCCGCACCTGGATGTGGGTATCGGGGAACCGCCCCGCCGTCTGCACGAACCGCGCCGCCGGCCGCGCATGCAGCCCGAGCCGGTTCGCCACCACGACCAGCGCGGTCCCGGTCCCGGTCCCGGCGCCGGCGCCGGTGCCGGCCGGGCCCGGGCCGGAACCTTCGGGGCGGAGGTGGGCGGTCTTGGCGCCCAGGGCGCCGCGGGCCTCCGCCATCACCCGCTCGAGTCCGCTGCCCATGCGGGCCTGCACCGCCGCGGAAACGGCGCCCTCCACCAGGGGGGCTTCGCACAGGGCGACCCGGGCGCGCTGCTCCGGCGCCAGCTGTTCCAGGGCCATCTCCGCGCAGAGCACGGCGCTGCCGAGGTCCATCAGGACCAGGACCCCGTCCTCGGAATACACCTGGCGGATGGCCTCGGCCACCAGCCCCGGGTCGGTCCCAAGGGGCCGCCCCGGCAGCGCCATGCCGCCCGCCGCGGCCATCTGCACCTCGGGCCCGGCCATTTGCCGGGCCAGCTCCAGCACCCCATCGGCCAGTGCGGCACTATGGGAAACGATGACGATTCCGATCACTTGCCGCTCCCGTCGCGCCGCTCAGGCATGGCCGCCCTGGGCCGCCCAGCTGTCCGCGGCGGCTTGGATGAGGAGATTGGAAGAGGTGGCCCCGGGATCCTGGTGGCCCGCGCTGCGCTCGCCCAGGTAGCTGGCCCTGCCCTTGCGGGCCACCAGGGGGATGGTGCCCAGCATGCCCTGTTCCGCCGCCCCGGCGGAAGCGCGCAGGGCCGCGGCGAGCCCGGCGCCATCGGCGGCGGCCTGCTTCAGGGCCTGGAGCGCGGGGATCAGGGCGTCCAGCATGGTCTTGTCGCGCAGGCCGGCCTTGCCGCGCATGATCACGCCGTCGACCCCCGCCTGCAGGGCGGCGGCCCAGTCGTCCAGGGACAGTTCCAGCTTGCCGCTGGCGGCGGCCCCCAGCTGCAGGAAGAAGGTCCCGTACAGCGGACCGCTGGCGCCCCCCACGGTGGAGACCAGGGTCATGCCCACGGTCTTGAAGATGGCGCCGATGTCCTTGTCCGCGACATCCGGCAGCTTGGCCAGGACCGCCTGGAACCCGCGGTCCATGTTGCTGCCGTGGTCGCCGTCGCCGATATCGGCGTCCAGCCGGGTCAGCTCCTCCTTGTGCCCGGCGACGGCGGCCACATAGGCCCGGATCCAGGTGAGCACATCATCTCGCAAGATCAAGCGATCCTCCTGATTGGGACGTCGCGGGACCCGGCCCCGGGGCGGCGTCCCCGTGCCTGGCATGTCCCATTATTGAACATTCTTGTCATTTCTCTGATTCAGTATCCTGCCGGTTTCGCCTTTCTGTCAATTATATTTATGTTTTTTGGTCCATGTTGAAGCAGCTTTAGGCGGTCATGGAATCCTGGGGCGATGACTTGTCCCGTTTCGGACCACCCCCTGCTCCTGGCCCCGAAAGTCCCGGGAATCAACCGGGAATCCATTAAGCTTGTTTCATGGTCAAAACCCGATCCCTCCACCCGATCGCCCCGGACCTGCTGGACCGCGTGCGCAGCCGGTTCCGGGACTTCCCCCTCACCCGCGACTGGCAGCTGAGCATCGATGCGCTCCAGCCCGGGACGGCCGCGCTGACCCTGGTGCCCTCTGAGCGCACCGTCAACGGGCCGGGCGGAGTGGTGAACGGCGGGGTGCTCGCCACCCTCGCCGACATCGGCTGCGCCATGGCCCTCAGCACCTATTTCGACGGCAGGATGCCCTTTGCCACTTCGGATCTGCATATCCGCTACCTGGAGCCGGCCGACGCCGAAGTGAAGGTGGAGGCCTCGGTGATCCGCGCCTCGCTGCGCAGCGCGATCCTGGAGTGCCGGCTGCTGTGCGGAGCAAAGATCGTGGTGCTGGCCACCGCCCATTTCACGATCAAGGGCCGTCCGGAACCAGCTCCGTGAAATCCGGAAGGAATGAGGGGAACTTTCTTTTAATGAGCTGTACATTAAATGGGTGGCGACCCATGTTCCCCGACTCATTCTCGATCTCGCGACGGTCCTGGGCGTCGCCGCGGTCATCACCCTGGTGTTCCGGCGGCTGAAACAGCCCGCTGTGCTGGGCTATATGCTGGCCGGGATGATCGTCGGGCCGCACGTCCCGATCCCGCTGGTGGCCGACCTGGAGAACGTCCAGACCCTGGCGGAGCTGGGCGTGGTGCTGCTGATGTTCTCGGTGGGACTGGAGTTCGATTTCCGCAAGCTGATGGAGAAAGGCCCCTCGGCCATGGTGCTGGGGACCATCCAGCTGGGCTGCGCCACCTGGCTCGGGTTCATGACCGGGCGCGCCATGGGCTGGGGCTTCCCGCAAAGCGCGTTCATGGGCGCCGCCCTGTCCATCTCCAGCACCATGATCATCGCCAAGCTGTTCGAGGAGCACGGCGCCCGGGGCCATCTGCGCGACCGGGTGCTGTCGGTGCTGGTGGTCCAGGACCTGTTCGCCATCCTGCTCCTGGCCGGACTGGACGCCACCTCGGCCACCGGGTTCGGCGCGGGCGGCCTGGGGCGGACCCTGGGCCGGGTGGCCCTGCTGCTGGCCGGACTGCTGGGCGTCGGCGGCATGGTGGTGCCCCGCCTGCTGCGCTGGGCGGCGGACCGGGGCCGGGACGAAACCCTGCTGGTGGCCTCGGTGGGCGCGTGCTTCACCGCCGCGGTGCTGGCCGACCAGGCCGGGTGCTCCCTGGCCCTGGGCGCCTTCCTGGCCGGGGTGCTGGCTTCCGCCAGCGGCAGGGCGCAGAAGATCGAGCACCTGGTGCTGCCCCTGCGCGATATCTTCGCGGCCATCTTCTTCGTGGCGGTGGGCATGCTGCTGGAACCCCGGTCCCTGGCGGCCCAGGCCGGACCCATCCTGGCCCTCACCGCCGTGGTGCTGCTGGGCGACACCCTGGGGGCCACCCTGGGCGGGGCCCTGGCCGGCCTGCCGCTGCGCACCGGGTTCCGGACCGGGCTGGCCCTGGCCCAGCCCGGGGAATTCTCCTTCGTGCTGGTGGGCATCGGGGTGCAGGCCCGGTTCCTGGGCCCGGATTTCCTGGCGGTGCCGGTGGGGGTCTGCCTGCTCACCGCCCTGCTCGGGCCGACCCTGTTCCGGCGCGGCGATGCCCTGGCCGCCGGCCTGGAGCACCGGATCCCGGCCCGGATCAACTGGTACCTCAAGATCTACCAGTCCTGGGCGGCGAAGCTGGGGCGCTTCTCCCTGGGCCGCGGCCCCGCGCCCCTGCGCCGCCCGCTGATCTTCCTGGTGCTGGACGCGGCCCTGATCGACGCGGTGATCATCGGCTCGGCCCTGCTCAAACGGCATCTCCCCTGGTTCCAGGCCACCAGGCCCTCCCTGGGGCTGCTGGCCTGCCAGGCGGCACTGCTGGCCGCCCTGGCCTGGGCCCTCTGCGGCCGGGCCGGTGAAATCGCCGAACGGATCGTGCCGCCCACTTCCGCCCGGGAGGCCCTGCCCCTGGCCGGACGCAGACACCTGGTGGCCTCGCTCAGCCTGGCCCTGCTGCTCATGGTCGGGGCCCCTTCCGTGGCCCTGCTCCAGCCGTTCCTGCCCGAAGGCCCCATGCTGGGACTGTTCCTGGCCGGGCTCGCCGGCCTGCTGGGCCTGCTCTGGGCCCATTCGCGCCGGTTTCCGCCGGAGCGGGCCACCGGTTCCGAGTGGCTGCTGAACCGGGTCCAGGCACCCTGGACCAAGGCCGGGGACCCCTCCGGCGCCGGCGGTCCCCCCACCCTGCTTTCCGTGCGCCTGGGCCCCCAGTGCCCCCTCCTGGGCCGGACCCTGGGCGAACTGGCCCTGGAACCGCGCACCGGCGCCACCATCCTGGGACTGGTGCGGGAGGGCCGGCCCCTGGCCCCGGCCGCCGACCTGGTCCTACAGGCCGAGGACCTGCTCGCCCTGCACGGCGGACCAGGCGCCCTGGAAGCCGCGAAACGCCTGCTGAACTAGACTCCATGTCCGGGCTCCGCCCGGGCATGGAGTGGGGGTGTGGGGGGACCGAGAGCGAGCAACGCGAGCGCGCGGTCCCCCCATAGGCATATCAGGCGCCGCGCTCCTGCAGCAGGGCTTCCATCTGGCGCAGGGTGCGCTGGGTGTTCCAGAAGCCCCACAGCGCCCCCAGGGCGCCGGTGGCCATGCCGATGACCGCCAGGCCCGACATGTTGCCGAACGAGAAGAAGCCCATCCTGGCCAGTTCCACCAGCAGCGGCGGCAGGTTGCCCAGCCCCCGGTCCAGCGGCAGCCAGATGCCCAGGAGCCCCAGGTCGGCCAGGAGGCTGGCCAGCAGGCCCAGCGCCGCGCCTTCCACCAGCAGCGGGGTGCGGATGAAGCTTTCCGTGGCCCCCACCAGGCGCATGATGGCGATCTCCTCTTCCCGGTTCAGGACGCTCATCCGGATCACGTTCCCGGTGGAGAAGCCGGCCGCCAGCAGCAGCAGGGCCCCCAGGGCGCTGAGCGCCGAGCGCAGCAGGCGGGCCGATTTCTGCAGGCCTTCCAGCCGCTCCTGGTCCACCACCACGTCCCCGACCCCGGGAATGGAGCGCAGGCTTTCACCCACCTCCAGGGCCCGGTGGGCTGCCAGCAGATCCGGCCTCAGGCTGAGTTCCAGCGTTTCGGGAATGGGCTCGCCCAGGCTCTTCAGCATCAGCCCCGCCTCGCGGGACGTCTCCAGGAAGCGCCTGGTGGCCTCCGGGGAGGAGATCCGGCGCACCTTGACGAACCGGGGATCCCGCTGCAGCTTGGCCTCGGCCTCATCCAGGGTGCCGCCTTCGGCGGCGAACACGGTGACCTTGGCCAGCGTCTCCATCCGCGCCACCCAGCGGTTCAGGCCCTGGACCACCAGCAGGCCGCCGCCGGCCAGGAACAGGCCCAGGGCCAGGGTCAGCACGGCCAGGAAGTGCTGGCCCCGGTGCCGGACCAGGTCCTTGCCGACGTCCTTGCAGAGGAGGCCCAGGAGGCGGAGGAAGACCATCTAGTTCGTCCCGCCGATGGCCATGCCGCGGAT